>OGOC01000782.1_pt1 | contig 30361 bp, 19 predicted proteins | sample 1552561 | NCBI WGS metagenome assembly OGOC01 (sample SAMEA2580148, study PRJEB22360) | human gut metagenome | biome: human gut; feature: human-associated habitat; material: faeces | place: Denmark | collected 2008/2010
GATGGTCTTGCCCCCCCCCGCGAGGGGGGGGGGGCCCCCCGCCGATAATGGGCGAAGGAAACTTTCCCGACGATATGGGGGAACGTCCTATGATGAACAAAGAACAGAATGTTGAAGATATACAAAAGAAAGCCGCAGAAGCTAAAAAGAAAAAGATAAAAAAAATTCTGACTCCGGAACAATATGCAAAGTGGCAAACCGAACAGGCTACTGCCCGCCAAAAGGCCCCTCAGATGAGGATGCATAAAGGCAATCATACGAATAAAATTTGAAAATTCTAACTATTTAAACATATAACAGCGTTTGTTTTTCATAATTTTTTAGTGAATGCATAAGCGGCTCTCTTCGGGATGAAGGGAGCCGCTTTAAATATATAGTATAAATATACAAGTCTTTGAGATCAGACAGTAGAATTAAGACTTTTCAATCTCATCTTTCTTTTGGGGAACTAACTTCTTCTTGCTAAACCAAATCAACACCATCACTCCGATCAGCAATAACGCCAACGATGCATAAGCTATACTTTCCGTCACATGCAAGCTCTGCGGATCAAACCACATCTCAATAGTATGCTTACCCGCAGGTACATTCATTACACGCAAAATATAGTCAGCGCGAGCAATATCTGCCGGCTGTCCGTCAATCTTTGCCTGCCAGCCCGGATAATATATCTCAGAAAAAACAACTACCCCATCTTTGGCAGAAGAAGTCTCATATACCAAGCGATTCGGTTCGTAGCTGGTCAGACGAATAGTAGATAAGGAGTCTTTATAACCTTCCGTTACGCCCTTCAACTGATCCTTAAATTTCGCATCGACCACAACTGTTTCCGTCGGAAGAATATCATTCAGCGCATCAATCTCTTCATTCGCATTATTGACATACTGCACCTTATCCACAAACCAAGCATTGCCGTACGCATAAGGATTCTCGACAGGAATTGTCTGTCCTTGCTCACCGGCAGGGAAGATAAAGTACTTCGTGTTCAGCATATTCAGCACCCGGAATTTAGAAGCATCCACACTATCCATCGCACCACCAGCGGCAGCAACCTCCTGATAGGTATCCTTCATTTCCGGAGTTATATGGTGATCAATCATTTCCTGATAACGACGCAACTTGGCTGCATGATAACCACCAACACTCTTATGCCAGTATGAAGTATTATTTTCATTGAAAGTATTATTGGGGAATCCTACGAAATTCAATACCCGATAATTCAAAGCCGTATCCTGAAGGATCATCTCATCTGTCTGAGTTTTAACAAATGCCCCTGTCTGTCTGGACTTCGGTACAAATTGTTCATCATTCAAATAGCGTTTATTGACAGTCCACATATCCACCAGACAAAGAATTGCAATACCGGCCACAGCCAGAGAAGCCTTCAACTTTTTCTGCTGATAGAGGAATAGCAAGAAACATCCTACGACTATAATAAAGAAACTACGCCATGCATCTGTTGTCAACATCGCCTTGCGCATTTCTGCCAAATTAGCAACGATCGGAGATAGATACTCAGCAGGCAGCCCTTGCTGTAGAGCCGACATTTCCTGTGCCGGAATATAGCTGGAGAAGAAAACTCCCGGAGCAACTGCCAAAATCAGCGAAACACCGGCCGTCAGCGCCAGAGTAATAATTACACCTGTCCGATTCTCTTTCCCCTTCAAGATTTCCGGTTTAGTCAAGACCTCTTTTAAAGCAAAGATCGCTAACAGTGGAATCGTAAATTCAGCAATAACCAAAATGGAAGATACGGCACGGAACTTATTATACATGGGTATATAGTCGATAAAAAAGTCCGTTAAACCCATAAAGTTCTTTCCCCACGAAAGCAGGATAGAAAAGATTGTAGCTCCCAGCAAGGCCCATTTCAGCGGTCCTTTCACAATAAAACATCCCAGTATGAACAAAAACAGAACAAAAGCTCCCACATATACCGGACCGGAAGTCATAGGCTGATCGCCAAAATACTGTGTTAACTGCGAATAAATGCTGCTATACATCGGATTCGCTTTTGCCATCGCTGTCTCATTCTTTGCCAAAGGAACCGACGCTCCTCCCTTTACGTTCGGCACCAGCAAAGTAAGCGTTTCACCAATTCCATAACTCCAGTTCGTAATATAGTTACGGTCCAGCCCACTACTAGTCTGATTGGCGGCAGGGCCTTCCTGTTTCAGTTCACTCTTCCCCCGCATTGTCTCCTTACTATACTCATAAGTATGATATAGATTAGAAAGATTGGCACATACTCCTATTGCCGCAGCTAATATCAGAACAGCACTCGCTTTGAAAAAATGTGGAAGTTCCTTTTTCTTATAAGCATCCTCAAAGTAAGCTCCTACAAAAAACAGGATGACGAACATGAAGTAATAGCTCATCTGAATATGGTTCGACTGAATCTGAAGCGCGATGAACAGAGCCGTTATAATTCCTCCCAACAGATATTTTTTCCGATAAGCCAGCACAATACCGGCAATCGTAGGCGGAATATAAGCCAATGTGACAAATTTCCATATATGCCCTGCCGATATCAGGATAAAGAAATAAGAAGAGAAGGCCCAGATGATTCCTCCTAAAGCAGACAGCCAGACAGATAGCCCAAATGCCCGCAAAAGGATATAGAACCCAAGCATCATAATGAAAGTCAACACTACATAGGGCGGAAGATACAAATGATAGATGTTTTCTATCCACTTCAGCGGTTTGGTAGAATCATAACTCGGAGACATCTGGTAGGTAGGCATACCTCCAAAAAGAGAATTTGTCCAGCGGGTACGTTCCCCTGTACGTTCAAGATATTCCTGAGCTTCTTGACCGGCTCCCACTCCAGCCACCGTATCGTGCTGAAACAAAATACGACCTTCAATATCAGCCGGAAAAAAATAAGCAAAAGAAAGAATGATAAAAGCTAAAATAGCAATTAAGTCGGGAAGGAACTTCTTCATAAAATTGACAATTGACAATTGACAATTGACAATTGAAGGTCAACAATAGCAGCCCGGCAGGTCACACCTCCTATATAGCTGCCCATTGTCATTTGTCAACTGTCAATTGTCAATTAAATTAGTATCTATAATGTTCAGCCTTATAAGGTCCGTCTACCGATACACCGATATAAGCGGCCTGTTCAGGAGTCAGTTTCGTCAGTTTCACACCGATCTTTTCGAGATGCAGGCGGGCTACTTCTTCATCCAGATGTTTCGGCAAGCGATATACATTTACTTCGTATTTCTTGTTGAACAACTCGATCTGAGCCAACGTCTGATTGGTAAATGAATTACTCATCACAAACGACGGATGTCCTGTTGCGCATCCCAGATTCACCAGACGACCGTCAGCCAGCAAAAGTATACTGTGACCATCCGGGAAATAATAGCGGTCTACCTGCGGCTTGATGTTTACACATTTGATACCCGGGTAATGTTTCAAAGCATCTACCTGAATTTCATTATCGAAGTGTCCGATGTTACATACAATTGCCTGATCTTTCATTTTCTCCATGTGGTCGATACGAATGATATCAATATTACCCGTAGTAGTCACAAAGATATTACCTTCGGTACAGGCATCTTCCATTGTCACAACTTCGAAACCTTCCATTGCAGCCTGTAGTGCACAGATCGGATCTACTTCCGTCACAAGTACGCGTGCTCCGTAAGAACGCATTGAATGTGAACATCCCTTACCCACATCACCATAGCCACATACGACAACTACCTTACCGGCAATCATCACATCGGTTGCTCTCTTGATACCGTCAGCCAATGATTCGCGACATCCGTACAGGTTATCAAACTTAGACTTTGTCACTGAATCGTTCACATTAAATGCCGGGAATAGCAGTTTGCCTTCTTCCTGCATCTGATACAAACGGTGTACACCAGTCGTCGTCTCCTCCGACACACCACGCATTTCTTCAGCTACACGATGCCAGCGGGTCTTATCTTCAACCAGCACTTTTTTCAGAATGGCATTCAATTCTATTTCATCTTCTGCATGTACTTCCTTATCCAGCACGGCAGCATTCTTCTCAGCATCATAACCGACATGAATCATCATAGTAGCATCACCACCATCGTCTACAATTACGTTCGGACCTTTTCCACCAGGGAAGTTCAAGGCTTGCAGCGTACACCACCAATAGTCGGCGAGATTCTCACCTTTCCAGGCAAATACCGCAACCCCGGAAGCAGCAATCGCAGCAGCTGCATGATCCTGAGTTGAATATATATTACATGAGCACCAGCGCACTTCCGCGCCCAGCGCAACCAATGTTTCAATCAGTACAGCGGTCTGGATGGTCATGTGCAATGATCCCATGATACGGGCACCTTTTAACGGTTTGGATTCTCCATACTTTTCGCGAAGAGCCATCAGGCCGGGCATTTCTTTTTCTGCCAAATCGATTTCCTTGCGTCCGAAGTCAGCAAGCGTAATATCTGCCACTTTATAAGGCAGCGCAGAGAATAATTCTGTAGACATATTGTAAATCATTTAAAATATAATTGGTGCAAAGATAGAACATTCTGATTAGTAGGACAAAAGCTATCCTTCTTTTTTATATTATAATAACTTGGGAGTTCGGTCGTTTCTTGAATTTTTATTCTATATTTGCAACATAAAAATGCATTTTTCACAACCATAAAACTGTTATTATTTATCCCCTATGGAGGATTACAACAACAAGACAAAAGCGGAGCTGTTAGAAATTATACAAAATCTCGAGAAAAAAGTAGAGCAACTCTCCTCCGAATCAGCCTCTGGCAGAAAAGAACGTTTTCGAGACAGATATTCCAAACGTATATTAGACAATCTGCCTGATATGCTTACTGTTCTCGACCGTAATGCCAACATTGTGGAACTGGTATCCTCTCCATCCACCAATCACGTAGAGGGCACTACAGCAGACAGTATCACCCAATCCAATATAAAAGATATTCTTCCGGAAGATGCGTATAACAACATACGCAGAAATATGGAAAAAGTATTCAGCACCGGAAATAGTGCTATCGCCCGGCATGACTTAATGCAGGATGGCGTATCACATCACTACGAACACTGGCTTTCTCTGCTCGACAAAGAATACCTGTTATGCATGTGCCGTGATGTTTCGCAACTCTGGGAAACAGAGCAAACCAATGCCGAACAACAAAATGAGATTATGCGGCTCAACTCACTAATGCAAGCCATCGTGAATAATGTTCCCGTATATCTGTTCGTCAAAGATTCCGGAAATGATTTCAGATACTTATACTGGAATAAAACTTTTGCCGACTACTCCGGAATCCCCATCGAGAAAGCTATCGGCAGAAATGATTTTGAGATTTTTAAACGGACGGAAGATATGGAGAAATTCCACCTTGACGATATGAAGGTACTTAAAGAAGGGAAACTGGATTATTTTGAAGAATACATGACCGCTACCGGAGAAATCCGTACAATAACCACCATGAAACGCCTTGTACCTTCCAATAACGGACATCCCTATATTATCGGTATCTCGTGGGACATCACAGAAATTAAGAAAACGGAGAAAGCACTGGACGCAGCCCGTATCAAGGCCGAAGAAGCAGACCGGTTAAAATCGGCTTTCCTGGCAAACATGAGTCACGAAATTCGTACACCACTGAATGCGATTGTAGGATTCTCTAAATTGATATCCAGCACAAACAACGAAAATGAAAAGATGCAGTATGCTGAAATCATTGAAAGAAATTCAGATATGCTGCTGAATCTTTTTAACGATATTCTCGATTTATCCAGCCTGGAAGCCGGCTCTCTTAAATTCAATATTCAGCCCATCAAAATACTGGACATCTGTCTGCAATTAGAACAACAATATGTCCATAAAGCCCAAACAGGCGTACAACTGATTCTGGATGGAGGAGATGCCAACACATTCATATCCGCTGACTGGAACCGAACGATACAAATCATAAGCAACCTGCTTAGCAATGCCGTTAAATTTACCCCGAAAGGAGAAATCCATTTCGGTTTTCTCAATAAAGAGAGTTTTGTAGAATTTTATGTGAAAGATACCGGCATCGGCATTCCGGCAGAAAGAGCTGCTACCATTTTCCAGCGTTTTGGCAAAGTGGACGACTTCGCCCAAGGTACCGGACTGGGACTCACACTCTGTAAGATATTGGTAGAAAGGATGGGTGGACACATCCGGGTATATTCAAAAGAAAACGAAGGCACAACCTTCTATTTCACATTTCCGTTAGCCAACCAGTAAATACGTATATATGTTACAGAAAGCGGTGAATATTGTAAAGATACTCACCGCTTTCTGTATTTATCAAAAAATGATCGTTACTTCTTTTCTTCTTTCGCCACCGACACACTTAGCATTTCTTTATATTTCGCAGGATCATTCAGTATCTTTATCGCTTCCTGCAAATCATCATCGTCTTTCAGCTGCTCAATAATACCACCTCTCTGATAATAATAACGCTTGATTATTTCATTAGCAATCATTCTCTTGATATCCTTAGAGAAATAGTCCAAATCACGGTCGAGGTTATGGTTCAACTTCTTTTCCAGAGCTTTAAACTCTTCAGCAGCATCTGTCATGTAGCCTTCAAACTCAGCAGCCTCTTTCAATGTTTTCAAAATCTTCTCACTTTGCTGATCATATTTGAAGTCTGCTTTTTTCACTAATGCCTTGAAATCATTATAATCAGCATCCGTCACTACAAATTTTTCAGGAGCAGCAACAGTAGGGTGCTTCAAACAGTATTGAGTAGCATAATCAAAAATCAGATTATCACGTACCAGATAGAACAGGATATTCGGTAGTTTCTCCTGCTTGACAGTAATATCAGGCATCACACCACCTCCATCACGCACTTCACGACCGGCAGCCGTATAAAACACCTTGGTCAGGCTATCTGGAATGGTTCCCACACTTCCATCTTCATTCCGATGTTTATAGTCAATCGCCTGCACACAGCGTCCGCTTGGGATATAATATTTGGAAGTAGTTACTTTCATCATTCCTCCATATGGCAGAGAACGAGGAACCTGAACAAGCCCTTTTCCAAATGTACGATTACCAATGATAACAGCACGATCCAAATCTTGCAAAGAACCCGATAGGATTTCAGAAGCAGAGGCCGTACCACTGTTTACCAATACAGCAATCGGAATATCCAAATCCAACGGTTCACGCAGGGTCTTGTAGGTATTGCTTGCCTGTTTGGTCTTTCCTTTGGTCGTTACAATCACTTTTCCACGGGGCAGAAAATAATTAGCTATTTCAACTGCTTCATCCAGCAGACCACCACCATTATTACGAAGGTCGATAACCAAAGAAGTAGCTCCTTGTTTCTTCAGATCCAGCAATGCCTTCTTAAAATCTTTGGAAGGATTACCGGAGAATGTGCTCAGACTGATATATCCCACCTTGTTATCCATCACAGCAGCATATGGAATGGCAGGTGTCTGAATAGACTCACGCACAATGGTGAACTCCATCGGTGTCTGACCACCTTTCTCATTAGGACGCTCTATTTTCAGTTTAAAACTTGTACCCGCTTGTCCGCGCAACATCTGGCTAACCTCTGAGTTATTCTTTCCGGCAAGATCTTTTCCGTCTATTTCCATCAAGATATCTCCCGCTTTCAGTCCAGCTTTGGCTGCCGGAGTCCCTTCGAACGGTTCGGCAATCATAGAGCGTTTCAACTTCGTATTATAAGTAATGAGGGAGCCAATACCTCCAAAGCTTCCTTTCACCATCTGTTCCAGTTCGCTCTGATCTTCCTCCGGGTAATATTCTGTATAAGGGTCCAGCGAGAAAAGCATATTGTCAATCCCTTCACGAATAGTCTTATTCGGATCAATGGTATCCACGTAGAACATATCCAGTTCTTTCACAATCGCATTAAATGTATCCAGATTCTTGGCTATCTGGAAATTGCGGTCGTCTCCACTCTTAAAACTAAAGAAAGCTACCGTAGCTATTACAACCACTCCCACAAGAGCTATCCGCCTATTCAGCAATTTTTTCATATATCTTTCATTAAATTGAGACGTAAAAGTAACTCAAACCTTGGTTATTCCGCCAGAACCTTGTTAATATTTAACTTAATTTCATCCCAGCGCTCCGGAGAGATTGTTGTTCCAATCACCTGAATAACATTTCCCGAGAGAATAGAACCTATTTTTGCACATTTCTCAAGCGAGTATCCACACGTCAGACCATACAAAAATCCGGAAGCAAAATAATCGCCTGCACCGGTCGTATCCCTTACTTTCTCAACCGGAATAGCCGACACTTTTATTTCTTCGGTGCCTTTACGAATATAAGATCCATTTGCTCCTACTTTCACAATAGCAATGCTACATTTCTTGGCAATCGCTCTCAATGCTTCTTCCGGTTCTTCACCAGTAAACGCTTTCGCTTCTTCCTCGTTTGCAAAAACGATATCGACATACTTATTTATTAATAAGGAAAAGAATTCCAGATCATTCGCCACAATATTGTAACTTGCCATGTCGAGACAAATTTGCAGTCCCGCTTCCTTGGCCAGCTCAATGGCATGAAGAATCATTTCGTGATCTTGAACCAAATAGCCCTCTATAAATAGATATGCATAACCTTTGAACATTTCCAATGTCAGATCTTCAGCTTTCAAAGAAGCAGCTGCTCCCAAGTAAGTGCCAAAAGTACGCTCTCCATCTGAAGAAATAAAAGTGGATGCCACTCCCGAAGGAAGATGTTCGGAGGTCAATAATTTGTCTTCAATATTATTTTTCTGCAGATTTTTCCGAAAAAAATCGCCATAATGATCATTTCCCACTTTTCCGATAAAGCCGGTTCCGGCACCCAGACAAGCGAGTCCAAGTATGGCATTTCCTGCCGATCCACCTGTTGCAAGATGCGTTTTCATCTGTGAAAATTTTGCGTTAATCTGCTGTAACTTAGCATCATCGATGAGTTGCATGCTTCCCTTAGGCAGTCCCATCTCGTCCAAGAGCATATCATCTTCCAGGGTTGCAAGTACGTCTACCAGGGCGTTGCCCAATCCTATTATTTTGTCCATTCTCGATATTTTTTTTGCAAAGATATTGCATATTTCAAAAAAACCTACTACTTTTGCATCGCAATTGAGAAAAACATTCTTCCTTAGCTCAGTCGGTTAGAGCATCTGACTGTTAATCAGAGGGTCCTTGGTTCAAGTCCAAGAGGAAGAGCAAAGTTGAAAATCTTAGTTGCAAACATTCTTCCTTAGCTCAGTCGGTTAGAGCATCTGACTGTTAATCAGAGGGTCCTTGGTTCAAGTCCAAGAGGAAGAGCAAAAAAGAGGTGTATCGAAAGATATGTCTCTTTTTTTGCTCTATCTAATTAAAGCAAGATGCTAATCTAGTAAACCCTTTCACTGTTTTAAAAGAAGCAAATAGAAGAAAAATTCATAATGTGATATTTAAAAAGGATGCTCTTATTTGCAAGAACATCCTTTTTATTTCAAATACAATATCCACCTATCTTATTCAATCACGGCAGCAAAGCCCCCATTCCTCACCATTTTAACAGTCAGCACATCTCCATTTTTCACTTGTGAAGACTTACAGCGGTAGTCCATTGCCTGACGCCCTGCATTGATACCATCTTCAAAAGATGTCATTTGATAAGCACGGTCCTTCTTCAGAAAGTCCAATTTCACGGCGAATTCCCGCTCTGTTTGCCCGTTGTTGGTCATACCACCGATAAACCATTTATCTCCTTTCCGTTTAGCAATAATGGCATATTCACCGGCCTTCGCTTCCAAAGCCACCGTTTCATCCCAAGTGACAGGAACACTCGTAATGAAACGAGTACAATCTTCGTTCCGATAATAAAGAGTCGGATTATCTGCCAACATCTGCAAACCGCTTTCAAAAATGACAAAAAGCGCCAACTGGTAAGCACGGGTTCCGATACTTGCGGAATTGGGGCGTTCAGCCCTATATACATTAGGCTGCATGCTTATCATCGCCCCGGGAGTATAATCCATCGGTCCGACAGCATTGCGCATAAATGGCAAATAAATGCTATTATCCGGATAACATCCGCCCATCTGCTCCATACCTCTGACACCTTCATAAGAAAGTATGTTCGGATACTTATATTCCAAACCTGCCGGTTTGAAAGAACCATGAAAATCGACAAACAAATGATGTTTGGCAGCTTCTTTCGCCACACGTTCGTAGTAATTGACCATCCATTGGTCACTTCTGTCCATAAAATCAATCTTAACTCCTTTTATTCCCCACTCATTGAACGTTTTGAATAAATCGAAGTTATTTTCAACCGTCAGCCATGTCAGCCAAAGAACAATGCCGACATTCTTTTCTTTACCATAACGGATCAGTTCATGCAGGTCCACTTTCGGATTTGGAGTATAAGGATCACGTGTACTTTTAGCCCAGCCCTCGTCCATTATAATATAAGGTATACCAAATTTAGAGGCAAAGTCAATATAGTATTTGTAGGTTTCCAGATTATATCCGGATACAAAATTCACATCCGGCCCGTAAGGAGAAGCATCATTCCACCATTCCCAGCTTACTTGTCCCGGCTTGATCCATGATACATCCTGAAGTTGATTCTTACCGGCCAGTTTATAAGTCATCGTGTTCTCCAAAAGTTGGCGATCATCTTTTGTCAACACGAAATAACGCCAAGGATAATTTCTTGCCCCTGATGTTTTAGCGATATAATCCGCCTCTTGAGTTATCTTCAGGCTACGGTCACCGTCTTCACCAAAAGCAAGTGGAGCTTTAGGAAAAGTAGAGACTATTCCATTATCACCGGTTCCTTTCAAGAACATACAAGGATAGTCAGTCAAGTCAGATTCGCTGATTAATATTTTATATTGCTTACGTGTATCTATTAAAACCGGTAAAACAGACATTTTATCCGAAGGTTTCCATTCATTACTGAAGACATGTGTATAAGGTTCTTCGTATGAGGTCTTAAAACCACCCGGTTGCTGCAAATGGAGTAAATAGTCATCCGGGAAGTTAACTGCAAACTCTTCACCCAAAACTTCCACTTCACCTTTCCGAGAAGTCACAAACCGATAAGCAACCCCATCATCATACGCACGAAACTCAACCGAATAATTTTTAAATGTCAATGTCAGTTGATTATACTGATTAGTAACCGTCGAAAATTTAAGAGGCATAACGGGAGTCAGCTGCTCATCCACACTTACATATTTCCGACGACGTAATCTGGGATTCTGTCCCAGCACTTCGTCCTTCAATGCCAATTGAAGAGAATTATCTTTCAATAATACATCCCCATCATAGGCAATGCTATAATAGATTTTATCTGTAATATTCAGTGTCACTTTAATTTCTCCATTAGGAGAGGATAATTCTGATTCCGTCTGGGCATGTAACAATATCCCCCAGCACAAGATCATTAATAATGATAGATGTCTTTTCATGGTCTCAATTTTGTTTTATGTCGTTAATAATACTTTCTTCAAATTTTGACTGACTATAATATTAGTTTATTCGGCAATTGCCAAAGTTAATATGCTAATATGTATTCCCTCAATCTCTGCCAGACAGGCAGCACAAGCTGCAGTGGTGGCTCCTGTAGTCAACACATCGTCCACAAGCAGAATATGTTTTCCGGCTAATGCACCAACATGGTGCAATTCAAAAATACCATCCACGTTTTCCCAGCGTTCAAAGACTGACTTGTGAGTCTGTGTTTCCGTGTTTTTTCTGCGTACGATCATTTCTGTGTCTACAGGGATTCCCGTTACAGCGGTAATTCCCCGTGCAATCCATTCACTTTGGTTGTAGCCACGAATCTGCTGCTTTTTCTTATGCAGGGGGACAGGAATAATCACATCAATTCCCTGAAAGAACCCGGATGCAAGCAGTTCGGACGCCATGTATCGTCCCATAATGGCACCGATTCCTTTTCGTCCTCCGTATTTAAGCTGATGGAGAATCTGGCGAAAGTCACTCCCTTTACGATAAAAGAAAAAAGAAGTAGCATGCCCTAAAGGAATTCTTCCCCAGAAAAGGCGTTCTACCGGATTATCTTCTCGAAGATGGTAATTTGTACGCGGTAAATTCAAATTGCACAGGGTACAAATACACTCCTCCCCTTTCACCAACGATCTGCCACAAACGACGCAACAACGTGGGAATAGAAGAAACAAGAAAGAATAAAGCCAATCTTTAATGAGTAATGTGTGTTTCATAATATCAGTTATTTATAAGAGAACAAGGAAGTCCTACATATTCAATGGAGGAACTTCTGACAAGAGTTTCTCGAACAAAGGATGTAAATGTCCGTTAGTCGCTATGATATGGTGTCCTTCTATAAAATGATCGTCACCATAGAAATCGGTTACCCGCCCACCGGCTTCCAGCACAATCAACGCAGCTGCCGAATAATCCCATTTTCCGAGAAAAGCTTCTGCCCAGGCATCAAAACGTCCGGCAGCTACATAGCAGATAGCAGCCGCAGCCGAACCATTCATACGGATTCCTCCAACGACTCCATACAATCGGTCGATCAAATGGAGAGCAGTTTGTTTATATTGCTGATAGTTGTAAGGAAGCTCAGTTATAACAAAAGCATCTTGCGCCTGACTTACATCCGAAACATGAATTTCCTCGCCATTCATAAAGGCCTTTCCGCCTTTCCATGCATAGAAACATTCATCCCGGCAAACTTCATAAACGACTCCTATTAACAATTCTGTCTGACTGCGCAAAGCAATACATACACAATAAGGAGCCTCATCGTGAATATAATTCGTCGTCCCATCCAATGGATCAATTACCCAACAATAGGATTCGTTCTGATAGGTGGCAGAACCTTCTTCCGTAATAAACCCAGCCTCGGGCAACAAGGCAGAGAGAGCTTTGACCAGTCGTACCTCAGATTCCTTATCAACATAAGATACATAATCGTGCGCGTGCTTCTCTATCACACGTTCACGATGGAATTTTTTACGCTCTTCTTTCAGAAAATGCCCGGCCTCGGTAGCTATGCGGCATACTTCAACTGTAAGTTGCTTTAAATCCAACATTTCATCTTTAATATTAAAAAGTACATCGAAGGTATAGCTTTTCTTATAAAAAACCATCTAAAATGAATATTATTTTCAAATAAACTATCAACATATTCTTAATATTATTCTCTCAAATACAATTTTGGTGATTTTTCACACCACTAGAATTAACGGTATGCACACAATTTCATATATTGAATAACAAAAAGACAATTTATTATCCAATTCGATAACAGATAATCTTTTAATAAAGGTATAAATAGGAAACATATTCAGAATACACTGTAATATTATACAAAACAAGCAAGTATTTATTCACATCAACGAATACTTATACAAAAAAGATCGTATAATCTGAGAAAAACAACCTCATATTTAGAAATAAACAACCGGATGTTTACACTAAATCATACGTTCCTTTTAAACCAACGAAGTGTTGCTTTTAAACCAACAGACCGTTCCTTTAAAAGGAACAATCCAACAAGCCAAAACACTTGCTAAAAACATCAAGAAAACAGAAATAATTAGCTAAATGGAGTTCAATGTTCGACATTTCAAAAAGAACAAAACGTATAGTATATTTCATATATCACAACATAAACAACCATAATCCACATTTTCACTCATCAAAAAAAACGCCCAATCACACCATAACACATCTTTCTGATTTATGAAAATGAGAATTCCCTGTAATTTTCAGAACAAGTCCGGCTTCTTCCCACAAATACAAGTAGCAAAGAGCCACAGAAAATACAAAGTGTCAGAATGCTAAATTTGCTTTTTAAAGAAAAATTCCCGAATATTGCAGCCTAATACTAATGCAAAGAGTTCCTATGAAAAGAGTAGATTCCGTTATATCCCTGATATACTCGTTATCTAAATCAGAAAAGAAGCACTTCTCCCTACAAGTAATCAAAGACAAGGAGGAGAAAGACTATCTGGTGATTTATGATATTATCATAAAGAGTAAACAACCGAATGGAAACATTGTAAAAGAGGAATTTTACAGACGTAACCCCAATGGTTCTTTTGAAGTGTCCATTCAATACTTATATGAAAAACTGACGGATACGTTACTCACCCTGCGAAAAAAGAAAGATATATATTACGATCTGCTGAATGATTTGTGCAAAGCCCGAATGCTTTATGAACGTTCTCTGTTTGAAGAATGTTTCGAAATGCTATCCAATACGATAAAACAAGCACAATTCTATGAAAACAACGAAATTCTGACGATAGCCTTGAAACTGGAACTGGAATATCTGCTCCGTCTGAACTTTCCCAACATGACAGAACAGGAGCTTTTTCATAAACACTTCATCCAAAATGAAACTTTGAAAAAGATTCGGAAAATCACAGAGCAATCTTCATTACACAACTTATTGAAATATCGTTTATCTCATATTGGCTCCATCAGGACAGTAAAGCAAAAACAGGATATGAATGACCTTATGGTCAACGAACTTTATATAGCCGCTTCTTCAGACTCCGAAGGTAATTTTGAATTAACACGAAACCATAAACTTTTTCAGGCTAATTACCTGATGGGAGCAGGTGATTACAGAGCTGCCCTAAATTCATACAAAGAACTGGACTCATTATTTGAGCAGAATCAACAGTTCTGGTCAAATCCTCCTATATACTATTTATCTGTACTCGAAGGAGTACTCGGCAGCCTGCGGTCTGTGAGCAACTATAACGAAATCCCCTACTTCCTCGATAAATTAAGAAAACTTATATCAGACAGCACTTCGCTCGAATTTAAAGTAAATGCAACTTGCCTTCTCTTCCAATACGAACTATTTCCCTATCTGGATAAAGGAGATTTTTCAAAATGTACCCAACTTATGGTAGACTACCAGGAAATACTTTATGATAAAGAAGCCTGGTTAAGCCCTATTCGAAAAAGTGAGTTATTCCTTTACACCACACTCGTACACGTTGGTAACCAGGAATATAAAACTGCTAAAAAGTATATCAGCAACGCTATCATAGACCATAACATAAAGTATCTGCCTTTAATGAGAACTATTCGTCTGGTCCGCCTCATCGTCTTTTATGAAGTGCAAGAGCATGAGCTGATCCAGTATGAATCCCGCTCCATCACCCGAAGTCTATCTTCCCCCAAAGAGCAGACTTTTAAAACAGAACGTATCATTTTATGGTTTCTGAATAAAAGAAATATTCCCATCCTGAAAAAAGACAGAGAAGCATTTTGGGAAAAGTTGTCTCCTGAGATTCATGAATTATATAATAATAAATATGAAAGTCAGCTTTTACGCCTCTTTGACTTTACGGCGTGGATGGAATCCAAAATCCGGAAAGAGAAACTGTCTGAAGTCCTCAGAGCACGTAGTAGCGCAAAAGAATGTTAAAGACTAAGGTGCCTGATTCGTATTTCAGACGATAAAAACACTCTTTTCAAATCTCCATTTTCTCTTTGTAATTATATAAATTCATTTCACATTACCCCTATATTCTCTCCTCCATACAGGAAAATTCAATATAAGATATCATTTTTGAGATTATATAAACCAATTATTAATGTAGAAAACTATGCATGATTATTGCTTTCATTTGCATAGTCTTAATTTTTAATACTATGGAAACTATATCAATTCATAGACCCAAAATTGTAGTCATCGGTAGTTGCAATACCGATATGGTCGTGAAAGCCAACAGACTACCTGTTCCCGGAGAAACCATACTAGGCGGAACTTTCTACATGAATCCCGGTGGCAAAGGAGCTAATCAGGCGATTGCAGCCGCCCGACTGGGAGCTGAAGTCACCTTCATATCCAAAATCGGATATGATTTGTTCGGCCTGCAAGCATTGGAAATATACAGATCAGAGAAAATTAATACGGAATATATATTTACCGACCAGAAAAGTCCGTCCGGAGTTGCACTTATCTCCGTAGATTCTTTCGGTGAAAATAGCATTATCGTAGCACCGGGAGCAAGCCGTTCGCTTTCTATTGAGGATATCAATAAAGCCGAAGAAAAAATCAAGGAAGCTGATATTATTCTCATGCAACTTGAGATTCCTATAGATACAGTAGAATATGCAGCTACTATTGCTTGCAAATATGGGAAAAAGGTAATCCTCAATCCGGCTCCCGCGTCCAGCCTGAGCAACTCATTCTTAAAAAACGTGCACACCATACTCCCCAACCGCATTGAAGCGGAAATGTTATCCGGAATCAAAGTGATGAATATAGAAAGCGCTCATCGTGCCGCTCAGGCTATCGGAGAGAAAGGTATAGAGAATGTTGTCATTACTTTAGGTAAAGACGGCGCTTACGTAAAAGAGAAAGATGAATATACCATGATTCCCGCAAAGGAAGTAGAGACGATTGACACAACAGGTGCCGGAGATGTATTTTGCGGAGCATTCAGCGTCTGCCTGTCTGAAGGGCATTCACTCGCTAAATCTGTGAAATTTGCCAATGCGGCGGCAGCTATAGCAGTCACGCGAATCGGTGCGCAGAGTGCGATTCCTTATAAGAGAGAAGTTGTGCTATAAACGAGATAAGACCTAGGTTAAACACATAAATCTGATTCAAATGAAAGTAGTAGTTATTGGAAGTTCAAACATCGATATGGTTGCACAAGTCAACCATCTCCCGGCGCCTGGCGAAACAGTCGGAGATGCCAGTTTTATACAATCCCTCGGGGGGAAAGGCGCCAATCAGGCTGTAGCAGCAGCAAGACTCGGGGGATCTGTAACGTTTATTACCTCTTTGGGAAATGATATGTATGCAGAAATTCTAAAAAAACACTTTAAGAAAGAAGGTATCGCTACTGATTATATCATAGATGATGTTAATCAGCCCACAGGGACTGCGCTCATTTTTGTTGCCGACAGTGGTGAAAACTGCATAGCAGTAGCTCCCGGAGCTAACTATTCTTTATTACCCGGTTCAATTATTCATTTTTCAAAGGTAATTGACGAAGCAGATATCATAGTTATGCAAGCCGAGATTCCTTACGAAACGATTAAAAGAATAGCTCTTCTGGCTAAACAAAAAGGTAAAAAGGTTTTGTTTAATCCCGCACCCGCCTGCCTGATTGATGAGGAGCTGATGAAAGCCATTGATATACTAGTCGTCAATGAACTGGAAGCAGCCTTCATCTCAGGAATTGAATATACAGGAAATAATCTTGAAGAAATCGCTCTAAGCTTATTACAGGCAGGTGCACGCAATGCTGTGATCACATTGGGAAGTCAAGGTGTATATATGAAAAACGACAAAGAAATCATTCAGCTTCCCGGATACAAAGTAAATGCGATTGATACTATTGCAGCAGGTGACACGTTCTGTGGGGCATTGGCTGTAATTTGTGCCCAAAGGGAAATAGACCGGGATGCATTGAGTTTTGCGAATGCCGCGGCAGCTATCGCTGTTACACGTTCCGGTGCCCAACCGTCTATTCCTACATTGACCGAGGTTAATGCCTTTATTCATCCACAAATTAACTTCTAAATTTAAATAATTATGAAAAAGTATCTCATTTTATTATTCTCTTTTCTACTACTAGCGTGTGGAAAGGCTAAGAATTCTGACATTCCCATCGTCAACTTGATTCTGGATACAGATATGGGACCTGATTACGATGACGTTGGTGCAATGACTCTGATGTACGCCCTCGCAGATAGTGGACAAGTCAATATTCTGGCAACCTTATCTTCCAACAAAGATGAGCAGGCAATTCCATGTATTGAAGTAATCAATGAATATTTCGAGCGCTCGAATATACCTGTAGGTGCACCTAAGAACATTGCTCCATCTCTCACTACCTGGCATAAAGAAAGCAAATGGACAGATTATCTACCCAGTCATTTCAAACATAAGACTCACAAAACATCGGATGCGCCGGATGCAGTCCAAGTTTACCGACAAATACTCAGCCAGCAACAAGACACAAGCGTTACTATTTGTACCATCGGATTTTTCAGTAACCTGAAATATTTACTAGAATCCCAACCAGATCAATACAGTCCGTTAAATGGGACAGAACTAGTCAGACAGAAAGTAAAATTGTTAGTATCTATGGCAGGAGAATTTCCTACAGGAAGAGGCGAATTTAACATAAAATGTGACGCTCCCGCAGCTAAGAAAGTAGTAGAAACATGGCCTAGCAGAATCATTTTCAGTGGCTTTGAAATCGGGAAAGATATTCTCACCGGAAAAGAAGTAGCACAAATGAGCATTAAAAACAGTCCGATAAAAGACGCATATCAAATGTCTCTATCCCAAGATAATCCAGAAGGACGTAATAGCTGGGACCAAACCGCTGTATTAGTTGCTATTAAAGGATATAAGCCATACTTTAAAATTAAATTAGGGACTATCCAGATTAACGATACAACAGGAACTAATCAATGGATTGATGACACAGCCGGTAAACACGCCTATCTGATAAAAGAAATGCCGGAACCTGAAATTGCCGCTATTATTGAGAACTATATGAAACATCAACCTCTAAAAAAATAAAAGTATGTATATAGTAGACAATTATCTATTAGCAATCATATTCTGCTTCATTACTATGCTCTGCTGGGGATCCTGGGGAAACACCCAAAAACTAGCATCAAAAACCTGGAGATATGAATATTTTTACTGGGACTATGTATTTGGTATCGTACTTTGCGCATTATTTTTCGCTTTCACCCTGGGAAGCCATGGCGAAAATGGACGTAGCTTCCTGACAGATCTGAGACAAGCAGATTTCTCAAGTATAGGAAGCGCATTACTCGGAGGAATTATTTTTAATGCATCCAACATTCTGCTATCTGCTGCAATTGCCGTATGTGGTATGTCGGTTGCTTTCCCCGTAGGTGTTGGACTTGCTTTAGTTTTGGGAGTCATTATAAATTATATCGGGGAAGCTAAAGGAAACCCTATATTCATTTTTATAGGTGTCTTTCTCATAACCATTGCCATTATACTCAATGGAATAGCATATAAAAAGGCATCTGTAGACAATAAAAAAGTATCAGTCAAAGGACTCACTTTAGCTATCTCCGCAGGTTTTATTATGGCATTCTTTTATCGGTTCGTTGCAGCTTCCATTGACCTGACAAGTTTTGAGCATCCTGCAGCCGGAAAGATGACACCCTACACAGCTGTCTTTATATTTTCATTAGGAATTCTTGCCAGTAATTTCCTCTTCAACACTATCGCAATGAAGCATCCGGTAGAAGGAAAAGCAATTCCTATATCCGGGTACTTCAAAGGCAGAGCAATTACCCATTTAGTAGGTCTGCTAGGAGGAATCATCTGGTGTGTAGGTCAATCATTCAGCATGATTGCATCGGAGAAAGCAGGGGCAGCTATTTCTTATGGCTTGGGGCAAGGAGCGACATTAGTATCCGCCTTGTGGGGAATACTTATATGGAAAGAGTTCAAAGGTGCTACACCAATATGTCGCATATTAAACATGTGTATGTTCATCCTATTTCTGATAGGTCTCTATTGTCTGATTTATGCAGGAGCATAAATCAGATTACCAACAAGAACAGAATGATGTATCAATTAAAAAAGTTATTCAAATGAGACTGTATATTTTTCTAATATCTATTGTATGCTGCACCGGAATATCCAGAGCGCAGTACAATCCACAAATAAATGAATTAAAGTGGAGTGATGAGTTTAACTATGAAGGAGTACCCGACCCTGCCAAATGGTCTTATGAAGAAGGGTTGGTCAGAAACGAAGAGGCACAGTATTACACCAAAGAAAGAGAAAAGAACGTCAGAGTAGAGAATGGTTGTCTGGTCATAGAAGCTCATAAAGAAAAATACGGTAATATGGAATACACCTCCGGAAGCATCCATACTAACGATAAACTAGAATTTTCCGGTGGAAGGATAGAAGCCAGAGTAAAAGTTCCTGCAGGAAAAGGTACATGGCCTGCAATCTGGACATTGGGACATAAATGGCCGGACCAGCCACATCCGGCATGTGGGGAAATTGACATTTTAGAGTACGTAGGTTATATGCCGAAAGAATTCTTTGTCAATGTCCACACTCCTGCCGATTGTCAAAAAGAGCGTCATAGTGTCAATGTATACGGTACAGCCAGTTACGTTGAAAACGCAGCTGAAGACTTCCATATTTTTGCCTTGGAATGGTACGAAGATTGCCTGAAATTTTTCGTTGACGAGAAATGTACTTACGTATACCACAAAGATCCTCAAAGACCAGATCACTGGAGATTTGACTTCGATAATCCTCAATTTCTCATATTAAATTTAGCTATCGGCGGTGTATGGGGAGGAGAGCAAGGAATAGACGATTCCATTTTCCCTGTAAAATATTACGTAGATTGGGTAAGATATTATAAATAAAATGCATTATGAAAAAGAACCTTTTAAAAATATACGGATTTATTTTAATCCTGTTACAGTCCGCTGTCATAGCCGGATGTGATAATGATGATAAAAACAGTACGATGAACTCATCTCTTGTCAATTTAGGAGATTTCTACTATAGCGATGGAACATGGTCATCCAATTTAAATTCACATAAAGAAGTTATAGGTATTGTTTTTGGCATTTCCAAAGAAAAAGGCGGAGAAGTCTTGCCTGGACTAACCAAAGGACAACATGGGCGAGTAGTCGCACTTAAAAACATCAATGTAGACGGAAATGAATGGTTGTATTGGGGGGAATATGGAGGTAATAAAGAAGTTCCGAAACTCACTAAACACGCTACAATGGATGGTGCGAATTACTACTATTTCATTAACACTGATAATCCTTCAAATTGGCAAACCGGAGCCATCAGTGACTGGAATGGAGCAGAAAATACCCTAATGATTTTAAAATACCGCGGAGAAAGGGCAACTATTGAAAATAAGCCTTCAGATTATCCGGCTGCTTCTTTCTGCCATTTATACGGCAATAACGATTGGGCAGTTGGAAAACCCGGTGAATGGTATCTCCCGGCATGTGGTGAAGCAGCCCTTATATACGCCCGCCGGGAGATGACCATGAATAAATTTAAAGAGTGTAACGGGCAATGGTTCGGTTCATATCTATGGACATCTACTGCTTTCGACTGGAAAACAAATGAAGGGAAGCACGATATTACAGAAAATTTATCAGGATCTTCATGGACAGTCTACTTCACATACGGAATGATAGCATGGCCAACAAGAGACTGTCCAAAGCCTGTCCGCCCTGTCATGACTTTTTAATAAGAAAAGCCCAATGTCTCCAATTCATATTAACCAACAGGAAAAAAGTGTATGACTATGAATATAAATACTAACATCATATTCCTTTTAATTGGATTAGTCTCTTTCAATGCATGCAGCCAAGGTACGCAAAACGCTCCATACCAATTATCAGATATATCTTACACTGATACCTTAAAAGGAGTATGGATAAAAGGATATATTGTCGGAGGTATGAAAAAAAGCAGAGATATGATTAAATCCACAGAGGACATTCAATGGGGAGTTTCAGGAGTAAATCCCGATTACTTAATCATGGCTTCCAACCACAATGAGACTGATATTCAAAAGTGTTTGTTAGTTGACTTATCAGATTCTGATCTTGGAATTTACAAAGCATTGAACCTCTCAGATAATCCAGCCAATTTATATCAGCAAATTAGATGTTATGGGTTTCCATCTCCCAATCTGTATGGCATGAATGGTTTTAAATTTATATCTGATGTAACATTACAAAAGAAAAACATAGAACACTTAGATATCGCTAACCCCTTTAATTTACCGTTTGATAAAATGCCAGCAGACAACCTTCTATGTGATTTTGAAGGAATTAGCAGAATAGAGGAACTGCCCGATTGGAAAAGTAAAACATTAGTAGGTTCTACCCATTGGGAGATTGAAAAAAAAAATGAGGATTCGAAAGCAACCATCACAATCGAGGGAGAACCAACAGGACATATTGTTGAAACATGGTTAATTACCCCTTTATTAAAGATCAATCCAAACAGTGAGTTTACATTTGATTGCTTTGCTGAGAATTATATTAGTACAATTACATTGGCCATTTACTTTATAAACGAAGCAGACGGAAAAACTATTTTCACCGAAATACCTGTAGATAGAATTCCCGCTGCAAGTAAAGGCCAAAAAAATATAGAGGTTAACTTAACAGCATTCGCAGGTAAAACAGGTTTTATTGGATTTAAATTCACCGGATTCCCGTACAGAAAAAAGTCTGCATATAAAATTGACAATATAAAATTGACTAACAAAAGAGAAATTCTTTTTTGGGAAAGTTTTGGGAATACTCCTATGAAACATCCGCAAAGAATCAACAACTTTACAGGATATGATAATCCTAAAGTTTTTCAAGCAAAAAATAATCATGCAGACATACGCTATCCGAAAAGATTCTATCTTAAAAGCAATGTGATGTATTGTGTTCTGGGATACAGAGATAAACCTTACTCTGATGAGATTACTATGAATGTATCGCACATAATTCCAGACACAGGCTATAAAAATCTGACTTTATCATTTGATGCAGGAACAACAGAAGACCGATATGGAACTCCATTAAACAAAATCTCAATAAAATGTGATGGGATACCATTATATATAAATCCCAAATGGACATTAGCAGGAAGCATATTCAAAAAATTCTCATTGGATATTCCCGCAAAAACTATTAATCAGGTTTCTTTTAGTTACTCAGATAATCTGAATATCAATATCGCAATCGATAATATTATGATAAAAGGAGAAAGGGAGAACTAAAAAGACAATATCAATCTAATAATATGAACAATAACTAATAAAATAAAAGCCATGAAAACATGTATAAAGTTTCTAGGAGTAATTATCTTGGGAATAATTCTACTCAGTGCATGTAAAGAAGAAACTTTACCAATAAAACTGGTATATCCCAATGATGCTATTATCGGCGATGGTACAAAAGAAGAACCATATGATGTAGCAAGTGCAATACGAAAAGCGAAAAAAGAAACTGTTTCGTGGGTAAAAGGCTATATCGTCGGAGCAGTGAAAAAAAATGTGACAGAAATAACTGATGCCAATGATATTGTATGGGGAGGCCAGGAAATCAATAACCAAACACTGTTGCTGGCATCTAATGCAGAAGAGAATGATTATACTAAATGCCTTTTGATAGATTTAAAAGGAACAAATAGTAATATCAACAACAATTTAAACTTATCGGAAAACAATGAAATTATCGGAAAAGCAGCCACAATCTATGGTAAACTGACCCAAAGTTTATTAGGTATCAATGGAATGCAAAACATCGCAAAAGCAACACTTGAAGGAGCAGATATTCCGATTATTGAAGAAGGCAATCCTTTGGGAGTCTCCATGAATACTCTGTCAGATGTCGTTGCCAATGATTTCAAAGATGCAATAGATGGGAGTATATATCAGTTAAAAGGATGGACCAACATACCTACGCAGGGGTTAGCTTACTGGAAAGGATGCAAAAAAAATGGTGAACTGTTTATTTCTATTACAACAGAACAGATTATAACAAATAAAAAACTGGAATCCTGGTTTGTGACTCCTGCCTTTAATATAATAAGAGGAAAGAGTTTCACCTTTGATTGTTTGCTGGAAAATCCTTCTTCAAACACTTTATTAGAAGTCTATCTCTGGCAAGAATCAGATGGAGAAATGATAGCCATCCCTATTGGCACAGAAAGTATCAAAAGTACAGGGAATGAATGGAAAAGGGAAATCAGATTTACTATTGATGAGAAATATGCAAATACTATCGGATTTATCGGATTTAAGTTCAGCACTACCACAGGCGAGAATATTCAAAAATGCAGCATAGACAACATTCAATATGGGCAGCAAAAAATCCTGTTTACAGAGACATTCGGAAACGAATCAATTGCCATTGGTACTACAATAGGTGTGAATGCTTACAAAGGATACGATAATCCTGACGTATTCTCCGCATCAGGTGGCATAGCCGACTTACGTTGTCTGCCCGATTGCTTTAACGGCACCAATGTATTATCATGCATCTATGGTTGGGGAGGAATGGCTTTTGAGGATGAAATCACGATGAACGTATCTTCATTTATTCCCAAAGAAGGATATGGTAAACTGACACTATCTTTCGATGTAGGCGCTATGGACATGAGCCAGCCACTTAATAGGATGGATTTCTTCTGCGATGATACTCCAGTAACGGTAGATCCGTCTATTAGCGTGCCTCTATGGACGAATATAAGAGTTACTCTCGACTTGCCTCTCACTTCTTTTGAGAAAATCAAACTTCATTTTAAAGGAACTGGAGAAGGATTCGGGCATTGCTTCGATAATATTACAATTATAGGAGAATAATTAATTTAATACCAGACGTATATGAAAGTATATAAATCAAAACTCATTGATGAGAATAATATAAAAAAGACCTATAAACTGGGATTGAGGGAATTCTGTATTCTCCTCATAGTCTCTCTGTTATGCAATCAGGCACTATATGCTACAGATAAATCTGAACATATTAACAATATCTCTCAAAATACAAATGTAATAATAGGAGTTGTTACTGACAGCCAGAATGGCGATCCTATCATAGGCGCCACAATAAAAATAAAAGGCAGCACAACTGGAACTGTTACAGATCTTGACGGCAAGTTTGAAATTAAAGCAACTGCCAATGACATTCTGCAAATCTCCTATGTTGGTTATAATACAAAAGAAATAAAAGTAGGAAAGCAGAAAGTTATTGCGGTCACATTAGCAGAAAGCGCAGAACAACTGGAAACGGTCGTAGTTACTGCCTTCGGTGCCAATCAAAAAAAGGAAAGTGTAACCGGAGCAATACAAGCTATCAAACCTGCCGACTTAATTGTTCCCTCTTCTAATCTGTCTACCTCTTTTGCGGGTCGTTTGGCTGGTGTAGTAGCCTTTCAACGAAGTGGAGAACCGGGGTCAAACAATGCGGAATTCTTTATTAGAGGAATTTCAACCATCAGTGGCATCACTTCTCCATTAATAATAATGGATGGAGTAGAAATAACCTCAGCTGATTTGAACGCCATTGATCCTGAGATTATTGAAAGCTTTTCTATTTTAAAAGATGCTACAGCATCTGCAATGTATGGAACCCGAGGAGCTAACGGAGTTATGATCATTAAGACAAAATCAGGTTTAGACACAGAAAGGCCAATAATAGGTCTTCGGGTAGAAGCTAATATAAGTATGCCAACACAAGTCCCTAAGTTTGTGGATGCAATTACCTATATGAAGATGTTTAATGAGTCCGTTCGTAACCAAGGGACAGGAGATCCTTTATATTCAGATGAAAAAATATTAGGAACACAGTTCGGACTTAACCCTTATGTATTTCCGAATGTAGACTGGTATGATGAAGTATTTAAAGATATAGCCTTTAATCAAAGGGCAAATCTGAATATCCGTGGCGGAACATCAAAAATTACCTATTTTATGAATATCAACGTAAATCATGAAACCGGAATGCTTAAAAACAGAAGCAAAGAATTTTTCTCATACGGAAATAATATCAATTTAATGAGATATGTGTTTCAAAACAATATCGATTTTCATTTATCACCTAAAGCAAAGATCGGTTTGCACCTGAACGTACAACTAAACGATCAGAAAAGTCCCTATGAAACAAGCAATTTCTTGTACAGCGCTGTAATGTCAAGCAACCCTGTACAATATCCGGTCTACTATCCCCAGTCACCGGATGAGTCGTGGGTCAGATGGGGAGGAAACACACAAGCTCAAAATATGCTTAACCCTGTGGCCCGCTTGACAAGAGGATATAGAGATACTTTTGAGAGTACAGTTTTAGCTAACATCGACTACTCACAAAAACTGGATTTTATTACAGAAGGACTATCTCTGCATGCATTATTCTCCCTCAGGAATTATAGTTACAGCACTAAAGCACGTGTACAGGACTATAACAGCTATGAATTAAAAGATTACTCTGTTGATGCAAACGGAAATTACACGATGAAAGTTGGTCCGACTGACGGTTCAAATCCCCAAAGATTTCCACTAGCAAATGAGGGAGGATCTACAGGAGAACGTAAATTCTATTTCCAAAGTTATCTGGATTATACACGAAGTTTCAACGAGCATCATGTAAATGCCATGATTTTATTTAATATGGACGAATATTCGACCAATAATCCCGGAACTAATCTGATCAGTTCACTGCCAAAACGTAGAATGGGAGTAGCCGGACGTATTACCTATGATTATGCACATCGTTATATGACAGAAGTTAACGCCGGTTACAATGGTTCCGAGAACTTCGCAAAAGGACATCGTTGGGGATTTTTTCCTTCTATTTCGTTAGGCTGGAATGTTGCTGAAGAACCTTTCTGGGAATCTCTGAAAAATATTGTATCCCGTTTAAAAGTTCGGGGATCGTATGGTTTGGTCGGCAATGACCAGATTGGTTCCGACCGCTATATCTATTTGGAACAGGTTAACCTGCAAGGAAGCTCTCCTTTTCAAACCGGATACGGAACGCAGACTCAAACTTATCAGGGTCCCACATATAACAGGTTCAGAAATGAAGATATAACATGGGAAGTAGGACATAAATTGAATGTCGGATTAGACCTCCAGTTATTCAATGACTGGAATATAACTTTTGATGTATTCCGGGAAATACGAAGTAATATATTCCAGCAAAAGCTATCCATACCACAATATTTAGGAACAGCCAGTAGCGTAATTTATGGAAACTTTGCCAAAGTAAGAAATCATGGAGTCGACTTATCAATAGATTATGGAAAGCAAATTAGTAAAGACTTTACCCTTCAGTTCAAAGGAACTTTCACTTTTGCACGAAATAAGGTATTGGAGTATGACGAAGCTCCGGGTTTACGTCCCGGTATGAAAACTGTGGGACGTCGCCTTAATACATTCTTGGGATATGTAACAAACGGGCTCTATGAGAATTATACAGATGTAGAAGAAAGCCCGACTTCCACTCTTGGAAACATAGCAATATCTCCTGGAGATATAAAATATGTAGATCAACCGGACGCAAATGGAAATTATGATGGAAGAATCACTTCAGATGACAGAGTAGAAATTGGTGACCCATGGATACCTGAAATCGTCTACGGATTTGGCCCTAGCATGAGATGGAAGAACTGGGATTTCTCTTTCTTCTTCCAAGGTCAGACTAATGTTTCGTTAATCATGGAAAATTTCGAACCTTTCGGAGAACGTTCTGCACGTGGCGTACTTGCATGGATAGCGGATGACTACTGGAGTCCAGATTATCCTAATGTCAACGCTAAACATCCTCGCTTAACACGTTTAACAAACAATCACAACATGCAAGTGTCAACTTATTGGCTGAGAGATGCTTCATTCTTGAAATTAAAGAATGTCGAACTAGGATATAGTTACAAAAAGGCACGTTTTTATATTAGCGGCTCCAATCTGTTAACTATTTCTCCTTTTAAACATTGGGATCCTGAAGTTGGAACCGGTGCAGGAATGCAATATCCAACACAAAGAATCTTCAACTTAGGTATACAAATGAGTTTTTAAACTATAATATCAATTGAATATGAAAGTTTTAAAGAAAACAGCGCTATTACTTATAGCATTAATTACATATACATCATGTAATTATCTCGACATAGTTCCCGATGAGATGGATCGCGAAGAAAATGCTTTTGAAGATCCCAATGCAGCTTTACGATATATCTATTCCTGCTATTCATATCTTCCTCAGGAAAATCAGAGTGGAGCAATTGACATGCTGACCAGCGATGAGATAGTCACTCCCTTTGAAAATGAAGTATTTGCTATATTCCTATGGGGAAATTATACATCCACTTCTCCGGTTATCAGTTATTGGAATACGCTTTATTCCGGTCTACGTCAATGTCACATTTTCCTTAAGAATGTAGATAAAGTGCCGGGATTGAGTACGCAACTGCGCAATGATTATGCAGCACAGGCCAAATTTCTAATAGGATATTACCATTACTTGTTGATCCGATGCTACGGACCGATAATATTAATTAAAGGGGATGAGTCAATCAGTACACTTCCTGAAAATTATGCAGCCCGTTCTCCATTGGATGAATGTATTGAATACGCATGCCAAATGCTAGACGAAGCAGTTACGGATCTGCCGACAGTCCGCCCGACTATTTATGAATACGGACTGGCTACGAGTGTTGCCGCAAAAGCTGTAAAGGCAAAAATGTTACTATACGCTGCATCACCGCTATTCAATGGTAATACTGAATTCTATGCAAACTTCAAGAACAAAGACAATCAAGTTCTTATGCCACTAGAATATGATTTAAAAAAATGGGACAATGCAAGAACTGCAATGGAAGAAGCTATTATTGCGGCAAAAGATGCAGGACATGATCTATATATGACCGATAATTATAATTCCAATTTGAATCCATATCCAGAAGATCCAATACAACACCGTCTACGCTATACCATGCTGGATCGTGGCAACAAAGAAATCCTATTAGCCGAAACGAGACCTGAAGGTTTATATGATCTTCAAAATAAAACAATGCCTAATGGATACTATGCATGGAATGGAATAGCTCCAACATGGACAATGTTGAATCGATTTTACACAAAGAACGGCCTTCCATACGATGAAGATCCTTCTTTCAAAGACAACAACAAATTAGAGATTGTAACAGTCGATGCCAGTCGCTCTGTTCAAGCCAAACCTGGACAAAGAACAATTTTATTCAACCTGGACAGAGAGCCTCGATACTATGCATGGGTCGCTTTTCAAGGAGGTTATTATGAACTAATGAGCGCTACAAATAATGGTTCTTACACTCCAGACAAAGGATATGAGAACGGACGTTTAATTTGCGATTTCGTTGTAGGAGGAAATTGTAGTCGAGGAGAATCAATGCAATCATTACGTGCCAACAACTATTCACCAAGCGGTTATTTAAGCAAAAAAGGAATAGATCCGACTAATGCAGTCGGTGGCAGCCGTACCTATCCAAACTCTTACCCGTGGCCTGTCATCCGTTTAGCTGATTTATATTTAGGTTATGCGGAAGCATGTGTAGAAACAAATGACCTGGATAATGCCAAAATATATCTGAATAAAGTGAGAACACGAGCAGGAATTCCAACTGTTGAAGATTCCTGGAAAAATGTAGCCACACTTGATTAAAACAAATTACGTCAGATTGTCCGTCAGGAAAGATTAATTGAGTTCTTTCTGGAGAAACAAAATTTTTGGGATTTAAGACGATGGAAAATAGCAGAAGAATATTATGGGACTAAAGTTAAAGGTTTAAATGTAAATGCTACTACTATTGAAAATTTTGCGCAAGTAGTCACATTAGACTTTGAAAGAAACTTTCAATCGCCAATGAATTATTTAATGCCTATCCCAATTGACGAATTAAATAAGAATGAGAATCTTGTAAATAATCCGGGATATTAAAGTTGCAGAAAGGACTGAATCAAAAAAGACTGAATTAAAATAAAGAGGTTGTGTCAAAATGCTGGCACAACCTTTTTTTATGCGCAAAGCCCAGACTTTCCCAAGCCCGGGCTTTGTTATTACCCAAAGTTTATGTAACTTTAGGCATCAGTTTTTTCGTTATGGCAAAGTTACATTTTCGTCCTTACATTCCCAACCAAACCGTTCTTTTTCCACAAAGAATTGATGAAAACATAGCTGCGAACGACCCTGTCCGCATCGTCAATGCAGTTGTTGATAATCTCAATCTTGATAATTTCAAGAAGCTTTATAAAGAAACTGGGCGCTCAGCCTATCATCCTAAAATGATGCTCAAAGTAATTATCTACGCCTACATGAACAATATCTATTCCTGCCGTAAAAAAGAGAAGCTTCTTTTGCGTGACATCCATTATTTCTGGCTTGTCGGTAATGAGCATCCGGATTTTATTACCATCAACCGTTTCCGTAACCGTGTAAAGGAAGAGATAAACAACGTCTTCACGCAGCTGGTTCTTGTCCTTGCCGACAAGGGTTTCATTAGTCTTGATGTAGAATATATCGACGGCACCAAGATTGAGTCCAAGGCCAACAAATATACTTTTGTCTGGCGCAAGACAATCGAAAAGAACCGTACAAGGTTGCTGAATAAGATTCGCATCCTTCTAGAGCAGGTGGATGAAGCCATTGTACAGGAGAACTCTGCAAAAGACACATCCGTGGAGTTGACTCCCTCCATGCTCTCCGGCATAGTGGATGAACTCAAAGAAGTGCTGGAACACCAGCCTGCAACACAGGACAAGGAACAAAAGAAAGCTCTGCGTGAAAAGAAGAAACAGGTCAGGGAACTTGAAGGGTATCGTGACAAGCTGAT
>OGOC01000804.1_pt1 | contig 29855 bp, 23 predicted proteins | sample 1552561 | NCBI WGS metagenome assembly OGOC01 (sample SAMEA2580148, study PRJEB22360) | human gut metagenome | biome: human gut; feature: human-associated habitat; material: faeces | place: Denmark | collected 2008/2010
ATTTTCTCATAACTCAGCAAAACCTGGAAAGTAAATTTAAAAACCGTAAAAGCGGCGAAGCCCGTTCCGGTTTTTAAATTTACTTTCCAGGTTTTGCGTCAGGGCAGCGATTCTAGGTAAAAAAAAAAACAACAAATTGTTTACGTAAACTTTTGTTGAGTGAAAAACCTCTCTCCTAGCAACTTATTTTTTTACAGGCTTTAATATAATGCGGAGGATTTCTCCAAACAGATCCGGCCGCGCCTTAAAACCTCGGAAAATGCTGTGATAAAAGGGATTGAGTACCAAAATTTCAATAAAAATTATTATGCCGGTTACCACTCGCCGGCATGGAGCAACACAAAAAAAATTACACAGGAACCCTTGCAGGAAAACAGCGAAAAGCACATCTCCTTCAAGGGTTTTAACGTTAATACGGCACATAACTCGCTAAAATCGGTAATAAAAGCAATCCCTCAAGACCTGAACAGAAAAGTTTTCAATTCACTAAAAGGAATAAGCACAAAGCAATACGAAGAATACAAAAGAATAGCCGCAGATTATGTCGAGCTCGTAAAAACCAGCCCCGAATTTAGAAACAAATACTCAATTCCTGACGAAATCGCTGAAAAAATCAGCATTGACAACCTTTATTACCGTCCTAAAAAGGGAATAATGAAAAGGTTCGGAGAAAATCTTATCTCTCCATTCACAGCCGCCGCAAAAGGAATAAAAAAGATTTTCACAAAATCAAATCCATCCGGCAGCGGAAAAGACTTCGATAAAATAATGAAAGAATTTACCAGCCTTGAAGGGCTGATAAACTCCCACGAAATCTGGGAAAACGGCTACAGAGAAATGAGCGGATATCAGAAATGGAGCACAGGTTCGGAGTTTTTGATTCCCGATGATGTGCTAAAAAGCAAAATCCAGCGCCGCCGCAACAAAGTCGTTGATCCGGACAAAGGAAAATACTCCACAACCTCGCTTATGCTCGGAAACAGGTTAATTTCCGGCACGGTTTACGCATTTTTCCTCGGAAATGACGCCTACAACACGACAATGAGATACAGCAGCAGCAAATCCGAAGCAAAAACCCAGCAAAAATCGCGTGTTGCACAGGAATTTTCAAGAATCGGGCTGAACATGTACATCCAGAACCTTTTGTTCGGAACGTTTGAAACAGCAGTTAACAAAAGCCTCCCGACAGCGCTTTTTGTTTCCGGTTCAACCGTAGCTTTTTCGGAAATTCTCGGCAGAAAACTCGTCGGAAAGCCCATCGTACCATCCGACAAGGAAACTCTTGACAGGCTTGAAAAAGAAATGGCTGAGAAAAAAGGCGTTTTGCCCGCAATCGGCAGACTTTTAACAAATGCAAAGAAACCGGAAAAACAAAAGGCAAAAATAATCACCCCCACAAAAGCTAATACAAAAGTATTTTCGGTATTCAGCAGCAACTCTCCCCAAAAACCGTCTTTCAAAGGCTATTACAGCGTTGAAAAAATGTTTGACAAGCAAAAGTTGAAACAACTTATGTCAATGATTCAACAAGCCGACGAAATGCGGTTTGAACAGATAAAAGAAACGATTGTAAAATCCGTAAAAAACTCTGAAGCTCTGCGAAAGCTCACAGTAACCTCAAATGACGAAAAACTTGCGTTTATAAAAAATGTTGACACAAAATCCAAAGAAGATGTGAACAGGGCGTTTGAATATTTGCTGGAATCAGCGGATTTGAAAGAGATTCCGATTGGTTCAAAGAAAACTTTCTGGGGCCAGGTTACCAAAAGCGTCATTGTGCCGTTCACGTTTGTTAAAAAGCTCGGAAAATCAGCTGCAAACGGAATTTCTAACCTTACAGCAAAGCTTCAGGGAAAACAAACAGCGCTGCGAATTAAAAGGATGACAAAAATCCTTGAAAATCCTGGATTTAAGGAAGCTGAGAACTTCAAAAACTATTATGAAGAAAGAATGGCGCTTAAAGTCTGGAAAGAATCCCCACTCAGCTCTACAGAGAAAAAAGTGCGAATTTTTGAAGAATATATGAAAAATCTTGAAAAAAACACAGAAGAAATTGAGGGACTGAAAAATATTCTGCTCTGGCTCGACAAGCAGATTACGTCAGCAGGGATTCAAGTAAACAAAGACGGGATGTTGGACGCTCAGGATATGAAAAAGGTCGAAAATCTGTTGCAATCTTCGGTTTTGAAAGCTGACGGCGCAAAACATGTCGAATATGACGGAAACAAGCTCGCACAGACGAACATAAACCTAGCCAGAGCAATTACAACGATTTTCCTTGTTACTGATGCATACAATTTGACCATGCAATACAGCGGAGACAACAGAAAAGAAGCTGGCAAAAGTGCCAAAAACCGTGCCGCACAAGAAATTTCAAGAATAAGCTTCTCCGCATACATTCTCGCGTTCGTTCACAATCTGCTCTCCAAAATGTGCAATGCCAGCCTTGCAGGAGCTTTCGGGCTGACAGCGATGACGTCGATCATCAATGATTCTATCTCAAGAAAGGTTGTCGGCGTGCCTTTAACGACAAAAACCAAGGCACAGCTTGACGAAATCGACGAAAAAAATGCAAAATCAAAAAGCCCGATAAGAAAAGCGCTCGCCTACTCTCTCGGCAAGCGAGGAGCGATGGCGGACGGCATAGACAGAGAAAAAGCCGCAAAAACCTCGGTTGTTCTTGACGACTTTTTCATTAATCCGACGATATCCGGATAATTCAACCAAATCCATAAAAAACACCCCTTTCGGGGTATTTTTTAATAATATTTATTGTGTTCTTTGAGCTTACCTGCTCCATCATAGTACCAGCTTTCAACAATTTCTACTCCCTTAAATTCGGAGTCGCCAAGAAGCGCCCATTTTTTCTTACTTGTAAGCTCATATTTGCCGTCGCTGTTTTGAGTATATTCTGAACTTGTCCAGTAGCCATCATCGCCGTTTCTAGTGCTGAGATCGGTTACTATTTTTTTATTCAAACCGTATTCATTGTAAGTATAGACTTCTTTGTTCAATTTACCGTTTTTGCAGGACAGTTCTCTTTTTCCCTGGTCATTTTCATGAATAAAAGTATTGTTAAACCTGTTTATTTTGCAATTTTCGGGCTCATCAGAGATTAGAAATAAATAATTTTCCGGAATACCCATTTTTTTAGCCTGAGTTGTCAATTCCTGAACCTTGAATGCCCTGTCTGCCGCTTTTTCAGCTTTAATTGCATCATATTCCGATTCCGTCATTGGTTTATAAGGAACAATTGTCACAGTTTTTTCTTTTTGCGGATTTGTTACCGGTTTGTTTGCCCAGTTGTCAATGGGTGTGAATGTTGACAATGCTTTTACCATAATAAATCTCCTTTTCTCTTAAGGTTTTAAATATCTCTCATATTTCTTTAAAAACATTCGGATTTTCGAGATTTACAAGGGCAGAGTTTATCCATTCCATTCTATTCTATTAGGTATTATAAGCGGGTTTCAGGGATTTTAAATTCGTTTTTACATTTCGTTACAATTGCGTTTTTGGTGTGGGGTAAAGTTCGGAATGACATTTTTTGCCACTCCGAACCAATATTAGAGATTTTTTCAAAAAACAACTCTACATTTTAAATGGCAAGCCTGCTTTAGCAATAGCCTCCTGCGCCTCTGCAACGGTACCGCCCTGGTTCATATATTTATCACCAACAAGCGCCTTTCCTTTATCATCGAACAAATAAACGCTGCCATCTTTGATTTTTCCGTCTTTTTCAACATAAGCTGTTAATTTTGCCTCTGTTTTCGGTTTTTTTATGGTCAAATGTCCGCCATCATAGGGTTTGCCCTCATAATTGTATGTTTTTTCTTTGATTGTTACAACACCGGTTTCAGGATTGTATTCAGAGCGTTTTGTAGCACTAATTTTGCCGTTGTTATAGTAGTTTGTAACCTTTTTACCGTCAACAACCGCATGTTCTTTATAACGAATGCTTGTATCAGCAAAATAACCCGGTCTTGAGCTTGTCATTGAAATCGTTTTGCCTGTTTTTTGGTCAACAACTTTGCGATATTCAAAAACCGTGCCGTTTTTATACGCCGGATGGGAAATTGTGCCGCGGGATTCTCTGGTTTTGAGGACAGAACCGTCGGGTTTTACATAAGTATAAAATTCACGCGATTTTTCTGTTCTTGCGCCTCTTGAAAACATCTGAGTATCGTCTTTTACAAACTCCCTTGCCACTTTTGTGCCGTCATTTTGGGTGTAAAATTCTTTTATTTTGTTGCCTTTACCGATTCTGCTAATATGACCGTCATTATAAGCTTTTATCGTGCCGTCAGACATGTTAGCTCTTTTCAAAACGCCGTTTTCATAAGTAATCACGGAATTTTTAGTATTTATCACGCCGGAATAGGGTTTTCCATCGATTAAGGCTTTTCCTTTGTCAAAACGTCCAACCTTTTTAAAATCAGCAATATCAAGGTTTTTGAGTCTTTTTAAAGTATCAAGCTCGCCAGCCTTAATTCCCTCATTTTTTGCGCTCAAAAGCTTTGCAGCGGCGCCTTTTCTCAATGAGGAGGCAATAATCAGCGCAGAACCTACCGCAGCGAGCGATGCAAGGCTATATTCAAGAATATGGCTGTTATTTTGGGATTTTTGGGGTAAATTTTGTTCCTGATGAACCTCTTTTGTTCCGAAAGATTGGCGAGCCAAAACCGGATTCATACTGTTAAAACCTATTTTCATTTTTCTTCCTTTTCTTCCTTTTTACACGGTTGTATTTTCATGAAAACAAAGAAAAATTCGTTTTTGACACACTGTATCCATTCCATTCTATTCTATTAGAAAGGCTACTGCGGCAAGGGTTTTGGTGTCAAAAAATTCGTTTTTACATTTCGTTACAATTGCGTTTTTGGTGTGTGTAAAGTTTGGATTATTTCACGAAAAACATCGATTTTGACCGGCAAAGCCGGGAATCCCCAATCAAGCCTGGGATGACAACGAAAAGATGATTTAAAACAGGCCAGGCTCTCAGCCCAACATCATCTTACTATGCAATCTTAAATAAAAACGCACCCCTCCCCCAAAAGTTCGTAAGGAAGTCGAAATTTAAGACCGTAAAAGCGGCTTTAGCCCGTTCCGGTCTTAAATTTTGACTTCCTTACGAACGCCCCTGCACCCCATTGCAACGCTCGCTGTACTGCCCCCGCCAAAACCCTTGAAACACCCCCAAAATCAATGCACATCAATATGCTGGGTATTATTTTTCTTGTAAACGTAGGCAAGAATCTCCGCAACCGCAACATAAAGGTCAGCAGGAATCACGCTGTCGACCTTAACAAGCTTGTAAAGCGCTCTGGCAAGCGGTTTGTTCACAACAATGGGGACATCATTGGCTCTGGCGATTTCACGGATTTTGAAAGCCATAAAATCCACGCCTTTTGCCACAACCATCGGCGCAGGAGCCTTTGATTTGTCGTATTTTATGGCGACAGAGTAGTGAGTTGGGTTTGCGACAACAACATCAGCCTGCGGAACTGCGCTCATCATCTTCTGGCGCATAATTTGCATTTGTGCAGAGCGGATTTTCGCCTTAATCATCGGGTCACCTTCGGTGTTCTTAAATTCGTCTTTGACCTCCTGTTTTGTCATTTTTATTGACTTTTCGTACTCGTAAGTCTGGTATTTTTTGTCAATAAACCCGATAATCAGCATCGCAAGGCACATGCTTATAACCATGTGAACAAGAATACTGCCAAGAACCGCAAAAGCAGTGTTCAAATCCGCTCCGATGAGCCCGTAAAGCTCGTCTTTTCTCGAATTGAGCACATTAAACCCCACATAACCGACAATCCCCATCTTCAAAAGCGATTTTGTCATTTCCACGAGGTTTTTCACCTCGAACGGGTTCAAAATCTTGCGCAGCCCCTGCATAATCTGCGCACCGGAGAATTTGTCGAGTTTGGGCTTAATTTTTTCTATTGCAAAAAGCGGCCCGACTTGAATTCGGATGATTGCGGCGGTAATAAGCGCCAGCGCAACAAGAAAAGGTATCAAAATCTCGCCCGAAACCTTTGCAAAAGGTGCTAGAATCGCAAGAATGTTATCGGTTTCAATCTGGTCGGGTTTTATGTGCGTAAAAGTGTATCTGGCGAGGTTTTTCATCTTTTCCATCATCAGCGGCAAGAGCCCGATTAACAGCCCGACGCCCGAAGTCAGCACAAGTGACGAAGTCATATCCTGACTTCGGGCAATATTGCCTTTTTTTCGCTCGTCCTCCCGCCGCTTGGGGGTTGCGTCTTCTGTTCTTTCCGCTGCCTGGCTCACTTTTTCCTCTCCATTGCTACATCATTTCAACAATGCCCTGAAAATAGGATTGGATTGTGTTTGATAAATATGTCGCCGTCGGAGAGATGAACATGAGTATCAAAATTACCCCGATATAGATTTTGAAAGGTATGGCGACCATAAATATGTTCATCTGGGGCATCATTTTTGACATAAAGCCCATCAGAACCTCTGATACAAACATAACACAGAAAACCGGCAAAATCATGCTGATTGAGATAAAAAACATCTGAGCGCTCAAATGCAAAATGTTCTCAACAACCCCGCCCGTAAAAACAAAGTCCAGACCCGGCGGAAAAGCCGTATAACTCTTATAAATCGCCGCAAAAAGCCACTGATGGGCGTTCAGAGCAAGAAAAACGAAAGACGCAAGTATTATAAACATCTGCGAAAGAATCGGCGAGCTTGCGCCCGTAACCGGATCAAGAATCTGGCTCATTGAAATGCCGATTTGAATGCTTATAAACTCGCCCGCAATCTGCACAGCCGCAAAAATAAGGTTCATAATAAAACCAATCATAAATCCGACCGCAAATTCCCTCAAAAGATAGATAAAAAGCCCGGGAAAATCAGACGGCATCGCAAAATGCATTGTTGACGAAATCATAGGGAACAAAATAAAAGCAACAAGCGCGCTGAGCCAGATTTTCACCTGTTCAGGCATAGGATAATGCGAAAATAGGGGGGCAGATGCAATCATTCCGCCGATTCTTGTGAAAATTATCACAAAAATAACGATATTTTTAGGAGATAACAGTGTCAACAAATCAGGCTGCATTCATTGCACCTCAATGTATAATCGTCTGTATATAATTGAACAGCTCGTTTGTTTTTTCCACAAAAACGTTCAACATCCACGGCATTAGCACGATGAGAGTGATGATACCGGCGATGATTTTAGGCACAAAAGTCAGGGTTGATTCCTGAATTTGCGTAACTGCCTGAAAAACGCTTATCACAAGCCCGACAATCATGCTTATGACAAGAACAGGCGTTGATAGAAGCAGTATCATTATGAATACGTTTTGTATAATTGTAAGAAATTGAGTATCTTCCATAGTTTTCCCTTAAATCTAAGTAATAAAGCCCTCTAAAAGCGTTTTCGTAATCAAATACCACCCGTCAATCATCACAAAAAGTATGAGTTTAAACGGCGTAGCAACGGTCGCCGGAGGCAAAAACAGCATACCCATCGAAACAAGGATACTTGCGACCACAATATCGATTACGAGAAACGGCATAAAGATTATAAAGCCGATTTTAAACGCTGTTTTCAGCTCGCTAATTACAAAAGCAGGAATCAGCGTATAAGTCGGCACATCTTTCCAGTTTTTCGGTTTTTCAATCTTTGCCATGCTCAAAAACAGCCCGAGTTCCTTTTCTTCGGTATGTTTTATCATAAATTCGCGCATTGGCTCAATCCCCCGTTCGAGCGCCGCCTGCTGGGTTATCTGATTTTTCATATAGGGCTGGATTGCGGTTTCGTTCATCTTGTTAAAGGTCGGAGCCATTACAAAAAACGTCAAAATCAGCGCCAGCCCTGCAAGAACCTGATTCGGAGGGAGCGAAGCAAGTCCGATTGCCTGCCTTGTAAGCGCAAGAACGATGATTATCCTGATAAACGCCGTTGTCATGATAAAAATACTCGGCGCGAGCGTCAAAATCGTCAAAAGAACGAGGATTTGGACACCCTGAGTGAATTCCTGCGGGGTGTTTGTGTTCCCCATTCCGACGGTTATTGTCGGGAACGCAACCGCTGCGTGCACTGCCGCCTTTTGAAAGAAAAGCACGGCAAACACGCTCAACAGCTTTATAAAACTTTTTAAAATACGCATTTTTGCCTCATAGATGATAGATACTCAATTAATATTTTATCCGACAACGTAAATTCAAGCCAATTCTTAAACAAACTTCACTTTTAGCTTGAAAATGTGAATTATATTTTATTTTGGAGTGCCTTAAAACACTAACCGTCGCTTTCGCCCCATAGGGCGGGGGCGCGGGTTTTTCGGCACGGAAAAATAAAATATAATTCACATTTTCAAGCCCCCTATCTTTGTTACGCCCACGCAAAATCCCCCATCATTAATCTAATCTAGTGTCGCCTTAGTCGATTCGCCTACGCGAACCGCCCAAGGCTCACCTTTTCTAATCGTCTCTCAAAAAATTCGTTCACGTCACTTCGTTCCTTATCACGAATTTTTCTCAGACAACAATCATGGTAAAATAGTTTTATGGAAGAAATGAATTTAAAAGGCTGTGCGCACCTTGGAGATGCGGTTTATGAGCTTTATATAAGGGAAAAAGTTATTTACAAAACTCCGAACCTCGCGAGGCTCCACAAACTCAACACAAACCTTGTAAATGCACAATATCAGTGCGATTTGCTGGAATTTCTTGAACCTTATCTAACAGAAGAAGAAAAAGAAATCGTCCGGCGCGGCAGAAACATCCCTTCATCATCCGCAAGACGCATAAATCAGTCGCTTCACCGTATAGCGACGGGGTTTGAGGCACTTGTGGGGCATCTTTATTTGTACGATAAAGAGCGTTTAGGCGAGATTTTCAGGATTGCGGACGAAAAAGTCAACGCTGACATGTTGTAATTTAAGTTTTTAAGGCTATAATAATTGTACTCACACCATCCTCAATGCAGATTAAAATGCATTATGAAAGGAAAAAACAATGGCAAACATTAAGTCAGCTAAAAAAAGAGTACTCATTGCAGAAAGAAACAGATTGAAAAACGTTGCTGTAAAATCTGAAATCAAAACTGCAATCAGAAAAACCCTTGAATTAGCTCAAGCCAAAGAGGCAGATTCAGTAAAAACAGCTCTTAATCACGCTTACAAACTGTGCGACAAGGCTGTTTCCAAAGGTGTTTTACACAAAAACACAGCTGCCAGAAAAAAATCAAGATTGACACTTGCAGTAAACAAACTGCTCGTTAAATAATTGATTTTTTGAAAATATTAAAGCCCTTTTTCGAAAGAAAAGGGGCTTTTTTAGATTATTTTTTTTAACAAATCAGCAAAAACGCAAGGTGCTGGATTTTTCTTTGGAGTGACTATGGGGGAGGGCTCGTTAATCGGAAAATATAAGTTTTCTGCTGCGCGCGCCCGGAGGAATCGGAACGGAAAAGGAAAATCCAGCACCTTGCGCGACATACCTAATAAACCGCCCCTACCCAGTTAAACAGAATGCGATTGAATCTTGTTTTAATTGCAACAAGGCAAAAAAAAGCGTATAATTGTACCCATACAGATTAAAAGAAAGAGGTTTTTATGAATGTTACGGTAGCAAAAGGCCTGTTGGAAGAAACAAAAGCCAATGTTCTTGTTGTGAACCTTTTTGAGGGCGTAAAAGTCCCTGCGGGCGCAACCGGAGCTATTGATATAGCACTCGGAGGGCTCATCTCCGATTATGTAATCGCAAAAGAAGGCTTTGACGGAAAATTTGGCTCAATGTACGTGCTCCCTACATTCGGAAAACTACCTGCGGAAAAAATCATCATCGCAGGAATGGGAAAAAGCAAAGATTTTACCCTCAACAAGCTTAGAGAACTCTCAGCAAGAATCATAAAAAAATGCGCAAAACTCCCGAACGCAAAAAAAGTGGTTTCTATCCTCCACGGCGCGGGAATCGGCGGATATGACCCGCAAATTTGTGCACAAATGATTACCGAGGGCGTTTTAATCGGCGGATACAAGTTCGACAAATACAAATCCGACAAAAAACAAAAGAAAATCGACGAGGTTGTAATCGTTGATATGGTTGAAGAACACTGCAAAAAGGCAAAAGCCGGCGTTAAAAAAGGTAAAATCATGGCTTCTGCCGTGAATTTCGCCAGAAATCTCGCAAATGAACCGGCTCAATACGCTACTCCGGCAAAACTTGCAGAAATTGCCCAATCAATTAAAGATATCGACGTACGCGTCTATGAAAAAGACGAAGTTGAAAAAATGGGAATGGGCGCATTTCTTGCGGTGGCAAAAGGCAGCAGCCAGCCTCCGAAATTCATCCACATGCAATACAAATCACCGAATGCGCACAAAAAAATCGCAATTATCGGCAAGGGCATTACGTTTGACAGCGGCGGGCTCGATATTAAGCCTCCGTCATCAATGCTCACAATGAAAGACGACATGTCAGCAGCAGCAGCGGTTTTGGGCGTGATGAATGCGATAAAAGACCTGAAACCGGACGTTGAGCTCCACGGTATAATCGCCGCATGTGAAAATATGCCAGGATGCAGCGCTTACAAGCCTGGCGATGTGCTTACAGCCAAAAACGGAAAGACAATTGAGGTCGATAACACCGATGCAGAGGGCAGATTGACCCTTGCTGACGCACTTTGTTACGCAAGCGAGCTCGGTGTGGACGTAATTATTGACGTTGCGACCCTCACGGGCGCATGTGTTGTCGCTCTGGGCAGCGCAGCAAGCGGAATTATGGGCAACAACCAATCTTTAATCGACAAACTCATAAAATGCGGAAATATCGGCGGGGAGCGTCTCTGGCAGCTTCCAATGTTCGAAGAATACAAGGATTCTTTAAAAAGCGACATTGCTGACATGAGAAATACCGGCTCACGTCAGGGCGGAACGCAAACTGCAGCACTGTTTTTGCAGAATTTTGTCAAAAAAGCACACTGGGCGCATATTGATATTGCGGGTACTGCGTTTATTGACAAACCGATTAACGAAATTATGTCAAAAGGCGCGACCGGCGCAGGTGTACGTACGCTTTTGAATTTTATACTGAATTAAAAATCGAAAAAATATAAAAAACAGGAAATTCTTTTTTTCCACATCAACAATGGGGCAAAAAATTGAATTTCCTGTTTTTTAAATGAAAATTATCAATTATTTTTCAACATTCGCAGCAAGAACAAGGTTTTTCTGCCAGTTTTCGGTTTTTTCAACAAAGAAATCCGCACCTTTTTCAAGACACATATTTTTGTGCTCTTCTTTTGATGATGCAGTCATAACACCGATTCTCACTCCTTGCGGCTGAAGTTCTTTTAGCTTAACAAGTTCTTCAAGAAGGATAAATCCGTCTTTCTCTGTAGGCAAAAACAGGTCAAGAATAACAAGATTAAAATGATTTTTCTTGAATTTATCTACTGCGTCGTAAATATCCTTTGCAACAGTGACATTGTACCCCAACCCTTTAAAAAGAACGCCGAGCTGATAAGTTATTATGCACAAATCGTCAATAATGAGCACATTTTCCTGTTTATGCTTATTTTCATTGCCTGCAGAGCACTTTACTTCTTTAAATTTTTCAGCAGAATGCGACGCACTGAGCCTGAGTTTTGAGATGAGAGTGTTTATGTCCTCGAGCGTATTTTTGAGAGTTTCCAACGTAATTTCACTATATTCGGGCGGATTTTTTTCAGCTGCCATGTAGAGCTTATTTATAAAATCCGAGTCAACATTAATTCCTTTTTCTTCCATCAAAGTGCCCCTATTATATAAACTATAACAATTGTAGTACTTTTTAAAAAATTTGCCACCATTTTTTTGTAGTATCTTTTTTTCTGAAAGAAGCAGCTGATTCATTGAGAATTTTTATAATCTGACTGTCTGTAAGGCTGAAATGGCGCTGCAAATCCTCGATATAGCGCAAAATATGCTTTTGAGCAATTTTAGGACTATCGTTTTTTCTGTCCAGCACATTTTCGTTCATAAACACTCCTTACATATTTATAATAACCCGATATTGAGAAAACACATTATCACAACGGGCAATCTTAGGGATAAAACGATTACAAATTACGGAGAACCTTACATGGATTGCCTACAGCGACGACATTTGACGGAATATCCTTTGTAACAACGCTTCCGGCACCTATTACCGTGTTAGAACCGATTGTAACGCCTGCAAGAACGGTAACATTCCCGCCAAACCACACATTATCACCTACTTTGATTGGTTTTGCGTCCTCAATGAAAGTTATTCTTTCTTTGTAATCAAGAGGGTGGCGGGCACTGTAAAAACCGCAGTTAGGGCCGATAAAAACGTTGTCGCCGAACGTAACTTTTGCTGGATCGAGGATTACGAGGTTGTGATTTGAATAAAAATTCTCGCCAATTTCAATATTGTAACCGTAATCGCAATAAAAATTCTGCTCGATAAGGAAAGATTTTGCGGTTTTTCCCAGAAGTTTTCTGAGCAGTTTTTCTCGCTCTTCTAAGTTCTCGGGAGAAATATTGTTGTACTCAAAACACATTTTTTTGCAATTTTGGCGCTCTTTTACAAGCTGTTCATCAAAAGGAGCATAGGGCTGCTCATTAATCATTTTTTCTTTTTCAGTCATGCCATTTTTCCTCTCAAACATTGTTATATTCCGTAAAAATTAGCCCTCATACACAAGCTATGCTAAAATATTACCATGTCTAAAGTTTTATTGGTATCAGATAGTGAAAAGCAAAATGAGCTAATCACCGAAACACTGCTGCGCTGCGGAGTTACGGCTCTAGTTTCCGTGGAGGAAGAAAATATTTTTTCCTGCGTGGAAAACGGGCTTGTTGACCTTGTTATTGTTGATGCGGGGACAAAATCCATTGATTCGGCGATTTTGTGCAAAAAATTAAAGGCTTTTTTGCACACGGAGAATCTTTTGCTACTTTTGCTTGTTGATGCCGAAAATACAGGCTACGACGTAATGAAACTGGCAAATGCGCAAATTTTGAAACCCGTAAATGAGAAAATTTTGAGCGCGACGGTACTTTCAAACCTGAAAATGAAAAAATCGCTCGATATTCTCTCAAAAAACAACAGTGAACTCGCGAAAAGCCTTTACCAGCTTGATGTTTTGTACAATACAAGCACGCAGCTTGCCGGTTCTCTGGATAAACAAAAGCTTGTTAACATAATGATTGACGGGCTTGAGAAAAGCTTGAGTTTTTCGCTTTCTTCGACGTTGATTTTCAATGATGAAAAGAATATCGACCTGATAATTAATTCACTTTACGGAATTTCCCCGAGGCTTGAACATTCTTTGAAATTGCGCGCAATTCTCAGCTACAGAGCGCTTTTTGACAAAAAAGAAATCCCCTACGAGATAAATGTTGATGATATCAGGGTCATCAAAAACATCAAACACCCGCTTGAAGAATACGATTTAAATATTCTCAAATTTGACAACCTTTTTGCCCCGATAAACGTGGGCGAGAAGTTTTTCGGGCTGATTGAAGTTTTCAGGGAGAACGAATTCACGCAGGAAGACACAACGTGCTTTCAAACGCTGTCAAGACAGGTTTCTTTGCCGTTGGAAAACGCTTCTTTGTACGAGGAAATCAAATCAACGAACACAAAACTCGAAAAACTCGAACGATTGAAGTCAGAATTCACCTCAATCGTCTCACACGAGCTCAGAACCCCGCTCACGGCGATAAAAAATTCGCTGGACATCCTTTTAAGCGGGAAAACCGGCGAAATAACGGCAGCGATGGACAATTTTTTAAACCTCGCAAAAAGAAATGTAACGCGTCTTTCAGGGATTATCAATGATTTGCTTGATTTGACAAAGGTTGAAGCAGGAAAGATGGATTTCAGGTTTGAAAAAGGCGATATAAATTCACCTGTCGAATTTGTGAAAAATACGTTTGAAAATCTCGCAAAAGAAAAGAAAATCGAGTTGAAACTCGAGGCGCAAAAGGAAATTGCGCATACTTATTTTGATTCCCAAAGGATTGAGCAGGTTGTGACGAACCTCGTTTCAAACGCTGTAAAATTCACAAATGAAAATGGAAAAATTATCATAAAAACAGAAACAATTCCGCTCGAAAAGGTCGATAAATCTAAAATTTTTGACCTCCAGAATCCGGTTTTTTACGAAAATTACATAAAAGTTTCTGTAGCGGACAGCGGGATAGGGATTGCTCCGGAAGACATTGTTAAAGTTTTTGACAAGTTCCAGCAGATTGAAAATTCGCTCAACCGTAAAAACGGCGGCACAGGGCTCGGGCTTCCTATTGCAAAACAGCTCATAGAGGCACACAGAGGCTTTATCTGGGTCGAAAGCGAGCCCAACATCGGCACTACGTTTTCGTTTATCCTCCCGATTTTGAGCGAAAAAGAGTTTTTTACAATTGAGCTTGAAAAAAATCTCCAAACTGCCCTAAATGCTTCAAAACCGCTTCTTCTGGTCAATATTGAAGAAGAACAAAACGCGAAAAATTCCTTTATAAACGAAATAAAATCAGGGCAGGTTTCGATAATAAGAAAAACCACGAACACAAAAGAAGTTTTTTACGAAGAAAACGGCAAAAAAGGACTTCTGATTTCAATTCCCGAGGGCGACAAATTTGCGAGGAATTTTATTGAAAAGAAAATAGAAACCCATCTTGGACAAAACGCGACCGGAGCTGAAAAATATGATATAGTATATTCAACGGCGCTTGCTCCGGAGGAGGGCAAAAATGCGGACGAACTGCTGAAGGCGGTGTGTAAAAATTCTATAAAATACCGTCACCCTGAACTTATTTCAGGAACGCAGGGGCATTGTGATTCTGAAACAGGCTCGGAAGAACAGATAATTAATACTAACCATAAAACAGGGGTATAATAATGGCTAAAAAAATTCTAATCGTCGATGATGAACAGGATATCGTTGAAACTTTGAAATTTATGCTCGAAGCGCAGGGCTATGAGTGCCACTGCGCATATGACGGCGAAACAGGGCTTTCTATGGCCAAGGAATTGATTCCGGATTTGATGATTCTGGACGTAATGATGCCCAAAATGAACGGATACAAAATCAGCCGCCTGCTAAAATACGACGCAAAATACAAAGATATCCCGATTCTTATGGTAACAGCCCGTTCTCAGGACGAAGACAAGCTAATCGGGCAGGAAACCGGCGTAAACGAATATATTACAAAACCTTTTGAGCTCGATGACGTAATTAACAAAGTCGGGGAATATTTGGGATAAAAAAATGGCTGAAATGGAGTTTGTCAGAAACAAAACGCTTGAAAAGCTAAAATATGACCTCGTCAGGGATGGGCTTATAAAATATGAAGATTTAGAGCTTGCCGAACAGGTTGCAGCAGCGCAGCATGTGAATATCGGGCAGGTTCTTATCAGCACAAACATCATTTCAGAAGAAAAACTGCTGAAATTTCTTGAATCCAAGCTCCACATTCCCTACGTAAACCTCGATGACTATTCTCTCGATAAAAAATGCCTTTCTTACATAAATTTTAACGATGCGCTAAAGTACAAAGTCATCCCGCTTTTTGAAATTGAGGGGATTTTGACGGTTGCGATGTCCGATCCGCTGGATTTGTTTGCGATTGACAAAATTGTCGAAGACGCGCAGTGCGAAATCGAGCCCGTAATCTCGTCAGAGTCGTCGGTTTTAAAGAAAATCGAAGAATATTATCACAGCGGAAGCTCGGTAGGCGAAATTTTCACGGAAGCGGACACAAAAAAATACGACTGGCGCGAAGAACTCCACGAAGAAGACCTTTCCGACGAGCATATTCAAAAACTTATCCGCTCAATCCTCAAACAAGCGATTACAGAAAACATTCATGAGCTGTTTTTTGAACATTTGCCAAACGGGCTGAGCGTAAATTTCAAAAAAGATGCACAAATTTACTCTACAGGCGAGATTCCGTCGATTTTGATATCTTCGTTTATTGCAAGGGTCAAAACGCTTGCAAACCTGGACCCTGCTGTATCAGAGCTGCCGCAGCTCGGGAAATTGAGCTTTAAAGTGGATGATATGGCGCTGATTGCCAGCATTTCTGCATTTCCGACGATTCATGGCGAAAGAATCTCCCTGAAAATTTACAAACCACCGAGAAAGCTTGCTGAATTGGGGCTTGAGCCAAAGAAAATTGCGATTATAAAAAATGCGCTCGAAAATCCGGGGATTATTCTTGTTTGCGGGGCTGGTTTAATCGGAAAAACGCATATGATTTACTCAATTCTGTCTGATATTCCGGCTGCGGACAAAAATGTCATGACTATTGAATCCATAACAAAATACAATCTCGAAAACGTAAACCAGTGCGAGTTGAACGAGCATATCGGATTCAATCTCGACAAAGCAATGCGTTTTATCGAGTTTCAGGCGCCGGATATCCTTTATTTTGAGGGAATCAGTTCAAAAGAGGGGCTGGATTACTTCACCTCGCTGGTTTTGAAGAACAAGACGCTCATCACAGAGTTTCTTGCTGAAAACATGGCAGATTTGATGAAAAAATTCTCGATGAGCGAATTTTCAATGTTCAAATCCCTGCTGTCATGCCTGATTTTCATCCACGGGAAAGAAAGCATTGAAGTTTTTGACAAACCCGCTCTGGATAAGTATTTTGGGTAACATTTAACAGCTTTGGCGGCAAGCAATTGAGTGAATATCCCCCTCATGCCCCCACCCCGATTTCCGATAGCCCAAATGGGGAAATTACTCTTTTCCGTTCCGATTCCTCCGGCGAAAATACGAAAAAACATCTTCTTTTCGCTAATTGCCGCCTCCCCCATAGTCACTACAAAGAGTAATTTCCCCATTTGGGCTCAACCATATCAACATTTTGTAACAAATTGTAAAGAAATCACGTCATGCACGTTTAGAAATTCAAAAAAATGGGAATTATATTAGTAGAGGACAAAAACAAAGTTTAATTTCTCTCTCTCTAATTCCTCTCTAATATGTGGTAAAGTTTAACCGGCGCAAGTCGGTTTTTTTTTGCCTAAAAACCAAACATATTATAAAATGCAACAGACCCGCAATAGAAAATAAAATTCCGGAACCGTAAAAACGTCGCAACCCGTTCCGATTCCGGAATTTCGTTTTCTATTGCAGGGCAAAATGCCAGTTTAAACACTAAATCCCGAGCGTCAGCTGCGGAACATCTGGCACGCCGGATTTAACCTTGCGTTTATTCGCTGAAAGGTCTTTTGCGTAATCAACCTGCATTTTTGTCATCAAATCGCCGGCTTTATCAATCACCGATTGCGGCAGACCTGCCATTTTTGCAACCTGAATACCGTAACTCTTGCTCGCAGAGCCCTCCACAACCTTTCTCAAAAAGACAATTTCACCGTCATTTTCAGATATTGTTACGCGGTAGTTCTTAATTTGCGGAAAAATCGAGCTCATAACGTTCAATTCGTGATAATGCGTTGCAAAAATCGTTCTTGCCTTGATTTTTGTTGCAATATATTCGCCCACGCTCCATGCAATCGCCACGCCGTCGTAGGTGCTTGTTCCTCTGCCGATTTCGTCGAGAAGAATAAGGCTTTTTTCGGTTGCGGAGTTCAAAATGAACGCGGTTTCATTCATTTCGACCATAAATGTTGATTGCCCCAAAGAAAGGTCGTCAACAGCGCCCACACGGGTAAAAATCTTGTCAACAATACCGATTTTTGCAGAATCTGCAGGCACATAACTTCCTATTTGTGCAAGAATAACAATCAATCCGTTCTGGCGCATGTAAGTAGATTTTCCAGCCATGTTCGGGCCGGTAAGAATCATAAACTGTGTGTCCTCCTCGTGCTGTTTGTTTGCGGTAAGGCTCAAATCATTCGCAACATACTGCCCCATCGGCAAAATCTTTTCCAGCACCGGATGACGGCCGTTTTTGATACAAAGTTCGTTAGAATCGAGAATTTCAGGCTTATTGTACTTATTTTCGATTGCACAAACCGCAAACGAAACAAGAACATCAAGCGCAGAGATAATTTCCGCAACCTCACGAACAGGTTCCACAAATTCCTTTGAATATTCTCTCAAATCGTTGAAAATCTTGTACTCCAGACCGGTGGATTTTGATTCGGCAGAAAGAACATCGGATTCATGCTTTTTCAGCTCCTCCGTGATGAACCGTTCGCCGTTAGTCAACGTCTGGCGGCGGATATATGAATCAGGAACAAGCGAAAGATTTGAATTTGACACCTCGATAAAGTATCCAAAAGTCTTGCTGAATCCGACTTTCAGGTATTTTATGCCGGTTTTTTTCTTCTGTTTTTCTTCGTAATCTAAAAGCCAGTTTTTTCCGCCGGAAAGCAAATCCCTGTAGTTATCCAGCTCGCTCGAAACGCCCGCCTTGATGATATTTCCCTCTTTTATGGTCACAGGAGCATCTTCTGAGATAGTTTTGTCAACAATATCGGCAAATTCCAGCAAATTTTCATAATCATCAGCAAGAGCAGAAAGAAGTGTTGAATCAAACTGCTGCGCAATCTGTGAAAGCTCCGGCAAAAGCTTGATTGTGTCTTTCAAAGCAAGAAAATCGCGCGGAGTTGCACTGTTGTTGCTAATTTTCGTGGACAAACGCTGGATATCATAGACTTTTTCTAGAATTGTAATAAAATTTATACGCGCAGAAGTATTTTTAATCAGCTCCCCGACGGCATTCTGGCGCTCAAGAATCTTGTTTATATTTTTTAACGGCTGATGAATCCATTTTTTCAAAAGCCGGGCGCCCATGTTTGTTTTTGTACGGTCAATCGCCCACAAAAGGCTTCCGTACTTGGATTTATCCCTTGAAGTTTCTGTCAGCTCGAGGTTTCGTCTGGTATTTGAATCAATCGAAACATACTCGGAAAGGCTGTATGAATCAATACGTTCAAATTTCGGGAAATTTTCTTTCTGCGTTCTGAAAAGATAGTCAACAATCGCACCTGCACATCTAAAGCCGATTGTAAAGTTTTCGTATCCGAAAGCGTCGAGTGAAGTAACTTTTAAAATCTCAAGAAGATTTTTCATGCCCTGATTTTTGTCAAAAGCTGACGGGGGAACGAGCGAGCAGTTGTAATTTTGCGCAATTTCTTCTTCGATATCGGGTTTTTCGTCAGGAACAATCTGAAACGGCAGAATTTTTTGCGGAACCTTTGGCACAACAATTTCTGAGGGCTTAATTCTGGCGAGCTCGCTCAAAAGCTGCTCATAAGATGTTTGTGTAACACGGAATTCGCCTGTTGAAATATCAGTATATGCAAATCCGTAAGTTTGACCATCACGCAGGATTGCGGCGAGGTAGTTATTTGAATTTGACTGCAAAAGGCTTGTTTCTGTGAGGGTTCCTGCGGTGATTGTTTTGATTACATCGCGTTTTACCAGCCCTTTTGCTGTTGCAGGGTCTTCAAGCTGTTCGCAGATAGAGATTTTATGCCCTTTTTCAAGGAGTTTCGGCAGGTAATTATCAACAGCCTTAGCAGGAATCCCCGCCATCGGGATTCGCCCTAGAGAACCACCCTCACGGCTTGTTAAGGTGATTTCCAAATCTCTTGCAAGCGTAACCGCATCTTCAAAAAAGGTTTCATAAAAATCGCCCATGCGATAAAGTAGCAATACGCCATGATTATTTTTCTTTATTTCAAGAAACTGCCGCATCATGGGGGTAGTTTCATTCAAATCCACGTCCACACTGTTAATAAAATTGATTTCCGGTTTACTCATATTCCGTTTATTCCCTTTTGACCCTGAATGGGATGTCCCAAATCCTTTTTCACATACCAATATCATAACAGAAAACTATAAAATCCACCAGCAACGCGGTGTAAAATTAAATTTACAAAAAAATAAAAAAGATATGTTGACAGGGATTTATGTCTTAGATATATTATTCCTACGGACTTAATCCGATAGGCTCCCATCGTCTAGAGGCCTAGGACACATCCCTTTCACGGATGCGACAGGGGTTCAAATCCCCTTGGGAGTACCATTTCATTATAAGGAGCCTTAAAGGCTCCTATTTTTTGTGAATATATTTGCTTGCAGTTCGAAAAGTCTCTAAATGTGGGTTAAGTACAGTTATGGCCGTTATTATAGGCTAAATTTTTGTTTTTTTATAAACTTATTTCTTTCAGATGTGGGAAAAACATACTTTGCCAATCTTAAAAACGCAAAAAATACACAGTTAAACAGTTCAACTGTATACTGTTCAGGAATCAACCCCCCGTGTGCGATTTCATTGCGCAAATTCATACCTTCTTTAGCAATAAACAAGTACCTAAAAAACAGCAGATCATTAAAATCAAACTTTTGAATAACAAAATCATCATATAGTAAAAAATTTAAATCTTTTTCCCGAATAATACCGTTTTCTTGTGGAATAGATGATATTGTAGGTTGCTTGTGACAGGCTAGATAATGTCTTATCCAAGTTTCAAATTTCAGAACGAGGCTATCTGTTATAGTTACCAAATATGGATAATATATTTTAGGATTTTCAAAGCTTTTAGTCATTTCATCAAAGTAGGTTTCAAAAATTGATATAATCGCTGCACTCCAGTTATATTTTATTCGTTTATTTTTTGAAACAGATTTAGGAATTAAATCAAAAAAGCAGCTATAATTCATCAAAAATGCCATTAGGTCTTGAAAGTTAAATTTATTTTCTCTTATTCCCTCGATGAATATATGGTGAATGATAAATTGATATAATTGCCAAAAATTTGAATAATTACGCAATAATACATCCTGTTCCGTTTTTGATGATGATATTTTAGCCGGATGCATATTATGATCAAGATATGATGTAGGCATTATATCTGTTAAGCAGCCATATTTATTTTTAAGGCTGTCTAATGTTGGATAAAAGATATTCGAAGCTGACAAAATTTTAAAAATCTCGATAGGTTTATTATTTAAAACATCTTTAGCAGTATCAATAAAAGGTTCTGTATCAATAGACTGCCCGAACTCGGAAATTTCCAATTTGTCTTTAAACGTTATATATTTTTGTTCCAGTAGCTTTACTTTGTTTGTATATTTATTCATTATTCGAGAGTAATGCTTTATTGCGTCAATGCACCAAGAGCGGGCAGCCATATTTGAATTTGCGGTATCCATTGATTTTACCAGGGACTTTCCTAACAAATCATCCCATGGATATGACAATTTCCCTCTTTTCTCATCGATTTTATGAGCATATTGGTCAACAATGCTAATCACATAGTGATAATCACCTGCTTTAAATTTAATATTAGCTAAATTCCAAAAAATATCATCTATTCCATCAAAATCAGATTTTTTAAACAATTTATTGTAATCTAGCATTTGCGATATTATTGTAACGATAAGATAATGATAGAGTGTAACATTACTATCAATTCGAACGAGTTCCAATATGAACTGTTTAATATCTTTTTGTGCAGGTGATTTAGATATTACAGCTAAATGTAAAAGTTTTTTCAGTATATCAATTATTGAATGAACAAAATCTTCCGATGAAGAATTTGACAAACCTTTTGCAGCTTCTTTTAATGCCATAAAGTAATCTTCTACCGCCTGCTGAATGTATTTTCTATATTGACTTTCATTAGAGTAGTATAATATTTCCGAGTATATTGCTTTAAGAAGATAATTTGATGTGTTTTCTATTCTTTGCGTTACATATTCATAATTTTGGGAGATTATACCGTAAGCTTTATCCATCCAATCTGATTTTTTGTTCTTGATATGTTCAGCAATTGAAAAAATAGCACATTCTATATCAATTTTTGTTTTAATATCATCAGAAAAATTATCTTTTCTTTTGGATTTCATAAATACTGTCATTGAGTAAAGATGGTCTAATATTTTAACGTTATTTTCTAAGTATTTATGAATTTCTGATAAATCTTTTTCTGCCATAGCTTCTACCCCGAATAAGTAAATTATAGCATATTTTGCAGGCATGCCGGCAGCTGACATATGCCTGCACCGCCTTCCCCAGTCAGAAAACTGCTGCATAGCGACAACAATTTGGTTCAAAAATTTTTCAATTGAAGCACCATTTAAAAAAAAGAGCTTAAAAGCTCTTTTTTTATTGCCATTTTTTACAAATCAGCCGTGCAATACGGGCATTTTGTCGCCTTTATGTCAATGACAGAAAAACATCTCGGGCAGGATTTTGTCGTGCATTCTTCGTCTTTTGCGCATTCGGTTTTTGAGGCTCTGAGCTTATTTATCGCCTTAATCATTATAAACACGGCAAATGCAACAAGAATAAACGAAATCAGCGTGTTGATAAAAATTCCGTAATTTATTGTGACAGCACCTGCAGCCTGCGCAGCCTCGAGGGACGGGTATTTCAGGATTTCACCGTTAGTATCGGGCAAAGTCAGATATAAATTAGAAAAATCGACCTTTCCCATCATCCAGCCCAACGGCGGCATGATAACGTCTTTCACCATTGAATCAATAATTTTCCCAAAAGCCGCACCAATAATTATACCCACAGCCATATCAACCACGTTGCCTCTAAGCGCAAAAGTCTTGAATTCATTCAAATTTCTTTTCAAAAAACCCGTCATGTGAACCTCCTTTTGTTGCATTATAAATTATTCCAAAAAATTTTTAAATTATATGACAGAATAACAGACAAAGGCAGATTGCACCAATCACAAAGCCTGGATTATTAAGTTTTTTATCATATAGTTTGCCTTTATACGCAGAATTTTATCTGCTATAATTTTGTGAGGAGGCAAAATGGCAAAGATTTTTAATAATTCTGCATTTTTTTCGGGGTTGCTGAACACAATTTTCAAAGAAGTTGATTTAGGAAAAACGCTGCTTTCCGACTATCTTGCGCAAAATCTCCTCGCACAAATTTGCAAAAATCACTTTTCCGAACACAAAATCCTTAAAAACCTCCTGAAATCGCCCGCATTTTTTAAAGAATTGCACACGATTTTTTCAAATTTCACCCTGAATTCAATCTCGCCCGCAGAACTGCTCAATGCTGCTGAAAATCTCGAAAAAACCGACAAAGAGCGGCTTTTGCCAATCATAAGTACTTATGAAAAATACCAAAAAATTCTGACCCAAAACGATTTTCTGGACAATGCGTCAGCCTGCGGATTTTTGCTTGAAAATATCGATAAAATTGAAAATTATAAAACCAATGAACCCGTATTTGCCAGCAGATTCGACGATTTGGGTGAAAAACAGATTGCACTTCTTGAAAAACTTTATGAAAAAGTTATTCCGGCAAAACCTCCGGAAATTACCGCACAAAACCGTGAATCTTTTGTTTATGAGGATATTCTCGGCGAAATTGAGGGGATTGGCGAAAAAATCAGAACGCTTGGCGCAAACGGTGCAAAGCTAAATGAAATCGGGATTTTTATAAGGGATATTAATACGCGCCAAAAGCTTGCAGGGCTGTTTAAAACCCTTGAAATACCTACTGACGCAGGGATTTCAAGCGAAAATTTTGAAAATTTTAAACGAACTCTCGCAAGAAATTTCAAAATCTGCAAAATCCTTGAAAATATGGGACTGGAAGAATTTTCCACAAACGGATTCGCTCTAAAACGGCGTCTGCCGCGTTCTGACGAGGAGATTCTGAATGAAGAACTGAATTTTCACCTGAAAAACCTGCTGACCGAAATGCTGGAAGACAGCTTTGTGCGTGACCGCCTGCTTTCATTGCAGGACGCGGCCCAGCCGTTTTTAAATCTGCTGTTTTCAAATATTGAACTTTTAAACGAGAACCAGAAATCCGCACTTTTGCAGGAAATCGGCGCCATAAAAGGGTTTTACTCGCTTTATGTTGAAGAAAAATACCTCGAAGCTGTTTCAATTACCGCAGCAAAATTCAATATCGGAAAAGAACCGCTCGCCGCAATCCTCGGGCGGATAAAGGGGATTTTTTCAATCTATAAAAATATTTTCGAAACAAAACTTCCCGCCGAAATGCTGGTGGAAATTGCCGAAAACTCCGGTGAAAACAGGACGCCGGAAGGAGATTTCGTTTCGATTTGCGCTTTTGGAACGCATAAAAGTTGCAAATACGTATTTATCCCCGCAATGACCGAAAACGCGCTTCCGCAGAAAAACAGCGCCGTAAACCTGCTTTCGCCCGAGGGGAGCAAAAAACTTTCTTCATTATTGGGCAAAATTCACCCGCAATACCGTTTTTTCACAAAAACAGACGAGCAGCATCTTGAAGAAGAATGGCTTATTTTCCGCGAAGCCTGTGCGTGCGCAAAAGAATACATCTGTTTTTCAACACATAAATTTGAGGACAAAAAGAGCTGCGCGCCGTCAGCTTATTTTTTGCAAACAGCAAAAGCGCCGGTATATGTTGAAAAAAATGAAGAAAACAACACAAAATTATACAAAAATTCGTCTTTTATACAGCAGAGCCCTGAAAAAGTTATAAATGAAGATGAAATTTTAAAACTCAATCCCTCTGCGGTTTCCACATACCTAAAATGTCCGAAAAAGTATTATTTTAAGGGACTTTTAAACCTGAAAGAACAGTCAACATTTGCAGCAAACTACGGAAACATCGTTCATGCGGTGCTTGAAGTGTTTTTGAGCAAGTATCTCGACAGTTTCAACAGGGAAACGATGTTTGTGCTTTCCGATATTCTGTTTAATTCTGTTAATGACCCGCAAACCGCTCAGGAAGCAGGTTTTTCAGAGTTGATTATTGAACTTGTCAGCGCAACCGAAAAACTTGCGCTTGCACAGATGAAAATGAATTTTGAAAATGCAATTGAAGAATTATACAAAAACGGATGGTTTTCTGCAGCGCCTGACAGGGCCTTTTGTGAATTACCATTTTCTTTCAAGGCTCCGGAGCTAAGCGGGGTGGTTTTTGACGGACGCATTGACGCAATGCTCGAGAAAAACGGTGAATTTTCAATTATTGATTTCAAAACAGGCAAAAACAAAGATAATGACCTGAATTACGCGCTAAGTGAATACGGCGTGAATTTTTTCACAAAAACAGGGCGCACACCGTTGAATATCGAGGATTACCAGAAAAAATACGACTACCAAATCCCGATTTACTACCTCGCAAGCCAGAATGCGCAAAATCTTGCGGAATTTAAAGGCAAAGTCGCAAAACTCGGGCTTGAATACATAAGACCCAAAAACCTCCACGGCGGCTACAGGGACGATTTTGCTCCCGCTGATACAGTAGAAATGTACAGGTACAAAATTCTGGAAAATCTCAAAAAAACAGTTATAGACAAAATCAAAGAAAGCGAAGAATTCGCCTGCGCTGACGATTTTCAGTGCGCAGAATGCACATTTGCGTGCCTTTGCGACCGGAGGGAGGACGAATGATTGAAGATTTAATAAAAGAACTCAACCCGCAGCAGGTAAAAGCCGTCCTGAATCCTTGCCAATCCTGCACAAAAATCGTTGCAGGCGCAGGAACAGGAAAAACAAAAATCATCTCAAAAAGGTTCACAAAACTGGTGCTCGAGCTCGAAAACGAGGGTGTAAAAAATCCTGCACAGCGGATTCTGGTAATAACTTTCACGGATAAAGCAGCAGGCGAGATGAAAGGGCGAATTATTTCCGAGCTTGAGAATTCAACAGCGGGCGCAGGCAATCAGGATTTGTGGATTTCGACCTTTCATAGTTTTTGCAGCAGAATTCTGAAAAAACACTCCATTGACGCAGGTCTTTCGCCCTCTTTCAAGCTCGCAGAGGAAACAACCCTCGCAAACCTTTACGAAAACATACTGAAACGCATACGATACGGCGAAATTGAACAAATTAAAGATTTTAAAGAAATTTGTGAAAATCTGGGGATTGACGGGGCGATTCTGGGGGTTGAAAGCCTGAAAAACCTTGCTACGCTGGAGGACATTGACTCGATTCTTGCGCAAGTTTCAGAAATTATTAAAAAAATCAAATCACTGGGGCTCACACCCAAAGAATTTTACGAAAAATCCGTAAATGCAATAAAAAGGCTCTCGCTGGTTCTTGAAAACACGCCTTTTAAATTTGAATCAAAAGAAGATTACGCGCAGTTTTGGAGCGAGCATTTCAGAGAATATACGGACGATTTTTGCGATTTTGACACTGGGGTTTTTGACGAAATCGCAAGCACAAAGGTGATTCTGGACAAATTCGGTAAAAGAAAAGCCTCCGAGTACGGCTACGCGCAGGGATTTCCCGAAAATTTAAAAGAAATCGAAGAAATCGAAATCCATCTGACAAAACTCATTGCACTGATTTATGCAATTTACCAGAATGAGCTAGAACACGCTGATCTGGCGGATTTTGATGATTTAATCAACAAAACCATCACAATTATGAAAGAAAATCCGCTGATTCGGGCTTATTATCAGGATTTTTTCAAACATATCATCATAGACGAATTTCAAGACACAAACGGTGCGCAGCTGGAGCTTATTGAGCTTTTGCTCAATCCTCAGGCGCCGAATCTCACTTTTGTAGGCGACAGAAAGCAGTCAATTTACGGATTTCGTCATGCTGTGATGGAGAATCTCGAAGTTCTTCACAAAAATGCGGAAAAGCGCTACGAAAGGAAGTTTGAGCCGATAAATCTTTCTTTAAACTACCGCTCGACGAGCGAGGTGCTCAACGCTGTGAATTTTGTTACGGAAAAAGAGCTCGGGCTTGAAGATGAAAAGATTTTTGCGGGAATCGACCGCCCGCCCTGCCCTGATAACGTTTTCGTCACGCCTATTGAGGGTTTTGAGAACGCTCATGAGCAAAAAGTATGCGAGGCAAAGCACATTGCCGATGAAATTTTAAAGCTAAAAGAGCGCGACGGCGCTGATTACAAGGATTTTGCCATTCTTGTAAAATCTCATGCGCAGGCGGACTTGCTGGAGAAATATCTGCAAAAAAAAGGCATTCCCGCCCTGAAAAAAGTCAACACAGGCTACTTTTTGAGCCCGGTTATAAAAAATGTGATTGCGCTTTTGAGTCTGGCAAAAAATATCAACGACGAGCTCGCTCTTGTTCGCATTTTGAAGATTTATTTCAGCGAGGCGCAGATTTACAGGTTTAAAACCGCGCTGGATAAGGTTCTGCTTGAGGAAATGGAGTTTGAGGAGCTTAAAAAGCTCAATTTAGTGCAGAAATATTTTGTCGCGGCACAAAAGCTTGAAAAAAATGAAATTGCTGAATTTTCAAAATCGCTTTTTGAAACGGTAAAGAAAGCCAGAAGCACAGCAGACAACCTTTTGGAACTTTATTACAAGCTTGTTTTTGAAATTAAGCCATATCCGCAGCTGAACGAATTTGAACTTTATAAAGCGCAAAATGAATTGCTTGTTTTTGAAAAAATCATCGCAGATTTTATGCAAACAGGCGACTACGTAAGCGCAGCAACGTTTTTGGATTACATTGAGCGAATGTCAAAGGACAAAAGCTTTGAGCTGCCGTCAGTCGCGGCAAAAGAACCTGACGCAGTACAGATTTTGACGATTCATGCGAGCAAAGGGCTTGAATTTGATTATGTATTTGTTTGCGCAATTTCTTCCGCCTCGCGGTCTTTCGGAGGCGCAGGATTAATGACTTTCGACATGCAGTTCGGCGAAAAACCCGGATTCGGGTTGATTTTGAACAAATTCAACGACAAAACAACCCCCAAAGCCATACTATACAAAGAAATATGGAAAAAACCGCGCGAAGAAGCCGAAGCTATGCGGCTTTTTTACGTAGCTGTTAGCCGCGCAAAAAAATATTTAAACGTAATGAGTTTTGAGCCCTTCGGGAACAACGGTTCCATTAAACCTGCTGTGTATATTTGCAACTTGGGCGATTTTCTTATGGAAGACGCGCCGATTTTTAATTAAGAATTGTTTTAAATATAACTCCCTTTGTATCATTATTGGAAAATTTCATTTTTTATGTTAAAATCCAAAACATCAGAAAATGAGGAAAATCTATGATTTCAGTAAATGATTTAAAAACAGGATTAACTATTGAACTCGACAACGGTCTGTGGTCTGTTGTTGAATTTTTACACGTAAAACCCGGTAAAGGCGCTGCTTTTGTAAGAACCAAGCTTAAAAACGTCGAATCCGGAAACGTTCTGGAAAAAACTTTCAGAGCCGGCGAAAAAGTCGCAAAAGCATCTTTGGACAAACGCGAAATGCAGTTCCTTTACAAAGAAGGAAACGACTACATCATGATGGACAACGAATCTTACGAACAGCTCGCTGTTACAGCTGCTCACATCGGCGACGGCGTGAAATATCTTAAAGATAATATGGAAGTTTCCATCCTTATGCATGATGGACGCATCATCGGCGTAGATATCCCGAATCACGTTGAGCTTGAGGTCGTTGACACACCTCCGGCTGAAAAAGGCAACACTGCTCAGGGCGGAACTAAACCCGCAACCCTCGAAACAGGCGCAGTTGTAAACGTTCCGTTCTTCATCTCTAACGGTGACAGAATCAGAGTCGACACAAGAACCAACGAATACCTCGACAGAGCGTAAAAATTAAAAAATCCCCCCTAAAATAAGTCCGGGGGCACTCATTCTGAATTTTTTTCAGAATCTCCGGCAGCGCCGGTTAAGGACTACAAAATAAAGGACAAAACAATGAAGTTTGAATTAGATTATATTGAAAAACTTGTCAATCTGGTTTCAGAAAGCAATTTATCAGAATTAACGCTTGAAGAAGCAGAAAAGGCAATCGTTATTAAGAAAGAAAACACGGTAGTAACTGCACAAACAGTTCTTCCTCAGGCGGTTATACCCGCAGCAGCTCCCGCGCAGGCAGCTGCGCCGGCTCCTGTTGAGCAGCCAAAAGAAGAAGTCCCTGCTGGAAAACCTGTTACCTCTCCTATGGTAGGAACATTCTATACAGCTCCTTCACCGGGCGCAAAACCTTTTGTTGAAGTAGGTTCGCTTGTTTCAGCAGGTCAGGTAGTTTGTATCATCGAAGCGATGAAGCTTATGAATGAAATCGAATCCGAAGTTTCCGGCAAAGTTACCAAAATCTGCGTAGAAGACGGGCAGGCTGTTGAATACGGACAGGTTTTGATGTACGTAGAATAATAAAATCAATAATTTTAAAAAGAGGAGCTTTCGGGCTCCTCTTTTTGCTACCAAACTACTATAACAATCCCCGGTGCACCATCGCCGCCGGCAGACCAGGCGCCTGTTTTGCCGTTTGCACCGCCTCCGCCGCCTCCGGCTCCGGGGGTAGTTGCGTTTTCGCCGGCAGTTTCATAAGTTCCGCCTGACGCGACAGAAGAAACAGTGTATTCGCTGATAAGATTTGTAGGAATGAGCGATTTGTAACCGTTTTCGCCATCTGCGGTGAACTCATTTTTTGCAACAGCCCTTGAACTCCCGCCAGAACCTCCGGAAGCAACGATTTTTGTACCGAATCTTGAAGCAGTTCCGGGTTCTCCGCCAGAATCCATTGTCATTGCGCCTTTTCCGCCCTTGCCAACGACAACCGTTGTTTCACCGGGTGAATTTTTTAGCTGCAAAAAGGACAAACTCCCAGCCTGCCCGCCTCCGCCGCCATAAACGCGCAAAAGCTGAATTAAAGCTACACCGTCACAACCGTCATTTCCTTTAGCTTGAAGGCCCCGTCCGCCACAGCCGGCATTCTGGTAGCCAACAGGCAGTTTTTTAGCAATTTCATCAGTTTCGCTGCGGCTTTTGCTCATATCTTCGTTATAAAGAATGTATGCACCGTATCTTCCATCGTTTTTGTAGCCATTTACGCCATTTACCGTGGACGGAGAATAGATTCCGGGTGAACCGCCGCCTTTATTGCTGCACCCCCAGGGGAAATTAGGTGTTCTTCTTTTTCCTCCTCCGCCCCCGCCGGCAACAAGGTTTAAA
>OGOC01000823.1_pt1 | contig 29257 bp, 24 predicted proteins | sample 1552561 | NCBI WGS metagenome assembly OGOC01 (sample SAMEA2580148, study PRJEB22360) | human gut metagenome | biome: human gut; feature: human-associated habitat; material: faeces | place: Denmark | collected 2008/2010
CCCGCCATTAGCGGGGCGGGCGGCAGAGTGTTCCTTATCACGAACTTTTCTCGGAGAGCACAACAACGCAGCATCATTTCTATTTTCTTTCTTTATCAACGACTTTCTGCAGCTCCATGACTGCTTTTTCAAGATTGTCGTTTACAATGCAGTAGTCATAATCCTTTGAGCATTCGATTTCCCTAAAGGCTTCGTGCAGGCGGTTTTTAATTGCGTTTTCATCCTCTGTATTTCGCCCGCGCAGGCGTTTTTCCAGTTCTTCAATAGACGGAGGAAGTATAAAAATCAAAACCGCATCGGGAAGTTTCTGTTTTATTTGCAAAGCGCCTTTTGTTTCAATTTCGAGTATTAAATCCTCGCCTTTATTGAGTGTTTTTCTAACATAGGCTTCTTTTGTGCCGTAAAAATTACCGTTAAACTGTGCATATTCAAGAAATTCACCGTTATGCACCGACTTTAAGAAGTCTTCTTCTTCAACAAAGAAGTAGTTCACGCCGTCAATTTCACCTTTTCGCGGATGGCGGGTTGTTGCGGAGATTGAAAGGTTTATATCCGGGTTATTTTCCAGCAAAATTTTCAAAAGCGTGCCTTTGCCCACGCCTGATGAGCCGGAGATTACAAATAATTTGCCTGCTTTTTTCTTTTCCATAGTGAAAGAATTATATAGTAACTATATTTTGAGTGCAAGGGTTAATTCTTATAGATTATGCGTAAAAAAGTTTCCCACCGCAAGATTTTTTCGCCCGATACCTGGTGGGAATCGCTGCGAGTATTGAAAAACGCATTTCAAAACCAATGTTCAGGCTATTCCCCACCCTATCGACTTGAAATTGATAATTATTATGTTGTGGTGTCGGGTTGAAAGTCCAAATTTAAGACCGGAACGGGCTAAAGCCGCTTTTACGGTCTTAAATTTGGACTTTTAACCCGACTTTTCATGTTAAGTAAGTCCCTGGCGCTTCCAGATGATTGGTGGGAATCGCTTTCAAAATTAAAAAATGCGTTTCAAAACCATTGCCTATGCTATTCCCACCCTACCCCTAGCTCGATTCACTGGGTTCATAGGCGTCGAAAAACAAATATTCCATACTTTTACGCCACAACAACAATTTCCACAAAAAAAATCGGCTCTAATTGAGCCGAGATGGATAGAATTAGTATTACGGAGTTTATAGAGGAGTTTACGGTTGTATTAAGTTGGCAAAGAAAATTTTTTGATACTTGTTTGTCAAATTGTTTACAAAAATTAATATTAAAAATCCGCCTGAAAAAAACAGACGGATTTTGGTTTTTATTTTTTATTTTGTAAAAGAATTACATAGCGCCTTTGACGATTTGTGCAAAACTATCAGCTGTGAGGCTTGCACCGCCGACGAGTGCGCCGTCAATGTCGGATTTTGACATTTGTTCGGCGATTGTGTTCGGTTTTACGCTGCCGCCGTAAAGGATTCTGATTTTTTCAGCAGAATCAGCGCCTGCAACTTCTTTAACAACGCCTCTAATCATTGCGATTACCCTGTTTGCTTCGTCAGCGTCGCAGGTTTTGCCTGTTCCGATTGCCCAGATGGGTTCGTAGGCGATGATTGATTTTGCAACTTCTTCTGCGCTCAAGCCGTTTAATGCAGCTTTGATTTGAGAAGCGATGTGAGAATCTGTTACGCCGGATTCTCTCTGTTCGAGCGATTCGCCGCAGCAAATGATAGGAATCAGCCCCAATTCAAGGATTTTTTTAGCTTTTTTGTTAACCATTTCATCGGTTTCGCCGAAATATTGTCTTCTTTCGGAGTGTCCGATGATTACGTACTCAGCGCCTGCGTCTTTAACCATTTCAGCAGAAACTTCGCCTGTGAAAGCGCCTTGAGTTTCGTAGAATGCGTTTTGTGCAGCCATTTTAACTTTTCCGCAGCCGCAGTCCGTGAGGGCTTTGTTTACAGCGTACAAAGAAGTGTAAACCGGTGCGATTACGACCTCGGGAAGCGCTGCTTTGTCGATATCTTTTAATTCTTTCATAACTGCATTTGCCAGTTCGGCAGATTCGGATTGGAGTTTGTGCATTTTCCAGTTTCCGGCAATTACTGGTCTTCTTGACATGATGATTTCTCCTCTTTTCTACAATTTACTTTAAAATCGTAGTTCAAAAACAGGGGATTAGCAAGCAAATGTTTACTCCGTTCCGCGTTTATCGTTTAAAGAGCAAAGTGTGGAGTTTTGTCTTTGGAGTGACTATGGAGGAGGGCTCAAAAATCTAAAAATTTAAACTTCTGACCTTGAATGCCCGGGGGAATCGGAACGGAAAAGACAAAACTCCACACTTTGCGCACAATTATTCTATGCAAGTTCCGGCAGGGTGAGAAAAGCTTAGAATAGGGTTTTGTATGCATTTTCCAATCCTCGCAGCAATTTTCACCAATCATCAAGCGCAAAAATCTTGCGGTGGGAACCGCTTTGCTATTCCCACCCTACTTTCTGTTGGGCCGAAAGCCCAATCTACTAATACTCAAAGTAAAAAGTAGAGGGATATTTATTTTTCGACGCCTATGAACGCAGTGAATCGAGCTAGAAAAATAAATATTCCTCTACTTTTTACGCAACCGAATTTTTCCCTACGGTCACCCCAGCCCTCTCCCCACGGAGAGGGAGATATAAAAAAGCGAGCCCGAAAGCCCGCTTTTTTGAATTTATCAAACCGCAAACTAAGCAGTAGCGCCTGATTTTGCGATGATTTCTTCCTGAACGTTCGCAGGAACCTGCTCGTACTTGCTGAATTCCATTGAGAAAGTACCGCGTCCCTGTGTTTTTGAACGGATGTCGGTTGCATATCCGAACATTTCAGCCAGAGGAACCATTGCTCTGATTTTCTGGATTCCTGTTCCCTCAATGATTTCCATACCTTCGATACGTCCGCGTCTTGAAGCAATATCGCCGACGATGTCGCCGGTGTTTTCTTCAGGAACTTCGATTTCGACTTTCATCATAGGTTCAAGAATGCAAGGTCTGCATTTTTTAGTACCTTCTTTGATAGCCATTGAACCGGCGATTTTGAACGCCATTTCAGATGAGTCGACTTCGTGGTAAGAACCATCGTAGAGCTCAACTTTAACGTCAATCATCGGGAATCCTGCTAAGATACCGCCTTCAAGGGCTTCTTCCATACCTTTTCTTGCAGGTTCAATGTATTCTTTCGGAATCGCACCACCGACAATTTTGTTTTCGAATACAAATCCGGCATTTTCTTCGGCAGGAGCGATTCTGATTTTAACGTGACCGTACTGACCTTTACCACCGGACTGACGGATGAATTTAGAATCCTGATCAGCGTTCCCACGGATAGTTTCACGGTAAGCAACCTGCGGTTTACCAACATTAGCGTCAACTTTGAATTCTCTCAACAAACGGTCAACAATAATGTCGAGGTGGAGCTCACCCATACCGGAAATAATTGTCTGCCCTGTTTCTGTGTCAGATTTAACACGGAATGACGGATCTTCTTCAGCCAATTTCTGAAGCGCGATGCCCATTTTATCCTGGTCAGCTTTTGTTTTAGGTTCAATAGCAACCGAGATAACCGGCTCGGGGAATGTCATTCTTTCAAGGATAATCGGTGCTTTTTCGTCGCACAGAGTATCGCCTGTTGTTGTGTCTTTCAAACCAACAGCCGCACAGATGTCGCCTGCGTAAACTTCGGAGATTTCATTTCTCTGGTCAGCGTACATTTGTACAAGTCTTGAAATACGTTCTTTTTTGCCGTTTGTAGCGTTGAGAACGTAAGAACCTGCTGTCAATTTGCCTGAATATACGCGCAAGAAAGTCAAACGACCTACATACGGGTCAGTCATAACCTTGAACGCAAGCGCTGAGAACGGTTCATCTTCTGATGAATGTCTTGCAACTTTTGTACCGTCTTCAAGTTCGCCTTCGATAGCTTTTACATCAACCGGTGAAGGCAAGTAAGCAACAACGTTGTCTAACAAGAGCTGAACACCTTTGTTTTTGAACGCTGTACCGCAGCAAACCGGGACGATTTTGTTTTCGCAGGTTGCTTTTCTGAGAACTTTTTTCAATTCCTCAACTGTCGGTTCTTCGCCCTCAAGGAATTTCATCATCAGGTCGTCGTCATGCTCAGAAATCGCCTCAACAAGCGCTGCACGGTATTTTTTAGCATCTTCCAGCATATCAGCAGGAATTTCTTCCTCTCTGATGTCTGTACCGAGGTCGTTTGTATAGATTTCGGCTTTCATTGTCATAAGATCAATCAAACCTGTGAATTTATCTTCAGCACCTATAGGAAGCTGGATAGGATGAGCATTAGCGCCCAATCTGTTTCTCAACTGGTCAACTACACGGTAGAAGTTTGCGCCTGTTCTGTCCATTTTGTTTACGAAAACCATTCTGGGGACTTCGTATCTGTTAGCCTGACGCCAAACTGTTTCAGACTGTGACTGAACGCCGCCTACCGCGCAAAATACTGCGACAACACCGTCCAATACACGGAGCGAACGTTCAACTTCGATAGTGAAGTCAACGTGGCCGGGGGTGTCGATGATGTTGAGCTGGTGGTCTTTCCACATTGCCGTAACAGCAGCTGACTGAATTGTAATACCGCGTTCACGTTCTTGATCCATAAAGTCGGTTACGGCTGCGCCGTCGTGAACTTCACCGATTTTGTGAGTTTTACCTGTGTAGAACAAGATACGTTCGGTAGTAGTGGTTTTACCTGCGTCGATGTGAGCGGCAATACCGAAGTTTCTTACTCTTTCCAATGGGACTTTTCTTGCCATTTTTTGTTTTTCCTTTTATCTGATTACTCTAATTAAACAGCGGTTAGCTATCTAATAGAATTTTTACATAAAAACAAAAAAATTCAAAGTAGGGGGTGATTTTGCACAAAAAGTGCTAAAAATTTTTTCTTATTTGCGTCAATTTTTCTTCAATTCTCGTGGTGAAGAAATTAACGTAAACGCCTGACAGATTGTCCTGAACATCATCGGTAGCAAGCCTCATCGCGTCGTTGTAGCAGCTGATTTCCGCCACAAGCTCCTCAAGCTGTCCGGATTTTTCAGGGGATGTTTCGATTTTTTCTTTTTCGGACATAGAACGGTTCCTTTTTGTAATATTTCGCTTAATTAAAAGATTGTTTGCTTTATTATTTAAGCATATTGTAATTTATTTGAGTTTATTTGTCAAATGAAATACCATTTTTAATTATGACAGCACAAAAAGATATAAAGATTTTGCTTGTAAACGAAAATATGACGATTACGGAATTGGCGCGTAAAATGTCCAAATTTTCAGGCAAAAAATACACAAGAAACGGGATATCTCAAAAGCTCATCAAAGGTACACTGAGGTATGATGAACTTGAATTAATATGTGAGGTGCTCGGCTATAAAATTGAATATAAAAAGCAAAACAATCCATAGAAATAATAAATGAGCGCACAGGAAGATATAAGAATATTATTATTTAGAGAGCATATGACAATTACTGCACTGGCAGAGAAAATGTCTGCAATTTTGGATAAAAAAATTTCAAGAAGTTCTCTATCTCAAAAGCTTATCAATGGAACGTTACGATATAGCGAACTTGAAGCTATTTGCCAGGTGCTCGGCTACAAAATCGAATATAAAAAGCAACCTAACCCCTAACCTAAAACCCCGTAAACCCCAACCCGTAGGGTGGGAATAGCCTAAACATCGGTTTTGAAATACGTTTTTCAATCTTCGCTGCGATTCCCACCTATCATCTAGCGCAAAATCCTTGCGGTGGGAATCGCTTCGCTTTTCCCACCCTACTTTTCCTGCCATCAGCGCGACAGGCAGATAGAAAAAGAAAAGCGCGTCAAATAACGCGCTTTTCCGGTTCTTATGAAGAAAACAAACTACTTGTTGCAAGCTGAGCAAGTGTGGTTTCCGAAAGCAACGGAGATGTGCTCTCTGGGGTTAACCTGAGCGACTTTGTTGCCTTTGGGGTCAACAACGTAAGCAACTTCGTCCATTGTTGTCTGGAAAAGACCTGCTGTGCCTGACAGAGCTGTTCTTGCTGTGTCGATAGGAGCTTTAACGATTGTTTTCACACCGTCAAAGAGGCTTCTGCCGGCAGCAGGGAGCTGTCCTTGCAGAGTTTGTCCGAAGACAAGCCCTGTATCATCGCCGACGCGTTCAACAGCATTGCCGAGAGCCATTACAGCACCACCAACCGTTCTTGCTGTTGTGCCAACGATGCTGCCTGCCCATGTGAACGGAGCTTCGATGATTCTTGCAAATACGTTCGGTTTTTTAGCCTTTTCAACCTGAGCGGTCAATACTTGCTGCGGCAAATCAGCCACACAGCTTCCGTTTTTGATTTTTTCAAAGGAAAGCTTGATTGCGCCACCACAGTTGTTGGACGGTCTTTGAACTTCGGTTACTTTACCGTAAACAGTAGATCCGGCCGGGAAGTTTTGACCGTTAATGCAGCATGCTTCGCAGGTTTTAGCTGAGAATACCTGATTAACGTTAGCGTGTTTGGCGTTGATTTCGTCGTTGAATTTCAGTTTCAATGTAGGAAGCTGAACGACTTCGTCCTGAGCCATAAATGCAGCACCACCTGTGCATCCGCAGTCAGCAGAAGCTACGTCTTTGTTCGAATAGCCCATAGAAATTCTTACCTGTTCGAGCATATTTGCTACGTCAGCACGGCTTGCGTCTTTGTAAGCCTGAATTTCGTTCGGGTTAGGAGCATCTTTAAGTGCGCCTGTTTCGATTGTTTTAGCAACAGGGATTTTTGCCCATTCCGGAACTTTGTTTCCGTCGCAGAATTTGCTGAGGATTTGTTCAGCTTTGCAGTTGTCCATTTCGCAAGGAATACCTTTTGCGAGAGTTGCCATAGCTTCTGCTCTGGAAACAGGCTCATTCGGCTTGAAAGTGTTGTTCGGATATCCTGCCATGATTCCGTTTGAGGTAGCTACGTTAATAGCCTGGTTTGCCCAGTGAGATTTGGGTACATCTTTGAACACTTTTGCAGGGCAGGATTCTTGTGAACGGAGGTTAAATCCGTTTACAACCATGCTGGCGAGTTCTGCACGTGAAACAGGCAGATTCGGCTTGAATGTTCTGTCAGGATAGCCTGCAACAACTTTGTTTTCAGCGAGTTTGTTGATTTCGCAGTTAGCCCAGTATCCGGTAGGAACATCATCGAAAGAGCTTGCTAAAGGTGCAGGAGCTGCAGCACCGGTAATAGGTGCATTGTAAGGAACAATTGTTCTGTTGATTACATCTGTGCAGGAGCAAGTGGACATTTCGATTCCGCAAGGTTCGGGAGTTCCGCAAGAAGCGCATCCCGGGTCAACGGGCGCTGAGCAGCCGCAAGAAGGTACAACAGGAGCTGCACATCCGGTAATAGATTCAAGCGAAGGGCCCAAAACCGGCATAGTCATCGGAACAGCCGCTCCGGTAACACCGCCACCGCAGGGGCATCCGCATTCAGGAGCCGCAGCAACAGGTACACCCGGTGTCGGGCAGAGGCTGCATCCGCATCCAAGCCCTTCGCCGATAATTACGTTGTTTTCAGTAGTACCTACGCGCTGGCTGTCAGAATAAATTGACGCAGGATATGCGTAAGTCTGTTTTGATTCGTATTTGCCGTCGCATTTGGGCAATACGGTAGCTGAAATTGACGGTGCGGGTTCGCAGCAGGGCTCCGGTTCGCAACAAGGATCGCATCCGCAGGGCGCAGCAGCACCTGTACATCCGCAAGGATCAGGTTCACAGCAGGGTGCGGGTTCACATCCGCAAACAGGGGCAGCCGGCTGGCAGCCGCAGTCGCATTTGGGTAAATTGCAAGTCGGGCAGACTGCATTGTCCGGTGTTACGTCGGCCTGGCAGCCTGAAATCGGACAAGCAGCAAGTCTTGCCATATCTATTGCGGAAATATCGACATTACTTGCAATCCCCGAATTAATTGTGCTCGCCATAAGCCCGATTGTTAAGGCTGTTGCAAGCGTTAGTTTGTTAATTGTCATCTTTCCCTCCTTAATAAGCAAATTTTGGATTAGATTTGTCCTCAAATCTAATTTACGATAATTAACATCTTATGTTGCATTATTACGGTGAAAACTACTAAAAAACATTACCAGAAACGGTTACCTTAACGGGCTATTTGAGTTTTTGAATTTACTCTAAAAATGGTGTTGGTTTGTTGACCTAAATTTGAAAAATGGTAAAATAGTAAAATGAGCAAAAGCAAAAAAGATGCAAAACTTAGTGTTCTAATCGCTGACCAGAGCCAGTTATGGGGCTCCATATTTATTGCAGGCGGCGGTGGACTTACAATATTTTTAAACTACCACACAATTACAGCTAAAATAATAGCCTTTGCCGGATTATTGTTGTGCGTATGCTGCATAAATGCTTTTGCTATCAAAAGACAGAGTATAACCAAATTAATCAATGAATTTGATAAGGAGGAATAATGGATTTCTTTTCTGTTTTATTTCTTATTTTGACAATAGGCACAATTATTTTCGGAATATACAAGTATTACAAAACAGACAATTTCTTTTCTGAAAAAAAATAAATTTGCATAAAAAAGATGGGATGATTTTCATCCCATCTTTTACTTTTTATAAAAAACTAAGATTTTTTCGCGCTTTTAACGAACTGGTCAACAGCTTGCGGCTGTGCGGCGAACATGCATGCTGTTTCGTATTTTTTTTGAAGAACAGCGATTTCTTTTTCGTATTGTGCGGGAGTTTTGGGTTTTGACTGCTCCGCTTTTCCGAATCTCAAAGGCTGGCATGGATGAATTCCGTTTGTAACTGCACCTAAACGCATTTTCTTATCCTTTCAAAAATACTTTCCCTTAATTTCATTATATCACTTTATATGATTGTTTCAATCCCTTAACAATTTATAATATTAAGAATTTCTGTCGTAATTTCCCTTGTTGCATAAGGCTTTGCAAGGGATTTTGCTTTTTCTTGTAAAAGAGTAATTTCAGTCGGGCTATTAAACAAATCTCTTAAAATTTTATAAAGATTTGCACTGTTGCAATCCCTATCCTCAAGATAAATCGCAGCGTGGTATTTTTCCATCTCGCGGGCGTTTTTTCGCTGATGATCGGCAGCTGCATAAGGATAAGGCACAAGAATCGAAGCCGCTCCCGCCGCGCACAGCTCGGAAATACTTAAAGACCCCGCCCTTGTAAAGGCAATATCAGCAGCAATCAGCGGCGTAAACATCCTGTCAAAATACGGACGCAGAATGTAGTTGTTGTTCTCTTTGTAGGCGGGATAAACCTTTTCCAGCATTTCAACGGTTCCGTCGTAATTCTTTTTACCGGTCTGGTGGATAATCTGGATATCAAATTCTTTAAAAAGGTCTTCCAGCGTGTAAACCAGCGCCTTATTAAGCGTTTTCGCCCCCTGAGAACCGCCCATGACAAGAAGAGTGGGCTTGTTGAGAAGATTCAGCTCCTCTCTGGCGGTGATTTTGTCGATTTGTGAAAATTCTTTCCTTATCGGGTTGCCAAAACATACTGCTTTTCGGGTATTTACGCAGTTTTTTGACCCCTCGAAAGCAAGAGAAACGAATTTTGCAAAAGGCGCAACAGTTTTTGAAACAATCCCCGGTGCAGCGTCGCAATCATGGGTTGCAAAAGGGGTTTTTGTTAAAACTGAGGCAAAAAGTGCCGGTGCGCTGACATATCCGCCCGTTCCGAAAACCATATCGGGCTTGTATTTAAAAATATAGCCAATGGCCCGTGCTGTGGCGATAAAAAGCTTCCACATCCATTTAAAAACGCAAAAATCCGCTCTGCGCGGCATCCCTGAAATATCAACCTCAAGAAAATCAAGCCCCTCTTTTTGCGCAATTTCTTTTTCAAGGTTTTTGGGGTTGCCCACGTAATATATTTTACAGCCGGCTTCGCGCAGGGCGTTTGCAACAGCGATTGCCGGATAAATATGCCCTCCGGTGCCGCCGCCTGTGATAAAAACGGTTTTTTGACGGTTAGATTCGCTCATTTCCATATACCTTAATCTTTTTTATTCGTTTTTTTGAAATATTCAAAAGAATTCCGACCATGCACATCGACACAATCAGCGAAGTTCCGCCATAGCTGATGAAAGGAAGCGGCACGCCGGTTGCCGGAATGAGCGAGCTGGAAACGCTCATGTTTATGAAAGCCTGAAATCCTATTGAAAGCGTAATCCCTATTGCCATAAGCTTTCCGAACATATCACCCGCACGCGAGGAGATAATTATCCCCCTGTGGATGAATGTCCAGAAGAGTCCGATTATGAAAAAACAGCCCAAAAAGCCCAGTTCTTCGGCAATTACCGCAAAAATAAAGTCAGTATGCCCCTCGGGAAGCCATGCGAGCTTTTGTTTCGAACTTCCGTAGCCCACACCCCAAAAACCACCTGCAGCAAACGCCAGAAGCGACTGGATGATGTTATATCCCGCGCCGTACGGGTCGGATTGGGGGTTCAGCCAGATTTGGATACGCTGCATCTGGTATCCATGGAGCAGTTTTTGTCCGAAAAGCAAAATTCCGGCAAACGCAGTCCCGATACCCGCAAGCGCAAAGGTTATCATCTGTTTTATCGAGCCGGAAACGCTCAAATACATTACCATTGAAATTATCAAAAGCAAAATAACCATACTGAGGTTCGGCTGCTTATAAACAAGAAAAACCATCAGCAAAATAGGCATAAAATAGCGCATAATTTTGGAACTGCTGAAAATCCGCCCGTCGCGGTAAAATGCGTTCGACAAAAGCATAATAACCGCCAATTTCGTCATCTCGGACGGCTGAAACTGAATCGGCCCGAGCATTATCCATCGTTTTGCACCGTTTACGATTACACCGAGCGGCGTAAAGTCAACCAGAGCAAGCATTATGATAACAAACCATGCAAATGGCACTGCCCAGTCTTTGAGTTTTTTATAATCCAACTTCATGAAATATTTCATGCCGAAAATACCGACAATCATATACGCAAACTGTTTTAGCGCAAAAGAAGCCGGATTTGTGCCTTCTTCCATGCATTTTGGCGCGCCGGCGCTGAATATTGCCATCAATCCGATAACAACAAGAAAAGCAACCACGATAATCAGCGTCTTGTCAGGCGGCGACAGGACGTAATCAGGCGGAACTATGTATCTTTTAGACTGTCTGTTGCTTTGATAAGGCATATTCCTTGAAAACCTTTCCCCGTTCCTCATATCCCGAGAACATATCGAAACTTGCGCATGCAGGCGAGAGCAAAATCACCTGATTCGGCAGAGAAAACGCGATATCAACAGCATTTTCAAAGCTATCCGCCCTGTGAATGCGATTGAAACCGTTTTTTCTAAATTCTGTTTCAAAACGGTCGGCTGCCTCGCCGAGAAGTACAACATCGTTCACTGTTTCTTTCATTACATTGGACATTTCGGTCAAATCCGTATTTTTATCGCGTCCTCCTGCAATCAAAGTTACGGTTTTTCCCCCAAAAGATTTCAGCGCAAATATTGAAGCCTCCGGATTTGTGGCTTTTGAGTCGTTATAGACCAGTTTTCCGTTGATTTCACCGCTAAATTCGCATCTGTGCTCGGGCGGAGCAAAATTTCTTATTGCGTTTGCGATATTTTCATTGCTTATTCCGATGATTTTCGCACAAATCACAGACGCCATGACGTTCTGGTAGTTGTGGTTTCCGACGAGTTGAATTTCGTTTAAATCAATGATTTTTTCGTCACTTCCTGCTGCTCTTTTGAAGAAAATCGCATTTTCTTTTATGTAAGAACAATTTTTCTCCATTTCTTTGCCGAAAAAGAACTTTTCTCCGGAATAATTTTGACCGAACTCAAAAACCCTTTCATCCAGCGCACTAAAAACAGCAAAAGCAGGTCTTTTTTCAGGTGCAAAGAGTTTAGCTTTCGCTTTGAAATAATTTTCAAGCCCGCCATGCCAATCAATGTGGTCAGGCGTAAAATTCATCCACACAGCGATTTGCGGACGAAATCCATTGCTTGTTTCAATCTGAAAAGAGCTCATTTCGCAAACAAAATAGTCATTTTTCCCGTCCAGCAGCGAGCAGGGCGGAATTCCTATGTTTCCGCAAGCAGGCGCTTTCAATTCTGTTTCTAAAATTGCAGAAGTGAGCATTGTGGTGGTTGTTTTGCCGTTTGTGCCGGTGATTGCGACAAAAGGCGTGTCAGTTTCAAGGTAAGCAAGCTCAACTTCGCTTATCACAGGGATATTTTTCTCTTTCAGCCGTTGAAAAATCTCAGAATGCGGCGGAATTCCGGGGCTTATGACCGCGGTGTAGGCTCCGTCGAGAAATTCCTCGCTGTGAGCGCCGAATTCGGTTTTTATCCCGAGTTTTTCGAGTTCAGCAGCTGTTTCTTTCATTTTTTCATCAGCTTCTTTTTTTTCGGTTATAAAACATTCCGCTCCCTTTGCGGCAAGGTATTTTGCCGCCGCGGTTCCGCTTTTTGAAAGCCCTAATATTAAAACTTTTTTATCAAACCATTTTCTTTTCATTTATTGCCTCTAAATCTACCGAATTCTTTGATTTTTCATACTTTTTGATTAACCGTTCAAATGCCAGAACAAAAGCACCGCACCGGAACAAAATATGAATGTAATCAAGGAAAACACGAACACAATTTTCTTTTCGCTCCATCCGCAAAGCTCAAAATGATGATGAATCGGCGACATTTTGAAAATTCTTTTGCCGGTTAACTTATAGCTTGTTACCTGGAGAATAACAGAAAGTGTTTCGCACAAAAATACGATTCCGATGGGGATTAACCACAGTTCAAACTTGCCCATAACAGCAATTGTGCCAAGAACACCGCCCAGAGCGAGCGAACCCGTGTCGCCCATAAAAACTTTTGCCGGATATTTGTTAAAATAAAGGAATCCGAGGCAGGCTCCCGCGATTGCCGCGCAGATTATCGCCAAATCGATGTTTCCCATAATCAAATTTATAAAAACAAGCGCCATAAGCGAAATAACCATGTTAGACGCCGCAAGCCCGTCCAGACCGTCTGTTAGATTTACCGCATTAGAAACGCCTGTGATAATGAATATCCCGAAAAGCGGGTAAAACCAGCCGAGATTAAATGTGTAATCGCCGAAAGTGATGAAAGTTCTGCCGCTTATCGTCACAAAAAGCACCGGAAGTATCGCAATCGCAATCTGCAAAAACAGTTTTCCGCGTGCCGAAAGCCCTTTGTTCTGGTGTTTTTCGATTTTTTGGATATCATCCTGCATTCCTGCGAACATATAGAAAACAAAGGTTATCAGCAGCAAAAAAGCGCCCGTAGAAGTTTTTTCCGCCATAAATAGTGCCACAACCGCGGCAATCAACGAGGAAAGCACAATAAAAAAGCCACCGGTTGTAGGTGTTCCGCTTTTTTCCTTGTGGCGGTCGGGCGCTTCGTCCAGAATGTACTGGCTCATTGTTTTTTTCTTCAAAAAATCTATATACGCAACGCCCAGAAGCAGTGAAAGTACAAATGCTATCAAAGCCGCGACGGGAACTAAAATCATTATTTCTTTAACTCCTCAATTATCTGCTCAAACTTCATTGAACGTGAAGCTTTAAATAGTATTGTAGTACTCTCAGAGAGATTTTCCAATATATATTTTGCAGCGTCTTCATTTTTTGAAAAATTCATATAATCAAAACCAGTCTTTTCGCCGATATGACGGGCGAGTTCGCCGACCGTGATTAATGTAACTTTTTCTTTTGCAATTTCTTTTATAAATTCGCCGACCTGTTCATGATATTTTACCTCATTTTCGCCGAGTTCACCCATATCACCGAGTACAAGAGCCTTTTTGCCGGCATAAAGGCTTAAAAAGGCTTTTATGGCGGCTTTCATGGAATCAGGGTTCGCGTTGTAGCTGTCATTTATGATTTTTAGCCCTTTTATTGTTTCAGTTTCCCAGCGCTGACCGATGGGAGAATAATTTTCAAGCCCGCGTGCCACTTTTTCGTATTGCATGCCAAATTGCACTGCTGTTTCAATAACAAAAAGCGAATCCTCAATGTTGTAATCGCCCTCAACGTTGAGTTTGAAGCGTTTTCCACGATAAGAAAATACTGATGAATCGATTTTGCGGTCTTCAATTTGCAAATAAGGCGAATCAAGTCCCGTATAAACAGTTTTTCCTTTATAAGTGTTAAATTTTTTAATCAATTCGCTATTTTTTGCAATTAAAACGCCCTCCTCATGCAGATATGAACCGATTTCGCATTTTGCCTGCGCAATATTCTCAACGGAACCCAGCCTGCCGATGTGCGCGGTTCCGGTGTTTACGATTACGCCGATATCAGGCTCGGAGTATTTCGAAAGGAGCTCAATTTCGCCCCTCGCACGCATTCCCATCTCAAGAACAAGCACTTCCGTGTTTTCCGGCATTGAAAGAATCGTCTGGCACATGCCGATTTCGTTGTTATGATTGAGTTTTGACTTATGCGTCCTAAAACCCTGTTCCATAACCGACGCCATCATTTCTTTTGTCGTTGTTTTGCCCGAACTTCCGGTGATTGCGATGGTCACGGGGTTATATTTTCTGCGGCAGTATCTTGCGAGCCGCAAATAAGATTTTAGCGGGTCTTTTACGTACAAAATTATCTTTGCGTCAGGATGGTTAATATCTTTTTTTGCGGTAAAAAAGCCTCTTGCACCGCATTCAACCGCTTTGCCGATAAAATCATGCCCGTCAAAGTTCTCACCCGACAGCGGCAAAAACAAATCAGTATATTCAATGGTTCTGGTATCCGTAGAAATTCTAAACATTCCTGACTGGTTTACGCATTTCAGGATTTCGGCACCGGTAGCACGTACGATTTCTTCAATTGTAAATTTCATTTTCAACCTCGTAAAGTATTAATACTTCCCCACTAGGAATGTACCAAAAAAGAACTAGTATTACAATTTTAGCAAAAAATAAAACTGTCACCCTGAATTCGCCCGGGGTCTTTTGGGTAGATATGCTGAAACCAGTTCAGCATGATATTTTCGACTAATTCTTGTATAAACCCTTAAATATTTAACTCATCAAGGTTGCAGGAGGCGAGAAACTCACGAAATTCGTAGATTTTAGCCAGCTCAGCCTCAAGCGCTTCAAATAACTCTGATTCTTTGATTTTTGAATACCCGAGAGCCTCAATGAATTTCAGTTTCAGTATATCATTTTCGCGCTCAAAAACCTCTATCATCCCCAGCGCCTCAAACATATCAACGCAAAGTTCTGCTGCCTCGGGGGTTATGCCCAGAAAGCCGGAAATTTCGTTTAAACTTACACGTCCGTCACGGTTGTTCGACGCGAATTTCAGCATGCCGGAAATCTTCTTCAAAAGAGCTTCTTCATCAATTTTTTTATTATCAAAATTCATAAAATGCAGAACTTTCGCCTGCGATTTTGCGCAAATCGAGGCAAGAACCTCTTTTGAGGGTGGATAATCAAAAAACATCACCTGCGCGCAAACAGGGATATTAATCCTGTCGCAAAGCCGTTCGCCCATTACTTTGTAGCGTGAAAGTGCTTCGGTAACGGCTTTATTTTCGCTGAAAACAGCGGTTTTTAATTTTGTCGTAAGAAGATAATCACAAATCTGGTCAAAAATCCCTGTTTTCTTGCGGTGGTCAAGGATTTTCAGCGCCGGTTCCTCCTGCTGCATTGCCTCGGATTTTATATCCTGAATATCAAGCTGCAAAGTCGTTGCGCCATTGAAATTATTCAATTTCGGGTAAAATGCGAGGTCGATTTTTGAACCTGCCGGGATGTTCAGTTTTGAATGTTTCCAGCGCACGCATTCAAATTCCCTGCCCGAATCATCCGTACAGAAGATTTTCAGGTGATTCTGGCTTGAACCCATAACGTTAAACTGCTTTAGCGTAAGGTTTTTCACGGCGAAGACCGGATTTTCGTTATGAGCGCCAAAAGGCTGGAGTTTTTCGAGTTCTTTGACCAAATCAAGGTTCAAATCTCCCGCAGCAAGCTCCATATCTACGTTTACAACAGGTTTTAGCGGGTTTTGTGAGACGATTGTGTCAATTGCGGAAGCGATTACGGTTTTCACGGTATTAAAAGGGGTCTTTTTCGGGTCAAAATAAAGCCCCGCAGCCATAGAATGCCCCCCGAAGCCTTCAAAAAGGCTGCTATTTTCTTCAAGAATCTTCTGCGCATGCACACCCGGCACACTTCTCGCCGAACACCTTATCCAGCCTGTGTTTTCATCTTTTGTCATCAGGAAAACAGGCTTGTAAAAATTTTCCACAAGGCGCGACGCAACTATCCCGATAATGCCGACATGCCAGTCCTCTTTGTATAAAATTATTGAATTTGAGGGCGGTTCGTTCTGCATTTGTTCTACCGCCTCATCAAAAATCGTGTCGGAGAGGTTCTGGCGGATTTTGTTGTAATTGTCGAGGGTTTGCGCGTAAACATCAAGTTGTGCGTCATTTTCGCATAATAAAAGATTTAAAGCGCTTTCGACCGTATCCAAACGCCCTGCGGCGTTGATTCTCGGTGCAATTCCGAATGCAACGTTCTCAGAATTCACATTTTCAGCGTTATAGCCTGCGATTTTTAATAATTTTTGGATTCCAGCGTTTTTTCCTGCGCTGATGAGCTTTAAACCCGACGCAGTGAATGCACGATTTTCCCCCAGAAGCGGCACTACATCGGCAATCGTCCCAACAGCCACAAGCGGCAAAAGTTCCTGCACAAAATCGTATTTTTCATAAAATTCCAGCAATGCGCACGCCAGTTTGAACGCAACCCCCACGCCCGCAAGGTAATTTAGCGATTCAATCACATCAAGCGGCAAATTTTCATCAAGTGCGCCGGGAGCCTTGGGGTTAAGGATGGAAAACGCCTCAGGAATGGTTTCCGGAGCTTCGTGGTGGTCGGTAATTATTATTTCAGCCTTGAAACTGTTCAAAAACCTGACTTCTTCTGCGTTGCTGATTCCGCAGTCAACGGTAATGAACAGTTTTGCTTTTTCTTTGGAAATCAATTTGACCAGAGCTTTTGTGTTGAGGCCGTGGGTTTCAAACTCGCGCGTCGGAACATAATAAGATACATTCGCGCCCAGATAGGTCAACGTTTTGAGCAAAAGTGCCGTAGAAGTAACCCCGTCACAGTCAAAATCGCCGTAAACAACGATTTTTTCGCCCTCTTTAATCGCTTTTGCGATTCTTTCGACGGATTTTTTCATCTCAACAAAGGCATCTGGCTTTGAGATTTTCATTTTGTCTGGATTAAGGAAGTCATTTGCTTTCGCAACAGTATCAATTCCGCGCTGCACAAGCAGTTCGGCAGTAATTCTGCTGCCGCATAGTTCAACAAGTTCCTCCGGAACCTCCCGCGTTTTTTTTATCTCCCAAATTTTGTTCATTTAGAGGCTAAACTTCTTCTTCCCCGTCATCTTCGTCTTCTTCTTTTGTAATCGAGTCGATAACCATTTGCGCCATTTCTTTTGCAACGGATTTTTGAACGACTTCGGGGCTGTTTTCCAGCATATTTATTGCAGTTCTGACCGTGCTGTCAATATCATACCATCTGCTTTTGCCTTTTTCTATTGTACCGTCCTCAACAGCAGACATGATGTCTTCGACTGCGGAATAGGTGTTTTCCGAAATATTGTGCTCAATGATGATTTTGATGAGGTTCAGAGCAACTTTAATCTGGGTTTCGTCATCAGATTCGCGCAAAGTACGCATTGAACGCGACAAAACAGGGTCTTTGTCGTACCAGCGGCGGTAGTTTTCGCTGTATTCTTCTTTCATACCTCTCTCCTTTTCGCTATTTTCAGCTATTTTTGTAAACCACGCCTTTTCCGCCCTCGGGATAATTCCATTTTATGTATTTGCAGGCTATCCGGCACGCACCGCACTCAAGGCATTTTTCGTAGCTTACTGTCAGTTTTTTTTCTGATTCGTTGTAATTATAAACCTTTGCCGGACATATAATTGTACACACCTTTTCCAAACAATGCAAGCACTGTTGTTCATCTGGCGAAAGATGGCTCGATTGCGAGGTTTTGAATGTATCTTTGTAAAGTTTTCCGTCCAAATTATGTTCTGTCATTTCAGCACCCCGAAAATCAATTTTATGCCCGTAACTGCATCGTTAAACAGCTCGGCAAGGCTTCTTTTGCAGAAGAAATTTTTTGCAAACTTCACAAACTGCCCTTTTTTCTCGATTCCGTTTGCAGATGTGAAGATTTCAAAAAATTCGTTTACTTTTTGCGGATAATAGCCCAAAAATGAGTCTGTGCGCGTCGAAACAAGCTTCACAACATCCTTGTAAGTCTTCAAATCTTTCATCACAAAGCTGTTTTTCAGTTTTTTCTCATAAAGGCAGAGCATGTTCGATGAAAAATCGTTCTTTTCAATCGCCTCAAGAGCGGTTTCGCCGGCAAATTTCCCGCTGAACATCGCAAGGTTCGTTCCCTCAAAATGCACGTTATTCACGAGCGCCGCAGCGTCACCCGTAACCATTACGCCGTCCGAGTAGAGTTTCGGCAAAGCATCAAAGCCGCCTTCCGGAATCAAATGTGCCGAATATTCAATCAATTCGCCATCTTTCAGGTATGGAGCAATCGACGGATGGTGTTTTAAATCCTCAAGAAGCTCATACGGCGCGATTTTTTTGTTTTTTAAGTCCTCAAGCGACGCGCCAATGCCTATTGCCACGGAATCTTTATTCGTGAACATCAATCCCATTGCAAAAAGCCCCGCCAGCGGCCCGCCGGCGATTTTGAACTCAACACCTTTTTCGTCAATCAGCCCGAATCGCTGTTCAATAAGGCTTTTAGGGAGTTTTATGACCTCTTTTACTGCGAGCACCATCTGTTTTGCTTTTGGTTTGGGTTTTAGTCCGATTTGCTCGGAAAGAAGCGAGTTCACGCCGTCTGCAAGGATAACAATATCCGAATAAAACCTTTCTAAATCCGTTTCAATCCCCACAACTGCGCCATTTTCGACGATTAAATTTCTCACGGTTGTGTCGGGCGCAAAATAAACGCCCTCTTTTTTCGCCTGTTCAACGCACCATTTATCCCATTTTGCCCTCAAAGCAATAAAGGAGCCCTCCTCCAGCGAATTTTTGTAAGATATCGTTGTGCTATCGTATTCGGAGAGGAGCATGAAGCTTTTGTTGTTCACAAAACGTTCGATTGGCGCTTCTTTGAAGTTCGGGAATATTTCTTCTGCGGCGTGGGAATAGATTACGCCGCCATAAACATTTTTTGAGCCGGAAAAATTGCCTCTTTCAACGAGCACGACCTTTTTTCCGCCCCGCGCAACCGTAATTGCCGCGCTCACGCCCGCAGGGCCCGCGCCGACTACTATTACGTCTGTTTTGCTGCTTTCGCTCATCCGAACTCCTTTTTCTGCAACAATTATACTATCAAATTGCATTTTGCCGCAATAAACTTTAGGAGTAAGTCTGTTTATGGTCAGTTTTGAGGTGGGAACCGCTTCGCTTTTCCCACCCTACTTTTTCAGTAAAATTTGGCAATAAATTTTTTCTTCTAAAATGTCAAAATTCGCTTTCAAAGCTTGAAAATTTTTTTCAAGAATTTTTGCTAAAGGCAGTAAATATGAACAGTTTTCATTGTTTAAAAGCCCGCACTCTAAAATAATATGCAAACATCTTGTCAAACTTTGAGCCTCATATATTGAAATATTTGTTTTATCAATTAGTTCAGAAATTGTTTTCATTTTTATCCTTGAATTAGTTTTTAGAATATTTTATTAAATTATAGTTTATAGATTTATTATTGTCAAGAATATAAAATACTACTATGGACGAACAAAAATTATTGAAAAATTTCGGATTTAATTTTAAAATTGCCCGGATGAAATTAAAACTAACACAGGACAACATTGCAGAGCTAACCAATTTCAGCAAACCCTATATAAGCAATGTCGAAAGCGGCAAACACAATATATCACTTGTAAATGCCTTTAAATTTGCAAAAATAGTGAATAAAACGTTAGAAGAACTCATTGCAGAGGCTTAAATTAATCAATTTCAACCCGGCCGCCTTTAAATTTAATCATTTTTTGTATTTTTATTTATTATTTGCTAAAATATATCTGATTATTGCGGAAAAAACGGAAAAAATCCGCTAGATTGATGAGATATGCGATGTCAGAATTTGAAGCACCCAAAAAAATCAGAAATCCAAAGAAAAATTCAAAAATAAAATCGTTTTTTGTAATGTCCATTTCTGCGCTGCTGGCGCTCTTTATCGGCGTAAACCTTTATTTGAGCTCGCTGCCACCGATAAAAAATCTTGATGATTTTAAACCCAATATCGTAACAAAATTCTATTCTGCTGACGGCGAACCCATAAAAACGTTTACTGCGTACCGTTTTGAAAAAGTAGATATAAAAGATGTCCCCGATAGCATAAAAGAGGCGATAATCGCGACAGAAGATAAAAATTTCTACCATCACCATGGATATGACCCTGTTGGTTTGCTGCGTTCGACGCTTGTGAACCTCGCGTCGGGCAGTTTTAAGCAGGGCGCAAGCACGATTACCCAGCAGCTTGCCAGAATCCTGTTTTTGAACAACGAAAAGACTTTTGACCGTAAAATAAAGGAATTTATTGTTGCAGCAAGAATTGAAAAAACGATTTCCAAGGACAAAATCCTTGAAATGTACTTAAATAACGTTTATCTGGGCTCCGGAGCATACGGAGTTGCGGGTGCTGCGCAGATTTATTTCAATAAACCGCTAAAAGACCTTACGCTTGCAGAGGCGGCGCTGATTGCAGGACTTCCGCAGGCACCGTCTGTTTATTCGCCATATAATAACAAAAAATTAGCGATTGAGCGAAGAAATCAGGTGCTTTTGAGAATGTTCAAAATGCGCTATATCACAAGGCAGCAGTACGAACAGGCAATCGATGAAAAACTGACCCTGAACCCGAATCCGAGCGTCAATTCGCTCAACAGGGCGCCGTATTTTGTTGATTATGCAATGAAAGAGCTTGAAGAACTGGGGTTTGACGAAACAGAAATCTCGCAGGGCGGCTACAAAGTTGTTACGACGCTGAATTACGAAGCCCAGAAAGCAGCAGTGGATTCGGTTACGGCGAAACTCGGCTCGGGCGGAAAATCCAACGCTGCAGTGTTTTCATTTTCGCCGATTACAGGCGAAATTTATGTATATGTAGGCGGGAAAAACTACGGAAAGAGCCAGTATGACCGTATTACGCAGGCAATAAGACCCCCGGGGTCATCATTTAAGCCGTTTGTATACGCTGCGGCAATTGAAAAAGGCTGGGGCCCGAACGATTACCTCGCAGACACGCCGGTTAACATCAACGGCTGGAAACCGCACAACTACGGCAACAGATACAGAGGACAAATGCCATTATTTGCGGGCTTAATGCTTTCTTCCAACGTTATGGCAGCAAGGCTCATTCAAGAGGTCGGCGTGCGCTCGGTTATCGGTATTGCGCGTTCTTTAGGCATTACAACACCGCTTGAATACGACATGACCATTGCTCTGGGCTCAAACGGCGTTAAACTTTATGAAATGACCGTTGCTTACGGAGCTTTTGCGAACGGCGGGTTTAAGGTTAAGCCTTATGCAATCGAACGCGTCGAAACTTCAAGGGGAAAAATCATATATGAAGCCCCGAAAACACGCGTTATGAAAGTTCTTAACCTGAATACGGCAGCAGTTTTAACCGCAATGCTGCAAACTGTAATCGAAAACGGTACCGGTCGTGCAGCGAACATCGGAAAACCGGCTGCAGCAAAAACAGGTACAACCGATGACAACAAAGACGCATCATTCTATGGATACACGCCGGATATCGTAACAGGAATCTGGGTCGGAAACGACGACAACTCAAAAATGTACGGAATTTACGGCGGAACTGTGCCTGCTGCGATATGGAAAGATACAATGACTGTGCTGACGAAGAAATTCGGCGCTTCAAAATTCGATTATCCTGAAGTTGAGCTGAAAAAAGGAGGATTCGGAAAATCCACGGTCAAACCCGAAGACGAAGAGCGCGAAGACGCGCCGGAAGTGGTTGTTCCTGAAATGCAGCCGCCGGTAACCAACACAGACGACAGTTCTGCGAACAAAAATCTACAAAATCCGGTTTCGTTCAACAATACTTTCCTTGACCAGCACAAAAACCAGCAATCCGGACAGCAAACGCCAGTTCCGGCAGCTCCGCCCGTGCCAAAACCGTCAAGATTGCCTGTGGGCGTTCAATAAAAATAAAAAAAGGGGCTTTGGAAGCTCCCTTTTTTATTTATGCCTGATTGATTACAGCGATTTGTGTTTTTCAACGATTTCTGCTGCGAGGTTGTCGATTTTCGCAAGATCTTCGTCTTTCGGCAGCCCTTTGACGATTACATAATCGATTTTTTCGGGTTTAACCGTTGTAAACATTCCCTCAAGAACGCCAGTGAGGTTTCCGCCCCAGCCGTAGGAGCCGATTATTGAGTAATGTCTGAGTTTCGGGCGGAGCGCATTTACGATGTAAGCCGCAGAAACAACAGCAGGATGCGGGCCGGCAAGAACCATTGAGCTGCCGAGCACAACCGTTGCACAATCGACAATTTCCATCGCGAGCTCTCCCTCGTCGCTGTTTATCAGGTCAAAAGTCTTTGTTTCTACTCCTGCTTTGATTAATGCGCTCTGGAGGCGTTCAACGAGGATTTTTGTGCTGTCATACATTGAAACGTAAGGGATAATGACCTTGTTTTTAACATTATCCGATGTCCATTCTTCGTAAAGGTTCAAAATGAAGTCGGGTTTGTTATAAATCGGGCCATGGCTCGGAAGAATGATTTCAGGATTCAGCTCACGGACTTTTGCAGTGTATTTTTTAGCAAAATTTCTGAAAGGCATGATTATTTCCGCGTAATAGCGTTTTGCAGCTTCTTCAAGCGAGGGCGTGCAGTCAGCAAACAGGTCATACTGTGTATAATGAGCACCCAGAAAATCGCATGTGAAGAGCATATTGTCTTCTTTTAAGTAAGTAAACATTGTATCAGGCCAGTGCACCCATGGCGAAATCATGAATTTTGCGGTTTTGTCGCCCAGAGAAAGCTCATCGCCGTCGTTTACAACGATAAACTTGCTTTCATCAACGTGGAGCATGTTCATGATGTTTTCTTTGCATTTTACGTTGGTAACGATTTTTGCTTCGGGGAATTTTGCAACAAGAACGGGGATTGCGCCCGAGTGATCCTGTTCTGCGTGGTTGCTGATGATGTAATCGAGCTTTTCGATGCCCGCATTTTTGAGGTTTTCCATAAACTCGTTAATCATTTTCGGGTACATTGTGTCAATAAGCGCTGTTTTTTCGCTGCCTTTAACAAAATATGAGTTGTAGCTTGTGCCCTGAGGAAGCGGAACGAGCTGGTCAAAAATCGTTCTGTCAGGGTCTTTCAAGCCCATATAAAACACATTATTTTTAATTGGAATCATGTTCATAGCATTTCCCTTTCTTTTTGTTGATTCACATAATTTATTATATATCAAACATGGCAAATAGGAATAGTTCTTATTAAAATTGTTTGCGGGGGAGGGATTTTGTAAGTATTTTCCTTTTCCGTTCCGATTCCCCCGGGCATTCAGCGAAAAATGTTGCTATCCGATAGCTTGTTGAGCCCTCCTCCATAGTCACTCCAAAGAAAAATACTTACAAAATCCCTTGGTTTCATGCATTGTCAGGCCTGCTGTTACGGTTTTGATATAAATGCGTTTTCAAAATTACAAAAATCTTGAAAAGTTTTTAGTCCGGAATTAAATTCTAGAACCCTAAAAGCGGCGAAGCCCGTTCCGGTTCTAGAATTTAATTCCGGACTAAAAACGCCACAACCACCACAAATCTGCAGAAAGGAAAAGCTTTTTTATTTTTCCGTTCCGAAAAACCCGCCCTTGCGGGTAGGGTTTTAAGGAACTCCAAAATAAAAAAGCTTTTCCAAGACTTAAAAGTCTTTCAAAGTCTTTTCCGGTGCCACAATCGTGAAAAGATACGGAGCGTCGAAATATTTGTTGGCAATTCTGATAACGTCGCTTGCCGTAACAGACTCAATTAAGGACGGAAATTCGTTAATATACTCAAAACCGCGCCCCGAAGCCTCAAAAACTCCCAGCGTAGCAGCTTTTTCGGCGTTGGTTTCCTGCGCAAGGATGAAATTGCCCATGATTTTGTCTTTTGCCTCGCGAAGCTCCTTGTCAGAAACAAATTCCTTTTTCAGAACATCAATTTCTCTCAAAAGCTCTTTCTTTGAATGTGCTGCTGTGGCGGGATTTGTGCCGATATAAACGGCAAAAACGCCTTTATTTACATTCCCGGAGTAGCTTGAGCCTATTTGATAAGCAAGCCCCTGCTCATCGCGCAGATGATTAAACAATCTTGAACTCATGCCCGAGCCAAGAAGTGAATCAATAACCTGCAAAACCGCCAAATCCTTTTTATTGCTGACACCGTCAGCCAGCCAGCCCATAACAAGCCATGATGCCTCGGCATCTTTGGAAACTTTTACGGTTTGTGTTTTGTTAATAGGTTTAAAGCGGTAGTTTTGGGTTTTAAAATCAAATTTTTCACCCTTACAGCCGTTAAAAATTTTTGAAAAATAATTGAGAATTTCTTTTTCATCAACATTTCCGTTGACTGAAATTACAAGGTTTTGAGGGTAAAAAATACTTTCGTAATATTCCATAATATCCGCTTTATTTATAGTCGGAAGCGTTTTTTCCATGACAATTCCCGTCACGCCGTAGGGAGTATCTTTCCACATTGCGGTTTTGAACTCCTCAAAAGCCAGCGAGGACGGATTGTCGCGCATTTGACGGATGGATTGGAGTTTTTCGCGTTTTATTTTTTCAATTTCCTGAACATCGAACGAAGCATTGTTAACCATCTCGTCAAGAAGCTCAAAAGTAAGCGGGAGGTCGTTTTTCGTAGTTTTAACCGAAACTGTGAAGTAATCTGCGCCAGCTGAGGGCGAAATTTTTATGCCGTTTTGCTCCATTGTCTGTGATAAATCCAAATATGAATATTTTTTCGTTCCTTTTAGCATGCCGGACGCCGTCATGGACGCAATTCCCGGTTTTTTCTCAACAAAAGTTCCGCCTTTTGCAAAAATCTGGAACGCAACTATATCATTGAGCGGATTTTTGTTAATCAGTACGGTTGCGCCGTTCGGGAGTTCGTATTTTGAAACGTTTTTGTCGGTTTTTACGAGTTTTGGTTCTTTTGTTGTTAAGTTGCTGATTTGTTTTGTATTTTCTTCATAATCCTCGGGCAAAACCACTGAAATTACCGCAAAATCAGGACAAAGATATTTTTTTGCAACACGCACGAGGTCAGACGCGTTCACTTTTTTGATATTTTCAATATAAGTGTCGTAAAAATCAGGATTGTCATAAACAATCGTCGTATAGCCGAGCTCATTGGCGATATTTGCGCCGGATTCGCGGGCGTAGAAAGTGTCGCGTTCTATGATGTTTTTTGCGGTCAAAATTTCTTGTTCATCAATGGTTCCGCAGCGGATTTTTTCGATTTCGTAAAAAATCGCTTTTTTCAGCTTTTCAAGGTTCTTGGGCGTGAAATTAGCGTTAATCAGGAACAAACTGTCATCGCGCATGGTCGAATGCCCCGCCGCAACGCTGTATGCGAGTTGTTTTTGTTCTTTAACGGACTGATAAAGCCTTGATGAGCGCCCGTCGCCGAGCAAAACACCCAGAACATCGAGCGCATACATATCTTTCAGTTCATCAGAGTTAACGCCGCGCCATCCGATGAGCATGTAGCCGGATTTTACCTTGTCTTTTGCGATAATTTCTGATTGTTTTGTGCGGGGTTTGTCGATTTTGTAGTGGGAATTACGCGTTTTTGCGGGTTCTTTGAGTGCAAATTCCTTTTTCACCGCCGCCAGCGCCTCTTGCGTGTCCACATCGCCAACAATTACCGTGACCATGTTGGAGGGTTTGTACCAGGTGTTATAAAAGTCGAGAATTTCTTCTCTGGTAATGGTTTCAATGATATTTTTTGTTCCGATAACCTGACGTTTGTAGGGGTGGATTGTGTAAAATTCTTTGTTGAGGTTTTCAAAGAGTTTTGTTTCAGGGCGGTCGTTATTTTTAGCAATTTCTTCAAGAACAACCTTTCTTTCTTTTTCAAGCTCTTTTCTGGGGATTTGCGGGTGCAGGAGCATGTCCGAATGCAAATCCATTGCCATTGAAAAATCTCTGGATGGGATAGTTATGTAATAATGCGTAAAATCCTTGCTGGTTGCGGCGTTTGTGATTGCGCCTTTAGATTCAAGCAGGCGGTCAAACTCGCCTGTCGGGTGTTTTTGGGTTCCTTTAAAGAAAAGATGTTCCAGAAAATGCGCAACGCCGTTGTTTTTGTCGGTTTCGTTCACTGAGCCGGTTTTTATCCAGGTATCGATTGTTACAATCGGGTTGTCATGGACTTCTTTAATTATGACGATTTGCCCGTTGTCGAGTTTAAAAGTTGCATAGTCCTGCGCAAAAACGCCCATGCCTGCAAAAAACAGCACTAAAAAGATTAATAATTTCCTCATTTTCCCGCCTTTTCGATTTTTTCATGTTTTTTAATGATTATACTATATAATTTAAAGGTTTTTTATATTGGTCTTGTGGATAATATCTGATTAGTGCTCTGGCGTAAAAAGAAAGAAATATTCCAAATAACTGTCACCCTGAATTTATTTCAGGGTCTATCCAACGCCCGAAAGTAGGATAGATGCTGAAACAAGTTCAGCATGACGCACTATTTTAGATGATACCCAGCACCACTCGCAACCCACTTCGTTTCTGCAAGCGAATCGAGCTAGAAAATTGAATATTTCTTTCTTTTTACTTTGGACAATTTAAGGATTTTCTAAAGTTAATAGGTAGGAATATTAATATAAAAATTGTAACTATTTTTAATGAAAAATTGTTCGAAAAAATGCTTTTATTATACAATGATATAAATCGACAAAATATTTTAATGGGGAGAAGATCTAGTGAGTATCGACATGGAAGAAAAATTGTGTTTGTCCGAAAACGCCCTCAAAGTACTTGAAAAAAGATACCTGAAAAGGGATAAAGACGGAAAACCTACCGAAACAGCAAAAGACTTGTTTTTAAGAGTTGCATCAACACTCGCAAACGCTGACAAGCAATTCGGCGCAAGCGATGAAGAAATCAAAAAAACAACAAAAAAATTCTACGATTTTATAACACACCGCTATTTCATGCCCAATTCGCCGACCCTGATGAACGCAGGACGCGAACTCGGACAGCTTGCGGCATGCTTCGTGCTTCCTGTTGAGGATTCGCTCGAGGGAATTTTTGAAACAGTTAAAAACACCGCCCTTATTCATAAATCAGGCGGCGGAACAGGTTTTTCTTTCTCAAGATTAAGACCCAAAAACGACGTTGTTCGCTCAACAATGGGTGTTTCTTCAGGGCCCGTAAGCTTTATGGAAGTTTTCAACGCTGCAACTGAAGCAGTTAAGCAGGGCGGCACAAGACGTGGTGCAAATATGGGCATTTTGCGCGTTGACCACCCCGATATCCTTGATTTTATCAACTGCAAGTCAGATAACTTCAAATTGAACAACTTCAACATCTCTGTAGCCATTACAGATAAATTCATGGAAGCCTTAAAAGCAGGCACTGATTACGAATTAATCCACCCGAGAACAAAACAGGCGGTCGGAAAACTCAGCGCAAAGGCAGTATTTGACCTTATCGTTGACGGCGCGTGGAGAAACGGCGAACCGGGCATCATTTTCATCGACAAAATGAACTATGATAACCCGACCCCGTTAATCGGTGACATCGAATCAACAAACCCCTGCGGCGAAGTTCCGCTTTTGCCTTACGAAGCCTGCAATCTGGGTTCAATTAACCTCGGATTGATGCTCAAAGGCGAAAAAGGCAATTTAAGCGTTGATTGGGACAAACTTGCTGAAGTCACAAAAATGGCAATCCATTTCCTCGACAATGTAATCGCTATCAACAACTACCCGCTTCCGCAAATCTCTGAAATGGTTCAAAACAACCGCAAAATCGGGCTTGGCGTAATGGGATGGGCAGATATGCTTATGCAGCTGGGCATCGGATACAACTCCGAAGAAGGCACAAAGCTCGCTGCGCAGGTTATGGAGTTTATTGATTACCATTCAAAAGTAAAATCAATCGAATTTGCTCAAACCAGAGGCAGATTTAACAACTTTAAAGGCAGCATTTACGACGGTCAAAACTGGCTGACAAAAAAATACAAAGGCAAATCAGCCGGAATGATTACGGATGAAATGTGGGCAGAACTCGACGAACAAATCGCAAAAGTCGGTATCAGAAACGCCACAACAACCTGCATCGCGCCGACCGGCACGATTTCAATGATTGCGAGCGCATCAGGCGGCGTAGAACCGCTGTTCGGGCTTGTTTTCATCCGCGACGTAATGGACGGAACAAAATTAATCGAAGTTAACCCGATTTTTGAAGCTTACGCAAAAGAACACGGATTCTACTCCGATGAATTGATGACAAAAATCTCAATCGACGGCACACTCGCTCATTGTGACAATGTTCCGGACGAAGCAAAGAGAATTTTCGTTGCGGCGCATGACGTTTCGCCTTACTGGCACGTAAAAATGCAGGCTGCATTCCAACTCCATACCGACAACGCCGTTTCTAAAACGGTAAACTTTGAAGAAAACGCTTCAAGACAGGATGTTGCGGATTCTTACCTGCTTGCTTATGAAAACAACCTCAAAGGCATTACTGTTTACAGAAACAACTCAAGACAGTTCCAGCCGATGAACCTTGAGAAAAAAGACGACAAAAAAATGCCCGAAATCAAGGCAATCGACGCTGTTGAAGAGCAGCATCAGGGCGAAGAACACAAATGTCCCGAATGCGGCGCTGTTCTTGGCTACGGCGAAGGGTGCTTTATCTGCTTGAACTGCGGATATTCCGGTTGTTCATAGACTGCGTAAGCCGGAGTGAAGCCTTGCAGGGCTTTGCACAGGCAAAGACAGTAAAGACGCAACTTAAAATTTATAAAATAAAAAGCGGGATTTTTTAATCCCGTTTTTTTTATTGGTGGGAACCACTTCGTTTTTCCCACCCTACATCCCGGCGTCGGTTGGAAAAATGGTAGTTTTTTTATTGATGAATCACTTCGTTTTTCCCACCCTACTTACCGGCACCGGTTGAAAAATGGTAGGGTGGGAATAGCGCAGCGGTTCCCACC
>OGOC01000825.1_pt1 | contig 29230 bp, 25 predicted proteins | sample 1552561 | NCBI WGS metagenome assembly OGOC01 (sample SAMEA2580148, study PRJEB22360) | human gut metagenome | biome: human gut; feature: human-associated habitat; material: faeces | place: Denmark | collected 2008/2010
CATGGCTGGTTTCGCTTGCAACACAAGGGATTTGCGGGTTTTACCATGATTTTTTTTCATATTCTTCACCTCTATATTTCCATAAATTAATGTCATTAATGCCTCAGTGCTAAAAAAGGGACTGCGGAGGCAGCTTTTTACCCCTCTATTTTAATAATGCCCATTTTCATGATTTTCTAACATCTTTTGGATGGTATTATTACAATTCTTTACAAATAGCGGAAAAGTTGGCAAAAAGAACTATCCGGCTTTATTTTTATTCCAAATATGAAAAACAGGAATTCCCGCAAGCGTAATCAACAGCCCCGGAAGTGTGTATAAGGGTTTGTAAAGTGTCAAACACATAATAATTATGCTGGCAAGAATCAAAAAGCTTACAGGGAAGAAATTGTTAATCCTGAAGACAAGATTCGCATTTTTTCTGCGTTTTCTGTAAACAAAAATGCCCGCAGTTGTAATTATGTAGAATATCAATGATGCGTAAATCACAAAATCCAGAAGCTGGGTATAATTTCCCCATAAAATAAGGATGCAAATCCACAAACACTGCGCCCACAGTGAATTTACCGGAACTTTTGTTTTTCTGTCAATTACCGCAAGCGGTCTGAAAAAAGCACGGTCTTTTGCCATTTTGTAATAAACCCTTGAGCCCGCCAGAATCATTCCGTTCGCACAGCCGAATGCAGATATCATAATAATCAACGCTGCAATATCTTTTCCAGCAGTTCCGAAGATTTCCGCCATCATGCGGGCGCCGACAATGTCTTCGGGAGCATTTTGAATCGCCTCAATCGGCAAAACACCGAGATAAATCGTATTTATCAACAAATAAAGCAGAACAACCAGCCCAGTGCCGTATGCGAGCGCTTTGGGGATGTTTTTTGAGGGCTCTTTAATTTCGCCGGCAATAAATGTGATATTATTCCAGGTTATTGAAGAAAAAAGCGCGCCAACAACCGCGGTGAATACGATTTTAGAGTTAGCAAGCAGGGAAAACTGCGGAATATATGAATTAGCAATGATAGTTTTCCAGTGGAAACCGAAAAACAGTCCGGCAAGGATTATACCTATAATTGAAAGAACTTTTGTTGCGGTAAAAAGATTCTGTGTGATTACGCCGTATTTTATGCCTTTTGAATTTATGTAGCTTAAAAATACAACGGTAAATATTGCACAAACCTGCTGGGTTGATAAAGTAACTCCGCCGCAATTTATCACAAAAAGATGGGCGCTTATAAAAGGAACCAGCAGCCCCAAAAATTTCGCAAAAGCAACGCAAACAGCGGCAAGAGTGCCCGTTTGTATTACGAGAAAGGTCGTCCAGCCATAGAGAAATGCGATTTTTTCATTGAAAATCTTCTTCAAATAAACATATTGCCCGCCTTCTTCAGTGATATTTGCCGCAAGCTCGGCAAAAGAAAGAGCCCCGCAAAGGGTTACAAATCCGGCAAGCAGCCAGGTAAGAATCAACAAAACGCCCGATTGAACCTGTCTTGCAATGTCGGCTGAAACGATAAATATTCCGCACCCTATCATTGAACCGGAAACAACTGAAATCGAATCCGTAAGGGAAAGCGTTCTTTTTAGTGTTCCTTTCATTCTTTTAGCTTATAAAAAACATCGGATGTTTGCAAATCAGGGCAATTTTTTGCAGCAAAAATACTTTATATATATAACACACCACAAATGTGTCCGAGAGATATGAGGAGAATAAAAAAAGATGTTTGTTAATTTTTATACAACATCATCAAAAAATATTAACCGAACCGGCAACGTTCAAAGCAATCTGCAGGTCGCAACCCTTCCTGCAGGCAAAAAACGGCGCTCTCTCGGTGAATCAATTGGCGCTCCGGCAAGTACCAAAGAGCAGGAAATCGTCAGAATAAACTCCCTGTCCTCAGACAGAGAAAAAATCGTAGAATACAACAAAAAAAACGCAAACGGTAATTATATAATAGTTGACAAGTCAGATTGCAGCGCAACAGTATATGACAAAAATGGAAAAGTACTGAAAAAATTCGAAGTCGGGCTCGGAATGGACATTGGCGACAAAAAAGCCGGCGGCTACAACTGCGGAGTCGCTTCAAAAATCAGAAAATATACAGCTCCCGGCGAATACACGCTCGGCGAGCAATCCGGTGCTTCTGACAAAAAATACGGCTCAAATCTTTTCATTCTGGAGGGCGACGGTGTTGCAAAAGATTCCGTAAACGAGCAGGTAGCAGCAATTCACCAGATTCCGACGCAGCGCCTTGCTCAGCGCAAGGGACTTTTCAAAAACGGTACAATTTCTGACAACAGGATGTCTTTTGGATGCATAAACATGCTCTCTGACGATTTTGACGAGGTGGAAAAGTACATAAAAGGCACAGGAACAAAACTCTATGTTCTGCCCGAAGAAAAAGACAACAAATTGCAGCTGGAAGCGCAAATCGACGGCACTTTAAAATTTGTACAGACAAAATACAAAGATGAATAGTTAAATTGTTTAAATTATTTGTGCAAAAAACTTCAATATGATAAATTAGTTGTATGAAAAAAATATTAATTAATTTATTGTTTTTAGCCCTCGGAGCGTTTATTGCAGCATTCGCAATCGAATGTTTTCTTGTTCCGAACTCGATTATTGACGGAGGAATCATTGGTATTTCGATGATGTCCGCTTATAAAACAAAACTTCCGCTCGGTATTTTTATTGTTGCGTTGAATTTTCCGTTTATTTGCCTTGCGTGGCAAAAAATGGGGAAATTATTTGTATTTTCAACCTTTTATGCAGTAATTATGCTTGCATTAGGGGTAACAATGCTGCCGGTCTGGCTCCATGGTAAGCATGTTTCAGACCCGTTTCTGGCCTGTATATTCGGCGGCGTAATTCTCGGTACCGGTGTCGGGTTGATTTTGAGAAATAACGGTTCTACCGACGGAACGGAAATTGTTGCGATTAGATTTGCAAAAAAATTCGGTTTTTCACTCGGCGAAATCATAATGTTTTTTAATCTGTTCATATTCATGGCAGCAGGAATTGTTTATGACAGCTGGCAGAGCGCGATGTACTCGATTCTCACATATTTCATAGCTTACAAGGTCATTGATATCGTAATCGAGGGTTTAAACGAATCAAAATCGATTTTCGTCATATCAGACTCCTCCAGAGAAATCGGCCCTGCGATTATGAAGCATTTTGACATTAGCATAACCTACATTGCAGGCCGCGGCGGCTATTCAATGCAGGAAAAGAAGATAATTTATTGCGTAATCAACAGGCTTGAAGTCGCAAAGCTCAAAACTCTTGTAAAATCCATTGACCCGACAGCATTTATTGCGATAGAGAACGTTCACGAAGTCGACGGAGTAAGAATAAAGTCGCATAATCACTTATAATCTTCCAATTTTACCAAAGCAAAGTCAAAGGGTGTTTACTTTTCCGTTCCGATTCCTCCGACCATGCGAAAATTATTGGATTTTATCCTGTTTATTGAGGTCTCCCCCATAGTCACGCCAAAGTAAACACCCTTTGGCTTTGCGCAATCACAACTTTAATTAAAACAGCGGCCGGAGAGCGTTAAAATGAAACTGTGTTTCGCCTCCGACCATTGCTGCCCGGGTATTTAACCCGTTTTTATAATAAGATGATAGGTTGCCCGCCCCGCTTTTACACGAAACGGGCTTTGCCGTTTTAGCGGCTTAACTTATCACGCAATTGTTAAGATATTCGATTGTATTCAATTTGTTATCGTAGAGATAACGCAAAAATTCCAGATGTTCACGGCTCAAAGATGAAATGACCACATTTATCTCAAAACCGTCCGAACAAAACGGCTCATAATCATAAATTACATAGCTGTTGTATTTGCTTTTCCATTCTTTTCTTTCGACTTTACAGTTATGTTCAAGGGCAATGTCCTCCAGCCAGGGGAGCATTTCCTTGCTTATGTTATTGAATTCCATTTCCTTTCTCTGGTTCAAATTATCTGTATATCTGTCAGTAAGCATTGCCTAACCTCCCTAAGACGATGTTTTTAACTCACCGCATTCTATCCGTTCCAGAACCTGACAAAACAACGAGTGCAAATTCCGATGCGGCAAATCAAATTTCAAAGAAAGTCGTTTGTCTTTCGTAATGTATATGTAGTGTAAACAATTTCTCAAAAAGATAAAATATACCAATGTACAATGTACAAGGTGTATAAATGTACTATCTTTTTTATGATAAAAATAAAAGATTATCTCGTGTATTTTTCCACAAATTGGAAAGTCTGCTCCGACAGCTGTTTAACAGCGTCATGAACCACATGAACGGGTGTAAACATTGAATTATGCGCATTCATTGCCTTTGATGCAGCCACATTTTGTATATAATTATTTAGAAGTTCAACATCGTCATAAAACTGCTTGTTTTGTATTTTCTGGAGGTTAAAAGGCAGCATATTCAAACGCGGCTCAAATTTGCAGTTAGAAAGTGTAAAATCGTAATTTGATTTGGCAAGAAGCCCGAATGCGTCCAACACCTTTTTGATAAATACAAATTGTAAATCCGGTTCTCTCACTGAAAACCCGCTGTGCATGCACAAGACAGGGTTAAAAATGCGCTGGCTCGGATTTTTTGCAAAACCGTACTCAAAATCAATGGGAATGAACTTCTTCTCTACAATATCGACAATAACGTTTCTTCCTGCGGAATCAAAAGCCATATTCTGCTTTGCCGCATCAAAAATGGTTTTCATAAAATCACGATAAGAAGAAACAGGCATTTCAACTATTTTGAGATTAAGATTGTGCTGCTTGTCGCTCATTTTATTTGCATAACCGGTCATACAACAGGCGTTTTCTCCTTTTATATATTCACCAATTTCTACGGAGTCGCCTATTTTTGCCACATAATGGTTGAATTTATCCCCTGTGCTCATATCAAATGAAATCGGGCTGTTAAAATCCGGTTTGAAACCTTTATGAACTCTCACAACATAGTCAGTATCGGGAATTTTATACACTTTTGCTTCCGCGCCATGACCAATGCATTCTTTTTTAATCGCTTTTTTTAGAGAAAGTTTGATTTGCTGTTCACTTCTTTGCAAAAAAGGAACAGACGCGCCGAGTTCCGCAGTATCAGCTTCCAAAGGAAAGATTTTTGGCGCATAAATATCCTCCAGCAAGGGAAAACCTGCAGAAATTTTGTTCTTAATCGCGTTTTTTATTTCGCCTAAATATTTATATCCGGTATCTAATTTAATCATGTTATTAGCGTGCTGTGTATATGTGAATTAAAACACGTAAAAATATAATTTGCTACAGTTGAATGTAATAAATTTTTAAGTTAAAATAACATAGCCGTGCTCCACGGGGAATTTGCGGATCCCTCGACCCGAACGCTTATGCGGGGTGAAGAGCCTGTTGTGAGGCTTTTACGGAAACGATAAATTAAATATTTTCCGTTGATAGTGCCGGATTTTTCGGCGAAAGCAATCGAACCGTGTCAGATCGGGAACGAAGCAGCACTAAGATTCAACTTTCGGGTGATAAATTCGTCAAAGTAGGGAAATATTTCAAAGAGTCGGATTTGTATTTGTCGATAGACAGTGGCACGGCTTTTTATTTTTGAATCAGCCTCATCACATACACAACAACCCCGAAAATCATAATTGTCCAAAATCCAGCAACCATAGTAAACTGTTTAACTTTTTGTACAAATTCCGAAGAATTAAAACGCTCTTTTTCTTGAACAACAGGCTTTCTTGAGGCAATATTTTTTGATTTTGTTCTTTTGGGCGGTGATTTTTTTGCAGATTCTTTCTTTTCAAGGTATTTTTGCTTGAGCGTTTTATTAGCGCTGCCTCTTTTCCCCGTCACGAGCAGTTCTTCATCATAACATAGCGAAGCAATCTTTGAATCAGGGCCTTTTTTCGCAATTGCATAATTAATACAGGCTTCAAAAGAACGCTGGAGGCATTCAAGCGCCGTCAACCCGTCTTTTTTAACGCTTGATGAGTGAGTTGAGGCGTTTCCTGCCTTTTTAAGAAAATACAAATCCTCAATAAACTCTTTTTCGCGAATGCTTCCGGTGGCTTTGTCTTTCAGCATTTCAATCATATCGTCAAAAGTATCAGTAGAAGACGCTTTCTCTTTTAATATAAGCCGGCAAATATTTTCCCCGAGGCGCCGTGTCTGGGTCATACATTGTTCAAAATACTCATCCGCATACAATTCTTCAGCTTCTTTTGCGATTTCGAACAGATTTTTATCAATATTTTTTAAAAAATCGAAATTTGTCATATAAATAAAATATCATGAAAAGCAATTTTCACCGAAATGCAACTATTTTTTTGGGCATGCTATAATTTTATCAAATGAGCAACGAAATTACTTACAAAGACGTCGTATCGCAAATAAAAGACCGGCTGGACATAGTCGATGTTATATCAAGAAGGGTTATTCTCAAAAAAACCGGAGGCAATTATTGGGGATTGTGTCCGTTTCACAACGAAAAAACCCCCTCTTTCAGCGTGAATGCACAAAAACAAATTTATAAATGCTTTGGCTGCGGTGAGGGCGGGGATGTTTTGAGCTTTTTGATGAAAATCAACAATCAGTCCTTTAACGAAGTAGTAAAAGAACAGGCTGAAATCCTCGGAATCGAGCTTCCAAGACAATATTCCGATGCAAATCAAAGCCTGAAGCAGCAAATGTGCGATGCATTGCTTTCTGCTGCGGATTATTATACCGAAAACCTGCTCTCGGACAAGGATTGCGAGGCCTACAAATACCTGCAAAAACGCGGCTTCGGCGATGACGTAATTTATAAATATAAATTAGGTGTTTCAAAAGACAGCTACGAAGATTTGCACAGAAAGCTTTTGAAAAAATTCAATATTGAAATCCTTGAAAAATCAGGACTGGTAATAAAACGCGACCGCGACAGAGGCTACGTTGACCGCTTCAAAAACCGGCTTATGATACCGATTTTTGATGAAAAAGGCAATGTTGTTGCTTTTGGCGCACGAACCCTTGAAAAAGATGGCAACCCAAAATATTTGAACTCGTCAGAATCGCTTGTTTACAACAAAAGCCAGATTTTATACGGTCTTTATCAGGCAAAAGAGGCAATTAAAAAAGAAGATTCCGTAATTATCATGGAGGGCTACTTTGATGTAATCTCAGCACAGGTAAACGGCGTTGAAAATGCAGTTGGAGCCTGCGGAACAGCCCTGACGGACAACCATGTAAAGATGATTTCCAGATATAGCGCCTCCAGAAGGATTTTCCTTGCATTTGACTCTGACGGAGCAGGCAGAAAAGCCACAGAAAGAGGTGCTGCAACCATAAAAGAGGCATTCACAGGGCTGGGAAACATAAAACAGTATGACGAAAGCTTCAACACGCTCAATAATGATCGCTACGCCTGCGAAATCCGTGTAATCACACCCCCTGACGGCAAAGACCCTGACGAATTCATCCGCGAACACGGCTCCGAAGAATATAAAAAATATGTAGAATCAGCCCAGCTGCTCATTGATTTCCAGATTAATCAGGTTTTGAAGAACAAAAAGCCCAAAATGTCGCCGCTTGAAAAAAATGACCTCGTAAAGCAGGTTGTGCCCTATTTAAAAGAGATTAACAACACAATTGTGCGCGATGAATACCTGAAAATCGTCGCAACGCAGCTTGAAGTCGATGAAAATTCATTAAAAAAAGTGTTATCTTTACAATCGACAGAAGAAAAACCCCGTTATACGCAGGAAAAGAAACCAATTGTAAAGAAAAGTTTAAATATTTCGGAAAAAGCGCAAAAAAATTTATTGTCGATGTATTTAATAAATGAAAGTTCTATCAATTTTCAAACCCTGAACAATATTTTAAAAGAAATCGAATTTACAAATGATAAGTTAATAATTGTAAAAAATACAATTGACAAATTGACCCAAGCGGTAAATAATGTTAAGGAATTAACCGAATCCCTGTACACAGAATTTGCCGAGGACAATGAACTCAAAGAAATTATAACAGATTTGATATACTTATCCGACAGCTTCAAAAGCCTGTCTGATAAGGATTTTAAAATAGCAATTGAGGAAAACATTGACAGAATCAAAACTTTCAAAATAAAAGAAGCTCAAAAACAATTGCAATCAGAATACAAAAAAGCCAACGATGATGAGCTTCAAGCAGTCCAAATTCAAATGCAACTAAGAGAAAAAATTAAAAACAAGCTAAGAACTGGAGACAATTAATGAGTAGAAAAAGAATGTCAGACAAATCACTGGTCAGCATAATCGACGAAGAAGATCTTCATGATGATGTGGGCTCTGATGATTTGTTCAGTGAGCCTGAAACAATCGTAGCCGAAAATATGGACGTAGTTATAGGCAAAGCCGGTGCTATGGCAACCGACGACATTTTTGTACAGTCATCAGATGATGTTGATTCAGATGAAACCGCAGATGTTACAGTTCCCCGCGGTATTTCTTTAGACGACCCTGTCAGAATGTATCTTCGTGAAATCGGAAGAATAAAACTCCTCACAGCAGAAGAAGAAATTGATTTAGCACGAAAAATCATTCAAGGCGGCAATGTCGGCGCTGTAGCAAAAAGAAAACTCGTTCAGGCTAACCTCAGACTTGTTGTTTCTATTGCTAAAAAATACGTAGGACGAGGAATGTTATTCCTAGACCTTATTCAGGAAGGCAATTTAGGCTTAATCCGCGCAGCTGAGAAATTTGACCATGAAAGAGGATACAAATTCTCCACTTATGCAACCTGGTGGATTAGACAGGCTATAACAAGAGCCATTGCAGACCAGGCAAGAACCATCAGAATCCCCGTTCACATGGTCGAAACAATCAACAAGCTCAAAAAAGTTACAAGAAAACTCGCTCAGGAGCTTTCCAGAAAGCCGACCGAAGAAGAACTGGCACAGGAAATGAGCATTTCTATATCAAAACTCAGAGAAATCATTAAAGTAGCGCAAGAACCGCTTTCGCTTGAAACACCTATCGGAAAAGAAGAAGATTCAAGACTCGGTGACTTTATTGAAGACAAAGATGCTGACGCACCGGTAAAAACTGTTGCACATGAGCTTCTCAGAGAAGATTTAGCCGAAGTTTTGAGCGGACTTTCTCCGCGTGAACGCGATGTTTTGAGGCTTCGTTTCGGAATGGACGACGGACGCCAGAGAACGCTTGAAGAAGTGGGTCAGCTTTTCGGTGTTACCCGTGAGCGTATCAGGCAAATTGAAGCAAAAGCGCTCAGAAAGCTCAGACATCCCAACAGAAGCAAACGTCTTCGCGAATATGTCGAAGTTTAATAAATTCACAACCCAAAAGCCCCGCAAAAGGGGCTTTTTTAATGCTCAAATTCTCCAACACCCACCCCCGTCGAAGTTAGGTCTATTTTCCATTCCGATTCCTCCGACCACGCGAAAATTATCGGATTTTATCTTGTTTTATTGAGACCTCCCCCATAGTCACTACAAATAGACCCAACTTCGACAGTGAATAACCATCAAAAACAAACCCCAAAAGGCTTAGCTCAATCGGGCTATAAAATTTTTCATGCTTGTGTTAGAATTTGTCAGAGGAAGACTTGAGGGATATTTTATAATGATAAATTTATTGCTAAAACTACTAGGCGACCCGAATGAAAAAAAGGTTAAGAAAATAATGCCGGTTATTGAGCACATAAACGCTCTTGAACCTGAATTTGAGCAGCTCACAGATGACCAGCTGCGCGAAAAAACAGCTGAATTTAAAGAAATTTTAAAAAACAGAGAAACCTCAAACGATAAAAAACGCGACAGAGCGTTAGAAAAAGAAGCGCTTGATAAAATCCTGCCGGAAGCTTTCGCTGTAGTGCGTGAAGCAGGCAAAAGGGTATTAAACATGCGGCATTTTGACGTCCAGCTTATCGGCGGATACTTCCTGCATAACGGTCATATCGCAGAAATGAGAACAGGTGAAGGTAAAACCCTTGTTGCGACCCTCCCTGCGTACCTGAATGCGCTTACAGGCAAAGGCGTTCACGTTATTACCGTAAACGATTATCTGGCAAAACGTGACAGCGAATGGATGGGAAAAATTTTCAAATTTTTAGGATTAACAGTTGGCGTAGTTCTTTCAAATACCCGTGATTTTAACGAATTTGAACGCAAAAAAGAGGCTTACGCCTGCGACATCACATACGGAACAAATAACGAGTTCGGTTTCGACTATTTGCGTGATAACATGGCAGGAAGCCTTGACCAGTGCGTTCAACGCCCATACAACTACGCAATTATCGACGAAGTTGACAGTATTTTGATTGATGAGGCTAGAACTCCGCTTATTATCAGCGGAAGACTTGAAAAATCAGCAGAATTGTACAGAACAATGGCAAAAGTAGCGCCGCAGCTGAAAAAAGACGTTGATTACGAGGTTGATGAAAAAAATAAAAATATTATCTTAACAGAAGAAGGCATTGACCATGCCCAGGAGCTCTTGAACATTTCCGACCTGTTTGATGTGGAAAATCAATACGCACACCACCTTTTGCAGGCACTGAAAGCAAAAGAACTTTATCAAAAAGACACGGATTACGTAATCAAAAACGGCGAAGTCGTTATTGTTGACGAATTTACAGGCAGATTGATGGAAGGGCGCCGCTGGTCTGATGGGCTTCATCAGGCAGTTGAGGCAAAAGAGGGCGCAAAAATTCAAGATGAAACCCAGACGCTCGCAAGCATTACTTTCCAGAATCTTTTCAGGCTTTACCCGAAACTCTCGGGCATGACCGGTACTGCGATGACAGAAGAAGCGGAATTCGGCAAAATTTACAACCTTGAAGTTACAACCATCCCGACAAACAAAACGGACATAAGAATCGACATGCCCGACGTAATCTACAAAACCCAGAAACAAAAATATCTGGCGGTTGTGGATGAAATCGTAAAAATGCACGAAAAAGGTCGTCCTGTTCTGGTTGGAACAATCAGTATCGACAAATCCGAGTATCTTTCGTCACTTTTGCGCCAAAAAGGCGTTAAACACAACATTCTTAACGCAAAACACCATGAAAAAGAAGCAAATATCATCGCACAGGCAGGACGAGTCGGCGCTGTAACGATTGCGACGAACATGGCGGGTCGAGGAACAGATATTCTGCTCGGCGGCAACCCCGAATACCTTGCAAAAGAAGAACTCGAGGCTAAAAACCTTTCACCGGAAAATACTCCGGATTATGAAGACAGAAAAAACGAAGCACTCGCTTCTGCGCGGGCTCTCACGGAAAAAGAACACAAACTAGTTGTTGAAGCCGGAGGATTGCACGTAATCGGCACAGAACGCCACGAATCACGCCGTATTGACAACCAGCTCCGCGGTCGTGCCGCACGTCAGGGCGATCCGGGCTCAACAAGGTTCTTCCTCTCGCTTGAAGACGATTTGATGAGGATTTTCGGCGGTCAGCACATTATAAATCTAATGGATACGCTCAATGCGGACGAAGATATGGCAATCGAGCACCCGATGATTACGCGCCAGATTGCTTCTGCGCAGAAAAAGGTGGAAACTTATCATTTTGACATAAGAAAAAGCGTTCTTGAATATGACGATGTTATGAATGTTCAGCGTGAAAAATTCTACAACCAGCGAAGACGCGTTCTTGCCGGTGACAACCTTTCGGGCGACATTGCATACATGATTGAGCGTGAAATCGACAGAATTATCAAAAGCTACGTTGCGCCCGGCATGAATCCGCAAGAATTCATTTACGACGACCTCGCCGCAATGATGAGAGAGGTGCATTCGCTCATTCCGCAGCTTTCATACCTTGAAGTAAGCAATATTCAGGGGCTTGATTACGAGGGAATTTTTGAAAAGCTCAAACACCTTGCGGTTATGGCTTATCGCGACCATGAGGAGAAAACTGTCGGTTTTTACAATGATATTGCATCGCAATATGACGAAAATTTCTTACGCGAGGAACCTTTCACCTCAAACAACGTAATGAGAAACATCGAAAAAGACATTTTGCTACGCGTTGTCGATAATAAATGGATTGACCATCTGCACAACATCGATATGCTGCGCGACGGCATCGGTTTGAGGGCTTACGGGCAAAAAGACCCGCTTATTGAGTACAAAAAAGAAGCCTACGACCTTTTCAACAACATGATGTATGAAATTCAGTCAGAAACCGTGAAATATCTGTTTAGAACGCGCTTTGGCGTGCAAATTGTTGACAAACGTGAAGACAATGTCATCAGAACCCAGCTTTCGCAGGCAGCAGAAAGCTTTCAACCCGAATCCGAAGACGAAGACGAACCCAATATGCCCTACAAATCGTCAGAAAAAATCGGAAGAAACGACCCTTGCCCCTGCGGCAGCGGTAAAAAATACAAAAACTGCTGCGGAGCACATAAAAACGGACAGGAATAATTTGTTTTTTTAATAAATCAAGAAAACTCACACTTAGTGCATTATGTTACAGAAACGGGCTTGAACCATCGACCGTCAGCCGTATTGAAGCGGGGATTGTCGAGGCAAAATACCTGACACTGCTGAAACTCGCACATGCTTATAATATGGAAATATACGAATTGCTAAAATTTTAACAATTATCCTCACGAGGGGTTCTTTCATTGAGTTTTTTGGTGTAATATTGTTTTATTCAAGAGGATTTTGTTATGTTGAAATTATTTAATACGTATTCGGATAAAATTGAAGAATTTGAGCCGATTAATGGCAAAAAAGTTAATATGTACGTCTGCGGTCCGACCGTTTACGACAATCCGCACCTCGGACATGCCCGCTGCTATATCACATGGGACGTAGTTTACAGATATTTAAAATTTCTCGGCTACGATGTAACATATTGCCGCAATGTAACCGATGTTGATGACAAAATCCTTGCACGTTCTGAAAAAGAAGGAATCACTCCTGACGAAGTCGCAAAAAAGTACTACGATGTGTTCTCTGAATCAATGAAAAAGCTCGGGAACTCAAAACCTGACATTGAACCTTTTGCAACAAAGAACCTCGGCGAGATGATTTCTATCGTCAAGAAGCTGATTGACAACGGATTCGCTTACGAAGTCGATGGCGATGTTTATTTCAGGGTAAAAAAATTCGAAAAATACGGTGCATTGAGCAAACAGCCCATTGACGACCTTGTGGCAGGCGCCAGAGTTGAAGCTTCTTCCAAAAAAGAGGATGTTCTGGACTTTGCATTATGGAAAAAAGACGAAAAACACGGCTACAAATCCCCCTGGGGAATCGGGCGCCCGGGCTGGCACATTGAATGCTCGGCAATGGCAAGAAAACACCTCGCACCGGAAATCGACATCCACGCAGGCGGAGCTGATTTGATTTTTCCGCATCATGAGAACGAAATTGCCCAGTCAGAATGCGCAAACGGTTGCCAGTTCGTAAAATACTGGCTTCACAACGGTTTTGTGACAATAAACAAAGAAAAAATGTCAAAATCCCTCGGAAATTTCATCACAATCGACGGAATTCTGGAAAAATATGACGCAAACACAATCAGATTCTTTATTTTAACAAACCATTACAGAATGCCGGTCGAATTCAACGATGAAGCACTCGAATCCGCAGCAGCTGGCATAAAACGCGTTAAAAACTCGGTAAACGACCTGATGAATCACGTTGGAAAAGAAAATCTTATCGAAAATATTGAATCTGACGAAATCAACCAGTTCACAGACGCGATGAATGATGATTTTAACACTTCAAAGGCACTTGCAGTGATGTTTGAGCTTGCAACAAAGGCGAATAAGGCTAAAGACGCGCAGGATAAAGATTCAGCAACAAAATATCTTTCATCTTTGATGGTTATTGCGCGAGTTCTCGGATTTGACTTTGAAAAAGTCGAACTTTCCGAAGAACAGCTTAAAGAAAAGCTCGATGAGATTGTTTCAGAGTTCGATTTTCTCGAAAACAAGGAGGCACCGGCTTTTGAGCTTATGAAAGATATAATAAATGCAAGAAACGAGGCACGTTCACAGAAAAACTGGGCTGTTGCCGACAAAATCCGTGACGGGCTTGCCCGGGTAAATATTGTGTTAAAGGACACCAAAGACGGAGTTACGAATTGGGAGTTAAAATAATATGTTAAGTGTTGGTCTCACCGGAAATATTGCATCCGGAAAATCTATTGTTGAAAGCTATTTTGAAAAAAAGGGAATTTCTGTCATAAACGCCGATGATGTCACGCATGAATTAATCGACAAAGACCGGAATATTCAGCAAAGAATAAAAAAACTCTTTGAAAATGAGGATATTCTTGACGAAAACGGCACTATTTCAAGAGCAAAAATCGGAAAAATCGTTTTTTCTGATCAGGACAAACTCGAAGAACTCGAAAACATACTCCATCCTGCCGTAATCAAAAAAATCGAAGAATTTTTCGACGAAAAACGCGGCGAGGACATTGTTATTGCGTCGGTTCCGCTTCTTTTTGAAATAGATATCCAGCCTATGTTCGATAAAACCATTCTTGTCTGCGCAGACAAGAAAATTCGCCTCCAGCGCCTTATGAACAGGAACGGATACAGCCTTGAACACGCGCTTGAGCGGATAAATTCGCAGATTTCACAGGAAGAAAAACGAAATATCGCTGATTTTATCATCGAAAACAACAACGATATTCTTGAGCTGGAATTGCAGATTAACAAAATAATTGAAAGATTGAGAGCATGAACCCTGAAAAGCTGGCTAAGATAACATTTTTTCTGCTATTTCTGTTCAGTATTAACTATCTTCCGCTCATTTTAAAGGTTCCTTTTTCATTTTTTAATAACGATTTCAGGAATATGAATATTTATTCAAGAAAACTGCAGATTCTGGAGAAAAAAGCCGAATTTTTAAAGCAGGAGAAAGAAGTTGGGTTCATAAGTGAGGTCAAGGATGATAATATAATGCTGATTTCCGACCCTATTTTGAATTTTTACATCGCCCAGTACGCGCTTACACCGGCTATCGTAAAAAAGGGCTCTGATTTTCCTTATACAGTGGGAATTTATGACAAAATCGTGCGAATTGACAAAGGGCTTTCGATTTACAGGCAGCTGAGTCCGGACATTTTTGTTTTTAAAAGGAGCAAAAAATGAGCTTTTTAGGTGCTGAGGGTTTATTGCTGTGTGTTTTGAGCACAATTTTTTGCGGATTTTTTGCAGTATCAATCGTTGCAAAAGAAGTTGAACTTCCGTTTAAGATTTTACTCGGAATCGGTGCGGGATTCGGAATTTATTCGGTTTTGTACTTCTTTTTAAAAGTTCTGCAGGTTTCTCATTTCGGGGTTTATGTTTTTTGCGAAATGGCGGTATTAATTCTTTCTGGCGGCATTTTCTTTGCCCGAAAGAGCAAAATCAACCTGAAAACCCAAAATCCCGAAATATCTATACCGTTTCTTTGTGCACTGATTATTGGTTTTGCTATTTATATGAAATATTTTATAATCAACGCACTCGGAAGCTGGGACGGATTTAGAATCTGGGGCATAAAAGCAAAATTTTTATACGAAATGTCGCCGCTCTGGGAACGGGTTTTTCGGCTTCCTCATTTTATGATGCACAATGACTATCCGCTTTTTGTTCCGGCAAATTTTGCAAGGTTGTGGCATTACAGCGGAGGTTTTTATTGCGACGCACAGAATATTTTCGGGCTGATTTTCACATTTTCGTCAATATTTTTGCTGTTTTTTGCGCTAAAAACCTTTAAAAGCAAGGGAATTGCCGCACTTTACGCCTCAATTCTCTCGCTCAGCCCTCTATTTCTTGCAAATGGCGCTGCTCAGGCAGCTGATATCCCGCTTTCGTTCCTGTATTTATGCTCTGCGGTAGCTCTGGTTCTGTTTTTTGAAAAAAATCAAACCGCATACCTTGCGCTGGGGACTTTCTTTGCCGGGATGAGCGCATGGACCAAAAACGAGGGAATGATGTTTTTGCTCGTTTATTGCGGGGTTCTGGGGTGTTATTTTCTCTTTAAAAGGGAATGGAGAAACATTTTAACGCTTTTTGGGGCTTTTTTGCCGTTTGCTGCGCTTATCGGCGCTTTCAAACACATCGCGCACACACCAAATGACGTAATTCTGGGCATTACAACGCTTAAAACTTACAATCACCTTCTGGATATCTCAAAATACCTTCTGGTGGTGAAAACATTCTTTTTCATGCTTTTTACAAGGCTCAATATACTGTTTTTGCTTTTAATACCGCTCGGTGCGGGTATAGAGATAACTCAGGAGCGCAAAGCACCTTTAATCCTGCTTGTGAGTATATTTTTCCTGATGGCAGTCGGACATTTCCTTATTTATTTGCTTTCACCGCATGATTTGGACTGGCATTTAGAAAATTCACTGGACAGGATAATGCTCCAGATGCTGCCTTTTAGTATCTTGCTATTAGGATTAGTAATTCGGGAAAATAGGACGAAATAATTATTACTATTTTTTCAATATATGCTAAAATATTAAAAAATGAAGAGGAAAATGCAATGAAAAATAAAATTATACTGGTATTGATGGCTGCGGTGCTGCTTTTGGGCAGTTCTTTTGCGCTGGCTGACAAAACCCAAACTCCCGCAGAAAAAACAAAACAGGAGCTGAAAGTTGTTGAAAATACCGCAACAAAGCCGGAAAAACCTAAATTTGTAGAAAAGAAAATCAATCCTGCTGATTACACAGCAGTAAAATCACTTGACGTTGTTGCAAATCCGGGGCAATATGTTGGCAAAAACATAAAAATGGACGCAACATTTGACAAATTCTCAACACTGGGTCTTGATTACACTCCGGCTTACAGAAAAGCAGAAGAATTCATATCTTTTCTCATAAAACGCGACGATGTAACTGACCACACTATTCCGCTTTCAGAGATGAAAATATTTCTGTTAAGAGATTATGCAGAAAAGTTCATTGACCTTGAATCAGGCGACAAAATCACAATTTACGGCCATGTATTTTCAACAGCGCTAGGCGATCCCTGGGTTGATGTGGATAAATTAATCATCACTGACAAAAAGAATAAAACTGCTGATAAAACAAAATCACAGGCAAAAGAACCGGAAAAAGAAACCGAAAAGAAACAACAATAATTCCGCACGGTTGGAAAGAGAAAAAGAGGGTTTATAAGTGGCAGATAAAGATAAAAACAAGTCCGAAAAGACGAAAAAAGGAAACTACCTTACTATCCACGGGCATTTTTACCAGCCCCCGAGAGAAAATCCATGGCTTGAGGCTATAGAACAGCAGGACAGCGCGCTTCCGTTCCACGACTGGAATGAAAGAATCAACCTTGAATGCTACAACCCCAATTCCGCCTCGCGTATTGTAGACAGCAAAAACAAGGTTCTTGATGTTGTAAGCAATTATTCGCTTATGAGTTTCAATTTCGGACCTACGTTGATGTCCTGGATGGAACATCATGCGCCTTTGACCTACGAAAGAATCATCAAAGCCGATGTCGAAAGCCGTGACCGCTTTTCAGGTCATGGAAATGCAATGGCTCAGGTCTATAACCACATCATCATGCCTTTAGCCAATAGGCGCGACAAGGAAACTCAGGTAAAATGGGGCATTCAGGATTTTAAATACAGATACGGACGCGATCCAGAGGGCATCTGGCTTGCTGAAACGGCTGTTGATGACGAAACCCTTGAAGTTCTTGCTGATAATGGCATAAAATTCACTGTTTTATCCCCTTTTCAGGCGCTTCGCTGTCGCAAAATAGGCACAAAAGAATGGCAGGACGTCAGCTGGGGAAACATAGACCCTGCACGCCCCTACAGATATTTTATTAAAAACAATCCTGAAAAATACGTGGATTTATTCTTCTATGACGGAGCAATTTCACGCTCGGTCGCTTTTGACAACCTTTTAAAGGACGGAAACAAATTTGCAAAACGCTTAAAAGACGGCGTTTCAGAATTTCGTGACTATCCGCAGATTGTCAACATCGCAACAGACGGCGAAAGCTACGGTCACCATACAAAATTCGGCGATATGGCACTTTCTTATGTTTTGCGCGTAAAAGCAAGAGAAGAAGGCTTTACTTTAACGAATTATCCCGAATATCTTGACAAATTCGGCGTCGAATTCGAGGGCGACATCAAGCAAGCCTCGTCCTGGAGCTGTTTTCATGGGGTCGGCAGATGGAAAGAAGACTGCGGCTGCTCAACCGGCGGTCAACCCGGCTGGAATCAGCGCTGGAGAAAGCCACTGAGGGACGCTTTTGATTATCTGCGCGACAGGTTTATTGAGTTATTTGAAGCTGAGGCACCAAAATACTTCAACAAAGATATCTGGGAAGTCAGAAATGACTATATTTCCGTAATCCTCGACAGAAGTGAGCTCAATGTAAAATATTTTCTTAAAAATGTACTCAACCCGGATATTGACGACAGCGGCAAAGCAGCAGCAATGAAACTTCTGGAAATCCAGCGGCAATCAATGCTTATGTACACGAGCTGCGGGTGGTTTTTCGCTGATATTTCGGGCATAGAAACAACACAGATAATGAAATACGCCGCACGCGCAATGCAGCTTGCGGGTGATTTCACAACAGAGGATTTTGAATCTGAATTCTTAAAAATTCTCGACAATGCTCAGAGCAATATTAAAGAATTTGGCACAGGAAAAGATATTTACGAAAAATTCGTAAAACCTGCTGTTGTTACAATCAAACAAATCGTCAGCCTGTATGCAATTTCCGCGCTGTACGAGGATTTTGGCGATGAAAAAACATTCTATTCTTATGATATAAGAAAAATCGACAATAAAGTAGAATCCAGCGGAAAAAACACGCTTTCAGTCGGAAGAATTGAGGTTCAATCAAAAATTACGCTGGAAAAATATGATATGATTTATGCGCTTTTGAAATTTTCCGGTGAAGATTTCCACTGCGCAATCAAGGAATACACCGATTCGACAGAATACTCAAGGATTCAAAAGGAGCTGATGGAAACCTTCTTGAACCAGCCGTTGACTGAAATTATCAGAAAACTCGACGAAGAATTCGGAAAAGAATATTACACGCTTAAAAATATCTTCATTGAAGAGCGCAGAAAAATTCTTAACCTGCTTTTACAAAATAAAACAAACAAATTCACGAATCTGTACAAAGAAATCTACGAAGAGGGCAAAGGTTCAATCTATCACTACAACAGCCTCGGTCTTGAAGCGCCAAAAGAATTCAAAATCGCGACTGCATACACACTGAGCCGTGAGTTCAACCTCTTAATGCAGAATTTTGACAAATATCTGCTCCCGCATGACATTCAGGCAGCTATTGATATAAACGAACAGGCGAAAACTATAGGAATTCAGCTTGACAAGAAAGCCGCAAATACGATTTTCGGAGAAAAGATATACAAAGCGGTTTTTGAGCTTGCTAAAAACCCCGAAATTCACCGTATTGAAATAATTCTCGACCTTTTCAAATGCGTTGAGCTGCTTGATTTGAATGTTGATATTTCAGAGGCGCAAAATACGTATTTTGTGAAGATGAAAGATTTGCTGGAGGAATTTGCAGAGCAGCCTGATGATGTCAGGGATGATTATGACCGAAAATTCATTCTGCTTTTGCTTGAGCTCGGAACAAGGCTGAATATTAACACTGATTTCTTCAAAGAAAACTTTGATAAAATCATGTCACCGCTTAAAACCGATAATAACAAGGGGTAGGGCAGCTCCGGAGACTCAAATAATTATTAAAGGGCAAAAAATTCTGCGCAATATTAATTTTTTCAGCCAGATTTGTTGTGCTCATGTTACGATAGCCGGATTTTGTCCATGCGAAGCTGTGAGGCAGTGCTGCGCCTTAAGGGCAGAACTCGATATGCGTCGAAAAATCAATATTGCTAAATTTTGCTTTGAAAGTTCACAGGAATTGGGCGTTGTAGAAAAATTTGCTTCTATTTTGTTGGTTTTTCCTTAATATGAAGGGCGCTCAAAATAATCCAGACGATTTAAAGGCCAAAAAAGCACCACCGCACGCCCAATCATCCGTTCTTTTGGCAAAAGTCCCCAGAACCTTGAATCCTGCGAATTGCCACGATTGTCACCCATCATAAAGTAATGACCTGCTGGAATCTTCATCGGACCGCAGTACATTTCACCCGAACACGGGATATAGTCCGTATCGCTTAAAATATAAGGCTCATCCAGCGCTTTATCGTTAATAAAAACATGGTATTCTCCGTTAGAATCCTTTTTAATCTCGAGTTTATCCCCGGGCATTCCGACCACGCGTTTTATATAAGCAATATCCTTGCAGAAAAAGCCGGTCAAACGGGAAAATATTGAAAGTGCGTCAGTTTTTATTTCTTCAAACGGAGGATAAAAAACCATTATATCACCGCGTTCAGGCGACGAATAAAATCGGGAAAGTCTTTCCACAAAAATCCTGTCACCCTCGAGAAGCGTCGGATGCATTGAAGCAGAAGGAATCCAGCGGATTTCGCCGAGAAAAAACCTTATTATCACAACCATAACAACCACAAAAACAATGGTTTCGATGGTTTCTTTTAAACCCGCTTTAATTTTTTCTTTATCTAGCTGCAATTTTCTATCCTCTGTAAATATTTTATCATTGATTTATGATTCTGCACAAATCACAGATTGCTTTCTTATACTGATTATCCTCAATAAAAGCAATATTTTCAATAGCCCTGCCTGTGTATAATTCAATCAGATTTTTTGTTTTCTCAATAGCTGCGCTGTTCTGGATTGCTTCGGCTGTCGGCATTTTTTGAGTTAATTCTTTATAATAAATTATTGGAGCCGTTTTTATATTGTTTTTTATATCTTCCTCAATCCCGCAGATGTCATTTTTTATTTGAAAAGCAATGCCAAAATTCAGCGCGAATGCTTCAATTTCCTTTTTGTGCGCAATTTCATTCTCCAACAGCGCCATAGCGCTAACAATTCCCGCTCTGAAAAGCTCGGCAGTCTTATTTTTGGATTTTTCTATGTACTGTTCAATAGTTACTTCAGAATCTTTTTCAAAATATTGGCCAATTTCACCGGAAATTAGGTTTGAAATCGAATTCGCATGGATTTTTATCACCTCAGCCGACCCCGGCTCAGAAAGAGCCTCCAATGCAAGCGAGAGAAGATAATCACCTGCAAGTACCGCCATTTTGTTGTCATAAAGATTATTCAGCGCGGGCAAAGAATGGCGAAAAGCCGCATTATCAATAATATCGTCATGCAAAAGCGTTGCATTGTGAATCATTTCGGTTGCAAAGGCAAGCAGGTAGTGTTTTTCTTCAATTTTAAACCCCATTGATTTTAAAATCAGAAAAATCAATGCAGGACGGAGACGTTTGCCCTTTTTAGAAAAATAAAAATTCAGAACTTCACCGAATTTTGGCGGAATTTCTTTTTTTATACGCGATTCAAAACATTTATCAAAAAAAGAAAATTCCTTTTCTATACATTTAATTATCTTAAAATATTCTGCGCTGCTAACCAAACCCTAATCCTTTATTTTCAGCTTAAAATACTCGATTGTTTTTAGCAATCCGTCATGCAGCGAAGTTTTCGGGCGCCAGTTGAGTTTTTCCGCAGCAAGCGTCAAATCCGGACGCCGCTGGGTCGGATCATCGGACGGCAGAGGGAGATAAACAAGTTTTGATTTTGAGCCGGTAATTTCCAGAATATTTTGGGCAAATTCGTTTATTGTCCGCTCAGAATCATTCCCCAGATTCACCGGCCCTGTGAAGTTTTCGGTATTCATCATCCTGATCAGGCCCTCAATCAAATCATCAACAAAACAAAATGAACGCGTCTGGCTTCCGTCGCCGTAAATCGTAATATCCTCGCCTTTCAGAGCCTGAACAATGAAATTTGAAACCACGCGCCCGTCGTTAATATCCATTTTAGGGCCATAAGTGTTAAAAATTCTGATAATTTTTATATCCGTTTTGTTTTGCCGGTAAAAATCGCACATGAGCGTTTCAGCAGCGCGTTTTCCCTCGTCGTAGCAGCTTCTGACGCCGTTTATATTAACATTTCCCCAGTAGGTTTCGGTCTGTGGGTGAACTTTCGGGTCGCCATAGACTTCGGAGGTTGAAGCCTGTAAAAGCCTTGCCCCGCAGTTTTGTGCGAGCTCAAGCATGTTCAAAATACCGATTACAGAAGTTTTAAAAGTTTTTATGGGGTCATGTTGATAATGCGGAGGGCTCGCCGGGCAGGCAAGGTTATAAATCATCTCAACATCCGCAGAAAAAGCGTCAACAATATCATGTTCAACAAATTCAAAGTCCGGATTTGGCAGCAAATGCTTTATATTCTCAATACTGCCTGTAAAAAGGTTATCAAGGCATATTACTTTGTTACCCTCGTTGAGGAGGCGTTCGCAGAGGTTGCTGCCAATAAATCCCGCGCCGCCGGTTACTAAAATTTTCTTCATTCAGGCTTTCTCCCTACGCAAATATAGTCAAAACCATATTTTTTCATTGTTTCAACATTATACTGGTTTCGTCCGTCAAAAATCAGAGGCGATTTGAGCTTGTTTTTTATCAGCTCAAAATCAGGATTTCTGAATTCGTTCCATTCTGTTGCAAGAATAAGCGCATCAGCGCCCTCCAGTGCTTCATACGCAGATTCTGAATATTTAATTGAACCCCCGAAGATAGATTTTGCGCTCTCAACAGCCTTCGGGTCAAAAGCCTGTATTTTTGCGCCTGCTTTTGTGAGTTCATTTATAATTGTAATCGCCGGAGCCTCCCTCATGTCGTTGGTATTGGGCTTAAATGCCAATCCCCAGAGCGCAAACGTCATGCCAGACAAATCGCGGCCCAGTTTTTTGAAAATTTTATTTATAAAGATATAGCGCTGGCGAAGATTTATGTTGTCGCATGCAATTAGCATTTCGCAGGTATAGCCTTTTTCTTTAGAGAGCGACATAAGCGCTTTCACGTCTTTAGGGAAGCAAGAACCGCCATAACCCAGCCCCGGAAAGAGAAATAATGAGCCGATTCTTTTGTCTGCGCACATGCCTTTTCGAACCATTTCGGCGTTTGCACCGATATTTTCACAAATATTCGCAATTTCATTTGCATAAGAAATTTTTACCGCCAAAAAGGCATTCGCCGCGTATTTTGTCATTTCTGCGGACTTGATATCCATTGTAATAACAGGGTTTCCGGTTCTTAGGAAAGGGGAATATATTTCGTTCATGATTTTTGCGGATTCTTCGGTTTCTGCGCCGATAATTACTCTGTCAGGCTTCAAAAAGTCCTCAACAGCCGCGCCCTGTTTTAAAAATTCCGGATTTGAAACAACATCAAAAGCGCATCCGGTTTTATTTTTGATAATTTCGCCTATTTTTTCGCAGGTGCCGACAGGAACCGTGGATTTGTTGACAATCACCTTGTATTCGTTCATTGAAGCAGCGATTTGTTCTGCTACCTCAAAAACAGCGCTCAAATCAGCCGAACCGTCTTCTTTTTGAGGGGTTCCTACAGCAATAAAGCAGACTTTGCTGTGTTTAACGGCAAAATCAAGGTCATCAGTAAATTTCAGTCTGTTTTCTCTGACATTTTCAAGAATCAGACTATCAAGACCGGGTTCAAAAATCGGAATTATGCCTTTTTCGAGTTTTTTGAGTTTTTCTGTATCTTTGTCAACACAGATTACGTCATTTCCCATTGATGCAAAACAAGTTCCGGCGACCAACCCGACATACCCTGTTCCAATTACGCAAAGCTTCATTGCAAACTCCCATTTTATAAAACTCACAATAAATCTTATCACAAAACAGGCAATTTTTTGTGTGAAATTTACTTTATATAAATAAGGGAGAAAAATTAACCATGGGGAAAGAGGATTTAACAATAAAAGTTTCAACGAATTATACAAATATGTTCGACAATATGTTCAAGTCTTTTGGCATGAAAGACATAACAGCACAGCCGACATATCTGCCGTTTCTTATGGCCGGAACCTCAGGAGCAGGCACAATGCCGTATATCGGGCTTCCAATGTTTTATAATGGCGGAAATAACGGGTTGATGGGCATGCTTAACGGATTTTTGAGCAATATTTCAAAATCAATAGAGCAAATAACAGTTTCATTTTCAGACATAACTACAAACGGCTTCACATCGCTAAATAACTCACAAAATCCGCCTGTCAGCACACAATCAACCCAAATAAAGAAAACAAATGCATTGAGCATGCTCACAGCAGACCAGATTGCAGCCACAGAGCAGGCAGCTAAAGAAATAAACTGCGACCCTAATGATCTTATTGCGATAATGTACAACGAATCCAGATTAAAACCGGCTGAAAAGAACCATGCAGGCTCCGGAAATATCGGATTAATCCAGTTCGGGAAAGCAGCAGCTAAAGATTTAGGCACCACGCAGGAAGCCATTGCAAAAATGGACTACAATGAACAGCTTAAATATGTTGTAAAATATTACAAAATGGTTAAATCCCGCCTGCACATACCCGAAGGGCAAAAAATAGACAGCGGAACGCTTTACGCAATGACTTTCAGACCGGCTTATGCGGGAAACGAAGTACTTGCAAGAAAAGGCGAAGCCGCCTACGACAAATACGGCAACTACAAGCTGGACATCGATAACGACAGCCAGATAACAAAAAAAGACCTTGCATATCATGTAAACAAACAAAAAAATGCACTAGGTTTGTCAGCATAAACTAGCAAAAAAATTTTTGTTTGTGTTTTACTGCTGATATGGGACTGGGTATTCAAAAAATCATGCGGTCAGGCACCAGCATTCATAACACTTCAACTTCACACAGGCGTGAGGGATTTCAGCCTGTAGAAGATACGGCAAATTCTGCCAATAAAAATACCTATTTCCGGCATGCCGGCGCAATTGCTTCTGTAAACAAAGCAATGATAAATTTTAAAGGCTATTATGGAGACTGGCAGCCGGCAAAAAAATTATTCTGGAATCTTACCGGCAGAAATGACATTTATGAAGACAATTGGACGCATGAACATATTTACACAGTCGGAAACAAAAAATGGGTTAACGCCTATCCGAACGACCTTTTAAAAAGAAGTCCAGAACAAGCAATTCAGTCTATCTGCACGCTGACAAAGCCCAATAACCAGTACCCGGGGATTCCGTCTTACATTCCGTCGCCAAATTACGGTGACAAATGGGGCAGACGGGCAAATTATATCGAAATTAACCCCCGGTTAGTTGCAAAATATGAAAACGGGCAGATTTCAGAGGGGTTATTCGGCGTAATGAAGCTCCTGCCGGCAATTCCGCCATCTCCGCAATCGTTTGCCAATTGCATTGTACTTTCCCAGCTATATCCCACGCTTTATGGCGACGGAACAACATCAGACAGCGGATTATATTGCACAAACCTCCACGAAGGAATAAGTAAAAACCTCACAAGCCCCGGTTTATACGGAAAAATGGGCGCTGATGAACAGGTAAAAGCGTTCAACGATTTAGCGCACCTTATGGGATTCAAAACAGGCATTAGAATGCCCCTTTCAGCCGGGCAACTTAGAGTTCATGGAAATCAGTTCAACTGGTACGAACATGAAAAGGCATATATTGACGCATGCGTATGGGCTATTGAACTCGGGTTTGATTCTATTTACTTTGACAGCGGAAAACACATTATTGACGGAAACGGCTACTGCGGCGTCGGGGATCTCCCGAACAAAGGACAGATGGCTTATATTTTATATGAAATTCGCCAGAGAACCGGCAGAAATGACCTTTCTTTCATTGGAGAAAAATGCAATGACAGCAATGAATTCAAAGAAATGGGCTTCACAGCCGGAACTGACTGGGGCAGAGCGGATGATATAAACAGTGTCAAATGGGAAGCAAGAAAACAAAGCTGGAATAGCGAATACGCAGCCGGCCCCGAGGTTTCAAACGACAATGACTACGGCGGAATGTTTTATGAGCAACGCCTGAACCGCCTCAATTCAATCCTCTGGGGTTATGACCATATCGGACAAAAACTGCCCTCTTTTATGCAGATAAACGACATTTTTCCTCTTTCTCCATACATAAACACGCATGAAACAATGGAACACCCGCACCAAATGTCTGCTGGCGGCGCATGGACAGAGTGCGAACGCCACTGGGATGGAGTTTTTTCAACTGCTGACCATGCACGCAATTTCACGCAGGATGTTTATCACTCTTTTGAGCATGTAATGTATGTGTAAAATGAGATTTATATACTAAATTACAAATATTGCCACTCCCCGGGGAATGGTGGACGGGGCCGGATTAATAAATTTAGTGTAAAGTTGTATATAAATCTCGATAAATGCGCCTTTATGTTTTAAATGAATTATGCTAGAATAATTTTACTGAGGAGAGGTGTCCGAGTGGTTTAAGGTGCGGACCTCGAAAGTCTGTGTGGGTTCACCCCCACCGTGGGTTCGAATCCCACCCTCTCCGATTTTAAGTCCATCCTCACAAGAGAGGTGGACTTTTTAATATGAAATTATTCCGCCAGGCGGTGGATTTGCGGCTGTTTTATTTATTTTAGAGACCGAATTTAGAGACTTTTGAGACTAAAAAAGAGGCTTTTTATTAAAAAAACTCCGGTTGTTTGGTTTCTCATATATAAAAACGGCGCATAAGTAAATGATCTGGCTCTGCCTCTGGAATTTCTCCAACGGTCAATTCTTTCTCTTGCAGAAATAATTTTGTGCATATCTATAATTTTATATTCTGATTTAGCCCAAATTTCATTATCCGGATAATTTTCATAAGAATCTATAACCGTTCCAAGTTTTGCTAAACGATCAATTCCAAATTTTTCAATAAATACAGCCTTTGCGTCAGCATTTTGAAGCAGCAAAAAATCTTCCGTTTTCAAAATCTAAATTTTTAGTGTACCAATCCCAAAATTTTTGATAAAACGAATTTTCAATTTTTAAACTTTCGGATTTATCATAATATATATTATGATATTCCCTACATCCATTCCAAGTTATAATTCCGCTGAAAGTGTTTAGATTTATGTTTATAATTTCTGGAATAAAGTCTGCATAACTTTGTTCTGACCAATACCAAATCTTTTTATAATCCGAGTCTGGATGATTTATTTTGCAATGAAAATCAAGAATACTCTTATGGATGTCATCACTAAGACGTCTATATCCGATATTTTGACTAAACCTGGTGGGAGCAGTTATATATTCTCCTAGTTTGATAAATTTTACAGCAGGCATTTGCGGAAAATTCTTTTTATATTCTTGCATTGTCAGTTTATCTTTTGCTTGCATTCGTGATAACGCTCGTCCTGCACCATCTGGAGCGGAGTTATTCCAATCAAAATTTCCTTTGCCCATACAAATTAAAGAACCATCTGCTATATTCAACGGAATCAAGACTTTTTCATAAACATTTGCATATTACCTGAAAATACAACTTTATTTGCTCGTATCAGATATTTCATGATTCAGTTTTTTGTTTGCATAGTTATCTCTTTATTCTAATGGAGGGAAATTCACTGTGATTACATAATAAACTTATACAATGTCAAATACGGACGTGCTTATTATGTGATGTTTTGAGGTAATTATCAATTTTACTATAAGAGATTTAGCTAAAACTTTATCAATAGTACACAATTTAACATCTGGTTATTTATTGACTTGTTGTTATAACAGAGCATCAATAAACATAATGGCCGTATTTGACGTATTAACAAGATAAACTGTACATAAGAAAGGTGAAATCTAATGAATAAACTTATAAACAACGAATTATTGATGTATGAAATGGCAACAGTTGTTAGTACATCAGATAGATATATAAGTGTTAATTCTGATTCAAGTCATGGATGCTTCGATGAAGAATATTTTAAAGTGTATAATGCAAGTAATGCTCGTAAAGCAACAAAAGCAGCAAGAGTAAAATTTAGATATCCTACTTATACTATTCATTCTGATATAGATAGAAAAATTAATTGGATTTTCAATTCTAAAAAGAACAAGATTTAATAGAATTACTTAAAGAATCTAGTTTAAAAGAATCAAACTTAACTAATTGGGAGTATGCAATATTACAATTTAATTTAGAAGCTTTTCCTGAAGCTAATAGAGATTATTGTTTAAATTTAACAATAGCTAAGCAAAATCAAATGAATGATAATGAACCGCAAAAGTATTGGTTACCCATTGATTTACCAATACCAGATTACACAAAATTACTCAATAAAATCATGCTTTGGGGCAAATTTCGCAAACTGTTCTGAATCCTAAACGACAAAGCCCCTCTCGGGTCTCAAAAATCGGAGAGTGAGGGATTGTCTTGCTCGCTCGCGCTTGAACCCTATTGTAAAAAAACACTCGGTTTGATGATTTTGAACAGGGAGTTTGAGTATTTTGGGTTGTACAAAAATTTGTCTCCTACAAGCTTCCATTAAAGTTTTAGTTACTCTTGACAATCTGTCTGCTAAAGAATACGCCATAAATATGCACCAACGAATTATTAAAATTGTTCAGCTTGTAAATAACAAAGCTCCCATTTAATGAATGGATGAATTTGTTGATAAAACAATAAAAGACCGAGTATAAAGTAGATTAAAACAAAAAAGACATTAGAAGATTTAGTATAAAAGTTACGCAATTTCTAATTCATATCCCAATTCTTGAAATATTTTTACTATTGTAGAAAATTTAGGCTCTTTTTCGCTTTTAAATATACTGTAAAGATGTGTTCTGGACATACCAACTTTTTTAGCAAATCCTGAAATTGAATCTTTTGCTTTTATTACAATTTCCAATGCACGATAAAATGAATTAAAATCGCCATCTTCAAGATAATCTTTTAAACTTGCATTCAAATATAATTTAATATCTTCATCGGATTTTAAGTCATCGACTATATAGTTTTCTAAATCAAGTGCATGTTTTAATTCTTTCATTGTAAGTTTCTCCATTCTTGAAGTATACTTTTAGCTTTTTCAATATCCTTTGATTGTGTTGATTTGTCACCACCATTTATCAGTAGGATAATTGTATTATCAACTTCTGTATAATAAATTCGATAACCGGAACCAAATTTCAATCTAAGTTCTGATATTTCACTGTCAATCTTTTTATGATCGCCAAAATTATTTTCCAATAATCTGGTTAATCTACTTTGTACTCTTGCTTTAGTAACTTTATCCAACGAATTCATCCATTCAATAAATGGAGCTTTGTTATTTACAAGCTGAGCAATTTTAATAATTCGTTGGTGCATATTTGTAGTGTATTCTATGGCAGACA
>OGOC01000828.1_pt1 | contig 29195 bp, 6 predicted proteins | sample 1552561 | NCBI WGS metagenome assembly OGOC01 (sample SAMEA2580148, study PRJEB22360) | human gut metagenome | biome: human gut; feature: human-associated habitat; material: faeces | place: Denmark | collected 2008/2010
AAGATGTTGGGGTAGAAACCCCAACCTACTGACTCTGGCGCTCCCTTTATCAAACAAGTTCGGAATGACAATTATTTTTTAACCCGAAAAAGCTTGCCTCATTAGCCTTTATCTTTAGGGTTTATAAACGGTTTATAAACCCTTTGCAATTGCGTTTGCGGCGTTTGTAGAGTAAACTGGATTAATTGCAAAAACAAGGAGAAATAACATGAAAAAAGACAATAATAAAAAAAATCCAAAGACCCTATCAAAAATTTATGATGATTTTAATTCAATATTCACGTTACACAAAATTGAGCAGGAAGCGCTTTATTTTTGTTATGAAGAAAATAAGGATTTTGGACATGTTTTTTCTCTGGATGAAATTTTCACCGACAAGTTCCGGCGGGCGCTGGATGACTTCAAGAAATTTATAAACACACCATAAGAAATTGGGATTTTTTAAAATTACACCGGTTGCCACCCTCACCCCAAGACGAGGGGATTTGAAAGGTTTTTTGGATTAACTCAATACCAGAAACCTGTAAACCGTATAAACCAGGCTGGAAATCAGGATACAAACCGGAATAGTCAGCACCCATGCCCAGACAATGTTTCCGATTACGCCCCATTTTACGGCATGAGCTTTGTAAGTTGTACCGACGCCCATGATTGCGGTGGAAATTACGTGGGTTGTGCTCAAAGGTACCCCGAAATGCGACGCAAGAAGTATGATTGAGGCGGCAGATGACTCTGCGGCGAACCCGTTGATGGGTTTGAGCTTGATAATTTTGCTTCCCATGGTTTTGATGATTTTCCAGCCGCCAGACATTACGCCCAAAGACATGACAGTTGCGCAGGATAAAATTACATAAACAGGAATCTCAAAATCGCCCGCTGCCGAGCCTTTTATGACCCCTCCGGCAAGCAATGCAAGCGTAATAATACCCATGGTCTTTTGTGCGTCGTTAGAGCCGTGGCTCAAAGCCATCAAACCGGCTGAAAAAAACTGGCAGCGACGAAAACGTCTGTTGACTTTGTCGGGATTTGCTTTGTAAAAAAGCCGCAAAAGTACCGCCATTACGACAAATCCGGTTCCAAAACCAATCAGCGGAGCCAAAAACATCGGCTCAATAACTTTATCCAGCAGTTCTGTAAATCTGACGCAGCCCCAACCCGCATTAACTACAGCAGAGCCGATTAAGCCGCCAATAAGCGCATGCGATGAGCTCGAGGGCAAGCCGAAAAACCATGTAATGAGGTTCCAGATAATCGCCGCGACAAGTGCGCAAAAAATTACGTGCAAGGTGATTGTATCAGGGTTAACTATGCCGGCTCCAATGGTTTTTGCAACGTGCGTGCCCATCAAAGCGCCTGTAAACTCAAGAGATGCGCCGTAAATAACAGCCTGACGCGGTGTTAAGACTTTTGTTGAAACAACAGTGGCGATTGCATTGGCAGCGTCGTGAAAACCGTTGATATATTCAAAAACAAGCGCTCCCGCTACTACCAGAATCAATAAACCCAATGAAATCGTCATACTTCCGTTTTCTCCAATCCCTAACTCTGCTTCAGAACAACGTTTACGACCTGATCAGATACAGAAAAGCAGCTGTCAAGCGCATTTTCAATATCTTTGTGGACGTCGCGCAGTTTTAGAACGTTCAGCGCGTCATATTTGCCGGAAAACAGTTCATCCATTGCATGATAGAGGATTTCATCTCCGTGGGATTCGATTTCTTTCATTTTGAGGTTTGTTTCGGTCATTTCCTTAATAGAGCTGGATTTTTTGAAGCTGTGGATGATGATTGTTAGCTCCTCGGTTGCCTGAAGCATGGTCATTGCCTGTTTTTTCATGTTTTCGGTGAATTCTTCAATTCTGTAAACCCTCAAATTTACGCAGGCTTTAACAATTCTTTTTGTAATTTTGTTCAGCAAAGACGCAATGCACTGGATATCTTCGCGGTCGATAGGTGTGATGAGCGTAATATTGAGCTGGTGCAGTGTTTCTTTTAAAAGGTCGTTGCTTTTGTGTTTCAGGCGTTTTGCTGTGATAATATGGTCTTCGGTCAGCCCTTTTGTTACGATTTCATTGAAAAGAATCGCAGTTTCGTGGCAGACCTTTGTGCTTTCCTCAAACAAAGTATAAAAAACTTTTTCTTCAGGGGGTAGGATGTATGCCAGCAGGTTAAATTTGCTCATTTAAAATTCCTCTTTTGCATGTACAAAACTAATATACTATAAAAGTTTTTTTATAATGGTTTTTATTAAATTTTATAAACTTTCTTTTAATTGAGAAAAATTTTTAGGCTATAATGGTTTTGAAATAACCCTGAGGGACAAGGAAAAGACAATGAGCGAAAAGAAAAAGATAAAAGTAGCATTTCCGCATATGGGAACGATTTATGTCGTATGGGCGACAGCACTGAAAAGGCTGGGCGTTGAGCCTTATGTTCCGCCGTATACGAACAAAAAAACCCTCTCTCTGGGCACAAAACACAGCCCCGAGTCGATTTGTCTTCCTTACAAGCTCATTTTAGGTAATTTTATCGAGGCAATCGAGGGCGGAGCTGATTATGTAGCGATGATTTCGTCGCCGGGAATCTGCCGTCTGGGCGAATACGGCAACAGTATTCAAAATGTGCTAAAAGATTTGGGCTACGACGCAAAATACGTTGAACTCCAGTTATATGACGGTTTTAAGGGCATGTACAAGTTTATGTCCGAAATAAGCGGCTGCAAGAACCCGATTCTTGTCATAAAATCCATAGCAAGCGCGATTAAAAAGGTATTTTCGCTCGACAGGCTCGAAAATTTGCTCGCATATTACGCAGCAAGGGAAATCACCCCGGGTGAAGCTGAAAAAGCGTTCAACAAAGGCGTTAAGCTTATTTACGACGCAAACAACAGCAAAGAGCTCAAAAAAGCTGAAAAAGAAGCAACAGCGTTAATTAAAAAAGTCGAAATCGACCCGAAACGCGATGTTGTTTATGTAGATTTGACCGGCGAAATCTATCTTGTACAGGATAATTTCTCAAACCAGAATATTGCGCGCGAGCTTGCGCGAATGGGCGTTCAGGTAAGGCGCACATTGACGGTTTCGAGCTTTTTAAAGGACGCAATCATTCCTAAAATCTTCAAAAAAGGCGAAACTCACCTCGAAAGAGCTTTCAGGCTGGCAAAACCCTACCTTGCAAGGGACATCGGCGGTGATGCGCTGGAATGTATCAGCGATGTTGCATACGCAAATGAACGCGGGATTGACGGAATCATCCACATAAGCCCGTTCACCTGCATGCCCGAAATTATGTCGCAAAATATCTTCCCTGCAATGCGTGAGGATGTGGATATTCCGATTTTGCCGCTGATTATGGATGAACAAACCGGACGCGCCGGTTATATCACGCGTCTTGAGGCGTTTGTTGACCTTATGCGCAGAAGAAAACGCAAAAAAGAAGCTGCTAAGGCGGCTGTTTAATACTTTTTGCGTGCTTTTAGGCGAAATAGGGGTATTTGCCTCATACATACGCGCGCCAATCGTGCTGTCATTCCCAACTCGATTGGGAATACCTTGCAACGCAGGTCAACAGCTCTAATAGCGCAATATGCATCCTAAAGCAATTAGAGATAGACCGGCTGCGCCGTAGATTCCCGGAAAAGCGGGCGAGGGAGGTAAAACCCAAAAGAGGCAAAATTTATTCTGCCTTAAAAAACCGCGCCTCGACGCCGCCTTCGCCGATGTTTATGCGAACAGGACGCATGCACCTCGGACATCTGCCGACATACGCCGTTCCCTCTTTATTTTTGTAGATTCTGGCATACACATTGCAACAGGTGAACATTATCCCGATGAAATTTTTTCTGGGTTCAGTCATAATTTCATTTTCACCCGTAAATAAAAATGTGTCAAAATTATTCAGCTAGTACCTGCGGAACTTCAACATCAGGTTTGCCCAAAACCCTAACCAATTCAAGAACTGAAGCTTTCATCTGGCATTTTTGCGAAGTACCGTTGAAAAAATCAGTGTAAAAACATCCTTCACAAACGCAGCCTCTTTTATAACATTCCAAAGCCGTGTTAGTCCATCTTCTTACGGCTATTGACCTTCCCATATCTCTGCTTCTGAGCACTTTGTTCCTCCCAAAATTTGCCTTGTCCGGCGTATTTTTTACTTTTAGCAGCGCGTGCTGCACCCCATAAGGTTTTGATTAAGTACAGCGGCTTTCTTGACGATAACAGTACCGCTAATCCTTATTTTATGCGCCTTTAGGCACTCCCTTGTTATCTATTATATAATTAACCATGTTTATTACAAGTCAACAGACATGAAATGTTACGATATGTTGCGAAGCCGAAAACAATTGCAGCTGAAAGATTTGAGCCCCATGATTCGGGTAAAAATCAGGCCATGACATGCTTTCCATGGTCGTACATGGCCTAAACCATGTGAGGAAGCATGTTTTCATGGTTTTTTACAATTTTAAGAAATGTAAAAAAATCGGCATGTCCTTTATTTTTAACCCTGTAAGGCTAGGTCAAGCAGAGAATTTATTAAAAAGTGTGGTGGAAACCACAACCTGCTGCTTCCCGCCCTGAATTAAATAGACCAGCGCAGACCGAGGTTGAAACCAACGCCGTTTCTGCCGCCTGAGCGGAGCATTGTCTGGATAAAGCCCGTAAACCTGTCACCCCAGCGTTTTTGAACACCAACACCGTAAAGAACATAGGGTTTTATGGACATTTCAGGCAAAGTAACCTCGTTTGCCGTGAATTTTGTTTCGTCGAGGAAGTTCATCACGACGCTTACGCTCAAATAAGGCTGCCATCCGTTTTTAAGATTTCCGATGAATTTCACGCCGGGCGCAACCGTTACTGCATTGAGCGGGTCGGATTTTATTCTTACGCCGGCTTTTGTGGTGTAATCGAAAGTATTAATAAACGTATATGCAGCAAGAACATTCGGCTGGATGACGAATTTTCCGTTGAAAAGCTCCCAGTTGTAGCCGGTTTTCAACGCAGCACCCGTTGTCAGCAGGGTAATGTCATCTCTGCCGAACATTGTGGAGGCTTCGCCCTGCGTAGCACCAACATTTGCCGTAATTCCGCCGAAGAAGTTGTTTTTGTAGAATACAGCCGTACCGCCAATGAGCCCGCCATTCTGGTAAATTCCGACGCCCTCATAAGTCTGGTGTGAGCCGGTGTAACCTGCATAACCGGTAAATACAGCGTCAAAACCGTGTTTTAGCTGTTTTATTTCGCTATCAACGCCGAAAAGTGAGCTGTACATTACGTTATTGACCGAGGGGCCGTTTTTAAGCGGTACACGCTCAAACGCCGTGGACGGACGGAACCATGCGCCGCCTTTTTGTTCGGGGAACATGGTCGGCGTGAACACCATATTGGAATCCGCTGCTGCGTATTTATTTTGCAGGCGCATTGCGGTTCTCTGGGCGGAAGTCATGAGCATCATCATATCCATATTTGCAAATGCATCTACGTAAGAATTGAGCTGCGTAAGGTATCCGCCTGCCTGAGCAGCAACAGGAGCGGCAAGAATTGCGGGGTTAAACGATCCGGTACCGCTTGAAACAAACTGGAGAGAACCCGTTTGGGGATTATAGCTGATTGCATAAGAGAAAATGGGCCCGTCAATATGGCTAATTGAGCTATCAAGCGAAACTTTACCTGCAAGACCGCTTTCTGCGTCAAAAATATTGATATTTATGGGCGAAATATAGCCGTCAGTGAGGATATTCAGGTATTTAATGATAATCGAACCGCTGCCCGTAACCGAATCAGCGCCGATAAAATCACCTTTTTGCGCAGCAAGGTCAACATCCAGACCTACATTCATATTTCCTGTAAGATTAACGTTTCCGAGGCTAATGCTGTCCATTGAAGCGTTACGCATGTCAATAAGGGTGTTTGCACCGAGAATCGAATTTTGAACATCAAAGAATTTCGCGTCTTTCTGGAGTGAAATGCTGCCAGCAGCGAGGTTCAAATCGCCTTTAAACGCCGAATAATCACCTGAAATCGAAAGATCTGCATTTCCAGACTTTTTAATTGTGCCGGTTCCCTCAATTTTTGAGGAAAGCGTCATGTCACGTCCGAGATTGAGCTCGAGCGTGCCATCAGAAGCGATATTTGTCGTTCCCTGAATGAATTTGTCGGTGTTGAACAGCTTTTCAAAGGTCAAAGTGCCCTCGTTGATGTTCAAAGTGCCTTTAAATTCAGAGCTTGAGCCGTCAAGCTTGAGGGTTTCGGTGCCGGATTTGTTAATTGTGCCCTCACCGCTCAAACCTTTGACTGTTTCGGTTTTAACACTGTTTTCAAAGTTCAAAACAGCGTCTTTTGCAATCGAAGTTGAGCCGCCAAAGTAAGAACTGTCTTCGGTTTGGGTGTAGGAAAGAGTTCCCGAGGCAATATTTGCCGCGCCGGTGAATGCGGAGTTTGCACCGGTCAGCGAAAGTTCGGCATCTCCGGTTTTTTCAAATGTTCCGGCGCCGGAAATTCCGGCAACAGTGCCGTCAGCGTTCGCGCGGTATTCCATCGAAGCGTCTTTGCCGATTATTGTGTTGCCGCCGAAGTAGCTGTCGGTTTCGGCAGCATTTATATAAACGAGCTTGCCTTCATTTATGGAAGTTGTGCCTGTGAATGCGCTGTTGTCGCCAGTGAGGGTCAAATCAGCCGTTCCGGATTTTATGAAAGTGCCGTTTCCTGTAATTTGCCCTGAAATTGTTTCGTTTGCTGCAAGATTGAACTCAAGCATGCCGTTCTGGTTGTTTGTTTCGTCTTTGACGAGATTTACTGTACCGGCGAAGAATTTATCGTTTTCGGATTCTTTTTTGAAGAGGATTCCGCCGTTTTCTACGGTTGTTTCGCCGGTAAAGAGCGAATTATCACCCGTCATGACCAGCGTTCCCTCGCCTTTTTTAGTGAAATTGCCGTCGCCGGTGAGTGCGCCGTTGATTTTTTCGCTCAAATCAAGGTCAAAAACGAGCTCGGCGCCGTTGTTCAAGACGGTTGTGCCGCCGAAGTAGATATCGGATTCGGTATTTTTATCAAAAATCGTTGTTCCTGCGTTGAGGTTCGCTGTGCCGGCAAATGATGAATTGTTGCCGCTCAGAGTGAGGGTTGCGTCGCCGTTTTTGTTAAATATTGCGCCCGAGCTGCCCGAAATTCCGCCCGCGAGCGTATCATCTTCGTTGAGCGTGTAATCCAGCGCTGCACCGTCTTTTATCGTCGTAGAGCCGGAGATATATTTGTCAGATTCGCTGTTTTTCTCGTATTGGACGGTGCCTTCTTCAATAACGAGGCTTCCTGTGAACGCAGAATTGTCGCCGTTGAAAGTCAGGGTTGTATCGCTGCCGTATTTTGTAAATGTGCCCTCGCCCGTGATGTTTCCGTTGATTGTTTCGTCAACGCCGAGAACAAAGTCGAGCGCGCCGTCTTTTTTGATGTTTGTTGTGCCGCCAAGATAGATATCATCTGCGGTTTGCTTGTCAAAGATGATTTTTCCGTCTTCGATGTTGGTTGTTCCGGTAAAGGCGCTGTTGTCGCCGCTAAGCGTTAGGTTGGCATCGCCGGTTTTTTCAAATGTGCCGTTTCCGTTGATTTTTCCGCCGGTAAGGGTTTCGTCAACGGAGAGATTGTAGCTCAATTTGCCGTTTTCGTTGATTGTTGTGCTGCCGTTGATGTAAGAATCGTTTGCAGAGCCCTTGTTAAAGGAAACAGTGCCGCCGTTAACGGTCATTGAGCCGTCGAAGCCGGAATTGTTACCCGAAAGGTTCAATGTGCCTGTTTCTTCTTTGACAATTGAGCCCTCGCCTGCGATTCCGCCGGTGATGTTAGTGTTTTTAATGCCGTTGACCGTTAGAATGGACGAACCTTCCATGTAAATATCGTTTGCGCCGGAGGCTGAGGTATTTCCGGAGAAGTTTATGTCTGAAGTGTTTGCGCTGAGCGTAACATTTCCGTCTTTGTTGTAGATTGCGCCGCCATTTTGAGCTTTATTGTCCGTGAACGAGGAATCTTTTATTGTAATGTCGGCAGATTCGTTGTAAATCGCACCGCCGTTTGCGCCGGATTCGTTTCCGTTGAATGTTGAGGTTGCGACGGTTGTTTGTGCGCCGTTCACGTTATTTATTGCACCGCCGTTTGCGGTTGCGGTGTTGGATTTGAAATCAGAGCCTGTAATGTTTGCGGTGCCGCCGTTATTGGAGATTGCGCCGCCGTTTGCCGAGGAATTCGACTCGAATGCAACATTTGTGACCGTTGCGGTGCTGTTTTCGCCTTTGAGGTTGATTGCTGCGCCGTCAGAGGTCGAAACTGCATCTTTTATTGCAACATTTTCGAGTGTGAAATCTCTGGAATCGCCATCGGACGAATCAATCTCAAACAGCGACCAGAGGTGGTTTCCGGTGATTGTGCTCTGGTCTTTGCCCTGTCCGGCAACTGTGAAATTGCCTTTGCCCATATTTCCGAGGTCAGAAAGCACTTTATATACAGGAGTTTCGTTATCAACGATGAACTGCCTGTTTTCGCTGACTGTGCCGCCTGCATTGTGCATTTTTTTCAACGAGAAATCCTGACCTGTTGGGTCATCGTTGTAGTCAGTCGTGGAAACTACGATATTTCCTTCGGTTTGGGACTTTTTGATTTCGTATTCGTATTCCGAGGAGGTCGCAACTGTGATATCGGGCATATTTCCGATGGTTACGGTACCGGAACCGCTGCCCTGTTTGTCAAGAACGGTGATTTCCGCATCTTTCCATTCCCCGTTTGTTGAAATATTGATTGTTCCAATGTCGATTGAGCCGGAGCCGGAATTGTAGATGATTTTGTCGGATTCAGGGTCGTCAGTTGTGGGCTGGTGCTGGTCTTTGTTGCCTTTGAGGTCTAAATCAATATTCATTGAAGTGTTTTGACCGACATTCAGGTCATTAAAAGTAAGTTCGTTCAGCACAGCGTCGCCTGAAGCACCGTTTTCCTGATGCAGGTCGATTACAGTGTTTTCAAAAGAGGCGTCGAGCCCTGAATGCCCGAAGTTTGTGGTGTTATCGCCAAGTTTAAAGGTCGAATCTTCAAGGCTGATTTTGTTGCCCGTGCCGGTTGCGCCGAAGTTTTCAAAAGAGTTGTCAAAAACGAACGTTGCGTTGTTGTATGAGGCGGAATTGTTGTCGCCCGAGGTATTTGCGGGGTTTGTAATGGTAATTGTGTTCGTTGAATTGCCGTTGAGCGTGACGTTTGCATTTCCGTTGAGGTTCACGGTGTTTGTAAAGCTGTTGTCATTGTTCGAGGTGTATTCAAGGCTTGAAGTGTTGCCTGCAGAGCCCTGGATATTGATTTCGGAGGATACAAAGGTGCCGTCGTTGTCGTTAAATGTAACGCTGCCGCCGTTGATGTTCAAGGTTCCGGTGAAATCTTTATTTTCGCCCGCAAATGCAAGGGAACCCGTGCCCTCTTTGTTCAAGGAGCCGCTGCCGGTGAGATTTTTTATGGTTTCGCCGGTTGTATTATTGAAATTCAGGCTTCCGGTGGGGGCAATATTCGTCGAACCTCCAAAATACGAGCCGCCCGCAGACTGATTGTAATCCACAGCGCCCTGCGCGATGTTGAATGTGCCTTTAAAGCCGCTGTTGTCGCCCGTGAGGGTAAGTTTTTGGGAGCCGGTTTTTGTAAATGTGCCTGTCCCGTCGAAATTTGCATCAGAAAGGGTTTCAGAAGCGCCCGAGAGGTTGAAAACGAGCTCTGCGCCGTCAGCGATTGTTGTTTCGCCTGAAACGAATTTATCGTCAGCAGAATTTTTGTTAAATGACAGAATGCCCTCATTTATGTTCAAATCGCCGTCAAAACCGCTGTTGTCGCCGTTGAGATTGAGTTTTGCTTCGCCGGTTTTGTTGAGCGTACCGCTGCCGGAGAGGTCTTTTATGTTATCAATCTGGGTATTTTCAAAATTCAGCACAGCGCCGCCCGCAATAACCGTATTTCCGCCAAAATATGAACCGCCGTTTGACTGGACGTAGTTAATTGTGCCGGTTTGAATCTGAGTTTCGCCGGTAAACCCTTTGTTTGTGCCGGAAAGGTTGAGCGTGCCGTTTCCTGTCTTCTGGAAGATTCCTGTGCCGGAAATTGTGCCCGCGAGGGTTTCATTTGCGGTCAAATTGAATTCAAGCCAACCGTTCTCGTTGATTTCAGTCGTTCCGGAGAAGTATTTTCCATTATCTACATCTTTTTTCTCGTATTTGATTTTTCCTGCGTCAATTACCGTGTTTCCGGAGAATGCGGAATTGTCGCCGTTCAAAACGAGCGTTCTGGTGCCGGTTTTGTTGATTGTGCCGGCGCCATCCTGCGCGCTGTTGATGTTTCCGGTGATTGTTTCGTCCTTTGTAAGGTCAAAGGTCAATTCTGCGTCTTGCGCGAGGTTTACTGAGCCTTTTACGAAGTTTTGGGAGTCTTCTGTTTTCTGATAGCTGATTTCGCCGGCGTTTATGTTCAAAGTGCCGGTATAAGCGCCGTTGTCGCCCGCAAGAATGAGCGTTCCGGTGCCGTTTTTGTTAAAATCACCCGTTCCTTTGACGCCGTTCATGGTTTCTTGAGCGGTGTTTTCAAAGTTGAGCGTGCCGTTTTCGTCAATCTGCGTAATTCCGCCGAAATATGACCCGCCCTCTGACTGAAAATAGCTCAAAATGCCAGTTGTGACCTCGGTTGTGCCTTTAAATCCGCTGTTTGTGCCGTTAACGGTCAAAACTGCGTTTCCCGATTTTTTGAAAGTGCCGTCGCCGGTGATTTTGTTTGCGCCGGTGTAGGTGTTTGCGATTGTGTTAGCGAATTCAAGCACTGCGCCGGATTTTATTTCAGTGTTTCCGCCAAAGTATTTGTCGGAATCAGCGGTTTTGTTCCAGACGAGCGTGCCGGCTTCAATCGTCGTATCACCGGTGAAGTTTTCGTTGTTTCCGCTCAGGCGGACAGTTCCATCGCCTGTTTTGACAAAATCGCCCGTACCAGTGATATTTCCGTTGACGGTTTCGATGAAAGTGTTGCCAATGTAGAATTCCAGCGTGCCTGCGGCGTTCAGAACCGTAGAACCGCCGAAATATTTGTCTGCGTTGACGTCGTTTTTCGTATATAAGACTTTGCCGTCGTTGATTTGGGTTGTTCCTGCGAATTTCGAGTTGTTTCCGGTGAGCGTGAGGGTTCCTGCGCCGGATTTTATCAGGTCAGCGCCCGAAACGCCCTCAATATTGCCGTTTATGGTTTCGTTTAAGCCCTCTGCGATGTTAAATTCAAGGTCAGCGCCCTGGCTTACAACTGTTCTGCCGCTAAAGTAGCTGTCTGACGCCTCATCTTTTACAAAGGAAAGTTTGCCGGCTGTGATGGAAGCCAGTCCGGCAAACGCACTGGTGTTCCCTGAAAGGGAGGTTGAGGTATTACCTGTTTTGGTGAATTTCCCGTTTCCGGCGAAAGTGCCGTTCAAAGTGCCGTCAACAAGCCCGTTGACCTCAAATTCGCCGTTTTCGCCGATTGTTGTGACCCCGCCAAAGTAGCTGTCCGCAGCAGAGCTTTGTTCAAACACGATTTTTCCGGCTTCAATGGCTACATTACCGGTAAAGCTGGCGTTTTCGCCTTTGAGCGTCAAATCGGCATCGCCTTTTTTAACAAAATCGCCATTTCCTGCGAGGTTCAAGCCGTTTTCAGCACGCATTGCGGACGCAAGGTCAAATTCCAGCGTTCCGGCAGCGGAATCTGTTTTTGAAATGACAGTTTTGCCGCCAAAGTAGGTATCAGCGTCAGAATTTTTCTTGAAGATGATTTTTCCGTCTTCAATCGTAGTTGTGCCGGTGTTGGAAGCGTTATTTCCCTGCAAAATAAGGTCGCCCGTGCCGGTTTTTGTGATTGTGCCTGTGCCCGCAATGCCGCCGGTGATTGTTGTGTCATAATCACCTTTGAAAGTGAGCTCTCCGGCGTTGTAAATGTCGTTTGCGCCCGTAGAATCGGTGTTTCCGGTGAACGAAATGTTCTGGGATTTTGCGTCAATAACCGCTGTGGCACCGTTGTAGATTGCGCCGCCGAGGTTTCCGGCAGTATTGGAGGCGAAATTGCTGTCTGTGAGGGTGATTTCAGCGCTATTGTGGATTGCGCCGCCATCGTGTGAGGCGTAGTTGTTGATAAATGTGTCTTTTGTTGATTCGATTACGCCTAAATCGCCGCTATTTCTGATTGCGCCGCCGTCGTAAGCCGTGTTTGCGCCGTCAGCAGCGCCGAAAATCGAGCCAGAAAGCACGAGATGCCCCGTGTTGTCGATTGCGCCGCCGCCGAATCCTGCGGTTTGAGCGGATGTGTTGCCTTTGAAGACAGAAGAAGAAACCGCCATCGTGCCTGCGTTGGAAATAGCACCGCCTGCCTCGTTTGCGGAGTTGGAATCAAAAAGTGTGCCGGTAATTTTGACTTTTTCGCTGCCGGCTGTGTAAGTGCCGTCTTGCAAGTCTTTTATGCCGGAATCATTGTAAACTGCGCCGCCGTTAAAGGATTTGTTCGAGGTGAAAGCAGCGTTGTTGACGGCTGCTGTGGTGTTTTCGCCTGTTGTATGAAGTGCAGAGCCGTTTCTGGAGGGGTCTTTGTCGTTGTAGGTTGTGTTTGCGATGTTTACGCTGTTAAGTTCAAAGTTTCTTGCGTCGCCGTCAGTGGAATCAACGAGGAACATCGTCCATAAGCCGTTTCCTGTGATGGTCTGGGCGATTGAGGAGCCGTTTACAACGAAATTGCCTTTGCCCATGTTGTTGAGGTTGGAAAGGATTACGTAATCGTCGGTATTCATCGTGAATACGCGGTTGTCGGCAGTATGATTATGGAGGAATTTCAAGCTTTCGGGGTTGTTGTAGTCAACGGTCGAAATATTTACGCCAGTTTTTGCCGCGTCGAGCACTAGTTCGTAAATATAATTGCTCGAAGTAGCGCTCAAATAAGAGCCGAAGTCTTTAATTGTAACGCCGCCAGCGCCTGCGCCATCACCGGTGATAATGTCGATATGTTTGTCAGTCCAGAGCCCGTCAACAACAACTGCGGCGTTTGAAAGGTCGATTTCGCCGGTTGAGCCCGTTCCGACGACGAGTTTGTCGGATTCAGGGTCGGCGGTGGTCGGGTGAGCCTGATCTTGATTGTTTTTCAGGTCAAATTCAACATGTAATTTATTATCGCCTGTCAAAGTGAGCTGACCGGCTACGAATTCGCCGATAAAGCTGTTTGTAGCGTCAGTATTGCTGTTTCTGAGGTCGATTGTGGAGTTTGTGAGTTCGGAAACAAGCGCTGAGCTGCCCAGCGAGGTGAGGTTTTCGGACATTTTTACGGTTGTGTTGTTAAATTCGGCTTTGTTGCCGGTTCCGCCGAAGCCCGAAAAATCGTTGGCAAAAAGGAATGTTCCGTTGTTGAACGAAACCGTATTGTTGGAATTTGTTGTATTTATGCTGTTATTAACGGTGATTTGTGCGCCGTTTGCGGAATTCAGGGCAAATTTCGCGTTTCCGTTGAGGTTAACGGTTTTGTCAAACGCCGCGTCAGCGTTGATTGTGTAATCAAGAACCGAAGTTTTTGCGGAATCAGCGTTTGAAACGTTAATTTCAGATGAACCGAAGAATGTTTTGCCCGCGTCATCGCTGAATTTCAAGGTTCCGTCTTCTACATTGACCGTACCCGTAAATACCTGATTTTGACCCAAAAGTTCAAATTCTGCGGCGCCTGATTTTGTAAATGTTCCGTTTCCGCCGAGATTCAATGTTTGTGCGGTATCTGCGGTTATGTTGAACTCAAGTTCGCCGTTTTCGTTGATTGTTGTTTTTGCTGTGAAGTATTTGTCGTCGGAATTTGCGTTGTTGAAGAAGATTTTTCCATCATCAATCAGCACAGAGCCCTCAAAACCGGTATTGTCGCCCGCAACTGTAAGGGTTTCGGAGCCGGTTTTTCTGAAAATGCCGGTGCCGTCGAGAACTGTGGTCAGAGTGCCCGCAGCGTCGGTTTTGTAGGTTAATTCTTTGCCGGAAATGATGGTTGTTGTGCCGCCGAAGAATTTATCGCCGGTTGTTGATTGCGTAAATACGATTTTTCCGTCGGAAATGGTTGTATGTCCGGTGAATGCACTGTAATCGCCCGACATATTGAGGTCAGCAGCGCCAGTTTTGAGGAATTCGCCCGTTCCTGCAATCGCAGTGTCTGCGAGGGTGTCAGCGACGGCCAATTTGTATTCGAGCGTGCCGCCGTTGTTGATTGTGGTTACGCCGCCGAGGTAGGAATCATCTGCGGAGGCTTTATCAAAGAGGATTTTGCCTGCATTTATGGTTGTTTTGCCGGTGAAACCGGAGTTTTTGCCTTTGAGAGAGAGGATTCCGGATTCGTTTTTGATTATTTGACCTACGCCGCCGATACCACCGGTGATTTTGGTTTCACCGTCGCCGAGGAAAGTTATAACTGCGGTTTCGAGTGCGTTATAGATGTCGTTTCCGAGGTTAGCGGCGGTGTTTTCGGTGAATTCGGTGCCTTTGCCGGAATTTGAGATGATATCGAGGGCGCTCTGGTTGGTTATTGCACCGCCGTTGCCGGTTGATTTGTTTTTGGTGAAAGTTGAGTCGGTTATGGTCAATTTTCCGGCTGTTTCGTAGTGCCAGATTGCGCCGCCGTCATCTGTCGTGTTATTTGTGAATTTTGAGTTGATTATGCTTGATTCGCCGGCGTCAGCGCCAAAAACGACTGTGCCGTGGTAATTATCAAGCGCGAAATTGCTGAATTCCGAGTCTGAAATCACAACAGAATTCGTGCCGAGCCCGTTATAGTAGTTTATAGCCTGCGTGTTGAGTGCACCGGTGAATTTTGATTTTTCAACTGTTAAATTGCTTCCGCCATAGGCCATTATTACGGTTTTCAGGTCGGATGAGGCGTTTTCGGAGAGGAATTCCGTGTTTTTGACTGTCAGATTTGATGCGTTAACGGAAATTTCTTTGTTGTCAGCAGCCGTGGAGGAGTTATTTTTGAATGTTGAATCGGAAATTGTAACATTTGAGCCGTTGTGGACTTTTACCAGAGTATCTACGTAGATATTGTTTTCGATTGTGGAGGAATTCAGCGCAAATGTCGAGCCGCTAGCGATAAGCAGGGAAATATCCGTGCCTGATAATGTGTTTGTATGGAAATTTGAGTTTGCGATGTTCACCGTGGCAGCATTGGCATTAATTAAAGCCGCGCCTTTGTCAGACATTATAATATTATTATAGAAAGACGAGCCGGCAGATTCAAAAACGGAATCCGTGCTTGTGCTAATCAGGCTCGAACCGCTGGAAGAGGTTATTTCGGTCATGACGGTGGAAATCAGGCTCAATTTGCCCTCATTTCGGATTATTCCGTAATTTGCATCATTTTGCCCGATAACAGAATCGGAAATTGTTGCAGTGCCGGCATTCCACAGGAATGAACCCTTTCTGTCCTGACCGTCAATTATACCAAAGCCCGTAATCGCAGTTTTTATGGTGCCATCTTCGTTTAGCGAACCGGCGTTGTAGATGTTGAGTTCTTGTCCTGCGGCGGTTTCGATTCCTTTAAAGCCGTTTCCATCGAAGTTCTTTTCATTTCCAAAGATATTAAGTGTTGTTCCGCCCATTGGCTCAAGTTCTTTGTCCAGAACGACATCTGCCGTTGCGCTGAATGAGCGGGTAGCGGTAGTATCTTTTACCGCTTCATGCAAACCGCCCACGCCGGCGAGGTTCAGCTTGCGTTCAACGTCCACAACGCCTGCTGTCGCCGTACTTGCCGTGAATGTGTAAATATAATCATTTGTATAAGTTTTCAGGGCGTTAAGAGTGGGCGATTTGGCGTTGTTGAACAGCGTAATATGCTCTGCTTCGCCGTCAGTGATGATATTTATGGAATTTATCGCCAGAGTGCCTGTTGCGGTGCCGTTTACGGAGATATTGTCGGATTTTCCGAATCCAGTGCCGTAATTTGTCAAATCCGCGTCAAAATTGATTTTTGAACCGCTTGCCGAGCTGAAATCTTCCAAAGATATCGTGTCAATTTTGCCGTTTGCGAGATTTAGCGTGCCGCCGTTGAGATTGAGGGTGTTCGTGTCAAGATAGCTGCCTGAGCCGACTTTGAGGGTGCCGGCGTACATGTTTATTGTGTGGTAGCGGACGTTGTTATCAAAAATAACCGTTCCGGCGGTCGGGGAACCCTCAACAGGGTCGGTTGCGGTGCCGGAAGAGGTTTTGTTGATGTTTATTGTGTTTTTGGTGACATCTTCTTCAGCAGCATTGATACCGCCGCCGAGGGATATTTTCATTCCGAGGGCGGTGTTCAGGTTTATTGTTCCGTTGTTCAAAATGTCGTTTGCAACTCCGTTTGCGGTGTTATTTTCAAAGATTACGTTCTGGTTTTGCGCAATGAGGTTCAAAGTTGCGCCTACAGTGTTGTCAATTGCTCCTGACTTTCTGCTCGAGTTACCGGAGAACGTAGAATCGTAGATTGTGGTGGTTCCGGCGTTATAAGTAGTTATGACACCGGCGTCAGTTGTGTTATTAACGAATTTTGAGCCTTTTATAACGAGATTGTCATCGTTTGTAATTACCTCGTGGGTTACTGTGTTGTTCTGGAAGACAGAATCGGTGAGATTCATTGTTCCTTTGTTGTAAATCAGGTTAATTGCGCCGTCTGCATCCGTAAATTCGGAGGATGCGATGTTCATTGTGCCGCTTTCGCTGTAAATCGCGCTGCCTATGTTCGCGATGAATTTGGAGTTTGAAATATCGACATTCGAACCGGTCGCATAAATCGCCGCGCCCAGATTTAAATCGTTATTTGCTTCAAATGTTGAATTTTCAACGGTTAAGCTTGAACTTACAACTGAAATGGCGCCGCCTTTTTTGCCGGTATTTCCGGTGAATGTTGAATTTTTAACCGCAGCATCAGCTCCGCCCGACACGTATAAAGCACCGCTGTTGCTTGTGGTCGATTTGTTGTTTTTGAACTCGGAATTTACGATAGTGAGTACGGCATTATTCCATGCAGCAATTGCACCGCCATTTACCGAGGTGTTTTCTTCAAATAATGAACCGGAAATGACGCCGTTTGCATCCTGGTAAGCAGCTACGGCTCCAATATCAACAGATGAGTTGTTTTTGAATACAGAATCATATATATTGAGAGAAGTGCCCGTATTTGCCTTAACAACGCCGCCTGTACCATTATTTGAGGAGTTATTTGTGAAAACGGAATTGCGAATATTGACTGTACCGCCGTCAACAATAGAAAGCGCACCGCCAATGGTTGATATAAAGCCATTCCAGCTGGTTTTCACGGAACCGTCATCGTTGAGCGAACCGACATAATTAATATTAAGCACATTGTTGTTCTCGATAGTTAAATGATGGTTATATGATGAGTTATCCACCGAGCTGACATTGTGTTTGTTGCCGAAAATCGTTAAAGTTACGCCGTCACCAGCCATAGTGCCGAGCGCTTCATGCACTTCAACGTCGCCTGTGGCGCTGAAAGTGCGGTTTGAGGTATCTTTTTGCACCGCGGTCATAAAGCCGATTGTGCTCAATGAGCCTGTTGAGCCGGTTGCAGAGCCTTTTACGACATCGACAACGCCTTTATCCGCAGCATTTTGTGTAAATGTGTAAGTAAAGCCGCCGTTTGTGTAAGTTGTGCCGGTATTTATTGTGAAATCAGCGGGGGCATTATTGAATATTTTCAGGTATTGCGCATCGCCGTCAGCCAGCACGTTGATTGCGTTCAGGGTGATTGCGCCCGACGCGGCAAAAGTGCCGTTTGCGGTGATAGAATCTGCCTGACCGTACCTGTTTGTACCCGATATCAGGTTGGCATCGATGTTTAATTTTGCATCGCCCGCAGAGCTGAAATCGTTTACAATAACATTTCCAATTTCGTTGTTAATCAGGTTCAGTGTGCCGCCGTAGAGGTTGAGGTTTTGGGAAGAATCGGATAAATATTCTTCTTTTCCGAGGGTCATTGTGCCGTTGTAGAGGTTCAAGGTGCCTGTAAAATCAGGATTGTCAGTCCAGATTTTATTTCCGAAGTAAATTTCGCCGTCAGTCGGGGCATCTGTGGTGCCGTCTGCAAGTTTTACGCCGGTATTGTTTATATTTACCGGCATACCGCTTCTTATCTTGTCATAGAATAGGATTTTACCGCTATTTCCGGCATTCAGGTTGAGGACGCCGGTACTCATGGTTATAGCAATATTGCCGTAGTCACTGGTATTGCCTTTGAACTCGGAGATTCCGTCATCAGCGATGACATTCAGGGTGCTGTTCGACAATCCGGCGATTGCACCCCAGAGGCCCGGATTTATATTGTTGTAGAAGCTTGTATTTATGACTGTTGTGTCTTTTGCTGCGCCGAGTGCGCCCCATCCTGCCTGCTTGTCGTCGCCAAGAGAGGTATTTGCTTCAAAAATCGAGTTCGAAATGACCATTTTTCCGTCATTATAGACAGCGCTGCCGTATTTTGCGGTGTTTCCTTTGAAATAGGCGTTGTTAATGAACAAAGTGCCGGATGAGCCGACGTAGATTGCGCCGCCTCTTTCTGCCGAGGTGTTGTTGATGAATTCTGCGCGGGTGGCGTTTAGTGTGGTTGTTCCAAGGCTGCCAACAATCGCTGCTCCTTTGTTTGAGCTTGTATTTGAAGAAAAACGGATTGTGTCAACATCGATTGTTGCATTGTTATTTAACGTCAGAGCGCCACTACCGAACGTATTACCGCGAAACTCAAGCAAACTGCCTGTTGCGCCGGTGATTGTGAAAATATTTGACGAGTTGTTGGTATAGGCAAAAGCCGAACTTACCGTGTTGTCCTCAACAATCATCGTGCTACCCTCAGCGAGGTTGAGATTTATCGTGCCTTTGTCCATACTTATCATACCGCCGTTGGGTGAGGTATTTTTCGTGAAAAGCATTGATTTTCCGGCATCGACGTTGAGATTTAGCACGCCGCCGTTCATAATTCTGATAACCGCCAAAGAAGTTGCGTTGTTATTCTCAAAAATGCCGTTGTTGACATTCACGGTTGCATTGCTGATATAGAGAGCTGCGCCAACGTCGGCGTTGTTGCCGGTGAATGTTGAATCGGTGATTGTTGTTGTGCCGATGGCGCTGCCGTCGCCGCGTCCGAGGTCGATGGCACCGCCGGCTGCGGAAGAAGTGTTGTTTTTAAAGACAGTATTGTTAATTGTTAGCGTTCCGGCGCCCTCATAGCGGATTGCGCCACCGCCAAGGTAGCTGGTTGCGTCTTTTGCGTTGTTCGAGTCAAAAACGGATTTTTCAATCAAAACATTGCCCGAAGAACTACCGCCCCAGAAAGCGCCGCCGTTTGTAGCAGTATTGTTTTTGAAAGTTGTGTTTTTAATAGTCCAGCCGTCAGCATGTCCGGCAATAGCGCCGCCTGATAAGCCTGTTCTGTTATTTTCAAAGTGAGAATCGCTCAATGTCAATGAAGCGCCTGTCGAAACATAAATTGCGCCGCCATCTCCTGCATTTGTGTTTCCGTCGGCTTCATTTTCGCCGCCAAAAGTCGAATCTGTGATGTTCAAAGATGAACTCATAAAAATCGCGCCGCCATGTTTGCTATAATTATCATTCGCCTCGACTTTGTTGCCTTTGAACACGGAAGAAGCGATTGTTGCGGCGCCGCCGTCAGTGCCGGTCACACCGGTGCTGATATGAAGCGCGCCGCCGCCAAAAGCAGTCGTTGCGGCTGTGCCGGTTGCGGTGTTGTTGATAAATTGTGATGAATTTATGGACATAGTTGCGTTTTTGACGTAGATTGCGCCGCCGCTGTATGCCGATGTGTTGCCCTGACCGTCTTCTATACCGCCGAAAATCGATGAATCAAGCGAGAATGTGCCGCCGTAGACATATATAGCCCCGCCGTAGCCGCCTGTACCTTTGTTTCCGTAGAATTTTGAGCCCGAAACGGTCAAAGATTGGAGATAAGATGAACTATAGCTAACACTGTATATTGCACCGCCGGCGCGTCCGGTGTTATTTGTGAATGTGGATGAGGTTACTTCAGTTTGTCCATAGTTGTATAATACCCCTGCATCTTTTTCCGAGGTGTTTTCATTAAAAATCGAGTTTATGATTTTGTTTTCCGTGCCATAATGAAAGAGAATAGCGCCATTTGGCGAGAGGGAGCCGGCGAGGGCTTGATTTCGCTCGAAAAGTGAGTTTTTGATGGTGGTTTTTGTTCCGGAGTTTCCGTAAATTGCCGCGCCATCGCCATTGTGGTCGTTGGCCGAGCCTGAAACCGTATTTTCAATGAATTTTGACCCATCGATGACCAGAGCAGTGCTGGCATAGTTGTAGATTGCACCACCGTAGCTGGAGGAAGAGTTTCCTTTGAAGATTGAGCCGTTTATGTTAACGGTAGTGCCGCTTGCGATGTAAATCGCACCGCCCTCAACTGCGGAGTTGTTTATGAAGTCGGAGCCGTTGATCACAGCTGTTCCACCGCTCAGATGGAGCGCGCCGCCCTGAGATACAGCCGAGTTTGAGGTGAAAGTGGAGTTTGTAATTTCAAGAGTTGAGGAGCCTCCTTTGGCTAATGCACCTCCGCGAACGGCAGTGTTTTGGGTAAATTCAGTTGTGTTTATGGTCGCCGTGCCAGTACTTGCATAGATTGCACCGCCGTATCCATGATCGGTGGAGTTGTTAAGCTTGTTATTTATAAATTTTGAGGTGTTTATTGTGAGTTCTCCCCTGCTGTAAATAGCACCGCCGTTAGCGTTAACGGCAGAAGGGGTGTGGTTTTGGAAAGTGGAATTTGTAATAGAAAGCGTGCCGTCCTCTGCATTATAAATAGCTGAGCCATCATCGGTGGCTATATTAGCGTCAAAAAGCGAGTTTACAACCTCGGCTTTGCCTTTATTGAAAATAGCGCCGCCTCTGTAACCGCGATTTCCTGTGAAATCGGAGTTGACGACGGATAAAGTTGAACCAACTTCTGCATAAATCGCCCCGCCGGATTGGCCGGCAACGTTATTTGTGAAAGTTGAGTTGTAAATAGTCGCATAAGGCGCGGAGGCACCGTCTTTTAGGCCATGGAGTATTATCGCGCCGCCATAGGCGTTTGTTGCGGTGTTTGCGTTGAATATTGAGCCGCTGATTGTCCATCCGGAATCCCAGTATCCGCATATTGCGCCGCCGCCCTCGACCGAGGAGCCATCGTGCTGTGACCTGTTGGCCTCAAAAGTCGAGCCCGTAACAGTAACTTTGCTATGTCCGTCCAGCGCGCCGCCACGTTCTCCGTAGTTGCCTTTGAAATATGAATCGACGATGTTATAAACAGTACCGTCACCTTTGACAACTCCCCCGTTAGCGCCATAGTTATAGAAAAAGTCGGATTTGATGATATTTGTTGTGCCCGCGCCGCCGTTAAAGATGCCGTTTGAGGCGATGTTTTGGCCGGAGGTGCCGTCTTTTGTGCCGAAAGTCGAGCCAATGACGTTCATGGTGCCTTTATTATACAGGATACCATAAGTCTGGCCCTGCCCGTTATTGTAGAATTCGGAGCCGATGATGTTGACTGTTGCGCCTGAGTCATTGAAAATCGCAGAGCCGTGACCTGATAAACCGGCTTTATTTCCACGGAAAACGGATGAGAGTATGTTGAGCGTGCCGTTGGAAGCGTTATGAATTGCGCCGCCGCCATTCGTTGCGGTGTTGTTGATGAATGTTGAATCGGTGATAGTTGCGATGCCGGAGGTGGAGATTGCGCCGCCATGGGTTCCTGCTGAGTTGCCCTCGAAAGTTGTGCCGGTAATGGCGAGGATTGAGTTGCTGTTAGTCGAAATCGCACCTCCATAACCTGCGGAAGAGTTTGATTTGAACAAAGAATCGGCAATTGCAAGTATGCTATCGAGGCCTTGATGCTGGAATACACCGCCACGTGCGTCAGAATCGGTCGCAGAGTTGGAAACGAAGACCGAATTGTTAATGTACGAGGAAGTTCCGCTATTAACAGACAAAACCGCGCCGCCATCCGTGCCTTTGTTGTTGTAGAATACGGAATCCAGAATATGGACTCTGCTTCCCGACCCACTAAGTTCAAAAATTCCATAATCGCTAGCCAATTGCGAAGCTCCGTTTCCATTCCATGAGGCTTTTACAGTGCCGGTTGAATAGTCATATTCGCCGACACCTTGAACAATCAGATAATTATTGCTGGAATTCAAGTAAAAATTAGTCGCGCCGCTGGCATTTATACTATGTTTGTTCCCGTAAATGAACATGCCCTCGCCCGAATTGAACCCGCTACTTATCGTTCCATAAGCGGCCAGAGCATAGTCTTTTGTGAGCGAAAAACTGTTCGTTACCTTGCCGCCGCTGCCCGTCCAAACTGCATTTAAGCCCAGTGTTGAGGTCTGATTTGCGGTTACGGTAGTGCCGGAGGCGGTGAAGTAGTATCCGTAATCGTTTGTGTAGGTTTTCCAGTGGCCGGTACTGCCTGTTGTTACAGAAACTCCGATATCAAAGGATTTTCCGGCTGCGTCGGACATGATATTTACCGTAGAAAGCTGCAGCGCATTTCCGCTAAAGGTTCCGGTGAATTTATCCGAAGCATTATTAGCAAGATCCATATCAATATTTAAATATGAGTTGAGTGAGGTATTCGTATTGTTGATATTTGCGCCGAGCGTTTGGATTGCTCCGTTTGCGAACCTCATTGTGCCGGAGGAAATGTTCAATTTTGTGTTTGTAAATGCAGTATCTGTCCCGAAATAGACAGCAGAGTGCTCGTCAATGTTCAGCGTGAGGTCATTGAACTTCAAATCAGAAAATATCATGCCGCTCGTGACATTTATGGTATTTGCGTAAGCTCGAGACGAAATAGTTCCGTCTAGTTTGATAAATCCGCCGCCAGTTGTGCTTAAATTGATTTTTGAGTTGCTGGAACTGCTGTATAATGAAAAACTGTTGCCAGAACTACCGGAATCATTTGAAGTAATTTTTGAAATGCCCTTTGAAGCGGCGATATTCAATGTGCTGCCAGGACCTACGAAGACAGCGCCGGAGTTTGCTGATGCTGAATTCCCTGTAATTACTACATTTGTAAGAGTGGCAGTATTAGTATTATCCAAATAAATCGCACTGCCTTGTTGTGCTGTATTTTCTTTAAAAACAGCGTTTGTCACATCAATAGATGCGTTACTGCACGCAAAAATCGCACCACCGAAGTACGTTGAGCTATTTCCTTTGAAAACAGCGTTTGTCAACGCCATATCGCCAAAAACTTCAATGGCACCGCCGTAACCGCTGGTATTAGCGCCAAAATAGGCGTTTGTGAGCGACGCGCTATAATTTTTATTAAGCAGAACGGCCCCGCCGTCTGTAGCCGCAGAATTATTGGCAAAAGCAACGTTTGTACCGGTAAAGCCGGAACCATAAATAGCACCGCCAACGCCTCCCGAGGTGTTTGAGGAGAACGAAACATTGTTAAGCGTATTAGATTCAATAGCATAATACAATGCGCCGGCATAATTACCTGCATAGTTCCCCTGAAAAGCAGTATTTTGAATATCAGATGTGGCGCTGTTATAAATGGCGCCTCCGATGGTTTTGTTGTCGTTAGGATTATCGACTCTGTTCTGTGAGAAGACAGAATGATTAATATTTAGTACCGAGCCGGCTGTAGTTCTTATTGCGCCGCCATCATCGTTGGAGTCGTCGGTGGTTGTGACCTTATTCCCTGCAAAACTCGTATAATCGAGGGTGAGATTTCCACTTTGTAACAAAATCGCGCCGCCATCATAACTTGTGGATGTGTTTTCTTTGAACATGGCGCCGGTGAGTTGCAAAGTGCCGTTATATGTGTCATTTCCCTCAAAATAAAGCGCTCCGCCTCCGTTCGTTGCGGTGTTTCCGGTGAAATAGAGGTTCTGATATATTTTTTTGCCCGTAAACGGACTTACATAAACCGCACCACCGTGGTCTGTTGCGGAGTTTGAGTCAAAATAAGAGTTTGTCAGCTGTCCGCCGCCAGCATAAGCCCCGCCATTACCGGCAGTGTTGCCGCTGAACAGTGAACCGCTGACCGTCGCAGCATATACCGCACCGCCTGAGTTTCCCTTATTTGCAGCGATGGATGCGTCGTTGATTTTGTTGCCGGTGAAGATTGAATTGTAGATTAGTGTAATTCCGGAGCCATAAACCGCGCCTCCAAGGCGTCCGGTGTTTCCGGTGAAAGTTGAGCTGTTAATTTTAAGCTCTGAAACCTCGGCTTCGGCACTGCCGGTATAATTATATATAGCGCCGCCGGCATCCGCATTTTCGGATGTATAATTATTTAAGAATTTTGAGCCCGTAATCGTCGCTACGGATTTTCCGGTCGAGCCGGTGTTAAAAAATGCGCTGCCGGCATTGGGACTATGGTTTCCGTCGAAAGTCGAGTTGTTTATGGTTACTGTGCCGCCGTTATTTGCTACGGTTCTGCCTGAATTTGCGTCAAAAAATGAGTTTTCGATTAGTATTGAAGCGCCGTTGTTCACGAAAACAGCATTTACGTTGTCAGTGAATGTTGAGCCGGAAACGGTTGTTGAACCACCATCCACAAAAATCGCGCCGCCATAGGCGTTTGTTCCGGTGTTTGAGGTGAATCTGGAGTTGTAAACGTAGTTTGTGCCCGATTTAAAGAAGATTCCGCTGCCGTATACAGCGCTGTTTGAGATAAAATCGGAGTTATTGACGGTTGAGCTTGTCAGGTATGCTGCGCCGCCGTAGTTTGCTGCTGTGTTTGAGGTGAAAATCGAGTTGTTTATTGTGGCTCCACCCATGCTGTAGATTGCACCGCCATTGAATGCCGATGTATTTTCACTGAAAATTGATGTGGAAATTGATAAATTTTTATTACCGCCAAGTCCTAATGCGCCGCCGCCCAATTCGCTTGAAACTGTCGCGTTATTCGACTTAAATTCCGAGCCCGTAAGGGTAAGATTTTCATTAGAATAAATCGCGCCGCCCCATCTTGAGCTGTTGCCCTCAAAATAGGAGTTGTAGACATTAGCACTGGTGGTGATAGACGAATTATAGTTAAAGAGTGCACCGCCGGCGTCGTTTCTTGCGGTATTGTTGATGAATTTTGATGAATTTATGGTATGTGATGCGTTTTCTCCCACAGAAATTATTGCACCGCCCGCAGAATTGATGTCGTTTCCGGTGAAAATCGAGTTGTTGACCTTTAAATCAGCGCCGGAGTTGAAAATTGTACCGTTTGCTGCTTTATTTGAAGTGAATTCAGAAGAATTGACTGTGAGGTCTGTGGCTGTATATATTGCGCCGCCATTGGAGTTATTTTTTACGACGTTTTCGGTGAAAGATGTGTTAATTATCAACTGATTTATGTCGCTGACTGCCGAAATATAGATAGCGCCGCCATTTGCAGCTGAAATATTGCCTTTTCCTGCCTCGCCGAATGTTGAGGAGGTTATGAAGAGGACGTTTTTTGAAAAAAGCGCGCCGCCTGCTTCTTCGGTCGATTCGTTACCCGTAAATACCGAATTGTATATCTGAATGGGGGCGCTTGCATATATTGCGCCGGCTCTTTTTGCGGAGTTTCCGTCAAAGGTGCTGCCATAAACGAATATAGGAGCCTGAGCCATAACAGCACCGCCGGATTCGGTGGCGGTGTTGCCTGTAAATGTATTATTTTGCAGGTAATAAACGGAGTTAAGGCCGCCGGCACCTGATGAAAAGACACCGCCGCCGAATCCGGCGGTATTATTGTTGAAAACCGAGCCGACAAGCGCCATGCTGAATGTGCCGGTGTGTCCGATTGTGCCGCCGTCATATGAATTTACGTTGTTTTCAAAAACAGAGTTGTAAATAACGGCTTTTCCGTCCGCGCTAATCGCAGAACCGCGGTTGCTTGCCGTATTTCCGTCAAAACTCGAGCCGGAAACCACCAGATATTGTCCCGAGCTTATTGCGCCGCCGTATGTAGACTTGCCGTTTTGTGAAAAAATCGAGTCGGAAACAAAAAGCATTCCGTCGCTATCAATCGCACCACCGTACGCTGACACATCAGAGCCGCCTGTAGCAGTGTTGCCCGTGAAAGTTGAGCCGTTTACCCAGCCCAATTCGCCAAAGTATATGCTCCCGCCCGCTTTTGCGGTGTTTGAGGTAAAAGTTGAACCAAATACCCGCGATAATTTATCGCCATAAAAGAAAATTGCGCCTGCCATTTCTGCTGAATTTCCCGAAAAATGCGAATTCAGCACGGTAAGTGAAGAATCTGTGCCCACTGCAACAACTCCGCCCCAGTGTTCTGACGAATTATTAACAAAATTAGAGTTCGTTATAATACCCGAAGATAAATTTATATTAATTACTCCGCCATTTGCTCCGGAACCGCTTACATTGTTATTTGAAAAAACGGAATCATGAATTGTAAATTTTGAACCGCTATTCGTGCCATCAGCTGCGATTACACCACCGGATGTGCCATCAGTTTTTTGAAAACCGTGAATTGAAGAGATAATTTTGCCATTTTCGTCAATATAGCCAAAATTATTAACAGACAAGAACTGACCATCATCAGTGCGGAACCCGGAACCTCCGTTCCCGTTCAAATCATAACCCCCTCCGTCGAGTGTTAAAGATGTTCCTGCTATTTCAAAACCTGAATCACTGGTGTTTTCGAGGTTGTTGGAGAGGGTGTATGATTTGTCAGGGATTGCCGCGTCTGCGACAACTTCTGTTAAAATGCCCGTAATATCGTATTTTCTGACGTCGATTGCGCCTGCAGTATCAGATTTAATTATATAATATTTGTAGTCATTAGTATAGGTGTTTCCAGCAATGTTTATTTCGGGTGCATTTGCGGAATTGAATATCTGAAACGTTTCTCCGCCGCCGTTTTCAGCGCTGTAAGCCGGATCAGCATTAAAATTTAGCGCGCCGATTGTCAGGCTGCCCGCTGCGGTGCCGGAATTTTCGAATCTGTCATAAGAACCAACGTCCATCACGTCGATGATGAGGTTTGCGTCGTTTGAGGTGAAGTTTCCGATGGTGAGCGTGTCGGCTTTTCCGTTAGAAAGGTCAAGCGTTCCGCCGTGCATGTTAAAATCGGACGCATTGAAGAAAATGCCGTTTTCACCGAGTTTCAGCGTGCCATTGTAGAGGTTGACGGTTTTTTCGTAGCCGCTCATATCAGCGTTTAGCACGACTGTGCCGGTTGTCGGGGCGTAGGTTGGCAGATTGTTCGTATCCCATACTTTTACTGTTGTTTCGTCCTGCGTTTCTTCATGCGACGGAGGTTGCATGTCGGTTTCGGTGTTCCATTCGCCAGTCTGGTTAATGTTTATGGTTGCATCGGCATTTTCAGACAATGCGCGGTAATTTACAATAGCATCGTTAATAAAAATACCCGCATTTCCGGCGTTCAGGTTCAAAACAGCATCTTTAAGGGTAATCGCATTTGATTCCGAACCCAGCATATTACCCTCAAACACAACATTTTTCGAGTCCGCGATGATATTGACAGTCGAGCCGTCGACCGCCATAATTGCACCGCCGCCTTTCCATATATTTTCGGAGTTAGCCGCGTTATTTGTGAAAGAAGAATCAATTAGGGTTGCCACTCCGTCGTTATTAAGATAGATTGCGCCGCCGCCTGTAAGATCTTGCAGGGCTATGTTCTGCCCGTTCACGATATTTGAATCAAAAACAGAATTTTTAACAAAAATCGTACCTGCACCATAGATTGCGCCGCCTTTTGAAAAGCCGCCTGTAATAATGTTAGATTCAAATTTCAAATTTTCGCCGGAAAAATATGCCTCGGTAGCCAGCCCGCCGCCAAGAGCTCTGTTCGTTACTTCGATAGAGTTGTTTGAAATTTCGGAGTTCTTTATTGTCAGGTTTTGGTTATTATAAATTGCTCCGCCGAGTGCTCTGTTAGGCGTTCCGGTTATTTTGTTATTCAAAAATTTTGAATTTTCAACAAGTGATGTATGAGTATTGTTTGTATAGAAAGTAATGGCGCCGCCTCTGGAGTTTTGCAGCGGGATGGTCGCTGAATTGTTGGAAAAATAGGAATTTTTGATTATCGTGTCAGAAGTTGTATAAATTGCGCCGCCGTCAGCATCGTAATTTTTTGAGCCCGCAACAACAGCGTTGTTAGAGAATGTTGAATCAAAAATCGATAAATTTTTCGATGAAGAATAAATCGCACCGCCGCGTACGTAATTATATCGGGTCTGGGCGCTGTTGTTTGAAAAAACAGTATTGCTGATTACTACATCGGTTCCGGTAGTGCTAACAGCGCCGCCTACGCCATTGATGGTGTTTGAAGCAAAAATTGAATCTGAAATCGTGCTCAAAGTTCCGCCGATGTAAACAGCACCGCCTTCAGCTGAGGATGTATTTGACACGAATACAGTATTGTTCAAGAAAGAATTCGTTCCGACAAGGTTAAAAACCCCTCCGTTTTGCGTATTCGTGTTATTTGCGAATACAGAATCGGATACGTCCAATTTCGTTGTGTAATTTGTGCTGACAAAAGCCCCGCCCTGAGTGCTATTGTAACCGTGAACCGAGGATTTTACATCAATCAGGTAATATCCGGTACTTCCATCGGCTCTAATCACCGCAATGGCGCCATCTGTGTCTTTTGAAACTTCTGTTAGTTCATAGTCGCCAAATCCAGATATTCCGACCGTATTGCCATGCGTAAAGGTCATTCTCTGGCCGCTTCCGACGAAGTCTTTGCCGTTTCCGTAGAAATATGCTTCTGATTGTTGAATAGCACTTGTATAATCATCGACTTTCTGGTAATCACCGGTCAATGAAAAGGATTTGGGTTTGTCTTTTGCCTCCAGAAAGTTATACAGGTTGCTGTTTTTCAGGTACATGTCGATAACAAGCTGCCCCGGGGTGCTGCCCGCTTTTACAGCGTATTTGTTATCGTTTGTGTATGCGATAAAGTCTGATGCATCGAGCGCAGGGGCATTAGCATTCTCAAAAAGGGTCAGTGTAGTGGTTTTTTCAGTAGAATCGGCGAGAATGTTTATCCCCTGAATTTTTATTGAGGCTGAACCGGTAACGGGGTTCGCAACTATGAAACTATCGCTCGTACCTTGAGCAAGGTTCGTGTCAAAGAGGATGTTTGTCGGATTTGTCGCGGACAAATCCGACAGCGAAATAGCAGCTATTTCGCT
>OGOC01000836.1_pt1 | contig 29000 bp, 19 predicted proteins | sample 1552561 | NCBI WGS metagenome assembly OGOC01 (sample SAMEA2580148, study PRJEB22360) | human gut metagenome | biome: human gut; feature: human-associated habitat; material: faeces | place: Denmark | collected 2008/2010
AGGTATCAAAAAGTATTGAATTTATTGAAAAAAACACTTGATTATATGGAGAGGTTTATCGGGTAACTTTGGAAAGCGGTAAGAGTACCCACCGCTTAGGGTAATAGGCTGTGTGGTGAGATGACAGGATAATTAATCAAAATAATGCATTTTAAGCAGTATTTATGTTATTTCGTTCAATATGTTTTTTAATATATAATTAAAAGTACTATAATTATGATCATAAATTGGGGGAGGTGCTTTTTATGTCAAAAAAGAAATTATTTATGATAATTATTGTGGCTGTAATCTGTGTGGCTGCATTATCCGTTGCTTTGGTAATGGTGAGGGGAAAGAAGGAAAAGTCAATAAACTTAGGCAAGAGCAGCGAAGAAACAGATGAACAGAGCTATTGGAATCCGGATATTCACGGAATTGCCAAATCAGAGGATGGTTATTATTATCTCACATATGATATTGATGGAACTACTTTGAGATATTTTGATGATACTGCAAAGAAGTCTATAGCTGTATGTGCAAAGCCTGATTGTACACATGACAGCTCTGATTGTAATGCATTTTATTCAATGGATTATCTTTCGACACCTGTCTATTATTATAAAGGATACATATATATGGTAAGAGTTGATGCAGGTATGGCGAAGGTTGTAAGAATACAGAAAGATGGAAGCAAGAGGGAAGATGTGGCAGAATTGTTTGCTAATGATGGTGTTACATCAATATCAATGGTTTTTCATGGTGACTGCATATATGCTTATGATCATCTGGGACATACAGCAAGTGATGAAGTCGGAAAAGAAGTTATTAAAAAGATAGATTTAAAGACTGGACAATCAGAAGAAGCATTTTCATATGAAGGCAAAAATGCTGCTATATCAGGAGCAAGAAGTTTTGGGGATAAATTATTTTTTAAGATATTCACTTATTCGTTAGACAGAGATAAACATGAGATTAATGAATCATTTCTGCTGTATTGTTATGATTATAATACAGGAGAGGCAAGTATGATTTCAGATAAGAATATATCGGATTATTATGTAGATGAAGATAATGGGATATTGTTCTATTTTGTAATTGGAAAAGGTCTGTATTCAAGAAAACTTAACGATACAGAGTCAACATTGCTGTATAAAGTAGATGAAACAATAGTACGTGCCACAATGTCATATGATGGAAATTATCTATACATGTCTAATGGTGGGGCTGGAAGTGCGACTGATTACAGCAGGAAGATAGAAAGAAAAATATTCGTTCTGAAAACTGATGGAACGGTTGTTAATACAATTGCACTCGACAAGAATTCAGGAACAGCATATTTTGGAGATGACAGATATATGTTTTTTGCAAAAACGGGAGGAGAACTTGTATATATAGATAAAAAGGATATTCTGGGAAATTATGAGTTTAAAAAGGCGGAAGTTAATTAATATACTCTAAATTTATTGATGAAAGGAAAGAATTTATTATTTGTGGAGAGGCAAATAATGTATAAGTTAAGTGTTCTGACAGGAAATTGCTTGAGTAGTTGGTAAAAAGCCTACTAATGTTGCTAAATGAGATGAAATAGTAGGTCTTTTGAAAAGAAATTTTGATGGGAATTAAAGTGGCTAAAGAAAATTGCCTACTAAAGTTGTGATTTATGCGAGAATAGTAGGCTTTTTAGCTGACGAGATGCGACTAATATTACAGATATATCAGAAAAAGACCTACTAAAGTGTGAGATGTGACAGATTTAGTAGGCATTTAAGATGGAAAGAAGCATCATAATCCAACTTACAATGTAAAAAAGACCTACCAGATTGTGAAAATTGATGAAATAGTAGGTTTACCGGGTAACTTTGGAAAGCGGTAAGAGTACCCACCGCTTAGGGTAATAGTCTGTGTGGTGAGATTACAGGATAATTAATCAAAATGATGCATTTTAAGCAGTATTTATGTTATTTCGTTCAATATGTCTTTTAATAGATAACTAAAAGTGCTATAATTATAGTTATGAATTGAAGAAGGGTGGTGTCTCATATGAAGGGTAAGAAAAAGGTTATTATAGGTATTATTGCAGCAGTTGTAGTTGTTGGAATCGTGGTGGCAGTAGTTCTGGGGATGAGAAGAGGGAAATCAGACAAAACAATTAATGTCGGCAATGCAACAGAGTCAGACGAGATGAGCAGCTGGAGAACTGACGGACATCGTGTGGCTAAAGCGGAGTCGGGATATTATTATCTGGACTGGAGTGATACTGATTCGACTACAATGCTTATGTATCTTGATGACAGTACACATAAGATTATTCCAGTGTGTGCCAAAGCTGAATGTAAGCATAATTCATCAGATTGTAATGCAGTATTAGACAGCAGTTACGACAATTCTCCGCTTCATTACTATAAGGGAAGTCTATATGTTGTTAAAGTGGAAGGCGGTATGGCTAAGTTAGAAAGAATTGCGAAAGATGGAAGCAGCAGAGAGGATGTTGCAGATCTGTTTGCCAGTGATGATGGAACAGTGTCTTTAGTATTCCATGATGATTGTGTATATGCATATGACAGAATTGGACACATGGGGGCAGTTGAGAGCAAAGATACTGATAAAGTAGTGATTGTAAAGGCAGAACTTGCAAATGGAAAGACAAGTGAAGTGTTCTCATATGAGGGAGCAAATAACGCTATTAACGAGGCAAGAAGCTTCGGTGATAAGCTGTTTTTCCTGATAAATCATAATTCAATTGATAAAGAAACATTAACGGCAGACGTTAATTACAAGCTTTATTGTTATGATTATGCCACAGGCAGCGCAGAACTGGTATCTGATAAGAATATATCTGATTATTATGTTGATACAGACAATGGAATTCTGTACTATTTCGTGATAGATAAGGGGCTTTATTCAAGAAAGCTTAATGAAAATGATGGCAAACTGTTGTATAAGGCTGATGATTCAATAGTAATGGCAGCCTTGTCATATGATGGAAAGTACATATATATGTGTAACGGTGGTGCAGGAAGTGCAACCCAGATTACTAATTTTATTGATGAAAAAATATTTGTACTCAATCCAGACGGAACACTTGTCAATACTATAGAACTCGACAGAAGGAAAATGAGTAATCTGTACTACGGCGACGACAAGTACCTGTTCATAGGCTACTCTAATAAGCTGTCGTATATTGATAAGAGCAATATTAGCAGCAGTGTGGAGATAGTTCCTGTTAAGTGATTTTGAAGTGGGCTTACACAGTGAGGGGCGGAATATGAACGAGTTTAGGAGACTGATTAACAGGAAAGTTGTCATTGGCTTTATCGCATTACTTATTATTAATGTATCGTTGTATGTGTATCAGCAGACAAAGGGCGCAGGGATTAAGGAATTAAGGTTTGAAACCGCGCAGCGGCAGTGGTGTGTTGATTACTATGGCAATTATGATATTGAGGTTGCGATAAATGCGGTGGATTCGGATATAAAGAGGATATTAAGTTACAGGAAGGCTGATAAGCAGGGTGTGGCGGAATCCGATGTACAGCCGGGCGTGGAGTCTGAGGCGGCGGTTGACAATTATACATCTGAGGTTTTGGAAAAATATAAGTCGCTGTCTGAGAGTGAACAGCTTCTGTTTCTGACGGTATTAAGGGATATAGAAAGCCAGTTGGAATATATAAAGAAGTATCCTGAAGACATGAAGCAGATTCAGACTAATGCACAGCAGCTTATGACTTTCTCTATATTTTCTGACAAGAACAGCTTTACATATAATAATATTGTTAAGACAGGTAAGGATTTTGAAAAGGTAGCTGATGTATCGCTTTATCTTGTTAATAATAAAGCAGCAGGCAGTTTTGTGAATTATTATTACACATTTTACTTCGCGCTGATTATGATGGTTTTCATAATATATGGTCTGTCGGGTGAGCGTGATAATGGAATGTGGGGGATTGTACATTCGGCAGGAAGCGGAAGGCTTCGGCTTGCGTTACACAGACTGTTTATTATCGCAGGCTCTGGCGTGGTTATAACAGCGGGTCTGTATTTTACAACATTTGCAGCAGCGCTGCTGTTATACGGCGGAGCAGGTGCGCTCAATGCGCCGGTTCAGTCTATACAGGCATTTGAAAGATTTGCTATGCCGATGAGCCAGATTGGGTTCGTGCTATACAATTATGTATACAGTGCGCTGGCGGTAGTGGTTCTTAGCGTGGCATTATGGACTGTATTCGTTGTCAACAGGAAGCGAAATCATGCGCTTATTCTGACTGGAGTAGTTGTGGGGCTGGAAGTGCTTATGTATTACAGGATAGGACTTCACAGCATCTACAGTGCATTTAAACAGATTAATATTGTGCGTCTTATGAAGGTCAACGCGGTCATCAGCACATATGCGAACCGCGGAAGGGGAAGCTTTGTCATATCTGAGTCGGCTATTATGTTCTGGGCGCTTATGGTGATTCTTGTTGTGTCCGTGGCAGTTGCGGTAGTGGGAACTGTGTTTATGCGTCCGAGTCAGGGTAAAAATGTGCTGACACGGCTTACTGATAAGCTGTATGCCGGATATCAGCATATTTTTGCAAATGTGCCTGTTGTATTCAAGGAGCTTCACAAGCTGCTTGTGACAAGCAGGGGATTTACGGTTATTGTGGTGCTTCTGCTGGTTGTTATGTATTTTATCAGTTATGGAAAGATGGCTTTCTCGGACAACTCCAGAGAGCGTGACAGGATATATCTTGAAAAGGGCGGTGCTGATTATTCGCAGATATCCGCCCTGATTGATGAGCGCAGAGCTGATTATATGCAGGCTGTCCAGAAAAGTATGGAAGCTTCTGAACAGTATGAGAATGGTGAGATTGGAATTGACGAGTTATCGCAGATTAATTCGACTGTGTCTATATATGCGTCGCGTTATGCTGCGGTGAGGGAATTTGAGCAGAAGCAGGAATATCTTGAGAATCTTAAGGAAGAGACTGGTATTGATGGTTATATGATGTCAGACAGGGGATATGAGGAGATATTTGGCAAGTACGGAAAGGCAAGAGAGACTGTTCTTCTTATGGCTCTGCTTGTGTCTGTTGTGCTTATTGTTTCTGAGAATATCGGAATTGAGACAAGCACAGGAACTAAATATATTGTCAATGCTGCAAGCGGAAAGAACACTGTTAAGGTTAAGCGGATTGTGGCATCTCTAGTGTTGTGCATAGTCCTGTATGTTCTTGTGTATGGAATTGATATGATACATTTGCGAAGCTATTACGGCATGCCGTACACGGACGCACCGCTTATGAGTCTCACATTTATGAGGGATTGCGGGCTTCATATTACTGTTGGAACATTTATGATAATCAGACTGATTGTGAGACTGATTGCAATGCTCATTACATTTGCAGTTACATATGTGCTGTGCAGCCGTTTTTCTGAGGTGCGCGGAAGGGTTGTGTCTGTGCTTCTTATGGCTGCGGTGATTGTGATTGCGGCTGTGATGGGAAATGTGAGTATATGGTGAAAGGGTGAATAAGGATATTGAAAAAGGCAGAAGATTTACCTGAATTTCTCAGGTAGTTCTTCTGCCTTGTGTTTTATGTGTTGTGTGAATTATTCCGCATCACCGAAGATTACATGTCTTACTGGTGTAAGTGCATATAAAAGTATCATGCCGATGATTCCGCATACGATTATCTCGCCAGCACCAACTGTAACGAAGAACATTGCAAACATGCCCTCTGAGCCGTAAGCAAACTTAAGTACGAATGGTACAATGATGGTGTTAGCAACAATTGGTGGAACTGGTGCAAGCCACTTATGCTTTCTTAACAGGTATGTTCCGATTGCGCCGATAAGTGTTGCAATACTTCCAAATACTACATCCCATACGATTGCACCACCAAGAATATTAGCAATTATACATCCAACAAATAATCCAGGGATTGCTGCAGGTGTAAAGTAAGGCAGTATTGTGAGTGCCTCCGCAATTCTGAACTGCACTGGTCCGAAACTGATGTAGTTAAAGATTACTACAAGTACGACATAGATTGCTGCGATAACAGCGGCCTGTGTGATGAATTTCACACTCATTCCTTTTTTCTTCATATTCAATTATCTCCTTTAGTTTTGTTTTGCGTGTGGAAGGTCTCGAACACACGATTTGTTACTGTGTCATAACACAGCCTGTGTAGTTTAGCAGATTATCATGAGATTGGTAAGTAAAAATGTATATTATATGTGAATGTAAGCTGGATGTAAGTTTCGTGTTATATAATTGTGGTAAATAAAGAAGCACATTTTTAATAAGAGACATTGAAAAAGGAGGGCGAGATTTATGGATGATAAAAATGTTGTTAAGAAAAGGGTGACTCTTGCTATTGCATTTGCAGTATTCATTGTTGTGGTAATTGCAGTAATACTGCTTATCAAGCCAGTAATGTCTAAGGTTCAGGAGAATCGCACAGCAAAGGTGTCTCAGGAAACGGCACAGGAAGCGGAAGAATTTCTTAAGACTAAGTATCCGGAAGTTGTGATTGAGAAGCGCGAAATGTATGTCGAAGAGCATAAGCCGCAGGAGAATACGCAGTACATTAGCAGCAAGAGCATTGATACGGAATATTCGTATGCATCTTACGTATTCTATGGTACAATGGATACACCAGATGCGAAAGGAGACAGCGTCATAATCTACATGTCGGATAGCGGAAGGTCGCCATATTATACTGTTAAGGACAGCACGAATAAAGATGATGCAAAATGGCAGATGTCGATTGTGCAAAATAAGTCAGGCAATGCTAAGACTTGGGATTATGCATTTAAAGAAAAGTAATGCTTAAGATTATAGGAATATATTTATTGATTATTAATGTAGTAACATTTGCTTTGTATGGAATTGATAAATGGAAAGCGATACACAACAAATGGCGCATAAGGGAGGCGACTCTTCTTATTACAGCGCTAATCGGCGGTTCGCTTGGAGCTTTTATTGCAATGCAGATGTTCAGGCATAAGACAAAAAAGTGGTATTTTAAGTATACGGTTCCTGCTATGCTTGTTGTGCATGTCGCTTTGATGGTTTTATTAGTGGTGAAATTGTAGTGTATCGTAAGGCACAGGCTTGAATGAGGGGCTTGCGTCTATGGAAATATATGATTCATAATGTGATTATTGAGATGATTCACGCAGGTTGTTTAGAAATTGGCAGCCTGCGTGAATTTTGTATCTGCAAAAGCGTATGAAACACAAAAGTTTTTGGGTTATAACCGAAAAACTTTCTGATGGGACTATAAATTAAGGAGCGTAACCGCATTTTTACCGAGTATTGCATCGGTATCTTTTTCTGAAAATCCACATTCCTTTATAAGTTCCACAGCGTCTTTCTGGTCGTCCCATGGGCTGTCAGAACCAAATAATATGCGGTCGGCGCCATGGGTGAGAACCATTTTCTTAAATTTTTCTATTGGAAGGCTCGCATTGTGGTTGAGTTTTTTGATGCATGATGATGTATCCAGGTATACATTTTTCATGTAATCTTCTTCTAATATGCCGGCAACTTCGTTCCATTGTCCCCAGCCACCCATATGTGCAAGGACGAGTTTTTCAGGCTTTACTTCCTGAATCATTGTGGCAAGTCTGTCGACGCTTGACTCGTCGCAGCCCGGAAAACTCACATCGAAGCCTGCATGTATAAGTATTATAAGTCCGAGAGATGACGCATATTCTATAAGTCTTAATGATTGCATATCATCTATATTGGTTTTCTGGAAAACTGGGTGAAGCTTGATTCCTTTGAAACCGTTTTTGGAGAGCCAGTTCAGTATTTCTCTGAAATTCTCACAAGCCGGGTGTACTGCCCCAAATGAAATTAGCCCGGTTGTCTTACTTGTTTCATTAGTCTTTAAAGCAAGTGTATTGATTGTGTCGCACTGATTAGGCTTGGTTGCCACGGGAAGCAGTACGGAGTAATCAATGCCTGCCTTTTTCATGGATTCTTTAAGTGAGTCCACTCTTCCGTCAAGATAGTTATGGATGCCGCCACTGTGGGCTAATGTACCAACAGCCCTGTCAGCGAGTTCATCTGGAAATGTATGTGTATGAAAATCTATTATCATAAAACCTCCTTGAGATTAGGTATATACGGCTGTCATCTGCTGTTGTATAGGTGACAGCCGTATATTAGTCATTACATATATAATAACCATTTTGACATGGTGTATACAATTGTTTAAGTGTTATATTTGCTCCGCTTTATTATGTATATATTTTTCGTATAAAATCAAGTTCTTTTTTGGGGGATGACCTACTAAAGCTGATAGAAGTGGAAGATTAGTAGGCAAAATTAAGCAAGATAAAGAGCAGTAGGAAGGATAACAGCCGGGAAAGACCTACTAAAAAGAGCGTAAGCAGCAGATTAGTAGGTGAAATCAAGCAAGATAAAGAACAGGAGAGAGGATAACAGCTGGGAAAGACCTACTAAAGAGAGCGTAAGTGGAAGATTAGTAGGCGAAATCAAGCAAGAAGATGAGCGGATGGGAAGAAAATAGTTGTGAAAGACCTACTAAAGTTGAGGAAAATGGAAGATTAGTAGGCAAAATTAAGCAAGATAAAGAGCAGGAGAGAGGATAACATCCGTGAAAGACCTACTAAAGTTGAAGCAAGTGGCGGATTAGTAGGCACACAGCCAACACCCATCTAATACCATGACGAATAACCAGCACATACCACCAAATACTCAGCTAATACCGAGCCATTACCCAGCTCCCCCACAATTCAAATAACAAGAATCTGCAAAAACCCTATTGACAAATAGGAAATTGAGAATATAATGATTTACATACCAAGATACTATGTTTATATGGAATTAGATTTTGCAAGGAGGTACATGGAGGTTGAAGAATAGGATTATTGACACAGATGTACTTATTATAGGTGGTGGAACGGCAGGGTGTTTTGCCGGTATCACACTTGGAGGGAAGAAAGACCTTGATGTACTGATTGTTGAGAAAGCTAACATTGTACGAAGCGGATGTCTTGCGGCAGGCGTTAATGCAATTAATGCTTATATCACTAAAGGCAGAGTTCCACAGGATTATGTTGATTATTGTAAGAAGGACGCAGATGGAATAGTAAGAGAGGATTTGCTTCTTTCAATGTCGGAAAGACTCAATCATGTCACTAAAGTAATGGAGGACTTAGGACTTGTAATCCTTAAAGATGAGAATGGAGATTATGTTGCGAGAGGAAATCGCAATATTAAGATAAATGGTGAGAATATCAAGCCGATACTGGCGGAAGCAGTTAAGAAGCAGGACAATGTAGCGGTAATCAATCACCTGAATATAACAGATTTCATAGTAGAGAATAACAAGATTAAAGGTGCATACGGATTTGATGTCAATGATGCAGTGTTCTATGAGATAAATGCGAAGGCAGTTCTTGTGGCTACTGGCGGAGCGGCAGGCCTTTACAGACCTAACAATCCTGGATTTTCAAGACATAAAATGTGGTATCCACCGTTCAATACAGGAGCCGGATATGCAATGGGAATCAATGCAGGTGCGGAGATGACCACATTTGAGATGAGATTCATTGCTTTAAGATGTAAAGATACGATTGCTCCGACAGGAACTATCGCACAGGGCGTTCCGGCAAAGCAGCTTAATTCCAACGGCGAAGTGTATGAGAACAAATATGGTCTTACAACTTCACAGAGACTTTACGGAACAGTTACTGAGAACCGAGAGGGCAGAGGTCCTTGCTATCTTGGAACTAAGGGAATAAGCAAGGAGCAGGAAGAAGACCTTTACAAAGCATATCTTAACATGGCACCGAGCCAGACACTTAAGTGGCTTGAGGCGGCGGGCGGTCCTTCTGAGGAAAATGTTGAGATAGAAGGAACTGAGCCATACATAGTCGGAGGCCATACAGCGAGTGGTTACTGGGTTGACAATAACCGAGAGACTACAATTCACGGGCTTTTTGCAGCTGGTGATGTTGCAGGCGGATGTCCTCAGAAATATGTAACAGGAGCTCTGGCAGAAGGCGAGATTGCAGCACAGGCGATAGCTGAAAGGCTTGAAGGCTCAGGAAAGGGCTTTGTTGTAAATGAGGTGGCAGATTCAGAATTGTCTGAGAACGCATTTGCAAAGAAGAGCGAGTATGAGAGATTTCTTAATAATAAGCAGGGACTGGTTGATATCGAGCAGACTGAGGAAGCAATGCAGAAGATTATGGACCAGTACGCAGGTGGCATAAGCACTGATTATCAATACAATGAAGCAAGACTTGAGCTTGCAGATGAGAAGATTAAATTCTTAGAGCAGAGCATTGATAATCTTGCGGCACAGGATGCAGATGACTTGCTTAGAATCTATGAGATAAGAGAAAGACTTACGGTGTGCAGAAGTGTTATAGCACATTTGAAAGCAAGAAAAGAAACCCGTTGGCACAGCTTTGCGGAGAATATGGATTATCCGGCTAAGAGTGATGACTGGTTAAAATATGTCAACTCCCGCAAGGAGAATGGCGAGATTAAGATAATCATAAGAGACCTTGTGAGAGGAGGCGACAGCTATGAGCATTCAGATAAATAAGTTAAAATGCGTTGGCTGCGGGAAGTGCATTGAAGCCTGTCCCGGCAACCTTATCAAGAAAGATACTGATGGAAAAGCATTTATAAAGCATGTCAAGGACTGCTGGGGCTGCACATCTTGTCTTAAGGAATGTCGTTTTGAGGTGATTAATTTCTTTCTGGGTGCTGATGTCGGTGGCAAGGGAAGCACTCTTTCGTTCAGACAGAATGGAAGCATCAATACATGGACGGTGACTTCGCCGGATGGAACAGTTAAGACGCTTGAGGTCAACAGACAGGAATCTAATAAATATTAGGGAGGAATATCATGGGTAATTTATCACATTTGGACGCACTCGAAGCAGAGGCGATATATATTATAAGGGAAGTTGCAGCAGAATGCGAAAAGCCGGTAATGCTGTATTCTATAGGAAAGGACAGCTCAGTTATGCTTCATCTTGCAATGAAAGCATTCTATCCTGAGAAGCCGCCATTTCCATTTCTTCACATTGACACAACATGGAAGTTCAAGGAAATGATTAAGTTCAGGGATGAGACAGCGAAAAAGCTTGGAATCGAGATGCTTACATACACTAACGAAGAGGGTGTTAAGCAGGGAATCAATCCATTTGACCATGGCTCAGCTTACACTGATATCATGAAGACTCAGGCTCTTAAACAGGCACTTAACAAATACGGCTTCACAGCGGCATTTGGCGGTGGACGAAGAGACGAGGAGAAATCAAGAGCTAAGGAGAGAATTTTCTCTTTCAGAAATACAGCACAGGCATGGGATCCAAAGAACCAGCGCCCAGAAATGTGGAAGCTTTACAACACTAAGATTCACAAGGGTGAGAGCATGAGAGTTTTCCCTATCTCTAACTGGACTGAGAAGGATATCTGGCAGTACATCCAGAGAGAAAAGATTGATATTGTACCTCTTTATTTTGCAGCAGAAAGACCTGTTGTATACCGTGACGGCAATATCATCATGGTTGATGATGACAGAATGAGACTTCTTCCGGGCGAAAAGCCACAGATGAAGAAGGTAAGATTCAGAACTCTTGGCTGTTATCCACTTACAGGCGGTGTTGAGTCAGACGCAGAAACTCTTGATGAGATTATCGAAGAGACTTTAAGTGCGGTTGAATCAGAGAGAACAAGCCGTGTTATCGACCATGAGGAAGCAGGAAGCATGGAAAGAAGAAAGAAAGAGGGGTACTTCTAGAATGAAAGGTTTACTTAAATTTATTACATGCGGTAGTGTTGATGATGGAAAATCTACACTTATCGGACACATTTTATATGATTCAAAGTTATTGTATGCCGATCAGGAGAAGGCGTTAGAGCTTGATTCCAAGGTCGGAAGCCGTGAAGGTAAGATTGATTATTCACTTCTTCTTGATGGTCTTATGGCTGAGAGAGAGCAGGGAATTACTATTGATGTTGCTTACAGATATTTTACAACTGACAACAGAAGCTTTATCGTTGCTGATACTCCGGGACATGAGGAGTATACAAGAAACATGGCGGTTGGTGCTTCATTTGCAGACCTTGCAGTAATTCTTGTAGACGCAAAGCAGGGCGTGCTTATCCAGACGAAGAGACACGCAAGAATCTGCGCACTTATGGGAATTAAGCATTTTGTATTTGCAGTTAATAAGATGGACCTTGTTGGTTACAGCGAGGAGCGTTTCAACGAGATAAATGCGCAGATAGCAGAGCTTACAAAGGAGCTTTCTTTGTCAGATGTAGTTGTTATCCCTGTTTCAGCAACTGAGGGTGACAATGTAACAACTAAGTCTGAAAATATTCCTTGGTATAAGGGTCAGGCACTTCTTCCTTATCTTGAGCAGGTTGATGTTGATGATACTGAGGAAGAAAAGGGCTTCTACATGCCTGTTCAGAGAGTATGCCGTCCAAATCATGAATTCCGTGGTTTCCAGGGTCAGATTGAGGCAGGAAGCGTATCTGTTGGTGACGAGATTATCACTCTTCCAACTAAGGAGCATGTTCATGTCAAGAGCATCCATGTTGGTGATAAGGAAGCCCAGAGCGCATCTATTGGACAGCCTGTTACTATCCAGTTAGACCGCGAGGTTGATGTCTCAAGAGGTTCAGTTCTTGCAGCAGGAGCAGACCTTAAGCTTGCAACAGAGATAACAGCTACAATTCTCTGGATGGACGATGATGTTCTTACTAATAACAAGAACTTTTTTGTAAAGCTTGGAACAAGACTTATTCCGGGCGTTGTTACTGAGATTGTCAATACTATTGATGTCAATACAGGCGAGGAGAAGCCAGCAACTCTTCTTAATAAAAATGAAATCGCTGTATGTAAGATTTCTCTTGCTGATGTAATTGTTGTTGATGAATTCAACCTTCACAAGACTATGGGGGAGCTTATCCTCATAGACCGTGTTACTAATATGACTAGTGCCTGCGGCGTTGTCCGTGAAGTTAATGAGGCAGCAAGCGATGTTAAGGAAGTTGACGCAGCTTTCAGAGCGGAGCTTAACAACCAGAAGCCTGTTGTTGTTGAGGCTGTTCTTTCAGACAAGATTAATGTTGATTTCTTAAAGAAGGTTGAGAAGGAACTTCTTCTTGACAGCAAGCATGTATATCTGTATGTTCCGGCAGAAGGCGAGGATTATACAAATGTTGTGACTCACCTTGTAAATGCAGGTATTGTTGTTATTCTTGCACTTAAAGAGAAAGCAGATATTAAGATTGATGGTGCAGAAGTCCTTGCAGGCTGGGAGTCTGAGGTTGACGCAACTACTGCGGATGTGGCTGCATACATTAAGAAGAATGCGTAGTCTGGGGGAAGAACGGACGCAGCACCAAACTTACAACCATACGCAGGCACGCTTGCGCTACTTGTCGCACGCAGCGGTACTAAGCGTGTCAGGATTCGCCTCACTTTGTGAGGCTGTCCTGACATGCTAAGTGCCGGCGGCTCCAAAGTGCCCTGCGTATGGTTGCAAGTCTGGTGTTGCTGTGGGTCTTCCCCGCTGAGTGGGGTTACTTCAGGGTTGGAAGTGTTGGCAGACGGGCGGTAAAGGGCGCTTCGCTGCTTTACCTTGGGTTTGGCAAAGCTTGCTTCGCTGCTTTGCTTGGTTTTGGAATATATTTATGTGGGAGTCAGGTATAGATGAAAAAATATAGATTTTTTAAAAAGTTAATATGTTTAGGTATGATTTTCAGCCTGACTTTTATTGGACTTTCTGGCTGTGGGCAGAAGAAGACGGAACTTGTTAATGTTTCTTATGATGCCACAAGAGAGTTTTATAAGGAGTATAACAGGCTTTTTGAGGATTACTGGTATGGCAGGACTGGAGAGAAGGTTGAGGTTATCCAGTCTCATGGCGGTTCTGGAAAGCAGGCGCTAGAGGTTGCTAACGGTCTTGGTGCTGATGTTGTCACGCTTGCACTTGAGGGCGATGTTAATGTTATAAGGGACGAAGGGCTGATTGATGACGGATATATTGATGATTATTCTGATGACAGCTCGCCTTACACTTCTACGATTGTCTTTCTTGTAAGAAAGGGTAATCCTAAGAATATTAAGGACTGGGATGATCTTCTTAATGATGGGGTTAAGGTTATTACCCCTAATCCTAAGACTTCCGGAGGAGCCAGATGGAATTTCCTTGCGGCATGGTATTATTTTAAGAAGCAGGGACAGACTGATGAACAGGTTCAGGCAAGTGTTACCAAGCTTTACAAGAATGTGGCAGTGCTTGATTCAGGTGCAAGAGGTTCTTCTACAACATTTGCAGAGAACGGACAGGGGGATGTTCTGATTGCATGGGAAAATGAAGCATTTTTCGCATTACAGGAATATCCGGGTGAGTATGAGATTGTTGTTCCATCTGCATCTGTATTGTGCCAGCCAACGGTTGCAAAGGTTGACGAGGTCACACAGATGAATGGAACAGAAGGGTTGGCAGACGCCTATCTTTCTTTCCTGTACACTGATGACGCACAAAGGCTTGAGGCGCAGAATTTCTACCGCCCTGTAAACAAAGATATCCAGAAGGAATACGAGGCTTCCAGCGATTCAAGGAACATTAAGGAAATCCCTTCCGATGGTAAATGGATTGTCAAAGACATTGACATGGTGGATATCGGGTATTTTGGCGGCTGGGAAGCGGCTACACAGAAGTTTTTCTCTGACGGCGGAATATTTGATAAGATATATGATTAATTAAAATGTTTTGTTGAATATACTGCGCGGTTGAATATATTGAGCGAATCTGACTATGCACAGGTACATGAAGCCTACTAATATAGAGCAAGTTGTTGGTTTAGTAGGTTTCTGCGGAGAATATTATAAGTTGTTTAAGTGAGAAGACCTACTAATCAATCAGGGAAGATATGATTAGTAGGTCTTTCACTCGCAAATTGCTTACAGTTCTTAGTAAAATGTGGAAAAAGACCTACGAAAATATGTTAATTTAACAATATAGTAGGTTATGAGTCAGAAAGTATATGTATAAACTATGGAAATGACCTACTATATTGAGTGTATAATGGCTTTTAGTGGGTTTTGTCCTCCGTCAGCAGTCTCTTATAAGAACAGTCAATTCCAAGTGCGCCAAGCGGAGCGGTCACTATGATTGCGAGCACAGCTACGGAAAGCACTATCTGTCCGCAGGCAAGTCCGGCGGCTAAAGGAACTGAGCCGATGGCTGCCTGAACGGTTGCTTTAGGAAGATAGGCAATTACACAGAAAAGGCGTTCCTTCCATGTAAGGTTTGTTTTTACGGTGCAGAGAAGCACTCCGGCAGCTCTGAAAACAAGTGCGGCGAGAATCATAAGCAAGGCTGGAAGTCCGGCTTTCAGTGTGTAGCGGATATCGACAGCCGCGCCGACAAGCACGAACAATATTACTTCAGCAGCGAGCCACAGCTTGCCAAATTTTTCGGACAGACGGGCTGATACGGCGGGGACACATTTAAACTTAAGCGTACATGCCATAGCGACAACAGCAAGCAGCCCTGAAACAGACACTTTTCCTTCAAGCCAGCCCTCAATTGCAATAAGAAGGAAAGAGAAGCCAAGTACGATGATAACCTTCATGCTGTTTCTTACGGTATGCTTGCGGGCGTATGATGTTTCAAAGAACAGATACAGTCCCAATCCGGTTACCATGCCAAGAATTATGCCGAGTATAATAGACACAGGAATATTTACGAAATCCATAACATTAGCCCTGCCGCCCTGTGCCACATTTAAAAATGTAGTGAACAACACTATTACAAATATGTCATCGCATGAAGCCCCAGACAGTATCATCTGTGGAATTGCCTTGGCAGTTCCGTAGCGTTTCTCAATGAGCATTACCATTCGGGGAACGACAACCGCAGGAGAAACAGCGGCGAGAACCGCGCCCATCACGGCAGCTTCGGCGTGGTTAATTCCAAGAATTACAGGGGCAAGCAGAATATAACCGATGATTTCACAGGAAGCTGGAACGAAGGACATGAGAATAGCACTTCGTCCGGCTTTTTTCAAGTCTTTTAAGTCAAGCGACAGACCGGCTTTGATAAGAATAATGATAAGAGCCATTTTTCGCAGGTCAGCCGATATTGAAAGGATTGACGGGTCAAGGAAATCAAGGATATATGGTCCGAGAACAATACCGGTAACAAGCATTCCGATGATTCTCGGAAGTCTCAGCTTCTGGCAGATTGCGCCCATGACGAGTCCGACCAGAAAGATAAGTGATAAAGATGTCAGCATAATAAGCCTCCTTAAAAATGTAGAAAATGCATTTATGAACGCAAAAAAAGCTGATGCTTCCTGCGACATAAAATCGTAGAAGTCATCAGCTTGAATAAGCAGTTTAGGTTTCCCAAGGGAGTACTTCATTCCCTTTGATATTTATAATACTTTGGGGCAGGATTGTCAAATGTAAATGAGGAAATATATAATATTTAAAGAAAAATATATAATTTCCGAAAATTGAAATAATATTTCCTGAAAATGCCTTGATATTTCCGAAAAATTGCGTAGAATATAATATAGATGTATATAAATGTTGTGAATTAAGTAAGAGGCGGTGTGGAATCTGTGTACATGACACGGATTTCAGTATGTGCAGTAATGCACAGAAAAGAGGGGCTTTATGGATATTAGATATATTAAGGCGAAGGAATTATCCGCAAGATGGGGCGTGACGCCGAGAAGAATTAACCAGTTGTGTACAGAGGGAAAGCTGCCGGGAGCTTATAAGGAAGGCAAGTTCTGGATGATACCTGACGATGTGGATAGACCGGATTGTTTAAGGGAGAATAGGAATCTTTATGTCAGGGAAGACAGCGTTGTATACAACAGGAAGCGTCCCTGCCCGGTTGGAATAACATCTTATAAAGAAGTGTCGAATGAATGTTATTATGTAGACAAAACATTGCTTATCAGGGACATTATAGATAATCACAGTAAGGTGTATTTATTTACAAGACCGAGAAGATTCGGAAAGACACTTACTATGGACATGGTTCGCACATTTTTTGAAAAGACTGATACGGACACATCAATATATTTTAAAGATAAATATATATGGCGCGCGGGTGCAGCATATAAGGGGAAGCAGGGGCAGTACCCGGTGATTTTTCTTACATTTAAAGACGCCCACCAGTCAACATGGCAGGACATGTACGCAAGTCTCTGCTTTACATTAAGGAATGAATTTTTGCGACATATTGAACTGACGACAAGCGCCAGATTAAGTGACTATGATAAGAAGTATCTTAAGTCAATACTTGATGATGAGGCAACGATAATAGATTATCAGTTTGCACTGGGGAAGCTGTCGGCAATGCTTTCAAAGCATTATGGCAGGAATGTAATCGTGATAATTGACGAGTACGATACGCCAATCCAGCAAGGACATATATTTGGATACTATGATGAAGTGATTGGCTTTATGAGAAATCTTTTGTCGGCTGTCTTAAAGGACAATCCAAGTCTGGAACTGGGGATTCTCACGGGAATTCTCCGCATAGCTAAGGAAAGCCTGTTCAGCGGGCTTAACAATCTTGTGGTTAATACAATTCTTGATGATGAATACTCGCAATATTTTGGATTCACGGAAGAGGAAGTTTCTGCTATGGCGCAGTACTACGGCGTGTCTGACCGGCTGGGTGAGATTAAGGAATGGTATGACGGCTATATGTTTGGCAGAACCGGAATATATAATCCGTGGTCGGTTATTAATTACTTCAATAACAAATGTGTTCCCAAAGCCTTCTGGTCAAGAACAAGTGGCAATGAGATAATCGGCGAGCTGTTTAATAGTGCTGATACCACATTTGCAGACAACTTATTAAGATTGCTGCAGGGCAGTACTGTTCAGGCAATTGTTGACACAGATATCATATATCCTGAGATTAATGGAGATATTGATACAATATACAGCTTCCTTCTGGTTGCCGGATATCTGCGTGTGTCAGAGCATATTGGCTCTCTGTACGACAATCCGATATGCGCGCTGTCGATACCTAATTATGAGATAAAGAGCGTGTTCCAGAAGGAGATTATTGACAGATATAATGGAATATTTACAGGTGCGCTGCTAAGAAACTTTGCGGAATCAATCCGTACGGGAAATGCACATTTATTAACAGAAACCTTGCAGCAGTATCTTTTGCAGTCTGCAAGCGTGTTTGATACGGCACATGAGGATTTCTATCATGGGGTGGTATTTGGAATGCTTGCGGTATTGTCAGACAATTATTATATCTCGTCTAACAGGGAGTCAGGTGAGGGACGATTTGACATAGAGCTGCAACCGAAGAGCCGTGGCGGACACGGATATATCATAGAATTCAAAGCATGTAAGGAAGCTGAGCTTGAGAAGATGGCTGGCAGTGCAGTCAGACAGATTCAGCAGAAAAGTTACACAGCCAATCTTGAAAAGCATGGCGTGTCTGGGATTGGCATGTTCGGAGTTGCATTCAGTGGTAAGAAAGTGAGTGTGGCGTATGAGGAGCATGATGTGAAGAAGCGCAAGTCACGCGAATAGAAGAATTGCAGAAAAAAGGACGGTAAGAAGTTAATTCTTATCGTCCTTTTTGTCACGGATTATTTATCCTTAATTGCATTATACAGATTAACAATCTCGCCATCTTTCTTGGAATTCAAGAACACAGTCTGGTCAGCAGTTTTTATCATAAGTACAGGAGACACATCATTAAAAATGTAGAGATTACATTTGCCATAAGTATTTCCTTTGAATTTGCCGACAAGGTAACTGTCGGTTGCGCCGCCGTTATATCTGAAAAAATGGTCATCAGGCAGTGAATCCATCAGAGTAATTTCGGTAATGTCGTCAATGTTAATTCTGCTTGAGTAACCGCATGAAGATACATTTACAGTGCTATCAGTAGTCCTGATGTCGATAGTAACATGAATGTATGGAATTAATACAATAGTTGTCCATATTAGTAATCCAAGAATAACAGCCGTTATGCTTCCGGTGAATATCTTAGCACCTGTGCGGGCGTAGTTAAGCGAGTAGTTGGTCGAACACAGCCTGTCGGGTACGAAAAGGTGCGGGTCATTAGGATTGTAGTAAAATCCGGTCTTCCAGTAGTCATCATCATCAACAAATACTGGCTGTGTGTCAGCCTTAAGCATTTCATTCTTTCTGTTGCGTGCAAGAATAAGAATGACAGTGAGCGTGCAGCCGCTTAACAACTGCAGAATAATGTACATCCAGAAACTTAAATCTCCAACAGTATCCTGAATAATACACATTAAGACAAATGTTATCCATGCCACGAAGTTAAGAAGTGACATTACAAGCATTGCTGAAGCAATGTATTTCTTCATAGTCATATTAACAATGTTGTTAATGTCCGAATTAAGGCTGTATGCCTGATTCTGTCGTCTGTTCATATAAATGTGGAACACAAACCCGAATACAGAAACTATGACAGTACATATTGCAAATACAATAATCATTGAAAAATATGCTCTGTCCGTCCATGAATAGAATGGAATCAAAGCCAGCAGTTCTGCTGCAATTATGATGATGTGGTATCTAAAGCTGATTGGAGTTGCATCTGCATTTGCACAAGCACGCGTATCTATAAAGACCTTCTGTTTCTGGGATTCCACAAACCAGCCATTCTGTACCTTTAACAGATACATTTTCCGATGCGCTGAAAGCTGGATATACATAATTCCGAAAACGAACACGAGAATCCAGATTGTATACATAATAACGAAAATGATTATGTTCACAAAATTAAGAAAGCATATGGCTATTGAGAGTACTGCATTGATATTCTGAAAATATTTCATGCTTTTCTTAAAGTGTGTCATAAGTCGGGTGACATCGTCATCGTTAACATGGTCGCCTGGAATGTGGACTCCGATAAGCATTCCATTGTTGTATCGGTAGTTGGATTCATATGCAAATCTCATGATCAGGACTGTGAACATGTTGCATACGAAGAATAGCATAAACATTGCGATTTTCATAAGGAAACCTCCTTGTATAGTGGGACTGTGTGTGTTAATGCATGTGTGAATACAGGTATATTACATTGTGCAGGGATTCATCTTGGAATAAATATTTTCGCACATTTTTAAGAATTCTTCTTTATCCATTCCAGTAATGCTTGCTTCTGCTGACAGCAGCTCAAGTTCTGATTCAAGCTTTTCCCTGAATTCAATATCCATATTAATATTCTCGGCGACAAATGCACCAAGCCTTCTGTCGGTTTTAATAAAACCTTCAGCTTTAAGAATCTGGTAGGTTTTATTGACGGTCATTGTATTAACGCCTGCGTCAAAAGCAAGCTGTCTGACGGTCGGCAGTTTCTCACCAGCCTTGAGTTCTCCCTTGCCGATTCCTTTAACAATCTGATTTCTTAACTGTACATATATGGGTGTGTCGCTCGCAAAATCAAGTTCTATAACCATGTGAAGCTCCTTTCTGTAAAGAGAGGTGATTTATGTTTTACTTGTATTATATACAGTAATACAGATAAGACAAGAAGTCAAGAGAACAGGGTGAGGATAATTATAGGCATGAGATAATATTTGGAAAATGCCTACACAATTATGGTAATTATGTAGATTAGTAGGTCTGTTGAGGAGAATGCGAAGTGGTAAAAGAGAATATTGACAGAGAAAGACCTACGCAGGGAGGGAAAATTGGCAGGATAGTAGGTCTTTCGAGAGGGATGAGAAGGAATAAAAGAGAAACTAGGAGGAAAAAGACCTACGCAAGCTAAGAAAACAAGATGTTTAGTAGGTTTACGGAGAAAAAAGCGTTCCGAAGAAAAGAGGCATCAGGAAAACAACCAGAAATCCTATAAACACTATTGACATATAAACCTAGTAGGTATATAATCTGCAACATAGTAACATATAAAATTAGTAGGAATTAAAAATCAACAAACATTTCAAGGATGGCGGAGTATTCGACAAGATATATGAGAAGAAGTAATTAAGGGAAGGGGAAACGACAGAATGAAAGAGAAGAAAAGAAAGAAAAAAAGAGTAATACCGGGCTTTGGTCTTTCATTTGGAATAACAATTGCAATGTTAGGATTCATTGTTGTTATCCCTTTATGTACCCTTGTGATATTCTCGGCAAAGCTGTCGTTTACGGAATTTATAACGACAGTTACAAGGCCGAGAGTGCTTTCAAGCTACAGAGTAAGTCTTGAGACTGCGTTAATCGCGGCACTTATAGACGCAGTTATGGGAACAATTCTTGCATGGGTTCTTGTAAGATACAACTTTCCGGGTAAGCAGATTATGAATGGAATAATTGAACTTCCATTTGCACTGCCGACAGCTGTTGCGGGTATAGCACTTACACATCTGACAACAACTAATGGCTGGCTTGGAGCATTTTTTGGCAAATTTGGAATCCGGATTGCATATACAAGGCTGGGAATTATATTCGCACTTATATTCGTTGGAATACCATTCGTAGTGAGGGCTGTCCAGCCGGTGCTGGAAAAGGTGGATATCCAGTACGAGGAGGCAGCCAACATGCTTGGAGCAACCAACAGGCAGACAGTATTCAGGGTAATACTTCCAGAGATACTTCCAGCACTCATCGGCGGATTCACAATGTCATTCGCAAGAGGACTTGGCGAATATGGCAGTGTCGTATTTATAGCAGGAAATACACCATATGAGACAGAGATAGCACCGCTTATGATTATGTCAAAATTACAGGAATATGATTATGCAAGTGCAACATCAATAGCGCTTGTAATGCTTTTCATCGCATTTATTATTCTTTTTATAAATGCAGTGTTACAGAGCAGGACATCGAAGATTGTAAGTGGAATTTCATAGAAAGGGGTTAGTGTATGAACATTAGAAAAGATTCAAGTCCGTTAAAATGGATTCTAATAGGTATAAGTGTGTTGTTTTTATTTGTGATGCTTATTCTGCCCCTCAGCTATGTAATGTATACAGCATTTTCTAAGGGCATAAAGGTATTTCTGGCAGCAGTTACCGACAAATACGCGCTTCATTCAATTAAGCTGACAATAGAGGTTTCGCTTATTGCGGTTGTGTGCAACACATTTTTCGGAATATTTGCTTCATGGCTTATTACGAAATTCCAGTTTAAGGGCAAGAAGATTATATCTACTTTAATAGATTTACCACTCACAGTTTCACCGATTATAGCAGGTCTTATATATGTGCTTACATTCGGTAGACAGAGTTTTATATATCCATATCTTAAGGCTATGGGAGTAAGAATTATATTTGCAGTTCCGGGTATCGTGCTTGCGACTATATTTGTAACGTTTCCATTCATATCAAGGGAGCTGATACCGGTTCTTACCTCGCAGGGAACTGATGAGGAAGAAGCTGCGGCACTTATGGGCGCCAATGGCTGGACTATATTCTGGAAGGTTACATTCCCGCATATCAAATGGCCGCTTCTCTACGGTATTGTACTGTGTACAGCGAGAGCTATGGGGGAGTTTGGCGCGGTATCCGTTCTTTCAGGACATTTGCGCGGAAGAACTAACACGATGCCGCTGTATATTGAACTTCTGTATCAGGGATATGATTTTACAGGAGCATTTGCAGTGTCAGCAATTCTTGTGCTGATGGCGGTTATTATACTTGTGCTTCGAAGTGTACTTGAATACAAGGGACAGCAGGCAGCTAAGGCAGAGAAAGGGCAGCAGGAAGGATAGAAACGCACTACAACAGAAAGGCGGAACAGATTATGGCAGATTTACAGCAGGATACAGAGAAATATGTAGAGCTTCGTAATATCAATAAGACATATGGCACATTTAAAGCTTCGAATAATATTAATCTTGGAATAGGGAAGGGCAAGCTTATTGCACTGCTTGGACCTAGCGGAAGCGGCAAAACTACAATCTTAAGAATGATAGCAGGTCTTGAGACTGCGGATTCAGGTGATATTATTATTGACGGCAAGGTTGTTAATGATGTGCCGGCAAGTAAGCGTGGAATAGGTTTTGTTTTCCAGAACTACGCACTTTTCAGATATATGACAGTGTATGATAACATTGCATTTGGATTAAAAGTCAATAAATGGAAAAAATCGGACATTAAGAAACGTGTTGATGAGCTTATTGAGCTTGTCGGACTTTCAGGCATGGCGAAAAGATACCCTAGCCAGTTATCAGGTGGACAGAGACAGAGAGTAGCATTTGCAAGGGCATTAGCACCTAATCCGGAGCTTCTGCTTCTTGATGAACCATTTGCAGCAATTGATGCGAAGGTAAGACAGGAATTAAGAAGCTGGCTTCGTGATATGATTACAAAGGTTGGAATCACAAGTATATTCGTAACACATGACCAGGATGAGGCAATTGAGGTTGCTGATGAAATTATTGTCACTAACAAGGGACATATAGAGCAGATTGGAACGCCAAGACAGATATACAGAGAGCCTGAGACAGCATTTATGGCGGAATTCATGGGACATCCGGTACATGTTGACCGGATTAATAAGATTAAAGGTTTTAACCAGCTTGACGATTCTGTTAAGGCGGTATTAAGACCTGAGAATGTCAACATCACAAGGCTTGATGAGAAAGTTGATTCAGCCGCTTCTGTTGAGAAGGGCGTGGTTGTAGGTAAGCTTTTCATGGGAAAGGAAGTCGAGATAACTGTCAATGTCAACGGCATAGAGGTTGTCGGGACAAGAAATGTAGAGGAAGCTCCGATAAAGAAGGGTGAGGAAGTAAATGTATTTATTCACAGGGCATTTACTTACGGCGCAGATGGAATTGTCAACATTGTTGAAAATGCAAATAAGTTCGAAGACTGGATGGTTATCTAGAATATACAAAATGGAGAAAAGCTGATTAATATGCTTTTCTCCATTTTATGATTTTAGTTATTATTTTTTTTGAGTCCGTATCATTTGCTCTACATATTCCATAATGTAGTAGTTATCCTCTGGCATCTGGCAGCCTACTATGTAGATGCCGTCATTATCAGAACATCTTATAATCTGACCCTCTAATACAGAATGTGCAGGCAAATCAAAATTATCAATTGAAACAGTAATGATTTTGCCTTTGTTATTAGAGAAAAATCTGTCTTTTGAGAGAAATGCAAAACCATTGGCACTCAGATTATCAAGTTTTCCTTCAAATGTTTCGTCTGTACCCTTTACTGTAATTGTACAGTGATTATTCATATCAATTCTAGGATATTTACGACGGTTAAGAATCTGCGGTCTTGTTGTGATTGTAACAATGCCCGTTGTTGCAGATGCTTTTTTGTCAGCTGCAATCTTAGCGTTTTCCCAATGGTATATTACATTTTCAACTGTTACTAACATGTCACATTCAATTGCTGAATTAACTGCAGGCAGTGCCTTCTCAAGTTCAAGAGTTATGCTGTTGTCATTATGTGTCTTAATGGTTCCGTGATATTCAACATTTTCACCATGAGTACCTTTAAGGATTGCGGATGCCTTCATGCCTGTCTTAATATCCTCAATACCCATGAAACCGCCAACACCAAGTTCACACATAAGAGCCTGTATTGTATTTTCCATGGTATTGATATTAGTAGCACTTTCGTCATATTTACTTACAATACGGCTGCTGATATCTCTTGAATTAGTTATGCACTCTGTCATGGTATCAACTATATCTGATACTTGGGACATGTTGCTTACAAGCTGCTTGTTAGCAGATTCAACATCTTTAATGGCTGTATCAATAATATGTATATGGTCTTCAATCTGAGTAGAATCAGATGTGATAAGACTGATACTTTCACTTGTCTGTTTAATCTTGTCAAGAGTAACCTGTATAAGTGATAAAGTCTCTCCAATAGAAGAAAGCATTTTATCGGAGATTACAGCAAGACGGTCTAATGCACTCTGTATTTCACTGGAAGAGGTCTTAGTTTCTGTGCTTAATGCACGAATCTGTTCAGCTACAACAGCAAAGCCTTTACCTGCATCCCCGGCTCTTGCAGCTTCAATAGAAGCATTGAGGGCAAGAAGATTGGTCTGGCTGGATATATTGTCGATAGCACTTGTCTGGTCTTTAACGGTCTTGAATTCTGATTCAAAATCATGCAGGATATGCTCAACCTCTGAAGAAAGCTCAGACATTGTAGTTGCTGTTGTAATAAGGTTTTCAAGGTCGCTTGAGCTTGTGTATGCATGCTCCTGTGACTCAGAAGTAAGGCTTACCATATCGTCAATAAGCTGAGCAACATGTTCTACCTGTGAGCTTATGTCAGTTGTCATATCAGTGGAAGAAGCAGTATGGCTTCTTAAATCTTCATTATTGCTTGAAAGTTCGTTCATGCCAAGCATGATAACATCAGAACCATGCTTATTCTCTGAAGCCAGTTCGCGTACAACAGTAATTCTACTCATAATAGAATTACAGGAAGTCTTAACTTTCTCAACAGTTGAAACAACTCTGTCAAGATCAGCTTTAATACTTCCATTCAAAGCACCATCGGATTCATTAAGGTGTCTGATAGACATAACATAGCAGATGTAGCATAGAAGAAGACATGCAACCTGTAACTGGTAATTCTTCATATCTGCATCAGACCTGCATCCGAGAACAACATATCTGTACACATCACTGACAATAACAGAGAGTACATTAGCAATACCGCAGTTAATCATGAATTTCTTGTTCTTATATAGAACGAGAAGACTCATAACCGGGAGAATATATGTGAATGAAATCGGAGAATCAGTTGTGCATATTACAAATGTATAGAAAATACCATAACCAATAACAAGACATAATCTGTACGCATCAGTTGCTTTTCCCTTGATTCTGAAAAATAATTCTCCAATAAAGAAAGGTATCCAGCAAAGTGCAACAAATATTATGTAGCTGCTTTTTGGATAGATTCCATTAGCTGCATCAGTACCATAATTGGCGGTCAAAAGGAGTGAGAAAACAAGCCATATCCGACGGGCTTTTATATTAGCTTTGGCTTTGAAAACATTAGCGTCATAGTTCATAGCAAAATCTCCTGTAAAATATAAAATTGTTAAGTTGGTGAAATATTTTATCACGAAAATAAACTAACTTTATTCTATAGCAAAAATTTCCTATTTTCAACAAGAATATCTTAAATATGGGGAGAAAAATATAGGGAGAATGTGATACCGATAGGTAGTCGCATTTTGAAACATCTTATAGGTAGAAAACAGATATGACTATAATATTAGAATGAAAATCAACCTATCAAAGCATAATATTATGCAAGCTTATAGGAAATTTCTGCTAAGAGCGGAACGAAAGAATAGTCTCAGACAGTAAAAGAAGAAAAATTTACCTATAGGATGATTGATTTATATGAATATATAGGAGAGACTGATAAAATATATGTGGGCTGATTATAAATTTCTGATTAAACAGAGAAATATAATTAGCTGGTTATATTTACTCAGGCGGTTTTACATAATAATCAAAAGGTAAATTTACTTAATAATATTAAAGCGTTCTGGCTGTGTATAAACAGAAACGTATCAGAAGATGTTAATTTTATTAAGAAATTTAAGCTTTTTTAAGAAATGTTTAATTTTCTTATTGACAAATTATCCGCAAAGGAATATTTTAATGTACAAATCAACAGTCAAATGCGAAGAACAGGAAATGACTTCTTCATATCACCGCTCACAGAAAGCCGTCAGTTGATGAGAGATGGCAGCAAGGAATGATTAAGCCCTCACCTGCGAGCAGTTCTGGTGAAAGACAGGCAGATGTCTAGTAGTTGGAACCGGTACCCATCGTTAAAAGGGCATGCCATAAGAGATGAATATACCAAGTGGCAGTAGAGTGGTCGGAGTATCCGGCAAGCAAAGTGGTAACGCGGAAGTAGAAATAATATACCTTCGTCTTTGCACATAATCCAGTAATGGATTAGTGCATCGACGAAGGTTTTTTTGTGCGAGTAGCGATGAGTATGGAACAACGAGAATTTGATGTATGCTTGCATACAATCAGATTCATGTTGGAACATCCGAGGAGCACCGCGACAATGTCAGAACGCAGTTCTGACATATGAGCTACGAGCTATGGAAGCACTGAGAATCATAGCACCGCTTCCACTGCGTTTGACTGGTGAAATATATTTTTATAGGAGAGAGACATTATGAACACATTAGTAATCGTGCTTATCGCGGCAGTTGTACTTTTTGGTGCATACATGGTTTATGGCCGTTGGTTAGCAAAGAAATGGGGTATCGACCCTAAGGCAGAGACACCAGCCGTTAAATATAACGACGGTAAGGATTTCGTTCCAACTAAAGGCTGGACAGTTTTTAGTCATCAGTTCTCATCAATCGCAGGAGCAGGTCCTGTAACAGGTGCTATTCAGGCAGCAGCATTTGGATGGTTACCAGTTTTACTCTGGATCCTCATCGGTGGTGTATTCTTCGGAGCAGTTACAGACTTTGGTGCACTTTATGCTTCAGTTAAGAACGAAGGTAAGTCAATGGGTATGATCATTGAGAAGTACATCGGTAAGTTTGGTCGTAAGATTTTCTTACTTTTCTGCTGGTTATTCACACTTATCGTTATCGCAGCATTTGCAGATATGGTTGCAGGTACATTCAATGCTTACACAGTAAATGCTGATGGTGCTACTGTTTTATCAGCAGCAGCTAAGACAAATGGTTCAGCTGGTATGGTATCTATCATGTTTATGGTATTTGCCGTAGTATTCGGTCTTATCCAGAAGAAGTTAAATCTTTCAGGCTGGAAAGAAGCAGTACTTGGTATTGTGTTTATTATCGCAGCATTTGCTGTTGGTATGTTCTTCCCACTTGAGTTCAACAAAGATGTATGGAGTTATATCACATTTGTATATATCTTCTTCGCTGCAGTTATGCCAATGTGGTTAATGAAGCAGCCTCGTGACTATATGACAACATTCATGTTCATCTGCATGATCGTAGGTGCAGCAGTTGGTCTTGTAGTTGCACATCCTTCAATGAATCTTCCTGTATATACAGGATTCAATAATGCAAAGCTTGGAACAATGTTCCCAATTCTTTTCGTAACTGTTGCCTGCGGTGCTGTTTCTGGTTTCCACAGCCTTGTATCTTCTGGTACATCTTCTAAGACAGTTGAGAACGAGAAGGATATGCTTAAGGTTGGTTACGGCGCAATGGTACTTGAGAGTTTACTTGCAGTACTTGCCCTTTGTGTTGCTGGTGCAGCTGCCACTAACGGAGCGCTTCCAGCTAAGACACCATTCGCAATCTTCAGTAGTGGTGTAGCAGGATTCTTTGAAATGTTTGGTGTTCCAGTACATTTTGCAACAGTATTCATGACAATGTGTGTATCTGCTCTTGCTCTTACATCACTTGATGCAGTTGCCCGTATCGGTCGTATGAGTTTCCAGGAACTCTTCAGCGTAGATGATATGGAACATGCAGAAGGATGGAGAAAATTCCTTTGCAATACCTACTTCTCAACAATCCTTACACTTGTATGTGCCTATGTTCTGACACGAATTGGATATGCAAATATCTGGCCATTGTTCGGATCAGCCAACCAGCTGCTTTCCGCTCTGGTACTTGTAACACTTTGCGTATTCCTGAAAGTGACAGGAAGAAGCAACAAAATGCTTTTCCCACCGCTTATTATCATGCTTTGCGTAACAGGAAGCGCACTGGTAGAAAGAACAATCGGTCTTGTAAAAGCTTACCAGGCCGGCTCAGCAGTATTCCTTGTAGAAGGACTTCAGCTGATCATCGCAGTTCTGCTGATGGCACTCGGACTTGTTATTGTGATCAATTCTCTGAAGGCTTACTTTGGAGCTAAGAAAGAGTCTGAAGCGTAGGATTTATAAAATATGACGAAAAGGGATGGCTTGTCAAAATGATGGGCTGTCTCTTTTTTTGATTGACTTTTTTTAAAATCTGCCCTAAAATACTTAGGAAACGAAGTATTTAATGCAAAAAATGATAAAGTAAAATATCATAAGTGCAAGG
>OGOC01000840.1_pt1 | contig 28944 bp, 14 predicted proteins | sample 1552561 | NCBI WGS metagenome assembly OGOC01 (sample SAMEA2580148, study PRJEB22360) | human gut metagenome | biome: human gut; feature: human-associated habitat; material: faeces | place: Denmark | collected 2008/2010
TTTTCTAGTACTCAAATGCTGCGCAAGGTTTTTTAGTAGGGCTTTACACCAAACGTATAGCCCTATTCTGGAAAAATAAAATAGCAGGTTTTGTCCAGTGATGCTTCGGTTTGAGGACAGAGCAGAGTGTCGTTTTGTTTTGACTTACGATGGTGAATTAATGCGAAAGAACAATGAAATTGTAACAATTTTGTAAAATAATTAAAGTTTTCCAAAAAAATGCCGATAATAAATATACTGGTAAAAAACTGAGGATAATATCGTATTAAAATCATTTAAATGATTGAAAAGAAACGGTGTAATAGGTTGTAAAATTTTATCAGGTGTGAAAGTTTGATAGTCGAGTGAGTTATTAATGTCAAAGAAAAAAAATCACGATATAAATGTACCGTACGTTGAGGTAAAAGCACCCAAAACCCTTGTAAATACAGTAATTTCATTGTTCTCAAACGCTTTATAATCCGCATATGGGGGGGGGGGGGGGGGGCTAAAACGCCTTGCTTTGGCTGCTCTTGCCGGATGTGCATTGATTGCGAACGGACAGTGCGCGCTTTCTGATGAAATAACACTTTCTCCTGAAGATATTACACCTGTTGATAGCCTAAAAACAGCTACCTCTGCCGAATTTGCTTCTGAAGAAGAAAATTCTTTTACTCTGGGCGATGTTAGCGTTGCATCTGAAATCGGCGGACCAATCGGTTATTCTGCCGCCTCTGAGAATAACGGAATTTACACTTTAACGCCCGCCACTGCTGATGATTACGACTACAAAACCGATACAATCAACGCAGACGGCACTGTAACAACAAATTACTACAAAATAACCTTAAACGCGTCCGGAGCAGGCACCGCTGAGAACATCACCTGGACGCAAACTGACACCGCCGGCGCAAATACCGTTGCTGTGACGCTTCCGAATAATGAAGTTGTTTACATGCAGTATTCTTATGCGACTCCAGATGGTTATTCAACTACTTCTTCACGTGTAACTTCCCCCAGCGCCTCAAATGCTACGAAAATGGTGTTCAGCGGGATAAAAAATACATCATCGGTAACAGGCAGCAATAGCAGCGGTGGTACAAGTTCTCGTACCGGTACTGATGATACAGTTACCAGTGCAGACAATCATCAATCCAACCCAGCCGGAGATTTATTTTCTGTGGACTCCAGTGCGAGAGCCAGTGCAAGTGCAAGTGCAAGTGCAAATGCTGATGCCAGTATCTCCCGAACAAATAAAGGCGGAGCTTTATCAAATACCAACTCTACAGCTGTAGATATTACGGCTGATTTTACAAATAATAACGTATCCCAAACAGCAACCGGCGGCAGCGCATATGGCGGTACTGCTACTGCTTACGGCGGCACTGCTTCTGCGAAGAGCGGGAATGTTTCTGCAACAGCTTCATACTCCAGAACGGATGGCGTCAATCCGGACAATGACGCAATCTGCTCTACATCTGCTACAGCATACGCTGATGCGACGGCTTCTGCAGATGCATATTCTAGTGGTACTGCATATTCCTATGGCGGAGCTATTGCAAACCAGAGCGGGGCAAAACTAGGAAATATAAAAGGGAATTTTGTTGGAAACAGCTCCATTGCTACGGGAAATGGAGGTTATGCGAGGGGCGGTACTGCCAGAGCCTATGGCGGAGATGCGACTGCTGTGTCAGGGAGTGCTTCAGCTTCTGCAACGGCAACAAGTTCAAAAACTGGAACATATTGGCAAAAATTTTATGTGAACTCCTACGCTTATGCAACTGCCAGTTCTTCCGCAAAGGCATCTGCGGATGCTGAGGTATCAGCTTCCGCGTCAACCTCGGGATGTGGATATGCATATGGGGGAGCTATTTCAAACGAAGGTACAATCGGCAATATTGAGGGTGATTTTGCAAATAATATTGCACAAGCGACAGCAACAAGAGGTTCTGCTTCTGGTGGAAGTGTGACTGCTGTTACCGGTACAACTTCAGCTACTGCAGGTTCTGTTTCTTCATCGGCCTCTGCAAGCGCAACAGGTATTCTTGATGCTGCTGAAAGAAATGCTTATATTGAAACAAGAGAACGATGGGTATTACCGGATGGCACGGTTGTTTCCGAAGGTACAGAAGGCGCAACAAAACAGACCTATTGGTATGACGGTTATAATGGTACTACCCACTATGATTCAAAGCCGGTATTCGAGGACAGAACATATAGCTCAAGTGTATCAATTAGCAACCATAGCCCTTCACAGGAAGGCGATAAAAGCCGTGATTCAGTTAGGGTAGAACATCCTGATACTGGTTCGTATTATGCATATGCAAGTGGTTCAGCAAGTGCATCTCAAAGCGAAAATGACTCTTCAATCCGCTCCACGTCCACCAGCACCACCACGAGCGCGTCCGCCTACGCCTACGGAGGAGCAATCTACAACGCCAGCAGCAAAACCATCGGCACAATCACCGGCTCCTTCACCAACAACTCCGCCACAGCCACCGCCAACAACACCACCGAAGCCTACGGAGGCGCAATCTACTCCCAAGGAACAATCGGAAAAATAACAGGAAACTTCACCAGCAACTACATAAGCGCCAAAAATGCCACCTACGGCGGCGCCATCTATAACTCCGGCACTATAAACGGCCTCCAAGGCAACTTCACCAACAACTACATAAACAACACCTCCTCCGGCTCCGCACTCGGCGGCGCCATCTACAACACCAACTCCATCACCTCCATAGATCAAGGCTCCTCCTTCTCAAATAACTACGTCAAAACTACCGGCTCCGCTCAAGGAGGCGCCATCTATAACTCCGGCGCCAACTTCGGCGACCTAAACGCCTCATTCCTCAACAACTACGCACAAACAAACTCCAACCCCTACGGTGGCGCCATCTATAACTCAAATACAATAAAAAGCATTACCGGCTCCTTCTCTAATAACTATACCCTCGCAAACTCCTCAAACGCCTACGGTGGCGCTATCTATAACACTAATACAATCACCAACGGCATAACAAATACCTCCTTCTCCGGCAACTACGCTAAAGCAAACTCCGGCACTGTCCAAGGCGGAGCCATCTACAACAACTCCTCCTCCGCCCTCTCAACCTCCGGCTCCTTCTCTCAAAACTACTCCGAATCCACAACCAACGGCACCATCCAAGGCGGCGCTATCTACCACTCCGGCTCCGGCTCTGTAGATATTACCGCCAACTTTAACCAAAACTATACAAAATCTGCCTCCGGTACAACCCAGGGCGGCGCTATCTACAACACCGGCTCAAATATAAACACAATCTCCGGTACTTTCTCCGAAAACTATGTAAATACAGCCTCAAACGCCCAGGGAGGCGCCATCTACAACAACGGCACCATAAAAATAATTACCGGTAACTTCAACAACAATAACACCACAGCAACTACAAACGCCTACGGTGGCGCTATCTACAACAATGCCACTATCTCTACCTCCATCCAAAACACCACTTTCAACGGCAATTCCTCTCAAACTCAATCCGGCTCCGCTCAAGGAGGCGCCCTATACACAAATAAAACAATCTCCGGCGGCATCATAAATACTAACTTCCTCAATAACTACGCACAATCTACCTCCGGAACCGCTCAAGGCGGCGCTATCTTCTCCACTCAAAACCTCACAATCTTCGCAAATAACGGAACCTCCAAATTCTCCGGAAACTACGTCCAAACCGGAACCGGAGAAAAAGATTATCAAGCGGTATACATGAACTCCTCCTCAAATACCCTCACCCTTAACGCTCAAAATAACGGAACAATAGAATTCGACGACTACATAACCGGCGCCTCCGGATTTAAAGTTACCTTAACCGGAAACAACACCGGAAATATCCTCTTCACAGGAGATAATTCCGTACAAAACGGGGTCGTTACCCTCTCCGGCGCGAACCTTTCTTTCGCAACCAACTCCTTCGCTCACTCCGGTACAACACTCAACACCACAGGCTCCGCCTCCGTAAACCTCAACGACGGGAAAATATCTAACTATAATATAAACAAACTCTCCTCAAATACAAATTCAAAATGGAATATAGACATAAATATGTCAGATAAAACCGGAGATACTATAAAAACCCTAACCGCCTCCTCCGGAACCGTCTATATAAACAGCATAAACGTAACCGGCGCACCCTCCGAAGGCGCAAATACCATCAAAATTCTCGACACTCAAAACTCTAACCTCAAACTTGCCCTCAACAGCTCACTAACCGGAAATAAATTAATAAGCACTGTGGATAACTCCTATGTCGAAAAAATAAATGCCACCACAAACTGGACAGATATCTACAGATACCTCGATGAACAAGTCGAAATCTACGGAGAATACGCCCTCGCTACCACCACAACAACCTACGATAGCATAAAATATACCGTAACCACCAAAATCCTCGGCACCGGCCTAAATGTCCAGGGCGATACCCTCATGCTCTGGAACCAGGCAAACCTCACCGAAGAAAAAAACTTTAATTTCGATGCCGCAGATAATATTTACTCCGTCGGCGCTAACCTCGGCTCCACTCAAGGCCAAATAGTTAATATCAATGGAGTCGCTGACGAAACATCAAAATCTGTTATCAACATGAATGGAAAAACCGGTTTTGTACAGGATTCAGCTACAACTTTAACTCTTAATAACCTCGAAATAACAGGCTCTGCCGACTCCGAAGGCTCGGTTATAAATGCAACAAGCACCGACGCAGTAACCAACCTCAACAACATTACCCTCAGCGACGCAAAAACAAACGCCTCAATAAAAAATGCCGGCACACTCAATATAATAAGCGGAACAAATAACCTCAACAGCTCTGTCTCCGGCACAGGTACAACAAATATAATAAACGGTTCAAAATTGGTAATAGGTAACGGAAAATCTATTACTCAATCTGTTATCAACATAAATAACGGCGAATTAACCCTCTCAGATACAGGAAAAATTAACGCCAACCTAACCATAGAACAAAACGGCAATGCAAACCTCAGCGCTTCCGGCATAACCTGTGCTGTTACCAACAACGGCAACCTGAATTTGCGTACCGGCACCCTCTCAGACGCTGTTCAGGGCTCCGGACTCACAAATATATCCGGCTCGGTAATCAGCAACTCTGCCATAAATCAGGGCATTAATATCTCAGGGGATTTAACAATTTCCGCAACAAATGTCGGCGGCTCTGTATCAAACGGAGGCTCCCTAACCCTTAATGACGGAACTTTGAACAATACCGTCTTCGGTCAGGGCTCAACAAATATCTCCGGCGCAGTAATCAGCAACGCTGCCATAAATCAGGGCATAAATATTTCCGGCGCATTAACCACCAATGCCTCAAATATAGGTGGAATTGTAACGAATGCCAACAATTTAACCCTCACAGGCGGAACCTTAAGCCAAACTGTTAACGGCACCGGTTCCACAAGCATTACAGGCTCTGTACTTGCCAATAATGCATTAAATCAAGAAATAAATATTTCGGATTCCGGTGAACTCACCACCAACGCCTCAAATATAGGTGGAATTGTAACGAATGCCAATATTTTAACCCTCACTGGTGGCACTCTGGCTCATTCCATTTCCGGAACCGGTTTTGCCTGCATAACCGGAACTGTCCTCGGTAACGCCGCCATGAATCAAGCTCTAGACATAACCGGCTCCCTCACAACCGACGCTGACAACATAGGCGCTACAGTTTCCAACTCCAACGACCTCACTCTCACCGGCGGAACATTGAATCAAAAGATTGCAGGTTCCGGCACTACAACTGTTACCGGCGATGTTACAAACAACGAAACCATCTCTCAAGATGTCACAATAACTTCTTCCGGCAATCTCACCAACAACAATGAAATAGGAAATGTAAGAAATTCCGGCATTCTTACCTCAAGCGCAGAAAATTTAACCGGAACAATAGAAAACAATCAGAGCTTAAACCTTTCCGGAACTCTGGCTAAAACCGTTTCCGGCAACGGTACAACCTATGTAGCAAATATGCTGACCTTTGACGACGGTGCAAACATAAATTCAACACTAAATCTTGCCTCAGATGCCGTTTTAAATACGACAGGTTCTGCTGACAGCACTTTTTCTGCCGGCTCAATAACCGGTGGTGGAAATGTATTCATAACTAACGGAGCTCTTACCGTAAAAAATAACGCGCAGCTAAATTCGCTTAAAAATACTGCTTCGGTGAGCATTTTAGGGGATTTAAACGCCGCCGGAAACATAACTTCCTCCGGCTTGCTGGGTGTAACCGGCTCTGTCAGTGCCGGCACTTTCTCCAATACTGGTGTAACAACAATTTCCGGCAATTTGGAAACGCAAAACAATCTCGAGAATACTTCTGAAATGACTGTTGAAGGTAAGGTTCTTTCCGGCAATTTCACCAATTCCGGCACTGCCATAATAAAAGGCGGCGCTGAAACGAAGGATTTTATCAACGACGGAACAACTTACATTACCGGCGATTTAAGTGCAAAAGACATAACAAACAACAAAAACCAGCTTTTGGGCATAACAGGAACAACAACAGCTTCAAATGTCACAAACCATGGCGATTTGGACGTCGGCGGCAACCTGATTGTTCAGCAAATTGTTACAAACACCGGTTTCCTTGACGTTACAGGCTATATGACAGCTGAGCAGGTTAACAACACCGGCGAAATAAACATTGGGGATGAAGCAAATGTAAGTATAACCGGCGATCTAACCGCCACAGAAGACATAACCACCTCAGGAACACTCAATGTTATTGGTGCAATAAACGCACAAAACCTTGAAAATCAGGGCTCCTTAACCGCCGGCAAAAACGCTGAACTCACCTCTTTAACCAACTCCGCCGACGGAATTGTGCAAATTACAGGCAACATTACCGCCGCTCAAGAGATTTCTAACCTCGGCTCTTTAAAAGCATCTTCCGCCTTTGCAAACAATATTGCAAACTCCGGCACCATGACCTTGAACAACGACCTTTCCGCCTCCGATGAAATCACCAATACAGGCAGTTTGACCGTTTTAGGCCATGCAAGCGGAAACAAAGTCTCCAACACCGGTACCCTTAGTGTTAAAAACGGTGCGGATTTCGCTGATGTTCTAAACGAATCGCTTGCCGTTCTGTGTGGCGTCATAACTTCTGCAAATCTCGAAAATAGTGGCGAAATGGACATTACAGGCTCCCTTGATGCGTCCGGAAATGTTACAAATACCTCGAAATTAACTGTTTCGCAAGATTTAACCACTCAAGGCGATCTGCTCAACTCCCAAATCCTCGACGTAACAGGTTCAATTTCCGGAAAAAATATTACAAACGATGGCACCGCGCAAATAGAAGGCAATGTAACTACTTCAGGCAAATTCTCCAACACAAACACCTTCACCGCCGCGGGCTTTCTCAGTACAAGTGAACTAACAAACACCGGTACCCTCACCGTTAAAAACGGTGCAATTGCCCAATCCATAATAAACGACGGCGCTGCTTCAATCTCTGGCAATGTGCAAACAAGCACCCTGCAAAATAATCTCAAAATGGAAATTTCGGGCTCCCTTGAAGCGCAGTCCAACATTACAAATACCTCGGATTTGACAGTCACTCAAGACGTAACAGCTCTCGGGGAAATTAGCAACACAAAAACCATGCAGGTAACCGGCTCAACCACAGCGAACAACCTCACAAACGAAGGTACTTTCTCCTCCGGCGGAAATCTAAAAACTAGTTCTACCCTTACAAATAAAGACCAAATGACCGTTTCAGGCACCCTCACCGCCGCAGAAGCAACAAACACCGGCTCTCTCACCGTCCAATCCGGCTCGATTTTCGGAAACTTTACCAACGAAACCCTTGCCCAACTCTACGGCGGTGTAAATGCAGATTCAATAACAAACTCCGGCTCCCTCAACCTCTCAGGCGGTTCCTCAAATATACAAAACATTCAGAATTCTTCGGTCATAAATATTACCGACGCCGCATTTGCGTTTTCGCAAGAAATTTCCGGCAACGGAGAATTAAATATTCAAAACTCCACCTTCAGCGCCAACGGAATTATTGACAATCAGGTCCTAAACTCGCAAGACAGCACCCTGAACCTTGCAGCTGTTTCAGATATCCTCAAAACCTCTACCCTCAACGCATCAGGCGGAACCATAAACACCGCTGACGGGCAATATGTCGATTACAAGATAAAAGAACTCAATTCAACCGACACAAAATACAACATCGACATAGTCATAAACAAAGACGAGCAAAAAGCCGACACCTTTACCCTCGAAAACGGCGGTTCAGGAAAGATTTTTATTTCCTCAATAAATGTAGGAACAAATATTATAAACAACTGCGACGATCATGAGCGCTACATTATCCAGATAATAAAATCTGCAAGCCCCGATGCCCCGCAGCTCGATTATGACGGCTCAAAAGTTCTTAATCAAGCATCTGCAAATATGTCCAGCGATGAAATCCTCGCAAAAGAATTCGGGCTCCGTACAATAAACACGACCAACGATTCCCTCGAAATCCGCGGGCTTCAAGACACATTCTGCGAATGGGCGGATTTCGCCACCGCAGAAGACAAATCTTTCACTTTTGTTGAAAATTCCGGCTACATTCTCTCCAGAGATATTGAAAAAATAACCGGAGATAAAATCTCTATCTACGGAAACAACAGCACTTTCAACGCAAACAGCAATGCATTCCTCTCTGAAATTACAGAAAACCAGGACATTACAATATCCGATTTAACAATAAATAACTCCCCGGAATCCGCACGCAACAATGGCACTCTCAGCCTCAACAATGTTAAAACAAACAAAGATTTCACAAATAACAAAAATCTCAATATTTCCGGCACAACTACCGTCGGAAACCTCGTCAACAACGCTCAAACAACCTTCACCGGCGACCTTTTGACCACTGCAAACATTGAAAACAACGCAAATATCTCCGCAGAAGGAAATATTAGTGCAAAAGAAGTTATGAATAACTCCGAAATCACAGTAAACGGAATCTTTCTCGCTGAAAATATCTCCAACAGCGCAGATTCAACTATCTCAACAACAAAAGATCTCCTATCCAACAATCTCACCAACGACGGAACCATTTTTTCCGAAGCAGATATAACCGTCGCAGAAACCCTGACAAACAACGCCGGAGCCCAACTCACCTCCGCTCAAAATACTTCCGCAAAAAATATCCAAAACCACGGAACTATCCAAACAAACGGCTCCCTTTACGTATCAGAAACCCTCTCAAATGCTGACACCCTCACAATAACCGGCCCAACTTACGCCAAAAACTTCACAAACACCGGTTCCGCCTCCATTCAAGGCACCCTTGAAGCTGACGAAATCTCGAACAGCAACACACTTGAAACAAATTCCAACATAATTGTAAGCGGCGCCTTAACAAACACCGGTTCCCTCACCACCTCAGGCGCGCTTAAAGCTGACGAAATCTCGAACAGCAACACCCTTGAAGCAAATTCCGACATAATTGTAAGCAGCACCTTAACAAATACCGGTTCCCTCACCACCGCCGGTTCTCTCAGTGCCAATGAATTAACAAACGAAGAATCAATATCCGTTTCACAAAATCTAATCGCACAAAATCTTACAAATAACAAAAATATAAATGTAAATGAAAACCTCGCAATATCTCAAAAATTAACCAACAACAGCACCCTCAACGTTCAAGGCTCCGCCTCCGTTGATGAAATAATTAATGCCGGCGAAATAACCCTCGGCAACGAAACCAAGAAAAATACCCTGACAGCAAATAAAATAACAAATACAAATACAATTAATATAAACAACTCAACAATAACCCTGAACACAATCACCGCCGAAACCCGCGGTACCCTGAATATCTCAAATTCAACCCTCAATCCCGCAGAAAAAATAGAAAACCAGGATATCTCAGCCTCAAATACAACAATTAACGCCCCCAACCCCTACTCCCTCGTAAATAACTCCCTCAACCTCTCCTCAAGCACCCTCAACCTCGGCGCCCTCAGCCTCTCCCCGCTCCACTTCACAAATCTGGAGCTCAACAACAACTCAACAATAAACATCCCCTCCTCAAATGTCGACTTCTCCTGTGCAACCATGGGCAGAATTACCACTGACAACTTCGCCCAATCAGGCGAAAACTCAATCATTAATCTCAACGCAATCCGACCCCTCAACCTCCCCGACAGACACTCGCAAGTAATAAAAATCCCCTTCGCCGATACATCATTCTCAAATAACGTCAAATACAACGGCCAATCTACCGTCTATGGCCAAATATTCCAGTACGGCGTAACCTACGACTATAAATCAGGAAACATGTACTTCGTCCGCGGTGGTCAATATAACCCCGATACCGGAAATATAGACGCATCAACCAACCCCAGCGACATCTTTGACCCCTCAATCCTCACCGCCCCCGTCAGTGCACAGGCCGGCGCAACCGCAACCATAAACCAAAACCTCAACTACGCCTTTCAACACTCGGATAACTTCATGCTAATGCCCGCTCACGTCCGTTTATCTGAAATAAACAAAAACAAATACGCAATAATAGGCGATCAGTACCTCCGCCCCCGACAAGAAGCAAGCATGTGGTACAAACCCTATGCCAGTTTCGAAAGTACCGCCCTCACAAATGGCCCCAAAGTCCACTCAACCCTCTACGGCTCAATAATAGGAGTAGATTCCGCTGTAAAAGAGCTTAAATACGGCTGGGCATACGCCCTCACCGGCTACCTCAGCTACAACGGTGCAAACCTCAAATATAAAGGAATAAATGCAAACCAAAACGGCGCAATCCTCGGCTCAACCCTCACCCTCTACCGCGGAAACTTCTTCAACGCTACAACAGTAAATACCGGTACAATAATAACCGAAAATTCCACAATGTACGGCCATGAAACCCCCGTAATGCTCCTCGCCGGAATTGCCAACAAAACCGGCTACAATATAGAAGCCAAAAATGGAAGAATAATCCTCCAGCCAAACCTCCTAATCTCCTACTCCTACATAAATACCTTCACATACCGAAACGCCGCCGGTATAACAATAAACGCCGACCCCCTGAATAACATCCAAATCGCCCCCGGTATAAAATTAATAGCCAACACCAAAACCGGCTGGCAGCCATACTTTACGGTAAGCATGGTCTGGAATACCCTCAACAAACAAAAAGTAACAGTAGAAAACATCCAGCTGCCCCAAATGTCCATAGAACCTTACGTCCAATACGGTCTTGGAGTGCAAAAAACATACAAAGAAAACTTCATAGCTTTCGGTCAGGCCCTGGTTAATCAGGGGGGCCGCAACGGAGTGTCGCTAAATGTTGGTTTGCGCTGGAACATTGGCAAAGACGACAAGAAAACAATAGAGAAAGTAGAGAAAACAGAAGAGAATGTAATAAAAACGGTGAAAAGGGCGTTCACGCCCGGAGAGAAAGCTTCTGACGAGCGTACAATTCCCGCTGCCCACAAAGAAATAGAACCTCAAAAGCAAATGCAGCAGTCAAAAGAAAATATATCTCCGAAAACAACCACAATCCCTGCACCGGACATATTGCGGCAGCTTTACGGCGAATAGTTTCATAATTACCCATAAGGATAGAGTTTGCTTTTTTTCGGGTAATTTTTTTTAATATTTTCGCTTGCAATTTGTTTTTCTGTTACAATCATGGGCAAGAAGAGAATTAAAGACAGGGGCTTTATTTATGAGAAATAAAAAATTAATGTTTTGGGCAATAATTCTGCTTGTTATTGCGGCAGGTTTTATCATTTGGAAAAAGCCTACAAAACTGGGTCTTGACCTCGTCGGAGGTTCAAGATTGGTTCTTGAAGCGCAAAAAACCGCAAATATTGCCAAAATTACACCCGATATGATGGACAGCTTGCAGTATGCGATTGAAAACCGCGTAAATGCGATGGGCGTATCGGAAACTACCGTTCAAAAAGCGGGTGATAACCGCCTTATCGTAGAAATTCCGAGTATTTCAGATCCGGCAAAGGCAAAAGAATTCCTTGGCGAAACAGCTGATTTGGAATTTAAACGTCCTGTTGAAGCTTTCAACGGAACCCAGAGCTGGGCATCCACGGGTCTGACCGGTAAAGATGTCCAAAAAGCACTGGTTTCAACAAGTTCGGGCGGTCAATGGGTTGTTTCTCTTGAATTTAAGCCCTCTGGTGCTAAAAAATTCGGTCAATTAACGCAGGAACTCGTCGGAAAACCGATGGCAATCTTTTTTAACGGAGAATTAACCTCAGCGCCTGTTATTCAGGAGCCTATTCTCGGCGGAAATGCACAGATATCCGGCGGAGACAATGGTTTTGCTTATGAAGAAGCTAAAAAAATGGTTGATTTGCTGAATGCGGGCGCTCTGCCTGTTCCGGCAAAAATTATTGAAGAAAGTTTGGTCGGGCCTACGTTAGGTGCGGACAGCCTCGATAAAAGTAAAACGGCCGGCATTATAGGTATAAGTGTCGTTATGCTGTTTATGCTTATTTATTACCGTTTGCCCGGTCTTATTGCTGACCTTGCGCTGATGATTTACGGTGTGCTTGTGTTTGCGATTTTCAATATCATCCCTGTAACCCTTACGCTTGCCGGCATTGCTGGTTTTATTCTGAGTATTGGTATGGCGGTTGATGCGAATATCTTGATTTTTGAAAGAACAAAAGAAGAACTTAAAGCCGGAAGAACTCTCTTTACCGCGATAAATGCCGGTTTTGACCGTGCGTTCACAAGTATTTTCGACTCAAATATGACAACAATAATCACCTGCGTAATCCTTTATTTCCTTGGAACAAGCATTATTAAAGGATTTGCGCTGACACTGGTTATCGGTGTTCTTGTTAGTATGTTTACGGCGATTACCGTAACCAAAAACTTTATGCACCTTATGTTTGGCGCCGGACAGCTTAAACATCCGGGCTGGTTTGGCATAAAAGAAAGCGAAATCGGTCATGCTTACGAAGCAACTGAAACAAAACGCGAAAAAGCTAAATTTGGAGTTTTGGACTAGGGCTTTAGCTGCGCTCTCACAAGAAGAGAGCGAAAAAAAGAAAAATCATAGGAGAAAATTATAATGAGTGAAACGATTTTACACCATAAAAAGATAATAGACGTTGTAAAATACAGATGGGTCTGGTTTGGACTGTCTTTGTTGTTGATTGTGCCCGGATTGGTTGCAATGATTTATTCAGTGATGACTTATCCCTCACATCTTCCTGTAAAAGTCGGTATTGACTTTACCGGAGGCACAATTTCCCAGTATGCAGTGCAAAAAGATGTGCCGAACTCTGAAATTGAGGTTTTGAGAAAAAATCTTGAAAAAGGTGGTATTGAAAGCCCTGTAATTCAGGTACTGCGTCCGAGCAGCGCTATTTCTAACGACAATTCCGCTGAAAAAATCGGAACTTTGATTTCCGTAAGAACTGCATTCCAGAGCAACGACCAGCAATCCGAACAAAAAATTGCTACAGTAATAAAAAAAGACTACCCTGACGCAAAACTCGTGCAAGTAAGCTCAATCGGGCCTACTCTGGGCAGCGAGTTGTTCAAAAATTCAATGCTGGCGCTTGCGTTAGCGTTTCTGGGCATTGTTGCTTATTTGACAATAAGATTTCAGCTTGATTATGCGGTTATTGCGCTTATTTCGCTTGCGCATGACGCGTTTTTTGTTCTCGGGTTCTTCTCAATTCTCGGTATTTTCTTTGATGTTCATATTGATGCATTGTTTATTACCGCGGTTTTGACCGTAATCGGTTTTTCGAACCACGATACAATCGTTGTGTTCGACAGAATCCGTGAAAATTGCAGATTTTTTGCTAAAAAGGCGACTTTCCCTGAAATTGTCAATGCCAGTGTAAACCAGACGCTCGCAAGAAGCATAAATACATCCTTAACTACCTTAATCACGCTCGGCGCGCTCTATTTATTCGGCGGAGAAACCACAAAGGAATTCGTTCTTGCGATGATTGTCGGTATTGCAATCGGTACTTATTCAAGCATCTTCTTTGCCAGCACTTTGCTTGACTGGTGGAGAGAAAGACAGGATTCAAAGAAAACCGTTTCACCGGTTAGAGAAAAAGCCGGGGTGTAGGCTTTTGGCGCACCTTTCTCTGGCACAATTCGTTTCACAAACAAGAGAAAAGCTCGGGCTTTCGCAGTCTGGGCTTGCTAAAAAATGTGCGCTTCCACTTGAAACCATTGAAGAAATTGAGGGCGGGCGCGAGCTTTTTCTTGCTTCCACAATAAGGCAAAAACTGGCAAAAGGGCTCAGGCTTATGCCAAAAGAGATAAAACCTTATGAAAAACATCCTGATTTGTCGCTTTTGCCGGAAACCGAACAAATTACCTTTTTAAAGCAAAAAATTCTAGACCACGATATTGAGGATATCGAGTGCCCTGTTTGCGGTTCAAAATTAATCACCAGAATCGCTAAAATGTATGATTTGGAGGACAATTTAATCCTTGTACCCAAGGCTCGCTGCGAAAAATGTCCGTTTCAAATCAGAGGATAAATCCGATAGCTGTTAATAAATCCTCTTTCTGCATGATGTGAGGTTGAGCCATGACATTTCATCATGTAAAAGACAAGGAAGGAGGTTAATACCATGGTATCAGGCATTGGCTCGGCTATGTCCGTGCAAAGTCTGCTTTCAAGTGAGCTTATGAACATGGGCTCAGCAGTGCAGAGCAGTTCACAGGCAAGTGATTCTGCTACGTACTCGGCTATTTCTGACAGTCTTCAATCTACAGATGAAGCTCAGACTGCCTCTGCTTCTTCATCATCAGGAAGCTCTGAAAGCTCCTCGTCTAGTGAAATGGACTTGAACGGGGACGGAAAAGTTACTTTTGATGAAATAATTCAGTATATACAAATGCAAATGCTGAATGAGCTGGCAGAAGGCTTGGAGGAGGAATCAAACAATATGGATGATTCACAAAAAAGCAACGACGCGTTTGAAACAATCAAGTCCAAAGAGGGCTTAAACGCTTATTCAAAGGTTGAGAATGTTTCGGGCTCGCTCGATTTGCAGTTATAGGGATAGACGGGTGGAAAACCTCGTGTTTTCCGCCCTTTTTAACATTTATAATGAATTATTCAACAACTATTTCAGTTTCGTTGCGGTATGTAACCATCCCGCCCTTTTGCGCAGGCGGTTTTTTAAGATATTTTCGTTTTGTGTAAATTACCGGCACTTTTCCCGAGTTTTTTGCGCTTGAGAATTCTTTTGCAATTTCTGCCGCCCTCAAAAGCACCTCATCCGGCGGTTCTTTATCCTGAACTTTTATCAAAATATGCGCACCGGGCACGTTAAGCGCATGAAACCACAAATCTTCCGGTGAAGAAATTTTTGAAAAAATAAAATCGTTCTGCTTGTTGTTTTTCCCTACATAAACGCTGAATCCATTGATATCAAGCTTTTGAACGGCAGTTTGTTTTTCTTTTTTCTTTGATTTTTCATCTTTTTTCGCCGGAATTATTTCCTCTTCAATTTCTTCAAGCTCAGCCAGGCTCTGCGCAAGCCCAATTGAAAACATCAGCTCTTCAAAATATTCGATTTCGCCCTGAGCCTTTTGCGCAAGCTCCTCAGCTATTTGATAAGCCTTTTTTGCCTTGTTGTATCGCGCATAGTACTTGTTTGCATTTTCAACCGGCGAAATATTCTCATCGAGCTCGATTTCGACCTGATTTTTCCCCTCAAAATCACTCAAAATAACAGATTTCTCACCTTTTTTCAGATTGTAAAGGTTCGCCATAATAAGGTCGGCTTTGAGCCTGTATTTTTCCGCTTTTTCTCTGTTTGCAGCCTCTTTTTGGAGATTTTTAAAACTGCTTTTCAGCCTTTTAAGCTCCTTTTGAACAGCGGCGCAAAGAGTTGATTTCAGATTTTTGATGTTGAATTTTTCCTGATGATGTGCAAAATAATCGTCAATCAAGGCGTTTATTTCGGTGTAATTTCTTGCTTCGGGCGTTTCAAAAGGTGAAAAATATTCAAAATCGCTGCTTATGACGTAATTTCCGGGCGGATTTTCAAAAAACTCGTGCAATACGGCAAAAAGCTTCAACATTTCTTCTTCTTTTAACGAATCCGCTGCTGAATCTGAGTTTATACCGATTTTTCCGGCAATTTGTCCTGCCAGAATCTGTGTCAAACCAAAAAAATTCTCTGCCAAAACTTTTTTAAGCGGATTCGGGCTTTTTTTCAAAATCTTTTTAAAAGAATCCGAACGCGTCCTCAAAAGCTCGCGTTTGTCCTGTTTTGGCGGGTAAATGTAAGGCAGACCCCCAGCAAGTTCCCTTTCTTTGCTTTTTTCTGCGCCGATATTGTGCGCGCAGCCCAGAATTATGTTGTTGTCAGTGTTGTAAAGCACTATATTGCTGTGTTTGCCCATAAGCTCGATACTGAGGCATTCTTCGACCTTTGCGCCGATTTCGTCGTAGTTTTCAAAGAAAAGTTCGATTATTCTTTCGTGTTTGGGCTTGTTTATACGCACAATTTTTGCGCCTTCCATGTGTTTTCTCAAAAGCATGCAAAACATCGGAGGCTGAGCGGGGATTTTCAGGTTTCTTTTTGCCTCATTTTCCTTGCTCATCAAGGCTGCGTGGTGAAATTGGGGGTGGATGTTTATGTAGAACTTTTTTGATTCAAAATTCGAGCGCAAATGTAAAATCAGCTCTTTTCTGGTCGGCTGCTGGATTTTTTGTACTTTTGCACCCTCAAAAAATGTCCTGTTTTCCTCCACAAAAGCCCCGGTCAGAAGCGAATCAATGCTAATCACTCTTCAAACCCTTTCAGTTCAAAAATTTTAATTTTTTGTTCGGAATTTTTGAGTCTAATTTGTCCTGCCGGAATTGCATGTACAGGTTTGTCAAGGTTTTTGAGGCTTTCGTCGGTGACAAGGATTTTTTTGTTAAATTCTATGCCTACATTTTCGATTTTTTCAATTATATCAACAGTATCGCCGAGAAGCGTAAAATCCGAGACATCACGCGAGCCGATTTGGCCGATTAGTGCCGTTCCTGTGTTTATGGCAATTTTTACGTCAATAAAAATGTTTTTTTCTTTGTCCGGAGCACAAAGTTCGTTTAAAAATTCTTCGTTGAATTCTTTTATGGCTTCTTCGATTTCGAGCGCGGCGCGCAGGGCGTTTTCCGTGTCTTTTCTGCTGTGAATCGGGTATCCCCAGTAAACAAGCACCGAATTCCCCACAAAGCGGTTGATTGTACCGTTATATTTGAAAATAATATTTTCTATGGTGCCAAAAGCCCTGTTAATCAGCTCAATGTAGTCTTCGGGTTTGATTACGTCGGAGATTTCTATGTTGTTGAAAATATTGCACGACATTATTGTGACTTTTTGCAGCCCTGCCTTGAGATTTAGCTTGTGAGGCTTGTGAATTAGCTGTTTCAGAACTTTTTCGGAAACAAGATTGCCGAAGATTTTTTCGATTTTCTTTCTTTTCTTGAATTCGTGATGAACCTTTAAAATATACGTCAAAATTAGCGTTACGCCCATGCAAAAAAGCGGAACCGCCATATCAAGAATCAAATGGAACCTCGGGTGGCAAAATAGTACAATCGCAAGCCAGCAATAAATCAAAACCAGCAAAAACGAGTTCATAAAAGCGAGCAGCATGTTCGTTGCAATCACTATAACGAAAATTATCGCCGCGCAGAAAAATGCGGTCAAAATAACTGTTTTTGCAGGCGAAAGATGCTTTGCAAAGGTACGTTTTTTTACGGTTGTGATGTCGCCGTCGTTGATGTAATTGTCAATTATTGTTGCTTTGATTTGTGCGTCGGGCAAATCCTGCGCTGCGGGCGTGTTGTGGGTTTCTGTGCCGGTTTGGGTTTGGGCAATGAGGATTATTTTGTCTTTAAAGAAATCCAGCGGAATCTGCCTGTTGTCGTATTCAAAATACCTTGTTCCGCGCACCATGCTCAGCAGAATTGCGTTAATCGGAATATCTGTGTATGTATTGTCGCTTCCGTGCCAGTTTATGAGCACCTGCCCGTGTTCGTTAACGGGGATTTTGTGGTTTTTGAGGAGAAAAGCATTGTTTTCAAACGACAATTTGTCGCTTTCTGTGTATTTTATGAGCGCAGCAAGCGGAATTGAGGGAAGATAGTAGCTTTTGTTGCCCTTTATGAGCTTATAAACCGGTTGTGAGTATTTTATAATGCCGTTATTTCCGTCAGCTTGAAGATTTGTGACCGCCATTGTTGTATTTCTTGTGAAAATGTCCGGAATAGGCGTGTGGGAGTAGTAGGAGATGTTGTTGTCCAGTTTTTGGTCGGGAATATCAAGATTCAGGGATTTTCTTGCCGGATAATAGGGATTGTCAAAATTGTCGAGGATTTTTGCCGAAACCATGTTGTTCGTTGCTTCGTATGGTGTGCGCAGAGCGGTTGCGAGGATGATATTGTTGTATCCCCAGAGCGTATTTGACAAAATTATATCCGCAGAGGACTGGTTAAGCGCCAAATCTTCATAATTTGAGAAATTTAAATCAACGATAATCATTTTCGGGCCGCGGCGCTCAAGGAAATTGATTACATCAGCCCAAATTTTTCTTGACCACGGCCAGCGTGTAAGATTTAGCTCGCTGGAGCGGGCCGCCTCGTACTGGGTGAGGTCGTTTATTGATAAAATTACGATATTTTCGTCTGCAGGTTTAAATTTGTGGCTAAAAAGCCCGTTGTCAGTACTCAAAGACGCCCTGAAATCAATCAGTCTGTTTTCAACTCTGCTAAAAATATCTTTGAATACGTATGCAAAAATTATTGCAAGAATCACCATAATTATTGTGATAACAGTTTTTAGCCTGTTTATTTTCTTAAAATTAAAGTCCATATCATTATCCCATTCTTGTTGTTTTTAATTATATGCAAAAAGTCCGCCAAAGTGAAATTATCGGCGGGTTTTGATTGAGAAACATTAAGTCCGGAATGTAAAAAAATGTAACAATTCCATCCAAAAGATGTTATAAACCCAAGAAAAGTGGGCATTAAGTAAATAGAAGGTCAAAAACAAATCTGTTTCTAAAATTAAATCTTCTGAACATAATTACAAAATTAAATGAGGTAGCGGAATATGAAAAAAATTTCTGATGAAACCCTTAAAACCCTTGTGAATAAAGCATTTTGGGTACATGGGGGGGGGCTTAAAGTTTAAATCCTCAATTGTTTTTGCAAGTTTTCTGGTTTTGTTTTTATCTTTGAATACCGCTGCACTGGCAGATGAAACAATAGCTGAAGAACAGCATTCTTTTTATACCCTAACTCCTATAGATGATACTATTTCCGGTGATGTGCCTGTTAATACAATAATAAAGTACGAGTGGTCTGATGAGAGGGGGGAGCTTGTTCCACAATATTATCAAGTTTCTCTAAATCAAACAAAATATTTTTGCACCGAAGGAATAAAAGACGAAATTAAAACTTTTTCTGTAACCATACCAAATCCGTCAGAGGATAAGAATCTGTTTGAATATAAAATTGATTATTATGTCGATAATAATTCTAGAGAGCCAAAAAGGTTAACAGCAAATCAATATGGTGCAGACTTGTCTAAAGATTTTATCGGATTAAATAGCACCTCTAGCAATTCTACCGGCGGTGCTATATATAATGCTGGCTCAATAGGCAATATATCCGGAAATTTTATTAGTAATTTTGTTTCAGGTTCTGCTTCTGCTAAAGCTACAAACGGTGGTGCTATATATAATAGAAATGGTCATATTTTAGATATAACCGGTCATTTTATTAATAACTATGTTTCAGTAGCAAGCGGATGGTTTTCTTATGGGGGAGCAATATATAATTACGATGGTTCTATTCAAAATATTTCGGGAAATTTCATACACAATAGTATTACCAGTTTGAATTCTTCTGCTATTGGCGGTGCTATTTATAATGGTCATAATGTTTCTACAACGAGTATCAATGGCATTAGCGGTAATTTTGTAGGAAATTATACTAATACAGCCTCTAGTAACGAACTTCATTTTGCCAGCGGTGGTGCTATTTATAACATGGGCTCAATTGGTGGGATAACAAGTGCTTTTATTGCTAATTATGCATTTGCTTCTAATTCTTCTTATGCTTATGGTGGTGCTATATATATTCACGAAAATGGTGAAATTGGCAATATTAAAGGAGATTTTATTGGCAATTATGCTTACTCCTTAAATAGTGATACAAAAGGTGGTGCTATTTATAATCAAGGAATAATAGGGGAGAAAAATGATAAAAATATCGTTGTAGGTGGTATTATAAACTCTGTATTTTATAACAATTTTGCAAAATCTCAAAATGGTACTGCATATGGCGGTGCTATATATAATGCCGGAACAATCAAGTCAATAAACGGCAGTTTTTCAGGCAACTATATTTCTGGCTCGGAGAGTAATGGCGGAGCAATTTATAATTACGACGCAATAATAGGCACTATAGAAGCTGACTTCACAGGCAATTATGCTTTTTGTAACGAAGATGCCTCTGCAAGAGGCGGGGCAATTTATAATGATGGAAAAATTGCAGCCATAATCGGCACTTTCTCCAATAATTATACTTATTCAATTGAAGATAATTCCGATGGCGGTGCGATATTTAATTCTGGAGAAATTACTTCAATTGATGCTATTTTCCAAGATAATTATGCTGCTTCCGGTGATGAAGATGCTAAAGGCGGCGCAGTTTACAATTATGGTACTATTGGCCATTTGGAAGGATATTTTGAAGAAAATTATGTTGTAACCAAAGATTATGAGGCTAGCGGAGGCGCTATTTATAATGATTTCGGTTCTGAACTTAACATAATCAATTCAAGCTTTATAAATAATTATGCAAAATCAGATGCGGCTGCGTTTGGCGGTGCGATTTACAGTGAATGTGCAAATGTTACAGTAGTTGCTGATAATGGGACGAGCGTTTTTTCCGGAAATTATACATCAGCCGACTGCAAAATAATCCAAAACGCAATATATATGATGTGTGAAGCGCCCACATATCCTGATCAAGTGATTGATGAACGATATACACTTACTCTTGAGGCAAAAAATAACGGTGTTATCCGTTTTGATGACCAGATTGCAGGAGGTGCATTCAAACTTACACTGCCCCAATTCCCTGATGACGGCACAATGGTTTCTGGCGATAGAATATATATTGATGACCCTGAATACGCATTCACTCTGGCCTTAACCGGCGATGGTACCGGTACAATCAGCCTCTACAATGAGATAATTAACGCAAACGTCACCGCAGAAAACGTAACAGTGGATTTTGCAAACAACGATACTTTTGATTATGAGTTTGTTTCACTTTCTAGCCAAAATAGCGCAAAATACAACATTGATGTTGACCTTTCCACCGGAAAAGCAGATACAATCACTACAGAAAAAAATTCTTCAGGTATTGTTTCATTAAATATAATAAATTTTATCGGTTCTGCTGATGGGCACAAAACTTTTCAAATTCTGCACACTCAGGATTCAAATCTACAGCTTGCCCTCGGCGAAAATATCCATATCGCGGAAAATATCCTCGAAATCCTTACGGACACCGTCTATAATACGGATATATTTGCTCAAGAAGGCGGCATAAACCTCACAACGACTTCAACTACAAACGATTCAATCATTGTCTATAAAGATAAAATCTGTGACACACTCAACCTTATTACAACAAAAAATTCTGCTAATCCAAGAAATTTTATCTTTAATTCAACCGACAACTATATTCTGTCACAAAATCTCGAAACCTCGGCAGCAGGAACCTTAAATATCTCCGGCATAAACAACAATATATCGGTCATAAACGCCAATGAATACTCAATGTTCGAGCTGGCAAATAAAACAACACTCAATATTTCCAATACTACAATCAAAAACGCTTCATCAGCCTCAGACGGCTCTGTTATAAATGCACACAACCCCAATTCTCAGGTAAATATTTCAAATTCCTCTTTTGTTAACAATTCCTCCGGGGGCATTGGCGGCGCAATTTACTCACAAACTAATATCCAGATTTCCGCAAATAACTCCTCCTCAAACTTTTCCGGAAACAAGGCAAACGGCCACTCCAACGCAATATACCTCGACGCAGCAGACAAAACTCTCACACTTAATGCTACAAACAACGGCTCAATAAATTTTGATGATCAAATTAACGGACAAAACGGCTACAAAATAGCTCTGAACGGTGATTCAACCGGAAAAATATCCCTGAATAACTCCGTAAACAAAGCTAACGTTACTATGGACAAAATTACCCTTTCAATGAAAGAAGATGCTTTCAAAGATGCAGATGTGACAATGAATTCAGGTGTTCTTGCTTTACAAAATAATATTGCAGAGACATACTCGTTTAATACCCTGAATCTCAATGGGAGCATAAGTCTTACCCCTGATGTTGACCTCGAAAACGAAAAAATGGACAGGCTTCAGGCTCAAAACTATACTTCCACCCAAAACGCCTCTATTAACATCCACTCCCTCAATCTCATTTCCCAATCTAACAAAGAATCCCTCTCAATCTTCTTTGCTGACCCTGAAATAGCCGGCAAAGTTAATTATACCGGTTCTTCCACAGCTTATACACCAATATATGTCTATAATGTGGGCTATAATGCTTCAAATGGCTCTTTTACTTTCCAGAGAGGCGAAAATAACCCAGCTGTATTGCCTGCACCCGTCACCATGCAGGCAGGAGCTTTCACCCAGCAAACCCAAACCGTCCACTATGCATTCCAGCATGCCGAAACCTTTATGAATATACCGTATCTTGAACGTATATCAATGATTAATGCCAATAATTACGCGCTCTCTCCAACAGGTGACTCCACTGATGTCGGGAATTTTTCTCCCATTTTCACAAAAACAGAAGATGAAGCCTTCTGGGTAAAACCGTACTCCTCTTTCGAGTCAATTCCGCTCAAAAATGGCCCTAAAGTCAGCAATATAAACTATGGTACATTAATTGGACACGATTCAAAGCTTGAAACTGTTAAATATGGCTTTGAACGGGTTCTGACAGCTTATATTGGCTACAACGGCGCCTCCCAAAGATACCAGGGAATCGATACTTACCAGAATGGCGGTCTTCTGGGCGGGACTGCAACTTTCTATAAAGGCAATTTCTTCAATGCAACAACCGCAACCGTAGCTTCAACAGTCGGCTCAACCTCCTCCATGTACGGACATGAAAACTACACTATGCTCATCGCAGGTATAGCAAACAAAGCTGGCTACAACTTTGAATTCGCCAAAGGAAAATTTATTGTACAACCCAGCCTGCTCCTTTCCTATACCTTTGTGAATACTTTCGACTTCACAAACGCTGCCGGATTGAAAATTAAATCAGATCCCTTGAATGCAATCCAAATTGCACCCGGAATTAAATTTATCGGCAATACAAAATCCGGATGGCAGCCTTATCTGGCTGTGAATATGGTTTGGAATATCCTCGATGAATCAAAAGTTACAGCAAATGACACCCGTCTGCCTGAAATGTCCATCGATCCTTATGTAGAATACGGCGTGGGCGTTCAAAAACGCTGGGCTGAAAGCTATACGGCTTATATTCAGGCGATGATTCACTCCGGAGGCAGAAACGGAGTAAGTTTAACAGGCGGATTCCGATGGGCAGTGGGTAAGAAAAAATAACTGTCAACATTTTCAATGCGTATTCCTCGGTTTTTCATCTGAGAGATGGGCTTTCAGGTAGTTGAGCTTTAGCCCAAAAGCACCTTTAACAGGGAATATGCTGAATGAATCTTTTTAATCGCCGCATTTTCAATTTGTCAGACTTTGCCTGATCTATGAATCTCACATCCTATAAAAGCTAATTCTGAGGCAGACTGCGGAGCTCAAGGTCTTTCAGGGGTTCGTCTTCTTCTTGCGGGTGGGTGAAAATGTTTGCGTTTTCGTAATTTGTGTTGATTATGTCCAGCCCTTGAATCCTCATTTTGGCTTCTGTTTCGGACGGCTGGATTTTTATGGCGTTTTTGTAGTGATATTTTGCTCTTTTTACATCGTCCATTTTTTCATAACAAATTCCGAGCATAAGATTTGTATTATAATCAAGCCTGTACCCGTTAGAGTATGCATCGCCGTAGTATTTTATTGCATCGTCAAAATCTCCGTCCTGAAAGAACGTTTTTCCCAGATAATAGAGCACTTTCGGGTTAGATTCGTTGAAATTCAGGGCAATAAACAGATTATTTTTAGCTTTTCTGATATCGTTTTGAATCAGCGCAATTCTAGCCCTGCCAATAAGAGCGTCAGCGTTTGAGATATCGATTTTGTTGGACTGGTAATAAAAATATTTTGCTGCGTTCAAAAATCTGTCCTGATCGGTTTTGTCGGGAAGTTTTTCGTAATAATTGAGAATTTTGTCCCCCAGCCGTGCAAAATGTTCGGCATTTTCAGGCGGAGCGTCCTGAATTATGGATGCATGACCGCTGTATGTTTCTGCAAAAGCATTTTCGCCTCCGGAAAAAGCCGTAAGCATTAAAATAAAACTTAAAATCAGGATTGCTTTTTGTGCGAAATTCATATTTTTATTATATCATTATTTTCCCGGATAACCCCGCAAAAAATTTTTTGTCCGGTTTTTAATCATTTGTATAGACAAAGGAGAGAGTCATGGCAATCCAAAAAACAGAGTTTTCACCCTCATTCAAGGCAGGATATGTAATCAAAGGCAAATATGCGGATATTAAAAAATTTGAAAAAGTTTTTGTTGACGCATTTCAAAAAACAGTGGAAAAACCCGTTGCAATAAACGGAAAAACCTACTCAATGCCCGTAACTGAAATACGGGATAAAAAGAATTTTTACCTTTTTAACGATACTTTTGTAACTGATGTTAAAACCGCTAAAAATGAAGTGGCAAGGCTGTTTGTAACGAACGAATCCGTGCAGCCTTTAATCGCATACAGAAATCTTAAAAAGCCTTATGCAAATTTCGACAGATCTTTTGCAAGCAGTGTGTCTGAAACTTTTGATAAAGCTGCAAAAAAATCAAACGAAGCGCTGCAATCACTTATAAATAGTACAAAAATGAAACTTTCCGGCGTTTTTAATAAAGAAGAAGCGGCAAAAGTAGCGATAATTGATGCAAAAGACGCATTAAAAGCCGCTGAAGAAAACAGATTCGATTTTGTAAACGGAAAAATCGGTTAATTTAAAACTAAATAAAATTATTCTAAACGGGGCAAAGAATTTTTGCCCCATTTTCTTTGAAAATTCATCTTAATAAATCACAACAATACATATTATAACACTGCTGAATTATGTTATAAATATATATGTAATTAGAGCAAAAAATTGACAAAAACAGGAGTAAAAAGTTGGAATTCGAGCCGGTCAGTTTTTACGTTTCGGCATTGCTGCTGCTGGGCAGTACAGCGGGGGTAATTTTTGCTCCGAGAATGTTTCTTGCATTGATAAGCCTGTTTTTTGCTTTTTTCTTTACGGGCGTGATGTGTTTTATGCTCTGCGCGAAATTTATTGCGGGTTTTGTGTTTGTGCTTGGCGCTCTGGTGCTTTGTCCCGTGATTTTTCTGCTTATGAAGAAAATCAACCGCTGGAACCTCCCGCTGAAACTTTCGGGCGTGTTCAAAATCGTTGTAAGCTCTATAGTGCTGACGGTTTTCGGGGTGATTGCCTGTTTGTTTGTTAAAGAAGAATTCAGCAATTCACTGTTTAACATTTTTAATTTTGTAAATGAAAAATCCCAGGATACAATGACATTTTCCGGGCATGTTTTCCCGCTTCACATAGTTTTGATTCTGACATTTGCTGCGATTATCGTTATACGCGGAATTTTGACCGCTTCAGCGGACGGGGAGGATGTAAATGATTGATTCTTTGCTGCAAATCGGACTTTTACACTTTCTGGCGGTTGCAGGACTGATGTTTTTGCTGGGGATTGCGGGCATAATTATTTCAAGAAATCTTTTGAGGATAATAATGTCAATGCTTCTCGTATCAATGTCTATAGTTATGAATTTTGCGGCTTTCGGGGCTTTTTGTGACAGGTCGTTTTTGAATGCAAATTTAATTTGCTTTTTCTTTGTTTTGATTTCTGCTGTGCAAATTGCGGTTGCTCTGGCAATATTTTTCAGAATCTACCAGTCAAACGAGTACCTTGATATTGAAAAGATTAAGGAGAATTAGGTGCGGTTTTTTATTGATAATATAAATTTAATGCTGTTTTTACCTGTTTTTGTATGCTTTATCGCTGCGGCAAACGGTTTGACAGCAAACAGGTTTGATAAAAAGCTTGTTTCTTCGTTGAGCCTGTTTGTTTCTGCAATCTGTCTTGTTTTTGCGGCTGCGGGGTTTGTTGATTCAGGAGGAAACCCTGTTTCTATCGAGTCAAACCTGCTCTGGCTCTCGAGTGAGAGCGCAAATTTCTATCTTGGCACGCTTGTTGATCGGACATCGGTTATTTTTCTGCTTTTGAGCGCGGCTGCGGCACTTTTGATACAGATTTTTGCTTATATGAAAATGTGTACGAGCGAAAATTACAACAGACTTGTTTTTTACCTGAATCTTTTTGCCTTCGGGCTTTTCGGGGTTTTTCTCGCGCCGAATATTCTTCAGGCGTATATTATGTGTGAGGTTACGGGAGCAGCTTCGTATTTGTTGATAAATTTTGATTTTTCAAACAGAAACGAATCACGCGCAGCAATAAAATCCTTTATTTTTAACAGAATAGGCGATTTGACGCTTCTTTTCTGTGTTTTGACCATCCTTTATTTTTCAGTCACTTACAACCAGCTTTTTGACGCAAGAAGTCTGGCGTTTACGAATATGGATTCGATTGCGGCTAATGTAAATTCGCTGATGAGTGACCCTGTTTATACTGCTTTTTGTTCGATTTTGATATTTGTTATAATTATGAAGTTTATGCAGGCGTTCATTTATATTACGTTTGAACAAACAGAGCGAACACCGCTTTCACGGGTGATTTTTACGCAAAATGCGTTAATTTCATTAATCGGAATTTATTTATTTTTGAGATTTGATGTTTTCTTTTTCAATCTGAGCCACAACTGGGTTTGGGCGGTATTTATAATTGCTTTTATCTTTGTTCTCACAGGCTTTGCAAACAGGGTTTTTGTTCCGCTGTGTAAAGCAGCTGCTTGGTTTGAGAAATACGTTGTCGATTCGGTAATTGGATTTGTTGAATTGTTCATGAGGGGCGCATCGTTTCTCTGCTGCCGGTTTCAAGCAGGGACTTTTCAGACGTATTTGATTTATTCTCTCATTGGTTTGATAACGATTTTTGTTTTTGTATTAGGATTTTACCTTTTGATGGTGAAAATATAAGGGAGGGGAAGAATGTTATCGTTAATAGGGCTCATATTTGCACCGCTTATTGCCGCCGGCATAATTCTTTTCCCTAAATTTCCGAACCATCAGGTAAAAGTAAGAAGATTTGCAAAATCCTTTGCAGGTTTGCATTTTATTTATTCGCTTTTGTTTTTGCTTTTCTTTGATACAGGCATGTACGGGATGTCTTTTGAAAAGGAGCTTACATTTTTCGGGATGACCTGGTTAAAAAGCCTTGGGATCAGCGCGAAGTTCGCTGTTGACGGCGTTGCGCTGCTTATGGTTATTTTAACCTCATTTGTTGTCCTGATAACGCTTGTTATAAGCAAAATCCACATAAGGTCGAAACATAAACTGTATTATTCAATGGTTTTTCTCTTTGAGGCAGCGCTTCTGGGGATATTTTGCGCAAAAGATATGTTTTTGTTCTTTGTTTTCTGGGAGCTTTCGTTGATTCCTCTGTATTTTCTGGTTTCCCAGTGGGGAAATTCGGAGGCGAGGGCTGCTGCGATGAGGTTTACGCTTGGCTCCTTTGCTGCAAACATGCTGATGTTTTTTGCAATGCTCATACTTTATTACTATAACTTTGCGGTGAGCAATGTGATGACTGCGAATATTGAATCCTTAAGTATGGACGAAAAAATCTACCCTTTGTGGTTTCAGATAATGGTATTTTCCGGATTTTTGGCGGCTTTTGCGATAAGGGTTCCTTTTGCGTTTCTGCATAGCTGGTTTCCGGATATACAAAGCAAAGCAGCGGCTCCAGTCAACATTCTAATCTCGGGAATCCTCTTCGGAACGGGTGTTTACGGGCTAATCAGGTTTAATATGCTTGTTTTCCCATCTATTTTCAAGATTTTTGCTCCTGTGCTTATGGTCTGGGGCGTGGTAAATCTTTTTTATGCAGGTGCTCTGGCTATTGCGCAGTCGGAAATTAAAAAAATCGTTTCTTATGCAAACATTGCAAGCTCTGGATTTGTTATGCTGGGGCTGGGATCTTTGACCCAGATTGGTTTTAACGGGGCTGTCTTTATGACAATTTCTGCGGGAATAGTTTTTGCTGCGTTTTTTGTTCTTATTTCGTCTATCCAGTTCAGAACAAAAACGACTTATATCACTGCTTTGGGTGGGCTCGGGGAGGTTATGCCGAAATGTATGTATTTTGCATTGATAATCTCTTTTTGTGCAATCGGGGTGCCGTTTTTGATGATGTTTGCACCAAAGCTTATGATTCTCACCGGAGCAATGATTTCAGATCTGGAAAATGACTTGCTGGTAAAATTGTGTGCGATTGCGGGAATGGCTGCTATTGCAATGTCTGCGGGCTATGTGCTTTATTTCTTTTACCGAGTATTTTGTTCGGTTTTGCTGGAACAGTGGAAAAAATTAAAAGATTTGAGCCCTCAGGAGATTAGTGTTTTGTCGGCATTGACTGCTGTTATTATTTATTTTGGAGTTTATCCGATGAGTATTGTCCAGATTTATCAGTCGGTTGCGGGAATTCTTCAGGATATATTGCAGGTTTGACAAGGATTTAGGTTGTATGGAAGTTTTGATAAAAGATATTGCGAATACTTATTTACCCG
>OGOC01000860.1_pt1 | contig 28532 bp, 20 predicted proteins | sample 1552561 | NCBI WGS metagenome assembly OGOC01 (sample SAMEA2580148, study PRJEB22360) | human gut metagenome | biome: human gut; feature: human-associated habitat; material: faeces | place: Denmark | collected 2008/2010
CTATCCATGTGAATACTTATCGAAAATGAATAACAAACGAAAAATGAAGAAATACATCTTTTCGCTTGTCTGCCTGTGCTGCACATTGCTGCCTGCCCTTGAAGGACAAGCTCATGAATATCCTAATCATCCCGAATTACGTAAGTCAGATGCCAATATCGTTGGCCATATTCTTGATAAAAATACAAAAGAGCATTTACCCTATATTACAGTTGCCTTGAAAGGTACGACCATCGGAACTGTGACCGATGCTACCGGGCATTATTTTTTGAAGAATCTTCCCGAAGGTAATTTTGTGCTGGAGGTCAGTTCGGTGGGATATAAAACCGTCAGACGGAATGTGACGCTGAAGAAAGGGCGTACATTGGAAGAAGATTTCGAGATAGAAGAAGATGCAGTTGCCTTGGATGGCGTAGTAGTATCTGCCAATCGTAACGAGACTACCCGTCGCCTGGCTCCGACACTGGTGAATGTGGTGGATCTGAAAATCTTTGAGAATACCAATTCTACGACTTTGGCGCAAGGCTTGAGCTTTCAGCCGGGTGTTCGTGTAGAGTCCAATTGTCAGAATTGCGGTTTCCAGCAAGTGCGTATCAATGGACTGGATGGCCCTTATACGCAAATCCTGCTCGATTCCCGTCCCATTTTTAGTGCGCTTTCCGGTGTGTATGGTATCGAACAGATTCCTGCCAGCATGATAGAACGTGTGGAAGTGATGCGTGGAGGCGGCTCGGCACTGTTCGGCTCATCTGCCATTGCCGGTACAATCAATATCATCACCAAAGAACCGATGCGCAACTCTGGTATGTTATCTCATACGATTACGGGAATTGGCGATGGCGACGTTTTCGACAACAGTACGGCATTGAATGCGTCTCTCGTGACGGACGACCAGCGTGCAGGTCTGTATATCTTCGGTCAGAACCGCCACCGTTCTGCGTATGACCATGACGGCGACGGATATTCCGAAATACCCAAATTGCACGGTCAGACAATTGGTTTCCGTTCGTTCCTGAAAACAACGACTTATTCGAAACTTACTTTTGAATATCACCACATGGAAGAATTCCGCAGGGGAGGAGACTTATTGAACCGCCCGCCTCATGAAGCGAATGTGGCGGAGCAGACCGAACACTCAATCAATGGCGGAGGACTGAAGTTCGATTATTTCTCCCCTAACGAGAACCATCGTTTCAATGTGTTTGCATCTGCACAGCATATCAATCGCGACAGCTATTATGGTCCAGGTGACAGAGACCCTTTGGATGCTTACGGAAACACCACTGACTTGAACTGGATGGCAGGCTCACAGTATGTCTACAGCTTCGGCAAATGCATCTTCATGCCTTCCGACCTGACTGCCGGAATAGAGTTCAATCAGGACAAACTGGAAGATAACATGTGGGGATACAACCGCACGGTAGACCAGAAAGTGAATATCGGTAGTGCTTTCCTTCAGAACGAATGGAAAAATGATCATTGGGGATTCCTGATTGGCGGCCGTTTGGATAAGCATAATCTGATTGACCATGTGATATTCAGTCCGCGTGCCAACTTGCGTTATAATCCGACAGAAAACATCAATCTTCGTTTTAGTTACTCATCCGGCTTCCGTGCTCCGCAGGCTTTCGACGAAGATTTGCATGTGGAAAATGTAGGCGGTAATGTAGCGATGGTTGAACTGGCGGATAATCTGAAAGAAGAAAGATCACAGAGCTTGAGTGCTTCGGCAGATATTTATCATCGTTTTGGTGCGTTTCAGGTTAACTTCCTGGTAGAAGGATTCTATACAAAGTTGTCGGATGTTTTTGCCCTTACCGACGGAGAGGTAGTGGATGGAATTCTGACACGTACCCGTCACAATGCATCAGGAGCGCAAGTTCTGGGATTGACACTGGAAGGAAAGATGGCTTACCTGAATAAAATCCAAGTTCAGGCGGGAGTCACTCTGCAACAGAGCCATTACAGCAAACCGCACATCTGGAACAAAGAAGCTCCGGCGGTGAAGAAAATGATGCGTACGCCAAATACTTACGGCTATTTTACAGCAACCTACACCCCGATAAAACCGTTATCTATCGCTCTTTCCGGTACCTATACCGGTTCGATGCTGGTTCCCCACGAGCCGGTTCCGGGATTCCTTGAAAATCCGATAACGGTGAATACCAAAGACTTTTTCGACATCGGTTTGAATATTTACGCGCACAAAGGAGTTTTTGTCCGCATTCGCCCATCTGCTGTAGTCTATATCCCGCTTTTCCAATGCAATGCGGGTATGAATGTTCTGATTAAGCGAATCCAGTATTTCTCCGGTGGATTTTTCGGGATTTTTTTTGATTAGGTCAAATAATTTGCTGAAATTTTCTTGAAAATCATACTGGGCCATAAAAAGGCTCGCAAAATACTTGCTATGCTCTAGATTCAGTCGTTCTGCAGCTTTTTTATCATATTCGCAGCCCAGATAGTTGTATAACTTTTTAGAAACGAATTCATTAAACGCTTCTTTTTCCTGTGGGGTTTTCGGGTTCATTTTTTTGAGAAAATCTTCAAAATATTCGGTGTGGCCGTCGTATGTTGCGCTAAGCATAACGAGTTTTTGAATAATTTCTTGCGGATCTTGAATACTGTTCTGTACAAGCTTTTTACAGGCTTTATCCGCGTCATTCACCGATTTTATCGCTTTTTTTACTTCATCTGAAAGGTTTTCTTTAAGAAATTGCTGTGTTTGAGCGTGCAAAGTCTTGATTTTTGCGGTTTTTTCTTTGATTTGTTTTTTCAAATCCCGGATTCTCGCCTCTGAGCCTGCTTTTTGTGAAAGCTCCTTTTTAAGGACGGAAATTTCGGCGTTGAGCGATTGGATTTTTTCGTTATTTTCGTTTTCGAGACTTTTTTGTTCGGGAGTTTTCGAGTTTTTGATTATTTCTTTTGAATAATTAATAATTCCCTGAAATGCTTGATAACGTTCGGAATTTTCGGGGTTTGTGATTCTCAACAGCGGTTGAATTTGTTCATTATTAGAAAGAGCGCTGAAGAGCGAGGCGATTGACTGGATAATATTTTCAAAATTCTCCAGTTTCATTGAAAAAGCGCTTATGATTGCATTTTTCCCCGCAAGGCGCGTGGCTTCTTCAATAATTTTTATGTTATTGAAGAAAAATCTTTCAATTTCTTCGTCGCTCAAGTCCTCAAACGTCTGACGCAGCTCCTGTTTGTGGTTTTTTGCCTCGTCTAAGATTTCTATGAAAAGCTTTGCGCCCTCGCGGTCAAAAGATTTATAAGTTTGATTGTAAAAATTTGTTATGATTTTTTCGGGTGATTCGTAGCCTTTTTCCATCAGATTTTCAAAAAATTTGCAGTTTTCTTCATTGATTTTGTTGTTTTTTGCGTCATTTATGCAGCTGGCGATTATTTTTAGCGGTTCTTTGTTCGATTCAACCAGTTTGTAAAACTCTTTTAATTTTTTTGCGGCTTTAAAATTGTAGCTTCCATCGTCGGTTTTTAGGTTGTTGATTATTATATTGTAAAGCTCGGTCCTGAAACTATCATTCCAGAGATCTTTGTATATAATCAGCCTGTTTTTGTCTAAGCAATCTCCGGCGTAGTCATAACATTCAAGAAAAGTTCTTAGTGTGCGATATCTTCCGGGTCCTGATGTGCCGAATTCGTCAGATAGCGCGTTAAAATCAGCAGCTAATTTTTCATTTAGCGGTTTTTTTGCGGAATTTTTTGTGAGTGTGAGAATCTTTCTTATATTTCGGGTATCATAGCCTTTTGCGGAAAGCGAAATTATAAAATCGGCTGTTTTTTCATCGACAATGCCGTTTTTTGCCGCTATGTTCATAATAAATGTTATATTATTTTCAAATGTGTTTGCAAGCTCCTCAACCGGAAATGCGCGATTCAGGAAATCAGCGGTTTCGGGAATGAAATTTCCTCTGGAATCTTTGCTGTTTTTGAGCACGTTTTTTACCAAGGGGCAGAAAAATGAGTAAAAATTCCATTTTTTAATGCTGCTTTTGTCCGGTTTTTGGAACTCATCAATGGATTTTGAAATAAAATCCAGCGCGCTTTCACAAAATTTGCCGTCTTTGTTTTTACATTTGCGAAGAATCAGCGAAGCCATGTCATCTTTGTACATAAAACGGCTGCCAGTTTCTATATTTTCCAGTTTTTCGAGGATTTCGTGAGCTTTTTTCATGCATTTTGGATTTTCATCCTTGCAGATATTTTTTAATGTCGGATTGTTAACAAGTTTTTTCTCCCCTTTAAAAGCCGGATTTGTCCTTGTAAAAGTGTCATTTTGCAAAGATTTTATCGGGCAAAATGTGTGCGCATTTTGTCCTGCGGCGGGTTTGTAATTTGTATAAGCCAACGGGGGGATAATTTTCATATTTTTTGTAAAACATGGACAAAAAATAATTTGCCATGCCTCTTTCGCGGAGCAAGTATGGTGGGAATAGCGCAGCGTTTCCCACCGCAAGGATTTTGCGCTTGATAACCGGTGGGAATCGCCGCGAAGAATGAAAAATGGATTCCAAAATCCTTGTTTGGGCTATTCCCACCCTACGGTGAAGCAAATAGCGTAGATTTCGCGTTTGATATCTGTTGGGCTAAAAGCATAACCTACGTTCTTTCAAAGTAAAAGTAAAAATTGGTTTATTTTTCGACCTATTCCAGCGAAGCGAATCGAGGCGGAAAATAAATTAATTTTTCCTTTTACGCCTTTTCATCCAGCCGGCAACAATTAATCAATCGAGAAAATGTCTTTCAAATCTTCATACGTGAGCGATTTTCCGATGTTTCTGTCAACAGAAATTACGCTGTCAACGAGGTCGCGTTTTCTTGACTTGAGTTTTTGGATTTTTTCTTCAACAGTGCCTTTTGTAATCATCCTGTAAACGAAAACTTTCTTCGTTTGCCCGATTCTGTACGCACGGTCGGTCGCCTGATCTTCAACAGCAGGGTTCCACCACGGGTCGTAATGGATTACGTAATCCGCACCTGTGAGATTGAGCCCTGTGCCGCCGGCTTTTAAGCTGATAAGGAAAATCGGGATTGTCGGGTCGGAATTGAACCTTTCGACAACTTCCTGACGGTTTTTCGTGCTTCCAGTAAGGTATTCGTGCTTGATTCCGGCGCGCGTGAGCCATGCTTTGATGATATCGAGCATGTCAACGAACTGGCTGAACAGAAGCACGCGGTGTTTTTCCGAGATAATTTCCTCGAGCATAACTTTAAGCTGCTCGAACTTGCCGGATTCTTTGATTCCCTTGATGTTTTCCTTGTCGTAAAGTTTCGGATGGCAGCATATCTGACGCAGGCGTAAAAGTGCCGAGAAAATTGACATTCTGCTCTTTTCGATACCATTTTGTTCGATACTTTTGAAGAGTTCTTCTTTTGTAGAATCCAGAACCTCCATGTAAAAGTCTTTTTGCTCCGGCGTGAGCTCGCAGTATGCGACGTTTTCGATTTTGTCGGGTAAATCTTTTGCAACATCGCGTTTCATACGGCGCAGAATGAACGGATAAATCTGCGATTTGAGGCGTTTTTCGACTGTTTTGTCCTCGCGCTCGGTAATCGGGGTTACGTAGCGGTAATTAAATTCTGACTTATCAAAAAGGAAGCCGGGCATTAAAAAGTCAAAAACCGACCACAATTCTTCAAGCCTGTTTTCAATCGGCGTGCCGGAAAGGGCTAGTTTGTGCTTGCAATTCAATTCTTTAACCGTTTGTGCGGTCTGGGAGTCGGCGTTTTTAATATTTTGGGATTCGTCAAGGATTACGTAGCGGAATTCGTGCTTTTTGAGCTTTGCAATATCGCGGCGAACCAGTGCGTAGCTTGTTATAACAACATCGTATTTCGGAATTTCCTTAAAATGTTCTTTTCTGTCTGTACCTGTCAATTTCAGGCAGCTCAAGCCCGGAGCAAATTTTTCGATTTCATTTTCCCAGTTGAAAACGACAGATGTCGGGCAAACAACCAGTGATGGCGCTTTTTTGTCCTTTTCTTTTGCTTTTTGGAGCAAAGCAAGCGCCTGAAGCGTTTTCCCAAGCCCCATGTCATCCGCCAGAATGCCGTTCAGCCCGTACTGATAAAGGAACCAGAGCCAGCCAAACCCCCTTGTCTGATATTCGCGGAATTCGGCGTTTATGCCTTTTGGAAGCGACGGAACATCCATATTTGAGAACGTCGAAATCTGTTTCCAGAATTTTGAGAACTTCCGGCTCATTTTGGGCTTTATTCCGAGGTTTTCCATCTCGGAAAGAAGTCCTGCGCGGTATGTTTTTACGATATATTTGTTTTCTTCGTTGCGATAAACATCAAAAGTGTTAAATGCACGCATTAACGAATAAACGTTCATCGTCGGAACTTCCACAAATCCGAGATTTTTGATTCTGACGTATTTGTTACCCTCAATTGTAAGGTTGTAAACCTCGTCAAACGGGATAATTTCCTCGCCGACCTTGCCGTAGAGCTCGACTTCAAAGCTATCGGTGGAATTCAGGCAAAAATCAATATCTGCGACGAGTTCAAAGGGTTTTGGCGTCATTTTGAAGAACGACATATCGTCTTTTTCTTCAAAAACCCAGCCCTCGCCCGCCTGTTTTATGTAATAGTTTATAAAATCGATTGCGTTTTCTTTTTCTAAAGCGAGGTTATTTGTCTGCATTGGTGCAAATTTGCAGGCGATGAGCATTTGATAAGCGATTTCTTCATGCTGAATGTTTCTTTTTACCCAGTAAAGCAGGTCTTCTTTGGGTTTTTTGATGGTTACGTAGGGTGTTTTATCCGTATGTTTGGAATATGGCACCCTTGTACCGTCATAATCGAACTCCAGAGAGGCTTTTAAAGAGCCGTCGTAATCTAGCCCCATTGTGACGATGTTCGTAGGCGGTTTTTGTTCAAGGCAAAGCTTTTCAATGTTTTCTGCAACCTCGACTTTCATCACTTCGCGCAGTTTTGGCAGTTCTTCAAAGATAAATTTTGCGCCGTCAGCGTCGCGTACATCCGTAAAGCTCGCTTTTATCAAATTTTGGGGGAGTGCGCTTACGGGAGTGGTTGTCGGGAAGATAACGTTTTTGTACCTGCCCCATTTCAGGTGGCGTGAGAAATATCTGACCTCTTCAAACGGGTAAGAGTCACTTTTGTCGGGACGTTCCCAGTAAAGTGAAAGCAAAACATTGCCCACCATCGAAAAATTCACCGAAAGTCCAAGCGTCCATTCGTTATCGTCGAATTTTAGCGTTTCTTTTGTTCTTCCGTCGATAACTTCTTCGGCTTTTGCGAGAAGCTGAAAAACTCCGTCGAATTTGTTAATCGGAATATCGTACCATCCGGCTTTTTTGTCAAGCCTTGAGCGCTGTAAAAGGAGCTGGAAAATTGAAACTTCGACTTTTTGTGCGTTGTTGAGTTCAAATGTCGGGTCAGAGCGCTGGATTTCAATCAAGGCGCGCAAAATCGCCTCGATATCTCTGATAACTTTGCCTTTTTCTCTATCCATAACCAGAATGGAGAAGAAATTCTGGCGTCTTTTTGCGTTAAAGTGGAAAATGTAGTTGCCCTGCGGATTTTCGGGGTGGGGAATGTTTTCGTCGGGGTATTGGGGATGGATTTTGTGGACACGTTCGAGATATTCGTCATAAATTTTGTCCTCAATGACTTTAAGCCCCACGGCAATCGAATGTTTGCACCATTCTTCTTTTAAAGGGCAGCTGCATTCAGCTTTTACGCCGGTTTTTGTAAAGGTAAGGCTGGTTTCGTATGAATCTTGAAAATTCCCTTTAACTTTTGCGTCAACACCTGCCAGTTTTGGTTCACACGAAAGCACCACGTCATTTTTGTGGCTTTCATATCCGCGCCTCCAGCTGCCGGGTGTTGCTTTGTCCTTAATGTACTTGTAGTTAAATTTACAAATTGCTGCCATAAATTTTCATAAAAATTCATTGCTCAAGCAAGTTTATTTGCCTGATAATGAACCAATCGAACCGCAAAAACAAGAGATTTTGCCTGTCCGCTAAACTTCGGGTGCGCTAAACAACTCACTAACTGCTACCCGAATAATAGTATGTCATGAAATCCTGAAAATGACAAGAAAATTATTTTTTAATATAAATAACTGTGATGAAATAATAAATAGTATTATATTTAAAAATAAAATGCCGAATTTATTCATCTGTTTATTTTATAAAAAAGTAGTACATCTGTATATTACCTACATACAGATTCTTTGTTTTCTTTGATAAGCCAAAAACTCAAAGAAAAATAACTTAACAAAGTCCCAGTTCCCGTGATTAACCAGAGAATTAGTGTTAAAAAGAGGCAGTTTGGAATTTCTTTGATAGGTTCAAGAGGGCTTTTCATCAAGTAAATTATTGCAGCCTCCAATGTAAAGAAAAATACGTCAAAAAGCAGTGATTTTGAAAGAACATTATCCTGAAATTCTTCATTATTTTTAAATTTTTCAAAAAAGTTATATGTATAACTGTCTTTTTTGCCTTTTTTGTAGAGAATGATGAAAATAAATGTTTTTAAAAGCCAAAACGAAATATATATTACTCCCGAACAGATTCCGATGATTGCAAACCAGATAGTTAGTGAAATTTTCAGATTAATTTCATCGCCAATAACCCATAGCAGATATATCATAATTATCATAGGATATTTCAGGATATTTGTGCCCATAATTAAATTTAAAATCAAAAAACTGAATTTGTTCATTTATTTCTCTTTTTCTCCGAAAATCTGCAGCGTTTATAATCATTGAGCCATAAATACAATGCTAAATAACTTACAAACACGCCCCCTCCTACAGCAAGATTGAGCAGAATTACGATAGGTATGTTGTCAACTATAGAAAATGTCTGGTTCGGATGCATTAATGCTTCAAGTCCCCAGAATGCCGCTTCTGAAATAATACACAGGATATCCAAAACTATTGAAAAGATAAAAACTTTGACCCTGAATATTTTATCATTTGCAAATTTTCTAAAAAAATTGTAAATATATGTGCTTTTATTGACTCTTTTGGCAAGGAAAATGAAAACAAATATTTTAAAGAACAAGACCATAATAAACAATAGAATGGCGATTCCGAAAGAAAGAATTTCAATATTCGGCAAGCTATTATCAATCATTGATGGCAACATAACCAGAAAATAAAATACGATGACAGGTATTTTAAATATATTTGAACTTAGAATGAAATTTAAGATAAAAAAACTACATTTTCCCATCTTTTCATTATAGATTTTTATGTACAATTGTCTATAGTGCACATGGGTAGTATTATAGTTGATTTATTCCTCTTTCATTTCATTTATATGCAAGTTTTTTTGCCAAAAATCGGATTTAAACCAAAATATTATGTAAAAAGAAATATAACTGGTCAATACGCCCCCGCCAAGGATAAGAAAAAGAACTACGGTGCTGGAAAAATCAAAATCATCTATATATAGCATTGCAAAGAATCCTATTATATCCGCTAACAAAGCGTATAGCAAAATTTTCATTCTAAAATTTTTGTCGATTAAAAATTTATTCAAAAAACTGTGAATATAACCAAATGGTGCTTTAAAAATATAAAGCAAAGGAAAAATCAGGATTTTAAATAACAGATAGCTTGCAACAGCAATCAAAAATGCAACTGCGAAAGCTGATGCGTCAAGAAATTCAGTTGGTTCCGGCAGTAAATCGCTAAATAACGGTACAATTGTATGCAAAAAAACTAAAAATCCTAAAACACCAAAAGCTAAAATAATTTGTATTCCAGCAAAAAGTGTGATTTCAAAAAATTTTTTGTATTTAGCTAAATTTTTTAGAAAACAGCTCAAAGAAAATTCATTTTCCATATAAAAAATTTTAGGTTATATTTCTAAAGTTGTAAATCACGCACATGGGTAGTTTTTAAATACTTTCCTTTGGAATTTTGATGTTTATAATTATGTAATAATTTTCCAGTGTTCCTTCGTTTTGTAATCTTTCACCCAATCTGCCGCGTACACTTTTTCTGCCGGGGTTAAAGTTATAGTAATCTTCTATACGCATTGTCAAGTTGCCCTCATTATCAAATTTTATATTTTTTATAACAGCGCCATGCAATGAATTATAAGTATCACCAGAATTAAATATAATTTCCTGGGTTGGCAGTGTTTCTTTTTTTCTTATGTTTTCTATATTGTTCTTTAAAAACATTTTGAAATCATTATCTGACATTATTTTGCTTGCCAAAGAGCTATTTTCGTTCAGAACAAGTACCTTGCAGTTATTTTTTTTAGATTCTGAAATTACGCGATTTCTTATTTCGTTTTCTAAATCCTTATTATTTAATTGACTTATACTTTCATACATTATTCCGTTTTTTTCAATGTATTCTTCATTATCATAATTTTTTGATGCAATCTTATAAAGTTCAAAAGATTCGGACAAATTATATGCTTTAGAATATAACATCCCTATGTTATCAATTATACGTTTTGGCGTATTATCTACAATATAATTTTCTGCTTTTGTTTTTAATGTAAAGTAAGTTTTGTGTATAATGTTCAATTTTTCTTTACCATTTTCAGATTTTGCACTTCTGTCAATTTCATTCTTTAAAACATTGATTTCATTTGCGATTTTTTGTCCTTCGTTTTTATTGATTTTTATTTTTTGTCTTGTTTGTGCAATTTTATTTTTATCTTCAGCTTCTAGATTATTTAAATTGTAAATTTCTTCTAACTCATCAATTTGATTGGTATATTTTTCCAAATCATTAACATACGCATCCACCTCATCCTGAAGCACCCTGACATCACCGAGAAGCTTTTCGAGCTCAAATTGGGCGCGTTTTCTGTCTTTTGCTTGTTCTCTGCGGATTTCTATGGGGTCGGTTGGGGTCGGAGATTCTTTTTGTACCAGATTTATCCAGCATTTGCAATTCGGATGAGGTTTTGAGGGGATTTCATCTGAGGTTTCGTAAACTGTGCCGTCCAATTTTTGACAAACCTCACATGCGCCCGCCTCGGTTTTCCATTCGTAATTAAATTCATTCTTTTCAACACTTCCGTATAATGTTTTCCCCATTTTTAATTCCTTTCATTAAACTTTTTTGTAATATTTACAATTTTTTCATCAGTGTTAATTTCAACAAGATTTTTGGTATGCCATAAATTGTTGTTTATTGCGCCCAGCCTGATAAACTGCGCAATTATGTTCACAGAATAATATCTCAACGCCCCCAGAAGCGCAGCGAGCGTTTTTTCGCCAAAATCGCCGTCTTCTTCGAGGCGGATAGTAGATTCTATAGCGGATTCTTTCTTGTAACCGTTCAAAAGGTTCAAACCGGTCTGAAAATCCATAATTGCCTGCTCTTTGCCGGTTTCTTGCACATATTTTGTTATATAATCGGCGAGTTCGGCAATTTTTGCTTCTTCTTCGGGTGAAATTTCCTCTGAATTCCCAATATTTCTGCTTTGAAGCTTTTTGAGGCTCTTTTCTTTCATTTTTAGGATTTTGTTCTTTAATTCGTCGTTGAACCTTTCAGAGTGCGGCTTTTGCGAGAATAGTTTTTCTGAAACCGTTTCAGGCGTTGTTTTTTCCATTTTCATGCTCCTTTTTTATCCATAATCCGTGATTGTACCAGATTTCGTTGAGCCATTTAGGTCAAATTTTCAATTTTTCTTACATAAAAGGGGCGATGTGCAAAATGCCTTAGATTTTTCTTTGTAGTGACTATGGAGGAGGCTTCATTAATCATGAATATTTGTTTCACAAAATGCCTTAGCCGGGGGAATCGGAACGGAAAAGAAAAATCTAAGGCATTTTGCATTTTTTACGCAGAACGGGCTTAGGTGCTGTAAAATAACCCCGTGCCGGATTTTCGAGGCAAACAATTTCATACGGGGCAATTTATTTTTTTAAAATGTTTTTATATATCTAAGGAAGTTCGTAATGGTGGACGTGATATGACTTTTGAATTTGAAAATATATCTATAGGTGTCGATGTTGAAGAAATAGAACGATTCGAGCGATACTCGAATGATAGAAACGCCCCGCTATTGAAGCGAATTTACAACGAGGGCGAGCTGGAATACTGTTTTAAAACGAAATTTAGCGCAAAACGCCTTGCTGCAAGATATTGCGCAAAAGAAGCCGTCTATAAAGCAATGTGCGCCCATGGCGTAAAGATTTTGAACCTGAAAGAAATAGAAATCTACCATGATTCTCAAGGTGTGCCCCAAATCCGTCTTTTGAATGGCATGAACAGTGATTTTGAGATAAAAGTGAGCCTATCTCATTCTCAAAAAACCGCTATGGCGCAGGTTATCGTCTACAAAGTGCCCGAAAAGAAAAAATCTATCTTCAAAAAAGTCAACAGCGACGGCACGTTGAAATTTTTGATTTTGTAATCGTAAAATGTTTTTTATCCGTCAGGTTTGCACCATTGAGCTCTCAAGTAGGGTGGGAATAGCTAAAACAAGGGTTTGGGAATGTATTTTTTAATCTTCGCAGCGGTTCCCACCGATTATCAATTGCGAAATTCTTGCGGTGGGAACCGCTACGCTATTCCCACCCTACTTACTACTTACTCCGGCGCAGCCGGTCATAATTTATACCAATTCTATGAAATCCTCACCGAAACCTCAAAAAACCGCTCCCACGGAAATTCATACGAGATTTGTGCGTAATTTGTACCTAGCTTCCTTGCAAGAAGCTTTTCAAAAGGCTTCATGACCTTTTTTAACTCTGCGGGGTCGGGCTCTTTTACGGTGTTTTTTAAATATTTTCTCAAATTCGCCTGATATGCCCAGTCATCCAAAAAACGCACCGTCTGAACCTTTTTGAACGCATCTTCGTTGTAATTTTTTGCAAAAAATTTAACCAGCGCACAACAAATCGCACTCCCGAGCGTGTTTCCCGTGGTGTTCCAGCCCGCATAACCGAGAAAATTGCTTTTGTAAAAGTCCTTTTCGGTCAAAGTGTTAATAAAATCGTTGTCCGCACCGTTAGCATTGAGGATATCCGCAATCAAAAACGGCTTTTGCGGCAACTCAAAATCGTCTTTGAACCCCTCAACCTCAACACCCATAACGAGTTCACCCTGAATATCGGGAAAATTGTTCACAAAAAGAATAATATCTGCTTCTTCAGGCGTTGCGGGGGTTGCTCCGGCTAGAAGAATCTGCCCTTTTACGGAATCTGCAACGGAAACATCTTCGTATTTTGAAATTTTGCCGCTGCTGTCCGGATTTGTGAAAAGAGGCGCAATTTTGAGCGTTTTTCCCCTGGTAATTATCCGGCTCAAAAGGCTCAAAGGGATTTCGTCTGCGCCGGTCTTTAAAAGAACATTTTTCAGCTCTTTTTCCTTAATAATCGCCTCAAATTTCCGGCATTCTTGAATGTTCAGCCCGAATTCCGCACAATCGTCCTTGGAAAGTACGAGCGTGTCGAAAATTCCGGCTTCTGCGTATTCAATGTAGCAGCAATTTATTTCAAAATTTCTTTTTCTCGTCAAAATGTAATCTTCTATAATTTCAGGCGGGACATCGGTTTTTGCCTCACCGTCTTTGGACAAATCCCACGAATATTTAAAGATTTTTTTGCCGTATTTTGACCAGTACTCTTTTTCTTCTTCGTTGATATTGTTGTTTGAAATTCGCATTATGCTGGAAACAGCGAGGATTTTAGCATTTTTGGATTTAAAAAGGTCAATAAACTTTTCTACACGGTTTTTTATTTCTGAGAGCGTTTCAGATGACCTTCTGGAGGGAATAAGCCCGCCATAAGCAATCGTATCAAGCGAAACCACCAGATAATCGATTTCGTGAATGCTCTCAATCCAGCTGTAAATCCCGTCAATACGCGAATTCTTCTTCAAGTCGCCCAGAAGCCATTTTGGCGGAAGAAAAAGCTCAATTTCCCCGTCAATCGCCGCAATATCCTGCGCCAGTTCGTAACAGACGGGTCGATTGTCAATTGGAATGAAAGCAATTTTCTTTTTTTCAGACATATTTTCCTTATCTTTTTCTCTTTTATGCCGTTTGTCCTGACCGGTGCTGTTGGGCTGAAAGCCCAACCTACTCCCTCTTCAATGGGTGGCGGGTGTGTTGTGCCGCAAGATTTTATTAATTTTTTATATTAATAAACTGATTTTCCCTTGAAATCGCCACTTTTCCCGAGCGCACAAGCTCTTTTATCCCAATCGGGCGCAAAAGCTCAATAAGCGAGCGAATCTGGCGCGAATCTCCAACAGCCTGAATCGTATAAGTTTTCGGTGAAACATCAATAATCCTTGCCTGAAAAATTTCTGCAATCCTCAAAAGCTCGGAGCGGTCTTTGTCCTGCGCATTTACCTTGCAAAGAATGATTTCTCGCTCAACAATGTCTTCGTTTTTGAAATCGAGCACTTTTATGACCGGAATAATCCTGTTGAGCTGCTTGGTAATTTGTTCGAGCACCTTTTCATCGCCGTTTATGACGATTGTCAGCCTGGCGTATTCGCCCTCGCAGGTCGGAGCGGCTGTTATGCTTTCTATGCTGTATCCGCGGGAGCTGAAAAGGCTGCTTATACGTGAGATTATCCCCGCTTCATCTTTTACCATTACTGAAATTATGTGGCTCATTCAAAATCCTTTATTTTTTAACTAATTGGGCTGTCGTTCGACAAAAGTACCTGATTTATCGGTTTTCCCGCCAATACCCACGGATAAACCATCTCAAACTCCTCGACCACAAAGTCGATGAACACCGGCATGCGCGATTCTATGGCTTTTTGCAGCGCGGGGATGATTTCTTCTTCTTTTGTAACCCTGATTCCCATTGCACCGTATGCTTCTGCGACTTTTACAAAGTCAGGGCCGGAGATTTTTGTTTCAGAATAGTGCTTGTTGAACAGTTTTTCCTGCCACTGGCGCACCATGCCGAGATAACCGTTGTTGATAATCGCAACAATAACCGGAATACCATATTCCACGCAGGTTGCAAGCTCCTGAATGTTCATCTGGATGCTGCCGTCGCCCGCAATGTCGATTACGATTTTTTCAGGACAAGCAATTGCCGCTCCAATTGCAGCAGGATAGCCGAAACCCATTGTTCCCAGCCCTCCGGACGTTATGAATCGCCTTGGCTCCTCAAATTTATAAAGCTGTGCCGTCCACATCTGGTGCTGGCCGACTTCTGTGCAAATTACCGTGTCTTTGTCTTTTGTGTATTCGTAAATTTTCTGAATAACCGTGAGCGGACTTAATTTATCCGAGTTGCAGGCAGGGAGCGCGCGTTTTTTCTTCCATTCGTTGATTTGTTCAAACCAGATTTGTTTAACTTCGTGATTTGTTTCGTATTTGTTGTTGTTAAATTCGTTGAGCATTGCATTGAGGACGTTTTTCGCGTCGCCTACAATCGGAATATCGACCGGAACGTTTTTACTGATTGAGCAAGGGTCGATGTCGATGTGGATGATTTGTGCGTCTTTTGCAAAACGCTTCAAACATCCGGTAATTCTGTCGTTGAAACGTGTTCCGATGGCAAAAAGAACATCGCAGTTGGAAACGGCATGGTTTGCCCAGTAATTTCCGTGCATGCCGAGCATTCCAAGCGATTTTTCACGGCTTGCGGGGTATGCGCCCATCGCCATGAGCGTGTTAGCAACGGGAATGTTCAATTTTTCTGCAAGTTCTGTTAATTCTTTTTCCGCACCGGACGCAACAACGCCGCCTCCGGCAATAATCATCGGGCGTTCTGCCTCGCAAAGCAGCTCTAGCGCTTTCACAATCTGGCGCGGATGTCCGTTATAAGTCGGATTATAGCCGGGAAGATGAACTTTTTCCGGATAAACGAATTTTGTTTTTTGAGAAAGAATATCTTTGGGCAAATCGATTACGACAGGGCCGGGTTTTCCGGTTGTAGCGATGTGAAACGCTTCTTTTATAATTCTTGGAAGCTGGGTTACGTCGTTTACGAGATAGTTGTGTTTGCAGCAGGAGCGTGTGATTCCAACGATGTCGGCTTCTTGAAAAGCGTCGTTTCCTATCTGGTCAAGCCCGACCTGACCTGTAAAAACGATTATCGGATAGCCGTCATAATAGGCGTTTGCGATTCCGGTGATTGCGTTGCATGCGCCGGGGCCTGAGGTTACGAGTGCGACGCCGGGTTTTCCGGTTATTCTTGCATAACCCTCTGCTGCGTGGATTGCTGCCTGTTCATGGCGGACGAGATAGTGTTTTATCTCATTACAATGATAAAGCGCCTCGTAAATAGTCAAAATGACTCCGCCCGGATATCCGAAAATCTCTTTTACCCCCTCTTTTTTCAAGCATTCGAGGAAAATTTCCGCTCCGCTTAATATATCTATCATTTCCGTGGTTTGTGCCATTTTGTACTCCGTTTTTTGTTGATATAAGAACTATTCTAGCATTTTTTAGTATTTTTTAAAAGTATTTTTACATAGCTCGGGTGAGTCAACCAGAAAGTAGGGTGGGAATAGCGCAGCGGTTCCCACCGCAGGGTTTTTAGACTTGATGAATGGTGGGAACCGCCGCAAGGATTAAAAAATACATTCCAAGGCCCTTGTTTTGGCTATTCCCACCCTACGCGGACGAAAATCCTCCGAACAAGTGAGTAGGGTGGGAATAGCGCAGCGGTTCCCACCGCAAGATTTTTGCGCTTGATGAATGGTGGGAACCGCCGCAAGGATTAAAAAATACATTCCAGGACCCTTGTTTTGGCTATTCCCACCCTACGGGGAACGAAAATCCTCCGAATATGCCAAATTATCCCTTTTCCAGCAAACAAAGCGATTCAATATGATAAGAATGGCAGAACATGTCAAACGGCTGAATGTATTTAGCCCTGAACCCATTTTCTTCAAGGTATTTTATGTCGCGAGCGAGGGTTGCGGGATTGCAGCTTACGTAAATTATGGCTTTTTTTGTCAGCGCTGCAGCAAAATCGAGCGATTCCTTTTCGCAGCCCTTTCTCGGAGGGTCTAAAAGCGTGATATCAAAGCTTCTGCCCTCATTTATAAGGTTTTCAAAAATCTTTTTCGCATCGCCGTTAAGGATTTCCATATTTTGTGCGTTGTTGAGCCTTGCATTCTCTAAAGCGTCTTCGGAGGCGGATTTGCATTCTTCAACGGAAACGATTTTTGCTGCGCTCTCTTTTAAATACACCCCGAAGCTCGAAACTCCTGAATATGCGTCCAGAACAAGGGATTGCGGGTAATTTTTTTCAATAATGTCTTTTACCGTGTCAAAAATATTTTTTGCCGTGCCCGTGTTTACCTGAAAAAAGCTGTTTGCGCTGATTTTGTATTCGATTTCGCCGATTTTTTCAAAATAAAACCTGTTTCCGCAAATGCAGCGCGTGTCGTTTGAAAGAATTACGTTGGTTTTTGCGGTGTTGTAGTTTATGCAGACGCCTTTTATGTGGGCGAATTCTTTTGTGAGTTTTTCAGCGAGTTTTTTGAATTTTTCGCTCAATTTTGTATCATTAACCGCAAAAATCACAAGACATTCGTTTTTTTCCATGCTGTAACGGATAACAATGTGCCGGAGCTCGCCTTTGTGCGTTTTTTCGTTGTAACCGCTGATTCCGAGCTCCTGAGCGGCTTCTTTTGCAAAATTTACGATTTTTCCTGTGATATTTGGCTGAATCGGGCAGAATTTCACGTTTATAAGCTCATGCGTACCCTTTTTGTAGTAACCGGCTAGCAGGCGTTTTGAAACTTTTGTTTGCGCAACCGGATATTGCACTTTTGAGCGGAATTCGCGTGTTTTCGGGCTTTTTATAACCGGTTTGACCTCGATTTCGCGTCCGGCGAGCTTTTTTACGGTTTCTGCGACGATATTTCGCTTTTGGTCAAGCTGAAAATCGTAATCAATAAACTGCCAGCCGCACCCGCCACAGGCATTGTGAATCGGGCAGAACGGTTTTACGCGGTGTGGCGAGGGTTCTTTTATTTCAATCAGCTTTGCCCTTGCAAAATGTTTGTTAACAACCGTGATTTCCGCTTCCACAACATCTTCGGGGCAGGTGTTTTCCACAAAAAAGGAGAAACCGTCTATTTTCCCGAGCCCTGCGCCCTCATAGACGAGCTTTTCGATTTTCAAACTGACTTTATCGCCCTTTTTCATTATATTTTGGCACACTTATCTTCGATTGCTTTGTCAGTGTTGATTTGAGTTACGCCGTGAACGGTTTTGCCCCAGTCCATGGTCTTTTTGCAGAAAATTATTTTAAAAACAATAACAATAGCCACAGGGAACCATATTCCCGTGAAATAAAGACCAGTTAGGATTGACTGGATGAACGCGTCTTTGTTGGAAAGGTGATTGTATTTTTTTGCGCTGTAAACAAATCCGATAATGAAGAAAATACAAACAAGAACCGCAACCGAAAGCGATGAAAGTATGCAATTTGGCGCGTCTTTGACGAATTTGAACGCCTGAAAGCAGATTTCTGAAATCATCCAGAACGGAAGCAAAAATTCTGTAATATATGCAATCATATCAATACTTACACGAAGTGACATGTCTTTTGAGAAAAGCACGCCCCAGAAATGTTCAAGATATCGGCGAATACTGCCTTCTATCCAGCGTCTGCGTTGTTTTACAAGCGGAATAAATTTTACAACTCCCTCTTCATAAACGCAAACATCCTTGCAAAACCTTACGTCCCAGCCTTTTATGTGCAGGCGGGTGGACATGTCCAAATCATCGGTGATTGTGTAATTATTCCATCCGTTGATGTCGATTAGTGCTTCTTTTTTGATTAATTCACCGTTTCCGCGGAGCTCTACTGCGCCTTTTACTGCATCACGGCCGACCTGAAAATGGGTATCGAGCGCATATTCGTTGTCCTGACAGCGTGTGAGAAAGTTTTCATCGCGGTTTATGATGACTTTTCTTGCTTGAACAGCGCCTACGTTGTCTTTTTCAAGGTGAGGAACAAGTTCTGTAAGAAAATCGGGGTTCATTCTTGCGTCAGCGTCGAAAACAAGGATTGCCTCGCCTTTTGCAATCTCCATTGCGTCATTTAAAACGGCTGATTTCCCGGGGAATGCGTCTTTGGGGCGAATCAGGGCTTTTACGTTTTCATGTTTTTCTTCCAGCTCTTTTAGAACCTGTGCTGTGTTATCTTCGCTTCTGTCGTCGATTACGATTACTTCGTATTTTTCATAGGTCATTTTTAAGACATTTTCGACGGTTTTTGCGATAACATCCTGCTCGTTATGCGCGGGAATCATTATTGATACAAAAGGTTTGTAGTTATAGTTGAGCTCTTCGGGGTATTTTTTGAGTTTTCTTTTCTGGTGTTTGAGTGCGAGCTGCATATACAAAATATAAGACAGCATGAACACGCCGAGGAAGATTATTGCCCAGAAAGTGGACATGTAGTTCTGAAAAATAAACAAAAATATCCATAAACACACTATGAATAACAGTAAAACAACTCTTTCTATCAAGCCCCAGACCTCCGAGAACCTTTCTATTCCAAAACTCTTATGACATATTACCACAAAAACCCCGCAATAAACCAATTTGTTACGAAAAAGTTTATCTGTGAACTGTAAGTTACACCCCTTCATGCTGTCATTCCGGCTCTGACCGAGAATCTCCGGCGCAGCCGGTCAAAAGCTCTAATAGTAGGGTGGGAATAGCCCAAGCAAGGGTTTTAGAACGTATTTTTAGGCTAAGAGGCGATTCCCACCGAGCATCAAACGTAAAAATCCTTTGGTGGGAACCGCTGCGCTTTTCCCACCCTACTTGCTTATAAAAAGCCGTTGGGGTAGAAACCCCAACCTACCCTACTTTCTATGAGGTTTTGCATGGAAATTTTAAAATCCTCCCGATAGTGTAGGGTCTAGACCACGAATATTCACCGTAAGGTTGATTTATAAATGTTAATATTTTGTAACAATATACTTGAATCCATCTAATGGTACTGAATAGACGCGACACTAAAAGAGAGAATGGCATGAACTTAAACGAAGAATGTTTGCTAAAATACCTGCAAAATCCCGAAGAACTCTTTAACTTAACAGATGTTTTGAATGAATTTAATGTTGTTTTGAACAACCCTGAAAACAAAGATACCGCAAAGGCGGTGGCTTTATGATAAAAATCGATGAAACACTTAAAAACAAAATTATTCTCAAATATTTGCTTTATTCGGTCTATATAATTATTACAATTGCGCTTCTTTTAACTGTTCTGGGGCAGCCGCATATCAGAAATTTCTTCGTTAATATTGAAAACCAAACTTTCGACGTCAGACAAAATCTGATTTCTAATTATAAAAAAGTAAACAAAAATATCGCCATAATCTCGGTTGACGAGGCAAGCTACGAATATATTCTGGACAAATACGGCGAATGGCCGCTGAATCGCGGGATTTATGCGGATATGGTTGAATTTTTGCAAACCCAGAAGCCCGCTGTCGTGGCTTTTGACCTTATGTTCGTAAAATCAATGAAAAGTGCGCATAACGACGATTTGAAACTGGCAAAAAGCATTTCTAAATATGATAATGTCCTGACATCAATAAATTTTGATAATCAGGAATTTTCACTGCGAAAACCCGTGGATTTGCCGGATTATTTGAAAGCAAATGTCCAAAACGACGGCGATATCGACTTTTCGCCGGAAACTTTTACTAATTGCAGGGCGATTTTGAACGAAATCATTGATTCCACCTCGAATATCGGGCATATAAACCTTATCCGCGAGGATGACGGTATTGCAAGAAGTATCCCGCCTTTTGCCGTGTATAAAGGCGATTTTTACCCGCATCTGGCTCTTAAAGCAGGGCTTAAATACCTCCAAAAAACCGAAAATTATTCCACAAACGACTTTAAAATAGATAAAAACGGGCAAATTCAGTTAAAAAATAGAACAATCCCTGTCATGAAAAACGGTTCCGTAATCCTGAACTGGTATGGGCAGAGCGGTTTGAACAACCCGAAATCCTTTGAATACGTACCTTTCTGGAAAGTCGAAAAAACCATGTACGGCGTGGAAAACCTTGTTCCCAAAGACCTTTTTAAAGATAAAATTGTCTATATCGGAACGAGCGCAACCTCGCTTTTTGACCTGAAAAGCGTGCCTACGGATAAAATTTTCCCGGGTGTTGAGATTCATACGACTTTTATAAACAATTTGCTTGACAATAATTTTATAAAACGTACTTCGTTCCATGTTGATATTATTGTTTCGCTTTTGCTCGGGTTGATGGTCGGGCTTGTAACGCTCAGGACAAAATCCACGGTTATTTCTTCACTATTCACGATTTTGAGCGCAATTATTTATATAATATTTGCGACTTTATTGATGTTTTATTTTGATTACTGGATTGCGGTGATTTTGCCTGTTTTGTCTATGGCAGTGGTGTTTACTGCTGTTTATATTGCAAAATACATCCTGAAATCGCGCGATTTTGAGTATCAGTATGCGCTTGCGACCACAGACGGGCTGACCGAGCTATACAACCACAGATATTTTCAAGAGCAGATGATTCACAATGTCGAAACCGCAAAACGCTACAATTCGGAGTTTTCGTTGATAATTATTGACATTGACTTTTTCAAAAAATTCAATGATAACTACGGTCATCAGTCAGGGGACGCTGTTTTAAAGCAGGTTGCGCAAATTTTGAAGAAAAATGTCCGTGCAACTGATATAGCTTGCAGATACGGCGGCGAGGAAATGGCGCTTATCCTTACAAACACAGGAAACAAAGACGCACACGTCACCGCGCAGAAAATTTGCGATACAGTGGCAAAGAAAGTCTTCAAACTCGCAAATGACGTAGAAACCCACGTTACAATAAGCCTTGGCGTTTCAACATACCCGATGAACGGGCAAACTCCGCAGGATTTGATTAAATATGCGGACGAATGCCTGTACAATGCTAAAGAAAACGGCAGAAATCAGGTAGGATGCCACGATTAGCTTGCAATTTATCCTGCTGCTTTCTCCAGAGCGTCATAGGCGCGTTTAATTTCCTGAATATCCTGCCACATGAGCCATTTTGGGCTGCCTTTTTCACGTGAATCGTTGCGAAGAAGATAGGAAGGATGGAAAATCGGCATCATTTTTGAACCGTATGGCCCGTCAAACCATTGTCCGCGCACTTTTGTAATCCCTTTTGCGCCCTCGATGAACGATTGTACGGCAACACCGCCGCACAAAAGGATAATTTTCGGGCGGAGCGTTCCGACCTGCATGTCCAGATATTCACGGCAGGCTTCTTTTTCTTCAGGGAGCGGGTTTCTGTTGTCCGGCGGACGGCATTTCAGGGTGTTGCAGATATAAACATCTTTTTGGCGTGACAAACCGACGGACGCAAAGATTTTGTCCAGAAGCTGCCCTGCTTTTCCGACAAAAGGTTCGCCTTTTTGATCCTCCCAGTAGCCGGGGGCTTCACCGATAAGCATTAGTTTGTTATTTGGCACACCGCCCGAAAAAACGAGCTTTGTTCTTGTGTTTCCGAGCGGGCATTTGTGGCAGTTTTCGCATTTTGCCTTTACTTTTTCAAGAATTTCATAATTTTCTTGGGTTTCAACCATGACGCATACTCCTGTTTGTCATGATTTTACATCAACATCAAACCGCCGCAAACTCTTTTTTAATCTCCTGCCTTTTGAGCTTTCTTGTGGTGGTTTTGGGCAGAGCGTCTTTTTTTACGATAATATTTATCGGGCGTTTGTACGGTGCGAGGCGTTCTGACAGGATTTTTGCTTCATGTCTTATAATTGTTTCAAGTTCTCTGTCATCAGCGGTTTTTTCAATGATTTCATCTTTTGGAACCACTACGGCAACGATATCTTCGGTGCCTTCTTTTGAACCGTCTTTCCTTGCCGCGCCGAAAACGCAAACTTCAGCAAACATCGGGCTTTTTTCAAGAACAGATTCGACTTCTTCGGGGAAAACCTTTTTTCCGCCGCTCAGAACTATCATATTTTTGATTCTTCCGGTAATATAAATGTGCCCGTCCTTGTCGATTTTTGCGATGTCGCCCGTGTGGAGCCAGCCGTCGGAATCTATCACTTCTGCAGTCATTTCGGGCTGATTATGGTAGCCTTTCATGACAGCGGGGCCGCGCAGCATGAGTTCACCGGAATCGGGGTCGATTTTTGCTTCAAAACTTTTCAAAGGGCGTCCGACTGAAGCCATTACACCGCGTTTGTCAACGTTAACCGAGACGACGGGGCTTGTTTCAGAGAGCCCGTAGCCCTGGTAAACGCGAATTCCGATTCTTTCAAAGAATTCACCGACCGAAACATCAAGCGGCGCCCCGCCTGAAATACAGCCGAAGAAATTTCCCCCGAATTTTTTCTGAATTTTTGAAAAAAGCAGTTTTCTGATTCTGAAAGAGGGAATAAATTTTGAAATTTTGAACATTGTGTTAAATAAAAAACGTGTCATGGGCGGAGCGTTTTTTACTTCGGTTTCAATGGCGGATTTGAGAAGTTTTAAAAACGCCGGAACAACAATCATGAAATTTATATTTTTATCCTGCATAATCCCGAGAATATCCTTGGGTTTCAGGCTGTGCGTGTAATAAACGGTCAGCCCCCAGTTCATCATCATGGAAAACCCTACTGTCATCTCGAAAAGATGATTCATAGGCAGGATTGAGAGGAGTTTTATCGAGCGTTTTTCGCCAAAAATCCTCAAATACATTTCCGCAAGGTCATCCATCTGGGTAAGCATGTTCCGGAAAGTTATTTCCACGCCTTTTGGCGCTCCTGTTGTGCCCGAGGTATAAATTATCATTGCGAGCGATTTAGTGCTTCTGTGGCGCCATTTTGCCTCGTAATTGTTGGGGAGCGTGTAAATTGAGGGAATTTGTTCGTTATAAGCGGGCTCATCCATGACGAGAATGTGCTCGATTGAATTTATCTTGCTTTTCAGCTCCAGAGCGGTCTCAAGATATGCCAGCGAGACAATCAAAACACGCGGCAGGCAGTCATTCAGTATAGAAACAAGCTCATAAGTCGTTAATTTTATATCGAGCGGCACGGTTATTGCGCCTGCAAGCACCGAAGCAAAGACGCATGCGCCGTATTCGGGCTTTGACTCGGACAGAATCGCTATTCTGTCGCCTTTTGTGATTTTAAAATCGTTAATCAAAAAAGCCCCGAGTTTTCTTGACAGAAGACCTATTCCTTTGTAAGTAAATTCTTTCCAGCCGAATGCCGTGCGGATTCCGAGCGCAATCTTGTTTTTGTAATCCTCGGTTCTGTCCTGCAATAACAACAGAACATTCTTTTCCCTGCTTCCCATTAGATGCTCCAACATATAATCTTAAACACTGCAATATTATAATATAAGAAACGGGTAAGGGGAAATAGTTTAAGTTATTTTAAGGTTTTGGAAAGCTTTTGTCTGCACGCAGGAATTTTTTCTACCCCTTAGCGGGGGTTTTGTGCTAAAATTTAAGGAAATAATTGTCCGAGAAAAATTCGTGATAAGGAACGAAGTGACGTGAACGAATTTTTTGAGTGACGATTAGAAAAGGTGAGCCTTGGGCGGTTCGCACTCTGCCGAACAAAACGATTGAGTATCGTTTTGTGAGAGGTAAGAATTGCCTAAGGCGACACTAGATTAGATATTTTGGAAGAAAAAATGAAAATTACGGCAAAAAATCTCATTAAAATTTACAACGACAGAACGGTCGTAAACGATATCAGCTTTGAAGTCAACAAAGGCGAAGTTGTCGGGCTTCTCGGCCCCAACGGAGCAGGCAAAACCACAACTTTTTACATGGTCGTCGGGCTCGTTAAACCCAACGGCGGGCAGGTTTTTCTCGGTGATACCGAATTGACCAATGTACCGATGAATGTCCGTGCAAAAGCCGGAATCGGTTATTTGCCACAGGAAGCATCTATTTTCAGGAAACTTTCTGTTGAAGATAACATTAAACTCGTTCTGCAAATGAACGACAAGCTAAATGAAGAAGAAAAAGCCGCAAAACTTGAAGATTTGCTCGACGAATTCGGCATGCAAAAACGCAGAAAGTCTTCTGCCGTGTCACTTTCCGGTGGGGAAAGACGCCGTGTTGAGCTTGCGAGGGCGCTTGCTGCAAGTCCGGAGTTTATTCTTCTTGACGAGCCGTTTACGGGGATTGACCCGATTGCTATCGGCGAAATTAAAGATAATATCCGGAAATTGTCCGAAGAAAAGGGGCTGGGCGTTCTTATTACCGACCACAACCCCAAGGCTACGCTTTCAATCACCGACAGAGCTTATGTAATTTTTGACGGTAAAATCAAAATTCAGGGCAGAAGCGAAGAAGTTGCAAATGACCCTGTTGCGAAACAATTCTATCTTGGAAAGGACTTTACGCTGTAATGTCTATAAAAATCTTCGACAAATATCTATTTCGTCAGGTTTTTGCGGCTACTCTGGTTTGTATTTTCCTTTTTGTGGTTATCTGGATTGCGCCGGAAACGCTTTTAAAGGTTATTAAATACACTCTTCAGGGTTCAATCACCCCGCAGGAGGCAATTCAGCTACTCATTTACGAGGTTCCGAAAATTATTGTTAAAGCGCTGCCCGTAGGTCTGCTTCTTGGGTCTTTGTATTCTTTTGACAAGTTAAGCAAGGACTTTGAGCTTACTGTGCTTCGCGGAATCGGCATGTCCTTTCAGCGAATAATTGTGCCGGTCGTGGCGCTCAGTATTGTGCTTACGGTGATTTGCTTTTCTATGCACAACACGCTTATTCCGTACAGTGAAGCAAAAAGTGCAAAAATCAAGCACCTTAACTACGAAACTCACTTTGTTTATAACGTAAAAGCTGATAAAGACAAGCTCGAGAAGATACTTATTATCCCCTCGTACCACAATCATCAGATTTCCAGCCCGTTGGTGCTGAATTTTAACGCCAATCAATATACTGACACGAGCGTTTTAAATAGTATTTTGTTGGCTGACTATGCGGTGTACAAAAACGGCACCTGGACGCTGCAAAACGTGAAAAAATACCAGCTTACGGAAACAGGGGTGTTCAAGAGTATTTCAAAACACAAAACTGTTAATGTTTTGAGCGGAGAAAACGGGGAAACCGCATTTAAACTTATGAATTATTCCGTAAAACGAGACAGAGAGCTCAACAACGCTCAGATTACCGAATATATAAGGCTTTTGAAAAAAGAAAATCTTATGGATGAGTACCGTGCTATGCTTAACAAGTATTTGCAAAGGTATTTTCACTCGCTTATTTGTATTCTTTTTGCGGTTTTGGGCTGTATTCTCGGGTTCAGCCAGCCGAGAGAACAAAGATTAGTCGGGTTTACTATTGGTATTGCGGTGGTGTTCGGGTATTATATTACAATTCCTTTCTTTGACATGTGCGCGGAGAAAGGTCTTTTGAGCCCGTGGATTACCTCGTCAATCCAGCCCTTGGCAATCCTCGCAGCAATCTTTGTATTTAAAAAAATGAAGGATTTATAATGAAAAATGGTATAAAATTCGCAGCCGTATTATTTTTGCTTACCGGCTGTCTGGTTTTCAGCGCTTTTAAAAACCCGCAAATCGAAGTAACGAACGACAAAGGCGTTTATGTCGTAAAAGTTCCGCAGGAGAGCATAAAAAATATTCGCCCGCATATTGTGCGGTTTTTACAATACAACAAAACGGTTTTTGAGGAAACCGGCGCTGAGCTGGTTATTAATGCGGGATATTTTGACCCGAAGAACAAAAATACTTCATCTTATGTGATTATTGACGGCGAAACTGTGCTTGACCCTAAAACAAATTCGAGTTTGATGAACAATGCCGCTTTAAAACCACATTTGCCGCAAATTCTAGACCGGACGGAGTTTCGGGTGCTGGATTGTAACGGAAAACGCAAATATGACATAAGAAAACACTCTCTGCCGCCTTTCGGTCTGAAAAAGACCAGCTGCAAGGTTGTCCATGCACTACAGGCGGGGCCGGAATTGTATCCGAATTTGCGGTTGGAGGACGAATATTTTGTTGAAAAGTCTGCTGACGGGAAACTCCTTCGAGATTCGATTTCTGCATACAAAAAGTGCGCCCGCACAGCAATCGGCATAAAAGACAACGATATTTACATAATTATCGCCACTGTTCAGCATCGGATGACGCTGCCCGAGCTTGCGCAGTACTGCAAAAGCTTAAAATTGACAAAAGCCATGAATTTTGACGGCGGAGGTTCGACTTCGCTGAATTTCAAAGGCAACTTTTCAACCGGAAACAAGCCGCTTGAGATAATTTCTGACAAGGACGCTTCGGCGAGGAAGTTGAAGTCGTTTTTGGTGATTAATTAGTGCTTTGATGGTTGAATGGGGATTGTTTAACACATCCTGCGGACTGAAGTTGTCGGGCAAAAATGCCAACCTAGTTTAAGCTTTTAAAAAACTCTTTTATAGGTGAAAGGATTCTTGAAAAACAAAGACCAACACTATCAGGTTTATCGTGCTTCACGTTTTCTTTATAAAAGCTCGATTTTAATATTTCTTTTCTTGCTTGAGCAACTTTTTTATCTACTTCAGAACCACCGGCAACAAATAATTTGACTGAGCCCGGTGAACCTTGTTTTGCTTTAACCAACTTACCATTTACAACTTTTATATCTATATAACCATTAAAAGCTATTCGATTTTGTTGATTTGTGTTTGTTATATACATAATATAAATCCTAAAAAAATGTCGTTAAGCTCCCGACTTTGGAACTTTATAACTTAATTATTAGCACAATGAAAGACGATACGCAAGTTTATTACAACATGAGAATGGTGTTGGGTTTAGAATGTGCATAATATATACAATAATAAGCCGTATGTATATTTTTACGGTATAATTAAAGTATGAACACTAATATGCAACATTTAAACAAGACAAGCAATACACTTAATACTTACATCAATTCAAGTAACAGCCTTTCTAACCTTAGGGATAGTATTGAAATATTGGGTAGTGCTTTAATAAACAGTGATACTTTTAAGACATTACATACTCTTAGAAATTCTTCTGTACTCAATAGTCTACTTTCTCAACTTGTTCAAGAATATAGAAACTTAAATAGCTCATTAGTGAATAATCCTGCGTTATCTGAACTGAGTCAGACATTACAAGCAATAAAGAATTCCCCCGTTTTTAATAGTAAACTGACTCAATTTATGGATACGTGTAATACTGTACAAACTGTATTAAAGAATAACACAGAGTATATGAAAATATACAATGCAATACAAACTCTCCAAAGTTGTTCTTCAACAAATTTAGAACAGATATTATTTCAGTCGGAAACTTCTCGTGTGGCAATAGAATTAGCCTTGTCTCAACAACGTCTAATAAACAAACTAGAAACCTTTAACTCCTCGGGAGATTTTAATAATATCATAGAAACTATTTCAGAAAGCAGTTTAAATGAACAACTGGAAATTATAGAAAAAGAACCTGAGAGTAATTTCAAGCAATATCTAAGACAAAATCATTTAGCAATTCTATCTTTAATACTACCTATTGTATTTTTCATCTGGCAGAATTGTAATAATGTTACAGTTGAGCAAAATAATAAGATTAT
>OGOC01000864.1_pt1 | contig 28420 bp, 26 predicted proteins | sample 1552561 | NCBI WGS metagenome assembly OGOC01 (sample SAMEA2580148, study PRJEB22360) | human gut metagenome | biome: human gut; feature: human-associated habitat; material: faeces | place: Denmark | collected 2008/2010
TTTGCTGCTTCGTATTGTTTTGTTGTACTCATTGCCGAGGAGCCGGCCCTGAAAGAATCTGCGGGCTGGGAAAAGGTGATAATTTTAAACAAATCATTCGCCAATCCGCTGTTTTTGATTTGTTTCATGTTGTCGTTTGTGAAAGCGTATGAACCGGCTTTTTGGTTTACGGCGTTTGTTTCTGCTGAATGCACAATAGCCGGCGCGCAGCTCAAAGATAACAATATTGCCATGGTTTTTATTAATTTTTTATGCATAAAATTTAGTTTCCTGCTTTGCAATTGTAGTAGTGGTTGAAAATTTCAAAGAATTTTCTTTCTTCTTCACTGAAATTTTCCGGCTCTTTTGATGTTATTAAATCATAAAGATAACCGACATTGTACTTTGCGAGTATTATTTCATCTTCGGGCTGCAATTTCCAGTCCACTTCGCTCAAAAATACCTGCACTAGCCTGTCCAGCCTTATTCTAAAGAAAGAATCAACAATTTTCGGGTCAAAGTGTTTTCCCGAGCCGGTTTTGATGATTGAAAGTGCGTCTTTAATCGGCATTTTGTCACGGTAATGGCGTTTTGAGGTGATTGCATCAAAAACATCGCTCACCGCAAGGATTCTGCCACCGAGGCAAATATTTTCGCCCGCAAGTTTTCTGAAATAGCCGGTTCCGTCGTATTTTTCATGGTGGCTCGAGGCGATTTCAGCGACTTCTTTGAATTCCTCCGAAAGATAAACCTTGTTCAGGATATCGTAGGTGATTTTTACGTGCTCCTGAATGTGTTTGTATTCTTCATCGGTGAGTTTGCCCTCTTTTTGTAAAACCGCGTCGCGAATCCCTATTTTCCCGATATCATGGAGGATTGCGCCATGGATTACGTTGTCTTTTTGCGATTTTTCAAGGTTCAAATCCTCGCAAATCAACTCCGAATACATTTTTACACGGTTTGAATGACCTGCTGTGATTTTGTCGCGGGCGTCGATAGAGGCTGCGAGCGTGTCAATAAAGCTTTTAAACAGCTGTTTCTGGGTTTCAATCATTTTTAGCTGAGAATCAAAAAGCCTTGCGTTTTCTATTGCAATTCCTGCGCTTGTGCCGATTGCGATTAGCATTTCCTCGTCTTCGCGGGTGAATGTGCCGTTAATTTTGTTCAAAACCTGAAAAACACCGAGAATTTCATGTTTTATGTTCCTCATCGGCATGCATAGAATGGTTTCTGTTTTGTAGCCTGTTTTTGAGTCGATTTCGGGGTTAAAACGGGAATCCTCGTATGCGTTTTTAATATTTACGATTTCACCTGTTTTTGCAACAAATCCTGCAAGCCCTTTATCAGCGTCAAACCTGATTTCTTTGCTTTCTAACCCCAGCGCAACCTTTGACCAGAGCTGATTTTGGGCTTTGTCAAGGATGAAAACCGAACATCTGTCAGCATTCAGCACCTTTTTTATCTCCTGTGCAATGCGTTCAAGCAAAAGGTCAAGGCTTGTTTCTGCTGCGAGGGTTCTTGCAACGTTTAAAAGCGCAGTAACCGGTTTTTGCGGCTCATAATCAGGCGCATTTTCGTCTTTGTTTTCATTCTGGACTTTTTCAATAAGGGATTTTATTTTTCCGTCCAAAAAACCGTCCTCAATTGATATTTCCATTGCGCGTTTTAGGTTTGCGAGCGCTTCCGGGTAATTTTTTTCTCCCGAAAAAACGCTTGCACGGCAATAGAAGTTTATTTTTTGCGCAGAAAGGTCGCGTACATTTTCTGCGAGGAATTTTGCGTCTTCAAGCATATTCAGGGCTGTTTTGTAGCTTCCGTTGTTGAGTTTGTATTCCAGAACCCCCATCAGGGAAAGATTCCGGGAAATCAGCCCGTAAAATTTTGTGTTCAGCAAAAATTCATGGAGACTTTTTGCCTCATTGTAAAGAACCTGAGTGCTTTCTGTGTCCAATCTTTCAAAAAGTTTGTGCAATTTATCGTTTGCAGGTGCAGAATTAATTTCCTGTGATTTTATTGACTCTTCCATTTTGACCCTTAACATATTCTCAATTTGATTATACAATATTTTTAGCAAATTTAAAATGCAATATACTACATGTATGATAATTTAGGAGTTTATATGAAAAAAATCAGCATTATTGTTCCGGTTTACAATGAAATCGACACTCTTGACCGGATTGTTGAAAAAATCGAAAATGCGCCATTTTGCGGGCTTGAAAAGGAGATAATTTTTGTTGATGATTCGTCTTTTGACGGCAGCACGGATTTGTTGAAAAAATATGAAGAAAAGTACAAAGTTTTTTATCATGAAACAAATCAGGGCAAAGGCGCCGCAATTAGAACCGCAATGAAGCACATGACAGGCGACATAATGGTTATTCAGGACGCTGATTTGGAGTATGATCCGAACGATTATGACGAACTTTTGAGGCTTATTCTCGAAGATAAGGCGGATGTTGTTTACGGCTCAAGGCTTTCCGGAGGAAAACCATCGCGTTCGTTTATGTTTACGCACTTGATGGGCAACAAGCTACTCACTCTTATAACAAATATCCTCTACAACACGACTCTGACCGACATGGAAACCTGCTACAAGGCTTTTCGCACTGATTTTTTAAAGGGAATCGTGATAAAATCGGACAGATTTGATTTTGAACCGGAAATTACCGCAAAAGTCCTGAAAAGAAAGGCGCGTTTGTACGAACTGCCTGTTTCTTATTATGGCAGGGAGTACGCAGAGGGTAAAAAAATTACCTGGTTTGACGGAATTCATGCGATTTGGGCGCTGGTGAAATTCAGATTTACCGATTAGTTCAAATATATTATTGTCACATATTTTTAAAGTGTTAAGATTTATTCATAGCAATGAAAGAGAGTTTATATGAAAAAAGAATTGATTTTTATGGGACCTCCGGCAAGCGGAAAAGGTACACAAACCAAAAAACTGGCAGCTGATTCGGGGTTTGTCCATGTTGATACAGGCTCCCTGCTTCGTGAAGCTATGGCAAACAACACAGAAGCCGGCAAAATTGCCAAAGATTACGTTGAAAAAGGCCAGCTCGTTCCGGTGAATGTTGTTGCAAACATCATTAAAGACAGGCTAAAACAGGATGATGTTCAAAAAGGCTTTATTCTGGACGGTTTTCCCAGAAGCATTGAGCAGGCCGAGCTGCTTGATGAAATGCTCAAAGAAATTGACGCGGGAAAAGAGGTCAAAACTACCGTAATTTATTTTGATATTCCGATTGAAAACCTTATGGAGCGTATTATTTACCGTCGTTCCTGCCCGAAATGCGGCGCTATTTTCAATATCAAAACCATGCCGATTATAAAAGAGGGCGTTTGCGATTTTTGTCAGGCTGAACTTGTTCAAAGAAAAGACGATACGGAAGAAATCGCAAAAAAACGTTTTGAAACATATTTTTCACAAACAGCTCCGCTCATTGACTTCTACGAAAAGCGCGGTGTGCTCGTAAAACTCGATGCGACCGGCTCTATTGACGAAATTTACGAAAAATTGAAACAGGTTATATAAAATCATGGCAGCAACAAGAAAATCCAGAGAAGAAATAAAAATCATGCGCTACGCGGGGAATGTTGTGGCGCTGGTTCATCAGGCAATGAAAAAAGAGATAAAACCGGGCGTTTCCACGAAATACCTGGATGAAATTGCCTCAAAAATCATCAAGGAGAACAAATGTCTCCCGACTTTTCTGGGTTACGGCGGCTTTCCGGCAACGATTTGCGCCTCAATTAACGCAAATGTTGTCCACGGAATCCCCTCTGACGATGAAATCCTAAAAGAGGGTGATATTATCAGCATTGACGTGGGTGCAACCTACCATGGCATGGTTGGCGACGGCGCGTGGACTTATCCGGTGGGCGAAGTTTCTGATGAATGCAAAATGCTGCTTGAAACCACTGAAAAATCGCTTTTTGCCGGAATTGAAAAAATGAGAGCCGGAAATACGCTCGAAGATGTCGGCGGAGCGATTGAAGATGTTGCAAAATCGAAAAATCTCGGTATTGTGCGCCAGTACGGCGGCCATGGCGTCGGACATCAAATGCATGAGGAGCCTTTTGTGTTCAATTACCGCGCGGGGAACAATTTTGAGCTGAAATCAGGCATGACAATTGCTATCGAGCCCATGTTAAACCTCGGGTGCGATGATGTTTACGTCCAGGAAGATAAATGGTGCGTAACAACAAAAGACCACAAGCCTTCCGCACACTTTGAGCATACAATTCACGTTACGGACGGAGAACCGGATATTTTGACGCTGTTGTTGTAGCCGGGAGGATTTATGAGCAAGTTTGGCGATAATTTGAAAAAAATGATTGATATTTTTGACGAATATCGTCTGTATTCGCCTTATTATCGCAAAATGGCGGTGGTTTTCCTTATTTTGATGGTTTTGTCTTTCATAACTTTGTTTATTAAGGATAATCCCGGCAAATTGGGCGCTGTTATTGGGCTTATTGTTTTGATTATGTTCCCTGTTATAATTTATTACGGTGTTAGGGTAGGGTTTGATGTTTACAAAGCCGGCAAAAAGACGCTCTCAAAAGAAAAAACGAACAAATTTCTGAGATTTTATGATTTTATTTATATTTATGTGATATTTCTTGACCCTATTGTGAGAAAACTGGTTACAAAGTTTCTGATTTGACAACTTTATAGAGGGCAACCCGAAACCTCACCCCGCTGACACGGACAAGCTCGGTTAATGGACAGAAGGGAGGTGAGAACAAGTGCTTCTTCTAAATGAAGAAGAGCTAATGATTATCGTATTGATAATATTAGCTCTCAAGCTCTAGGGTTTTAAAGAGCGGACTCGCACTCCGCTCGCCCTTTAATTAATATTATAAACTATTTAACAATTATTTCAATATTTTTATGAAAGCTCTTTTTTAATCTGCGAATGCAGATAGTTCGCACGAATCAGACGGTTTGAGAGGATTTCGTAGCGTTTTTGCTGCTCGCCGAAAGGTACTTTCAGGTTTACAAGTTCGTCAACCGAGCTGTTTATCTTGTTTAATCGGTTGAGCGTGTCTTTTATCTGAAAAAAATGAATAAGCATTTTCAGCTTTCTCGCCAGCGGTGAGCTTTTCTTGTTTTTGTCGAGATATTCATCGAATTTTTCGAACATAAACTCGAAAAATCCCTGCTTTTTTTCTTCAAACTCGGGGTCGTCCGCAGGATTAAGCGGATTTCTGGAAAAAATGGACTGCGCAGCTGAAAAATCGACTTTAAAGTCGTCCATTGCGACTTCGTCGTTTTCCTTTTGATGATATGTTTTTGTAAACTTGTCCACTTCCATACTTCCATTATAAACTGCTGAAAATTATTTTTTACCGAATATTTGAGGTATTTTTTTAAGAAATTCTATAATTTTTGCCCGATTTTTGTAACCTGCGACGCAACCTCCGCCAATCACTGCAAGGGTAAACAGTTTTTTTAAAATATTTTCTGTTTTTGATGTTTTTTGCGCGCTTTTTGGATTTTGCAGCGCGGATTTTATTTCTTTGTACTTGTCTTCGCCGAGTTTTAGTTCGTCATAAAGCGAATATTTGTACATCTGAGCCGGCGGACACACGACCTGACGCGGGTTCGGCTGAAATTTCATATTCGGATTCACACTATTCACTGAATTTTGCATAAGACTACACTTTCACACAGATATAAAAACAAAAATCCGCCGAAAATTGCGCCAGTTGCACGAAATTTTTTAACTTTGTTACAAATATAAAATATATATCAAAAATGTTTAGTATTTTGGGCATGGTTTGAGTACAATTGTAAGTAAAAACTATATTGCAAACTTTGAAATTGCGAAGTTCGTGAAAATTAGTTTTTAAGCGGGTCATTCCGAACTTGTTTCGGAATCTTGCCGGAATGAAATGTAGGTATTTCATTTTTGTTAGACCCTGAATCAAGTTCAGGGTGACATAATAGACTGGTTGCGCTGAGTTTTGGTTATTCCGGTGCACACAAACATTGAAGGAAAGAATGGAACATGGAAAGATTTGTCGGTATTTTCGGAATTATATTAATTTTGGGGATTGCGTTTGCTTTTTCTAATAACAAAAAGGCTATTTCGTTAAAAACAGTTATTCCCGGACTGATTTTGCAGGTATTGCTTGCTATTTTTATCCTGAAAGTGCCGGTCGGAAAGCAGATTTTCCATGCGATAGGCATGTTTATCCAGAAAATCCTTGATTTTTCAAATATGGGCGGCGATTTTGTATTTGGCGTGCTGACAAACAGTCCCGCAAAGATGGAGGAACTGTTCGGTGCGGGCGCAGGGTTCATTTTTGCGCTTAAATTGATTCCTACGATTATTTTCATTTTGATTCTTGTGAATATTCTTTATTATTACGGCATAATGCAGCGAGTTGTTGCGTTTTTTGCAAAAATCATGTACCGCATAATGAATGTTTCCGGTGCAGAATCGCTTTCTAACATCGCCAGCGCATTTGTGGGGCAGGTTGAGGCGCAAATTATGATTAAACCGTACCTTTCTGGCATGACAATGTCCGAACTTCTCGCTTCAATGACAGGAAGTATGGCATGTATCGCTGGCGGCGTAATGGCGATGTACATAGGTATGGGGATTCCGGCGGAATATCTGCTTGCCGCTTCGATAATGGCGGCTCCGGGGGCTCTTGTGATTTCAAAAATTGTTTACCCCGAAACCGAGGAATCCCAGACGAAAAACGAGGTAAAGGTTGAGATTAAAAAGAACCATGTAAACCTGATTGACGCGATTGCGCACGGGGCTTCCGATGGTATGAAAGTTTCTATAAATGTAATCGCTATGCTGATTGCTTTGATTGCATTGATTTCGATGATTGACTGGATTTTGGGCGGCGTCGGGCAGTTTCTTGCGCAAAAACTCCATCTCAGCCTTGCTTTCATCAATATTGATTTAAATCATCTTTCTTTGAAAGAGATTTTGGGAGCGATTTTCTCGCTTTTTTCTATTCCGATGGGCGTTCCGCTCAAAGATGCGGGTGCGGTCGGCGCTTTGATGGGTACAAAGCTTGTTTTCAACGAATTTATTGCATACCTTGATTTGACTTCAATGAAAGCAGTTCTTGACCCGAAAAGTGTTGTTATTGCAAGTTTTGCGCTTTGCGGATTTGCAAATCTCGGCTCAATCGCAATCCAAATCGGCGGAATCGGCGAATTGGCGCCTAACAGACGTAAAGACCTTGCAAAATTGGGTGTTAAAGCGCTGTTTTGCGGAACTCTGGCGTCATATCTTTCCGCTTGTATTGCCGGGATTTTGTTGTAATTGTCCGATTCGCCCTGGTTTTGGGATTGATGCGCCGAAACTCGTTCAGGTTTCTAAAATTCATTTTTTGTGCATTCCGCCCCCACAATAAAAAATCTCTCCCAATCTAAAAAATAGAACAATTCCGCAGGATTTGGCGATTTCACTTTAGAGTGCTCATGGGGGAGGCTTCTTCAAGCTTTTAAATTCAAAAATCAACGTCGAATAGCCGGAGGAATCAGCACTCTAAAGTGAAATCGCCAAATCCCTAAAAATACTTAAAACAAGCTTAATGCAACATCAATTGGCTTATTTAATCAGCTTGAGAATTTCTCCAACCCTCTTTTCAAGCGAATTTTCATTACGTAGCGATTGGATGACATTTTTAGCCCTTTTTTCACATTCGGGGAGATTTTTTAAAAGATAATCCGCCTTTTTCGCAATATCTTTGAACTCTATCGGGTCGAAATATTCCATATCCTTACCAAAAATGGATTCAATCGAGGGTGTTTTTGAAGAAAGTATAAAAGCTCCTGCCGCAGCCGCTTCCAGCATACTTTTTTCAAGCCCCATCGACATTTCGACCGACTGGTAATGCAAAACAATTTTTGCATTGCTATATTGCGAAGAATCAGCCTTGCCAATGTATTCAACCTTGCCTTCAATGTATTTTTTCCAGATTTCGCAGCCGGAAATCTTAACATTGAAATCTTTCAGCGCTTTTATCATCTGGATTTTCTTGTTTGAGGTTATAAGCGGGGCTATGTTTGAAAAAAGAAGCAAATATTGCTCAAAATCAACCGCAAGCCCGAAGTTTTCGCAAAAAAGCTTGTAAATCTGCCAGAATGAAAGAACCGGGTTGCTCGAGGAAATGTGGTACATGTCCATCATCATCTTGTAAACAAATTCGGGCATCGACGACTTTAACTCTGAAATTTTTGCATCAATATCAACAATATCTGACGAAAATAGAATTTCGTATTCTCTTTGTCTAAAATCTTTCAGGTTCTCAGCCGGTTTTGCCCCGTGAATCAGCGCTCCGTGCTTTAGGCTGGCAAAAAACCTGCCAACCGGCTCTGTATCGCAGGGGGTTGAGGTGAGCAGGATAAAATTCGGCATTTTTGCAAATTGTTCAACAAAATCAGTGTTTTTTTCAAAAACAGAACCGCTCGACCACATTATATTCGTGATATTTTTGTTCAAATACTTCTGCCATCCGGAAATTCCTGTTGAATCGTAGCCAATAGTCAAATTCGGAACAAGATTTTGTGCGTCGCATTCCTGCGTTGTAAAAGACTTTGTGCCGTTTTTTCTAAAAGCTTCAATGAGCGCTTTTGCGACCGAATCGCTTTCCCCGCTTGAATGAACTCCTATGATAAGCTCCGCTTGTTCCATATTAACCCCTGATTTATGTATTTTTAACTATATTCTAACATTTTCCGGTTTTTGTCAAAGGGATGGGATTGTTATGACGAATTCCGTCCCGCGATTTTTTTCTGTAGTAAAATCTATTGTTCCGTGGTGTTTTTCTATGATTTTTTTCGTAATTGCAAGCCCCAAACCGGTTCCGATTTTTTTTGTTGTGGTTCCTGCATTGAAAATTTTGTCTTTTATTTTGTCGTCAATGCCGGAGCCGTCATCTTTTATTTTTACAATAAGATTTCCATTTGAAAAAGCCGTAGAAATAACGATTTCGCCCGTATTTTCAATGCTGTGGCATGCGTTTATTAACAAATTCATAAAAACCTGGTTCAGCATGTTTGGATAGCACTTTATGAGCGGGATTTCAGCGTAATTTCTGGTGATTTTTATGCGATTTTTGGTTTCATGGCGGATAAGCTCCAGCGTTAAATCGAGTTCCTTGTTGATATCTGCTTCCTGCAAGTCCGATTCGTCGAGCCGCACAAAGCTTTTCAGGCTTTTTACGATTCTGTTTATGCGTTTTATCGCCTCTTTGTCAATTTTGTTGATATTTTCAAGGGTTTGAAGCAGTTTTTCGTCCTGAATTTCAAGCCGGGTAATGAGTGTCGATAAAATGTCGTTGTTCGAATTAATGGAAGCGAGCGGAGTGTTGATTTCATGCGCAACTCCGGCAACAAGCTGCCCCAGTGACGCCATTTTTTCAGAATTTATAAGCTGAAGCTGCGTTTCTTTCAATTCTTTCAGCGCTGTTTCAAGCTCCTGATTTTTCGAGCTGATTTGTGCAAAAAGCGACGCCTGAACCATTGCAGACGCAAGCTGGGTCGAAATCGATTGAAGAATATCGTTTTGCGGGTCATCGGGCTTGTTTGTAAAGATAATCAGCACCCCGAGAAAGTTGTTTAGCCTGTAAACCGGCACAAGAATGCGGGTTACGGGTGAGGGGAATGTTTCTTTTGAGTTGGAAAACTCTTTGAGGCACGGTTTTATGGAAATATTTTTTGAGAAGATTGAATTCCTCGTGTTTTCATCAAACTCTACCTTTTTACCGGCTGCATTTTTGAATTTTGAGGGGTAAACATTCTCGATTATGTAATTTTTTCCATCAATTTTTGCATAATAAACTTTTTGAGCGCCAAAAAGGCTGGAAAGTTCTTTGAGCGTGGAGTTTACGATTTTAGAAATGTCGATTGATTCGCGGATAACGTTCGAAATTCTGTGCATAAGCGCCATTTTTATTGCCTGATTCTGGGCTTTCTGACGAAAATCAGCGATTGTGCGGTTTTCTTCTTCGAGCTGGGCGCAGCGCATGTTGAGCTTTTCATAACGGTTTTCAAGGCTTTCAATAAGCATGCTGGCAGTAATATCTTTGAACGCCAGAACCCGATATCCCCTGTCAAAAAAGGAATTCAGCTGATAAAATGCATTTTTGCCTTTTTGATATACAGCGATTGAGGTATAATTCTCCGGTGATGTCAGCGCAAACGCCACAGGATTTGCGTTAAGCAGGTTTTCAGAATCAAGTACGCAAATGTCAAAATTGAAGTAATTAGCAAATTTTTCCAGATTTTTTACCGCTCCGAAGCTTTTTTCAAACTGAAAATTGCGAAAAACAATGCGCTGTGCATCATCAAGAACCATCACAGCAGTGAAAAAGTTGTTATATAAAGAAAAATCAAGCTCTTTCATTTTTCTCCTGATGGAAATTAAGCAAGAACAACGGTATGCATAAAGAATGCGACCGCACAGCCAAGAATAGCTCCGACAAAAACCTCAAAAGGAGTGTGGCCGAGAAGCTCTTTGAGCTTTTCACCAGCTGCGGAGGGGCGATGGGCGTAGAATTCTTCCATAACCCTGTTCAACGAGGCTGCAATTTTGCCTGCCGAGCGGCGAACGCCTGCTGCGTCGTACATTACAACGCAAGAATAACCGAGCGCAATCGCAAAAACCACCGAATTGAACCCCTCAATGAGACCGACCGTTGTCGCAAGGCTTATGACTGCTGCGCTGTGTGCACTGGGCATTCCGCCTGTGGTTGCAAAGGTTTTGAAATTGATTTTTTGATGGGTAAGTATAAATCCTATGAATTTTAAAATTTGTGCAATAACTGCCGCCAAAAGCCCGTTTGCCAGAACCTCAAACCCCGTATTTATCTGGTACATTCTCTATTTTACCCTTTCATAAATATTATTTGCGATGCCGCAAAGTATTTCTGAATCAATTTCGTTCTTTTTTAATATATCACAAGCTTCGCGGCAAAGGCAATCTAAATGCTTTTTAGCTTCATCCATTCCGTAAAAGCTCAGATAGGTAACTTTGCCGGCTTCTTTATCTTTTCCGGGTGTTTTGCCCAGTTCTTCGTAAGTAGCGGTTTCGTCAAGGATATCGTCGGAAATCTGGAACGCAAGACCGATTTTTTCCGCATATTGCGTGAGTGCATCGATTTTTTGTTCGTCAGCGCCTGCAAGGATTGCGCCGGTTCTTAACGAAAGTTTAAAAAGTGCGCCTGTTTTGTTATTGTGAATATAATCGAGCGTTTCTTTTGAGATTTTTTTGCCCTCCGAGTCAATATCAACAACCTGTCCGCCGATTAGCCGTTCAGCGCCGGCATTTATTACGAATTCTTCAAGAACCCGCAAAACTGTATTTGCATCGGCTTTTGTGTGTTGAATAATCACCTGCGGGGCGAATGAAAGCAGCGCATCGCCAGCCAGAACCGCTGTTGATTCGCCGAAAACCTTGTGATTTGTGAGTTTTCCGCGTCTGTAATCGTCGTTATCCATACAGGGCAGGTCATCATGGATTAAACTCTGCGCATGGAGCATTTCGATTGCGCATGCGGTCGGGATTGCGGCTTTGTAATCCCCGCTCAGCACCCTGCAAGCCTCCAGCGCAAGCACCGGACGAATTCTTTTTCCGTCTGCGAGAACCGAATATCTCATTGACTCCCAAATTTGTTCGGGGTACTGGATTTTCAGGAATTTGTCCAGATTTTCATTTACTACTTTTTTGTATTCCTCAATTTGCGCTTTATCTTTTTCATTCATGGTTATTTTCCTTTTCGGTTTTCTGGTTTGCTGTTTTTCTTGAAATTTGTCTTTTTTTATCGCTGATTTTTGTGACAGTTTTGTTATGCAGGGTTTTTGAGCGGCTTTCTGTTTTCTTTCCGCCGTATGTGACCTGCGTTTTGTAGTCTTTTGCTTCGTTTACGAATCTAAGGTAGCTTTCGTAGCGGGTTTTGTCGATTTTGTCGAGGTTTTCAATCACATTGCAGCCGATTTCATGCTCATGCAGGCAGTCTGAAAACTTGCAGCCGGCTTTATATGCATTGATTTCAGGGAAAAGTCCCGAAATTTCAGCAGGCATTAAAAAATCAAATCTCAAATGGCTAAAACCGGGTGTGTCAACGAGTTTTGCGTTTTTTCCGCCGCTCAATTCAAGCTCCACGATTTCGCAGTGTCTTGTTGTGTGCGTTCCGCGGTCAGATTTTTGGCTGACTTCTTTTGTGCGGAGGTTTAAATCGGGATTTATTGCATTTGCGAGCGAAGATTTGCCAACGCCTGACAATCCGCAGAAAACCGTGATTTTTTCAGCCAGAATCCCCTCAAGTTCATCGATTCCCTCTTTTTCTTTTGCAGAGGTGAAGATTATTTCGTAGCCGATTGGTTCATAAATCTTTTTTATCGCCTCAATGACGCTGCTGTCGTCTTTGAGGTCGTTTTTGTTGAAGCAAAGAACGGGTTTTATGCCGTAATATTCACAGAAGCACAGATATCTGTTCAGTTGTTCAAAATCGAGCGCTGGTTCTTTTATAGCAGAGACAATAATGATTTTGTCGATATTTGCGACTTTAGGTTTCGGGATAAAGTTTTTTCGTTCAAGAACTTTTGAGATAAACGCCTGTTTTGAGTCGGGATTGATGCTTTCGAGCTCGACGAAGTCGCCTGTGTAGATTTGCGCTTTTTGTTTTTTTAAAATATCGCGGATTTTGCACTCAAACACGCCATTTTGTGTGTTTACGTAATAAAAATCGGAATGTATTTTAAAAATTTGTCCCTGCATTGAACCTTTTGTTTGTTGTTTTAACTTATTTTATTATACTGCAAATATTGTTTATGGGGGCGCTGATTAGTAGGATTTTACTTTGTAGTGACTATGGGGGAGGCTTCAAATATTAAGAAAAGTAGTTAACAACCGTTGCGTAGCCGGAGGAATCGGAACGGAAAAGATGCATCCCAACTCCTTACGACCCGCAGCTTTCCGTTTTATTTAATAAAATTTAACATTTTTCTTGCATATTTTCTTTGTTTTATATAAATTAAAAACTGAACCGCAGACAATAGGCGGGGGTCGCGTTAGCGCCTGATAAGCTAAAGTCCGATGGACGCAGGTTTTGGAAGATTGAAGAACTAAAATCCGTCGAATAAATGGTTTCGGGTACTGAAAATAAAAATCACCTCCTTAAAAACGAAAAGCCTATCGAGGATCATAAAAGTCAAGAATAAGCAGCCATTCTGCGATATTTATAAATTGATGTAATGATTTTGCGGTTTCGCGAAGTCATTTTTTAATATTTGACATCAAATCAGGTCGATAAATAATCACAAAGGAGCAAACCATGGCAACAAAAGCCTTTAAAGAACAAAAAATCAACCACATTAAAGAAAATGTTGAAAAGGCTAAAGTAGCTATTGTAACTAACTATAAAGGTTTGAGCGTTGATGAAATCACCGCCCTCAGACGTGCGCTTCAAAAAGAAGGCGCTGACTATACGGTTACAAAAAATACCTTAGCTAAAATCGCGTTCAAAGGAACACAATACGAAGTTCTGTCTGACGTTATGAAAGAATCTACAGCGGTAGCATTCGGCTTTAATGACGAAGTTTCTCCGGCAAAAGTTCTCGCAAAATTCATCAAAGACAAGAAAAAATGCGAAATCATCGCCGGCGCACTCGACGGACAACTTTTGAGCGCTAGCGAAGTTGAAGCTCTTGCAAAAACTCCGTCAAGAGAAGAACTTTATGCGAAAATGCTTGGCTGCGTAAATTCACCTGCAACAGGCATCGCAGGCGCAATGAACGCTGTTATGAGCAGCCTCGTAAGAGCAATCGATGCGGTTGCAAAACAAAAATCTGCATAATCTTTTTAGATTTGTGCAGAATTCCCGCCCTTAAAACGGGAAATTTAAAAGTAGTACACAATTAAACTCAAATAAAAGGAGAAAAAAATGAGCGTAGAATCTATTTTGGAATCAATTGAAAAATTAACTTTACTTGAAGCAGCTGAATTGGTAAAAGCTATGGAAGAAAAATTCGGCGTTTCAGCAGCAGCTCCGGTTGCAGTAGCAGCAGCTCCCGCAGCAGGTGCAGCAGCAGAAGGCGGCGCTGAAGAAGCTTCTGAAGTTTCTGTTATCCTTGCTTCAGCAGGTGCTAACAAAATCGCTGTTCTTAAAGAAGTTAGAGCTATCACAGGCCTTGGCTTGAAAGAAGCTAAAGACCTCGTTGACGCTGCTCCGAAAGCTATCAAAGAAAACATCAAAAAAGAAGATGCAGAAGCTATCAAAAAACAGCTTGAAGAAGCTGGCGCTACTGTTGAAATCAAGTAGTTTATTTGATAATAATTTGTTAAAAAACCGTCCTTTCGGGGGCGGTTTTTTTATTGATGTTCTGCTTTAAGGATGGTAAAATCGGATAGATATAGATTATGAGGTGTTTATGTTTTCATTCCTGAAAAAATTGTTTGAGATGTTTAAAAAACCGGAAATTAAAGATAAAGAAATTAACGCGCTTTATTCAAAATTGAAAGAACTTTACAATTATAACGATATTCCGCAGGAGCGAAAACAGGAACTCGCCCGCCTCATTGAAAAAAACGGATATTTGCCTTTTTCATACGTTCAGGCGCTTGAAGAATTGACGCCCGCAGAGGTTTTGTTCGGGCTTGAGCTGAAATGGGCCGCTAATAGCGTTTTTTCGGATGGCGAATTCTCATTTGAAAACGAAAATATCAGCCCTGTAAAGCGTGCAGGCTTTGATAACCCGGATTGGATAAAAAAAGAGCAACATGATATCAAATTGATTAATCTAGCCGGGCTAGGGAACGGAAATGTTACGCATGAACCGGGAAAATTGATTGATTGGCTGCGCCAGCTGCTGATTTTGCCGGTTGGGCGCCCTGATAAAAAGGTTTTGAGCACAACTTTGTACCTGATTCCGTTCCACCCGAGAGAATTCGGCTGCGCATATTTGCCCACCAGCCTTGATATCAGCCCGAACCTTGAGGACAGGGACGTAAAGGAAAAAACGGGCATGGACGCAAAAAAACAGGTTCAACTCTTTGTAAATCTGGCTCAATTAGCCGGACATCCGGTTATTTACGATGTTTTGCCCCAAACCGGCAGATTTTCAAAAATGGTGCTCGCAAATCCGTGGATTGCGCGCTGGTACGACATAAATTCGCTCATAAAAGCTATTGAGAACGGCGTTGATTCCGTGAGTGCAAAACTCAAGTCTGACAATGAATTTGACGCTGATGATATTGATATTGTTGCAGATATTTACAAATCCACCCTGAAAAACGGCTCCTGCGACCTTAGCGAGCATTACAGAAACATTTATGAAAAGCTTGATGAGGTGCTTTTGCCTTTGAAAAAAGAAATTTCTAACAAAATGCTCGAAAAAGACGAACAAATAAAGCTCAACAAGCGCGCAAAAGAAGTTGTCGCACGCATTTTGGGCACAAAGCCATCTAAAAACCTCAAAGAATCGGATATTACAAAACAGGGTGAAATCATCAGAACGCTTATTGATGAGGGTCTTTGGCCAGCGCCGGGCGGTGCGTGGTGCTCTGCGGGGATTCCGATTTTTGACAAAATGTCCGAACACGGCGATTTCCCCATGTTCAAGCACTATGACTGTAACGGCAAAGATGTAACCGATTTTGCAAATCTTGACTGCCAGACGCCGTTTTACTTTGTTTTCCTTGAAAACGGGAAATACAATACGCCGGTAATCGACGCATATATTGATTATTTGAGGGAATTGCAGAAAGATTATAATTTTGACGGATTTCGCGTTGACCATATTGACCATGTTGTTGATGAGGTTTCGCAAAAAGACTGCATTCCAATAAGCTATCGCGCTCCGGCTTATGTTCTGGGCAAGGCAAATCAGGTTTTAAAAAATAAAACGCCATATTTTGCGGCGCTTGCAGAATATATGCTCTGGGACAGATTTTTCAAAGAATATCACGAGGATATGCATTTTGATATACTCTGGGGCAACGATATAATTTCCCAATCATCGAAAAATCCCGAAGAAATCATGCGAAACAACCACGAACTCGCTGAATACAACGAAAAAAGTCCGGACAAGGAGCAGCTTTCGATTTTAAAAACATACAACAACCAAGATGGCGAATTCCGCTCAATCGACCAGTATCCAGGGCAGCTCGGCGAAGATGGAGCGATGTTTAAATGGCTCAAATTGAAGTTTCTTCCGGGCGGAAAAAACGCAAACCGCCCTGTTATGTACATTGATGGTGATGAATCGTTTACGAAAACGGGCATTGAGGGGGCGATTGGCGCAGAAATTTCGATGCCCAGAGCCAGAAACGATGAATTTTTCAAAAAATTCAATGCAATCGACCGTTTTGCGCTTGACTGTGAGCTTACGCGCGAGGGTGAGGCACAGATTATCACGCAGGAAGACGGTTTTGCTGTCTGGATGGTTTCAAAAGACCCCTTGAAAGAGTCTTTGCTGATTGTCGCAAACTACGAGGCTCCTACCGAGAAAATCTCCGAGGAGGGCGAAGACGGGCTTTGTTATACCTATGTCAGGGACGGAAAAACGGTCTATAACCGTGAAATCGCGATTCCGGGGGATTATGCGATAGTTTCTGAGTACAAGTACATCCCGGAGCGTGGTGAATTTGAAGAAATTCCGTTTTCAAAACCCGAAACTTCAATGCATTTCGGCGAATTGAAGCCTTCTGAATTCAAGATTTACAGGATGAAAAAATAAAAGCGCAAATATACGCAAAAATAATCCTTAAGCTTCCTAAAATTGTACTAAAAGCGAGTAATTAGGAATGCCTGGATTTCAATTTGAAGTGCTCATGGAGGAGGCTTCAAGAATTAAAGTGTATTTACATCAATTGTTGAATAGCTGGAGGAATCAGCTCTTCAAATTGAAATCCAGGCATTCCGGCAAGATTTATGCTATTGAGTAAAAAGCCTTAAATAATAATTTTTCTAGCTCGATTCGTTGCTCTCATAGGCGTCGAAAAATTATTATTTAAGGCTTTTTACTCTGGGAAATTTAGGATGAAGGGCGAAATAACTTGTTTTAATCCCGCATTACTGCTAAAATCATGTTAATCAGGAGGAGAAATTATGAAAAGATTTAAACTTGCGATGATTACGGCTCTGGTTGTAGCAATGGGCGCGCTAGCGGCGAATGCGGATACTATCGGCTATGTGAATTACAAAACCGTTGAGTCAAACTACGAATTTGCAAAAAATGCATATAAAGAACTCGACGCAGAATACCTGAATCTTCAACAATACTTGATGGACAAGGAAAAACAATACAAAAATATTGAATCTCCCATCCAGAAAAAGAACTTTGAAGAAACCGTTCAAAAGGATTTTAAAGTCAAAAACGACAACTTCACAAAACTGAAAATGAAAAAAGCAGAAGAAGTCGAAAATAACATCGTAAATGCAGCAAAAGCCGTTGCTGCGGAAAAGAAAATCGACGTTGTTCTTGATTACCGCGTAATCTTTACCGGCGGAACCGATTTGACCGAGGATGTTATCTATTATTTGAACAACAACAAAAAATTCAAAAAAAATAAATAGTTTTTAATTAAAAAATATGCGGAAAAAGCCCTTGAATGAGGCTTTTTCCGTCTTTATCGGGGCCAGGGTATGAGAATAGTTGATTTAATTGAAAAAAAGAAAAAGGGACTTGAACATTCAAAAGAGGAAATAAATTTCCTGATTGATTCTATGATGAACGGGACGGCTGAGGATTATCAGATTAGCGCATGGCTTATGGCGGGTTATTTTCAAGGCATGAGCGCAGAAGAAACCGCAAACTTTACCGAAGCGATAATAAATTCCGGTGAAAAAATCGACCTTTCGCCAATCGGCCCGCATATTGCCGACAAGCATTCAACTGGCGGCGTAGGGGATAAAATTACCATAATTCTCATCCCGCTTCTTGCTGCATGCGGCGTTCCTGTTGCAAAACTCTCCGGAAAAGGGCTCGGGCACACGGGCGGAACGATTGATAAGCTTGAATCAATCCCGAATTTCCGCACAGAGCTCGGAATTGATGAACTTATTGAAAAAGTGAAAAAAATCGGCGTCGCAATCGGCTCCCAGACGAAAAAACTTACCCCCGCGGACGGGAAATTGTACGCTTTGCGAGATGTTACAGCAACTGTTGACTCAATGCCTCTCATTGCGTCGTCGGTTGTGTCTAAAAAAATTGCGTCGGGTGCTGATTTTGTCGTGCTGGACGTAAAATACGGGTCGGGCGCATTCATAAAAACGCCTGAAAATGCCCTGAAACTTTCTGAATTGATGGTGAATACCGCTCAAAAGCTCGGCCGCAAGTTCAACGCGGTTATCAGCTCAATGGAGCAGCCTCTCGGCCGCATGGTGGGCAATTCACTTGAAATTATTGAATCTATTGAGTTTTTGAAAGGCAATTTTACGCCGGATATCAAGGAATTGACTTATTCAATCGCTGTTTTGACGCTTTTGCATTTGAAAATCGCAAAAAATGAGGAAGAAGCGATTGAAAAAATCGAAAATGCTATAAAAAGCGGTGCTGCGCTTGCAAAATTCAGGGAGCTTATTCAATCGCAGGGCGGCGATGATTCGGTGATTGATGATTATTCCAAATTTAAACAGCCGGCGTTCAAATATGAGCTGTCATCGGAGTTTGACGGGTTCGTTAAAAATATTGATGCTTATAAAATCGCCTATGCGTGCAAACTTCTCGGCGCAGGGCGGGAGAAAAAGTCCGACAGCATAGATTTTTCTGCGGGCGTTGAACTGCGTAAAATTTACGGTGAAAAAGTTGAAAAAGGCGAAGTTTTAGCCGTTCTTTATTCGGATTCCGAAGAAAAGCTGGAAAGTGCGCTTCAGGGCGTTCGCAGTGCGTTCGATTTTTGCCCTGATAAACCCGCTCACCGTACGATGGTTTACAAAATTATATAAAATTGTATAATTAAGCAATGAAAGCTCAGGTTATTTTCGAAAATTTGATAATTGCCGCGTTGATTGCGATTATTGCGGTCGGGGTTTATAAATTGTACAAAAAATGGACGGCACCCGAACCTCCCAAAGCGCAGCCAAAGGCGCACAAAATCATCGACGCGCCCTCAAAAGAACTCTGTTCGTTCATGATGAAGCAGTGTCAGGGGAAATTGGCGGAATAATTTTATGTTGCGGCGGGAAACTTGGGGGATTTAATTTTGGAGTGCGTATGGGGGAGGGCTCTTAAAGCAGAAATACTTAGAAATCCACGTCGGATGCCCGGAGGAATCGGCACGGAAAAATTAAATCCCCCAAGTTTTCCGAAAAAATGAAATCCTGCACAACTTTTGCTCCGGCTAAAGCTATTTTTTCAAAACATCCGCAGGTTTTTCAAACTCCTTTATGTATTCGTCGAGCTCAATGCACTTATTAAGCACCTGAGTGTTAATTTTGTTCAGGTAAAAAATAAGTTGGCGCGTATCTTTGAGCTTTGTTTTTCCAAAAAAGCTTTTGTGGAGATTTTGAAATAAAAAGTTTTTAAATTCAACAATATCGTCATAAATCTGTAAATCAATGAACCTTTTTGACTCGCAAAGGTAAACAAAAAGCTCGCAGAGCTGGCATTTAGCTTCTTCTGCCCTGTTTGAGGAAATAAGGTTTTTGGTTTTTATTAAATTGTCCAAAATCACCTGATATTGCGGCAAAAGTCGTTTTTTCTTTTCCAGAAGCGTCTTTGTAAAATATTCTTTTGTTGCCAGATAACCCATTTCGATGAGTTTTTGGCGTTTTTCTTTTGTCAGATTGAATTCAACCGGCAAAACCTTGTCCGTGTCGATGGAAATGTAATCAAACTTGTCTTTGGGCAAATAAACCGATTTTATAAAATCTGTTGCAAAATTAGACAGAGTACAGAATACAGCGTTTAAAAATTCTACCGAATTATTAACTTTTTCCCAGTTTTTTCCGCCCTCAAGCCTGAATTCGAGTATTCTGCAATCATCCGGACAGAGCAAATCATTAATTCTCCACATCGGCCAGCTTTTCATCATGTCGCCGTCGATTAAAAGCTTGTTATCATACTCAAACGGCTCCAAAAGCCCCGGAAGCGCCGTAGAAATTTTCACAGCCTGCGCAACTTCAAAATCTGGCGTCGTGTATTTGGAAAAAAGATATGGCGTGCAGCCGTTGAGGTTGCTGGTTACGACAATAAGGTCGCAATCAATATCTTTGAATGTTACGGGGTTGTTTTTACCTTTGCAGTAGTTTTCGCCGTAAAATTTCTTCTCAATGCTGTCACGAATCCATTCAAGGAAAAATTCGCCCTTGCTGATTGCGAAATTTTTTGCAAGATTTATTTGAATATCCTTGAAAAGGTCAAAATTTACCTCGCCGAAAACATCACGCAGCTCACAGGAAGTGAAACCGAGCGCCGCAAATGCCCCGAAAACCGCCCCTACAGACGAACCTGCATAAGCTTTTATCTCGACATTCATTTCTCTCAGGGCTTCGAGCGCGCCAAGGTACGCAAATCCTCTTATTGCGCCGCCTCCGAATATGCACAAATATTTTTTACCTGAATTCGTTTCCAAAATTTCCGCCGTTTCTTATTTCTGTTATTATTAAAACATAATTTTTGCTTCAATTACAAACCGGCAGGCAAAAATAGGCGATATGGACTAGCCATTTAGCAATTTTTTCTTATCGTAAACTTTATATAAATATGATTAGTTTTAACAGAATCAGTGCAATACTTGCACCGAAATACAGTCAAAAATTCTTGAAAACGCCTGTTTACAGGCTGGGAAATGATGTTTTTGAGCATACAATCAACGCAGGTGAAATTTCGATTACGCATATGAACCAGCGTGTTCATGTTGCCTCAAAACCCTTGCTGGAACAGCTGAAAGTTCGATTTAATCCTGAAAATAAAACCTTAATTTTCAAAAAAGTCAAAGATCCTGCAACGGGAAAGCTCGTAAAAACTCCCTGTGAGGTTTACGTTGCCGAATCAGTGAAAGATGGCTGGCAGACGACATATCATTTTATTGATAAAGACCTGAAAACCGAGGCAGGATACGTAACTATTGATGATTGGAGCAAATTGAAAAAGGATTCAGTCTACTGGGATGTTTATGAAAACAGTGCGTTGCTTGATAATTATCCCGAACTCGGAATAACTGGAAAAAGGGTTTCAATTGAGTATCTTCAAAACAATAATGAGGAGCTTTATGCCGGAATCGGTACTGCTGCTGACCAGCTTGCAGTTGAATATTGTCTGAAAAACGGGTTCAAGCCCAATATTACCTCTGTTGCTGATTATGAATCACATATTGCGCATTACAACAGGGGGCGAAGATTCTTTGAGATTTCCAAAAATGATATTGACATCGACGCTTATGAATTTTTAGAGCAATTTGGTACGCTAAAACCGGACAAAATCATAGAAACCCGCATTTCTTCCGCAAAAAAGGGTGAACACATCGACACCTCTGACCTCGGCGCGCTCCATATGTACATGCCGCAGGAGGTTATTCAAAAATATTTGCAAAAAATTGCCGAAAACAGAATTTTAAAGGCTGATTTTTAAATAATTTCATCCATATACACGATTCGGGAATCCGCATAGAAGGTAAAATTATAATAGAACCATCACTTTTAGGGCGGTAATGGATATTTTCGGATGAGCGAAGAGATAGAATACAGTTCTTACAACAGGATAAAACGTCTTAGCGACAGCGAGCTCGAAACGCTGTGGCATGATTATTTGGCGGACAAATCCAACAAAAAACTCAGGGATACGCTCATTGTACAGTACATTTATCTCACACGCTATGTCATCGGAAGAATAAAAAACAATCTGCCCCAGACTTTTACCCTCGAAGATGTTACAAGCTTCGGAGTTGAGGGACTTATCGACGCAATCGAAAAATATACGCCTGACAGGGGGGCAAGGTTTGAAACTTATGCTCTTATGCGCATCAGGGGCGCTATTATTGACAAAATCCGCTCACAGGACTGGGTTCCCCGGAGTACAAGGCGTAAAATCAAAGAAATCAAGCTCGCAGCTGAGGATTTCAAGCAGAAAAACGGCAGACCTGCCACTCCGACCGAACTTGCGCAGCTTGTCGGCATGGAACGGGAAAAACTCGAGGCGATTCTTTCTGATGAGATGCAGGTTTCTTCTATTTACGACAAAAAAGGCTCATCAGAAGAAAGTGTCGAGATTATTGACACGATTCAGGATAATAATTCCAAAAATCCGCTCGAACAGCTCGTTGACAAGGATGTAAAACAGGAACTCCAGCTCGCTCTAAGACGTTTGCCCGAACGTGAAAGAATGATTATGGTTCTTTACTATCACGAAAACATGACCCTTAAAGAAATCGGTGAAACGATTGCTATTTCCGAATCCCGCGTTTGCCAGCTCCATGCGCAGGCTATTATGAAGCTCAAAAACATCCTCAGCTCCAGCCGCTCGGACAGAATGCGAAAAAGTATTGTTTAATTTTTGTGATTGTTCCTAATTTGTCCGAGAAAAATTCGTGAAAAGGAACACTCTGCCGCCCGTCCCGCTAATGGCGGGAGTGGGAAGGTGACTAAATGTCACGTTTTGTGAGAGGTAAGAATCGCCTAAGGCGACACTAGATTAGATTGGGGGTATTGAACCGCCATATTTTTTGTAAATTTCCATTACATCGTCAGAAATTTTGTGCCCTGACATTAATTCTGCATGGACTTCTGCAACAAATTCATGTGAGTTAGTTTTTGCATAATCTGATATTGTTGTGGCTATTTCCTGTTCTTTTTCCGTGAGTTTGTGCATTTTGTTGTATTCTTTTTTGCCGAGATTTTGAGAATGCAGGCTGTGACCGAGCTCATGATAAATAATCTGGAAAACATCGGGAGTTCTGTCTTTCTTAATATTTTTTTACAATAGCCTGAAAACTAGATATAATCCCTGATAGGATAGGATAGGTCGGGGAACGTGTCATCTGTTAAAGTTTTAATACTCATTGACAGTAAATTTATTTGAGCTCACAAGTAATACAAAAATGAAAGGAAAAAGTCTATGAGTTTAAGAATTTCAGGTAATTTTACAGCACAAAGGTTAATGATGCAAGTACCGACAAAGCTGGAAACAGAAAAATCTGCTACTGAGAGGGCGAAGCCTCAGGATTTACTTGCTGTTAATGATGATCCGGGTGAATTTATTCCTGGTGGGACTACTCAAATAAAAGATAATTCTAACCGCAAAGTTACAGTTAATGGAGAAACTTTATCAATAGGGACAAAATCTGACTGGGAGGCGTTGGGTATATCACAAGAAATGTTGGATGCCTTTTTTGCCTCCAAAGGTACGGGAGATGATGCCAAATATTCACTAAAATCTCAGTATACAAGCCTTACTGCAACAGGGAGCGGCGGCTCTATGAATCCCTTCACAAAAGAAAGTTCAAGTTGGAAAAGCTACACTTTGGGGATGGAAAATCTACCTGATGGCACAAAGCATACAAAGGAGGTAAAAGTTCATAGCGATGGAACTATAGAAACTGTTGATAAACAGGTTACAGTTTATGAGAAACAGCCTAAAAAAGGTGCATTCGCATCGTTTTCTAAAGACGATTTGAGTAATCTGGGTATTACAGAAGAAATGATGGAAAAATATTTCCATTGTACTGATGGTTCGTATGCTTTAAAATCTCCATATACATCATTTGAAGTTACAAAATTAAGCGGTGATACAAATCATACTGGTGAAATTGTTTTCAAACGTGGTGATAGAACAGCAGCTGCTGATAAATATCAGATAAAAGATGGTCAGGCGGCTAGTTCTGCGGATGGTGCACAAAATGTTCAAAATCTTGTTCCTGATACACTACAAATGAATAACAAGAAATGGAAAAAATAGTTAAAATTTAATAAAAAATTGTTGTAATTATTACTAAAAGGTGGCATAAATTTATTTGCCACCTTTTTTATTGCTGATTATCTTTGTGTTGCAAATAATCTTCAAAATTAATCTTTTCCACCCTGAATCCGCACCCGTCATGCATTTTTGCCGGATAAAGTATTGATTCGGCGGGGTATTTGCGGCACATGGGCAGACGTTTGTCATAAACAGTGCACAATCCGTCTTCCCCCACATATTTGCAGGCAAAAATGAAGTTTCCGTCTTCGTCTTTGCCTTTTATGTAAAAACGTTTGTACGCGGGGTAGAGAAATTGCATTATTTTGAACTCTTTTTCCGTGTAAGTGTCAAAACTGTACATATAATTGCAGCATTTTCCACACTTTTTGCATTCACCCGTGATTTTGTAGCGGATTTTTTCGCGTACAAAATGTGATAAAAATTCGTACCAGCCCGATTTTATAAAATCTATGAAATCTTTAATCATTTGCTGCTTTTTTATGCTCAATGCCGGCATCTTCAAGGGTTTTGATGAAGTTTTCCGCTGCAGATTTTTGAATCTCGGGCGGAACAACCCTCAAAAGTTCAACAGTTTTTGATATAACAGGGTCTTTATCGTACCAGCGGTTGCCGTTTATGGGTCTTACCATTTCGTAAAATTTGTCAATTGTTTCTTTTGAAACCTTTTCTTCAATTTTTTGCAGAAAAATTTCAGCCTGAGCTTTGAGCTCTTCCTGATAGTTGCGTAAAAGCTCCAGAACCTCCATCAAAACGGGGTCATGATCATACCATCTTTTATATTGAGGCTTCATTGTAGTTTTCCTTTTTGGTTGAAATATCTACCTGTGGAAGACTGTCGTCAAATCTTATGATATCCGCGCCCAGATTTCTGAATTTTTCTTCAAAATTCTCGTATCCGCGGTCAATATGGTGAATGGACTCAATTTCGCTCACTCCGTCCGCCATCAACGCCGCAATAATCAACGATGCGCCCGCACGCAGGTCGCTTGCCTTAAGATTTGCGCCCGTAAGCTTTTTAACTCCGCGAATCAGCGCATGATTTCGTTCCTGATGGATGTCAGCGCCCATTCTGCGCAGCTCCGGAACCTGCATAAAGCGGTTTTCATACAAACTTTCGGTTACGATGCTCACGCCGTCCGCTGTGGTCAACATTGCCATTGCAAGCGACTGCAAATCCGTCGGAAATCCCGGATATGGCTGCGTAACGATATTTACCGAGCTTAAACGTTGTTTGCAGCTTACTTCCAGCACTGTGGGCTCGACAAGTTTAATTTTTGCACCCATTTTGATTAATTTTGAGTTGTAAAAAGTCAAATGCGAGGGCATTACGTTTTTAATTATGCCTTTTCCTCGTGTTGCGATGATTCCCGCCATATAAGTACCTGCTTCAATCCTGTCGGGGATTGTGGAGTATTCAATCGGGTGCAAATCTTCGAGTTTTACGCCGTTAATAACGATTTCTGATGTGCCTGCGCCTGAAACATCCGCTCCCATTGCGTTTAAGAAGTTTGCAAGGTCAACAATTTCGGGTTCCTGCGCGGCATTTTGAATTCTTGTTGAGCCGTCAGCCATTATTGCTGCGAGCATAAGGTTCTCTGTTGCGCCAACTGACGGAATATCCAGATAAATGTCCGCACCGTGGAGTTTTGAGGCGTTTGCATGGACATAACCGTTTTCTATTTTGATTTTTGCACCCAGCGCCTCCAAGCCTTTGATATGGAAGTCAACGCGCCTTTCTCCGATTGCGCATCCGCCGGGAAGCGCGACAATAGCCTCTTTGCATCTTGTGACAAGAGCACCGAGTACGATAAAAGAAGCGCGCATTTTGCTTACGAGCTCGTATTTTGCGGTGATGTTTGTGATATCTGTTGCGTCGATTGCGACGGTTTTGGCATTTTTGTCGTATTTTGTTTTTACGCCCAGCCCTTCAATAACATTAAGCATTATCTGAACGTCGGTTAAGTCGGGGACATTGTAAATTTTGCTTTCTCCTTTTGCAAGGAGCGCAGCGGCCATTAATTTAAGCACTGCGTTTTTAGCACCGCCTATGGAAACTTCTCCTTTGAGAGTTAAACCGCCTTTTATTCTTAGCTTCTGGGTCAATTGTCCTCCAAGAATACAACTATATTTCAAACATCTTCTTATATAATATACCTAATATAATTTGTCGCAAATAATTTATATAACGTAATTTTTTCGATAAATTTTCCGTCCTGATTACGAAATATCCCATCTTCCGCAGGTTCCGCCCCAGCGTGCGATGATATTGCCTTTGATATCTTTAATATTTTGAGGATGTTTGTCTTCCATTTCGCCTTCGATGATAGTGATGACTTCACAATTGTTTGAGCAGCCTGTGCACTGGTTAGTTACAGAGCTAAAATGCATTTCGCCGACTTCCCAGCCTTTGAATTTTGTCGGGGTGGAAGTATATTGATGATTTTCCATGGCAAGAAGCGCTGCGCCGATAGCCCCCATTGTCTGATGGTTCTGAGGAACAACAATTTTTGTGTTTAATGCCTCTTCAAATGCTTTAACCATACCGGAATTCGTTGCGACGCCTCCCTGGAAAGTTACTGTGGGCAAAAGTTCTTTTCCGAGCGCAAGATTGCTCAAATAGTTGCGCACAAGCGCCTGACAGAGCCCGTAGAGCAAATCTTCGACCGGATAGCCGAGCTGCTGTTTGTGAATGAGGTCGCTTTCTGCAAAAACGCCGCATCTTCCGGCGATTCTTGCGGGTGAAGTGGATTTCAGGGCTGTATCACCGAATTCTTCAATCGGAACATTCAATCTGCTTGCCTGCTGGTCAAGAAAACTGCCTGTTCCGGCTGCGCAAACCGTGTTCATTGCAAAATCGGTTACGATTCCGTCGCGCAGGATGATGATTTTGCTGTCCTGACCGCCGATTTCGAGGATTGTCTGAACTCCGGGCACGTAGGTGCTTGCTGCGACTGCATGGGCTGTGATTTCGTTTTTGATTACGTCAGCACCGGTCAAAGCTCCGGCGAGATTTCTTCCGCTGCCGGTTGTGCCCACGCCCTGAATGTTGTAGTCGCATAATTTCTTTTTATAAAGCTCGCGCATACCTGTTTGTACTGCAATAACCGGTTTTCCTGCGGTTCTAAGCATGTAGCTGTCGATAAATTTTCCGGTTTCGTCAACGAGCGCCAGTTTTGTTGTAACCGAGCCTACGTCAATCCCTAAATATACATCAAGTGACATTTCACCCTCATCTTTCTTATTCCGTTTACATTATAGTAAACAAAACAAGGCGGTTAATCAATGAGGAGAAAAATTTTAATCTATTTATAGTGAAATCCGGCTATGTTTTTTGCAAAAACTTTTATCATGTCGGGAATTCATAGAGCTTTCGCTCAAAATATCAAAATAAACAAAAAAAAACGATGTTAAAAACATCGTTAAAATACCTTTTTCCCGTTCCATTTAAACTTTGAGTTGATTCAAAGAGTTTTTAAAATTATTTTTTATTCCTATGCTTTTTTAAGGAATATGTTAGGCGTTCCTGCGCTGCTTCCTGCTGCGGAGGCGAAATTTGCGGAGTTAGCTGTGACATTTGTGCTTGTAGATGATACTGCACTGTAGGCAGAGCCTGCTGCTGAAGAAGTTGCGTTGGAAAGTGTGAATCCCGAGGTTGTTGAATAAGAAGAATAGGGATTGCCGCTTCCTCCGTTTTCAAGGCTTTTTATTGTAGCTGCCAAACGCTGTTGAACCTGCGCTTTAGTTTCTCCGGTGGAGGTTGAATAGTCTGCTGTGTTGTTTTGTGCTGTGCCGAGGGCGCTTTTTGCCATAGTGAGCAGGCTGCCGAGTTGAGAAGCCGTTTGTGTTGCCTTGGACAAGCCGGATGCAGCCTTTTTGGCTATTGTTTTGGCTTTCTTTTCTTCTTTTTCTGCTTTGTCGGCTTGTTTATCTGCGTTGTCTTTATTTTCTTTTGCTGTTGCTTCTTCTTTTTTTGCTGCAGTTTCTTTTTGTTTAGCTTCTGCTGTTTTTGTTTTTGCTTGTGCAGCTCTTGTTTGTGCAGCTGCGTTTGTCGGGTCTGCTTTTGCTGCTGCTTCAGCTTGAGCCTGGTCTGCTTCTGCTTTTGTTACGTCAGCGGTTGCTTGTTGTGTGTTGGCTTGAGCTTGAGTGTGATTTTCTGTTGCGGTTGACTGTGCTTGTGTGGCTGCTGCTTTATTTTGTGTTGCTGATTCTTCGTTTTCTTTTGCTGCATCGTTTTCAGCCTCTGCTGCGTCTTTGTTTGCGTCTGCTGCATCAGCGGAGGATTGTCTGTCAGCTACTGTTGCTTCAGCTGCGTCTTCTGCGGCTTGAGCGTCTTTTACGGGATCCGTATCTTCAACGGACAAGGACGAAACCCGTTGTTCTGCGCTTTTTAGCTGGTCTAAGTTATTTGAATCGATTAATTTTTCTGCTTCATCAAGAGTAGAATCCGTGCTTCTTACAAAGCCGTCGCCCACCTGTCCTAGATTTCCGTTGCCGTTAAGATTAATAGGCGCTACAGGTGTTTCTGTGCGAGCGTTTAATGCTTGC
>OGOC01000894.1_pt1 | contig 27555 bp, 21 predicted proteins | sample 1552561 | NCBI WGS metagenome assembly OGOC01 (sample SAMEA2580148, study PRJEB22360) | human gut metagenome | biome: human gut; feature: human-associated habitat; material: faeces | place: Denmark | collected 2008/2010
CCGCCGCACCGCATGCTCATGCGGCAAGCGTTAAGCAAGAAATCCCTGCCCAGTGGGACATGGAGGCCGATGTCGTCGTCCTCGGCGCCGGCGGCGCGGGTCTGATGGCTGCCTGTCAGGCCCATGACCGCGGCGCCAAAGTCGTCGTCTTCAATAAGGGCGGCTCCTCCTACCATACGGGCACCAACCTCTGCGGCGGACTCTTTACCGCCTGCGGCTCACGCATGCAGAAAGCCGATCCGAAGATCAAGGACGACTGGAAAGCCTTTGCCGACGACATCATCGCCTACGGCGAACACATGTCCCTGAAAGAACCCGTCTACGGCTTCACAAAGCATTCGGGCGAAGCCTTTGACTGGCTCGAAGACCACGGCCTGGCTGCCCATCATCTTGAGCCTTATGCGGGCCATACAAATGTTCGCGCGCATCGTCAGGATTCCTTCAAAGGACGCGATTACATTGACGTGCTCGAAAAAGAAATCAAAGCGCGCAAGATTGAAGTGCATCACCGCATGCCGGTCGTCAAAATGTACTTCGATGAAGCCGCCAACCGCGTGGTCGGCGTTCAGTGCGGCCGTGAGGGCAACTTCATCAACTGCCGAGCCAAAATGGGCATCGTGATGGCTACCGGCGGCATTACCGGTACGCCTGAATCCCTGGACCGCTGGGTGCCTTCGGTGGCCGGCAAAGGCGTTGCCATCGGCGGCGAAGGCAATGACGGCTCGGCCATGATGGTCGCCGTTCGTGATGTGGGCACGCCGCTCTCGCACATGCAGTACATCGCTTCATACCCCTGCGGCATTGTCGTCAACGGCCGCAGCGGCCCCTACTGCCGCTGGTGGTTCATCACCGGTCAGGGCGGCATCCTGATCAACAAGAACGGTGCGCGCTTCATTACGGAACGCGAAGGCATCTGTCACGTCACGCCTAAGCTTGCTGGGAACCCCGACGGCTGCCACTACGTGCTCGCCGATCAGGCGACCTGGGAGCGTACGCTTAAAAAGATCAAGCTCTCGGCGCTCGTGGGTCTTCCCTCCTGGTCCGAAGAACGTGTTCTCGCTGAATTCAAGAAGCAGGAAAACCTCTGGAAGTGCGACACGCTCGAAGAGCTCTCCAAGGAAAGCGGCGTCAGCCTTGAAGGCTTGAAAAAGCAGATCGAAATCTGGAACAAAGCCGTTGAGACCAAGGTCGACAACCAATTCGGCCGTACGGATCAGGAGTGGCAGATCGGCGCAGGCCCCTACTACATGATCCGCATGTTCCCGTGGAACAACCTCTCCTGCGGCGGCGTCCGCGTCACGGAGGAATTCCAGGTGCTCGGCTGGGACATGAAGCCGGTGAACGGTTTCTATGCTGCCGGCGAAACCGTGGCCGGCGTTCACGGTGCGTTCTACTGCGGCGGCAACGCCTGCGGCTTCGCCCATACGTCGGGCTTCATGGCAGGGAAATACGTCACGGGCTTTAAGGAAACTAAAGAAGCCTAAAGCGTACGTATCCCTGCGCTCCGCGCCGCAGTCCGGTTCCTCCTCCATCGAAGGACTGCGGCCATTTCATTCCCGGCTGCCCCAAGGCAGGCCGGGGATTTTTTGCGGGGCTTTTGGGTAAAGAGCGCAAGCCGCACTTACTTCGCGGTCGGCCGCAGCGCTATGGGTTCACCGCGCCGGCCGTCCGGATCCGGAAACGGGTCGGGCTCGGCCGGTGCGTTTTCCACGTCGCGCAGGGTCTCCCAAGCGTCCTTCCTGTCGGCCATCATTTTGACCTCCTCACGCCAAAAACGAATGCCGACCAAGAGCGCAATGAAGGTGAGGTACCCGAAGAAGCAGCCCCATAAATCCGCCATACCCGCCCAGTCAATGCCCCGCAGGCCAATGTCGCGCCAGAAATTGAAGATCCAGACGAGCGGAATGCCGAAAGAGGCGAACTTTACCCATCCGTGCAGAAAGCCGACAGCCATGGTGGCGCCGCCGAGGATAAAACCGACCGGCACGAGAAAGATCATGCGCCCGGCGCCTTCGCCCGGATTTTTGCAGTTCCAGGAGAGCAGATAGGCCACCCAAGTATTAGCCATGGCGCCCAAAAAGAGGGCCGGCACAAACTGCCAAATACTGCCGGCGAACCTCAGCTGCCCGAATGTGGTGAGGACCGATATGGCGGTCGTCCCCCCCGTCGTATAAATGAGCGCATAAGGGACGCCGCGCAAAAGAAGTGACACCAGACTTCCCGAAAGGACCGACGTATTCCACAGACCGGTGACGCGCAGCCGTCCGATGATCATGAGACTCGTGAGGCCGTGGAACATGAGCGAGAAGAACAGCAAAAAGTTGATGACCGTTCCGGTTGCACCCTGCCCCGTTGGATTGGAAAGATATCGAAACCCCATGCGAAGGGGCGACAAGAGCGCCTCGGTGCCGGCAGTTGTCTGTCCGAGTGCGGAGACGCCGCCGGGACGGGAAGCCGCTCTTTCAGCACTAAGCTCAGCCGTGATTTCATTAAGCTGAGAAATGAGTTCGCCGTTCTGAGCGGTATTGGAGTCGTCCAGATAGGTACCGAGCCGGACGGTCTGAGCACCGCGAAGCAAGGACGCCTGCGCATCCTTCGGTATGAAAATCACGGCCTGTACTCGGTCGTGAGCCGTCATTCGGCGAGGATCCGCCGGCGAATGCACGACGCGCTTAACCTGCATATAGGGCGACGAATTGAGTTTTTCAATCAACTCCGCCGACCAGCGTGACTGATCGAGGTCGATCACCGCCACGGGTGCTTCGAAAACCACATCGTGGGAAAGAATGATGGAAAAGGCGGCGGTGGTAATCAGCGCAACCGCAATGCCCATCTTGTGGTAGGGCGGAAACCGCCCGGAAAACATGGCAGTCCATTCTTCAAGAATGCTGCGGGAAATGCGCAGAAATCGGCGAATCACAGCTTCACCTCCAGCGTCATGCCGGTCAGGAGCCCCTCGGCCGGTTCGACATTGATGCGGACTTTGAAGAGCGTCAGATCCGCCTGACCGCGTTCACGGACCATTTTGAGGTCCGCGAAGTCGGGCGCAGCGGTCACGGAAAGCACGGTCCCGCGCACATTCTGGCCTAGAGCGGGCGACCAACAGGTCACCTTGGCGCCCTCCTGAAAGCCCTTCACCTTGTTTTCGGCGACGTAGATGTCGAAATAAAGACGCTCGGATTCAAGGAGCACGGCCGGGGCATTCGGAGAAACCAGTTCTCCCTTTTCATAGAGCACTTCGAGCACTTTGGCTTTTTCCGGCGCGTTAAGCGTCAGGCGGCTCTGGTTGACTTTGAGCTGCTCCAGGGCAGCGGCGGAAGCCTCACGCCCGGCTTTAAGCGACTCCAGGCTGATGCGTCGGTTTTCCGCCGCCTGACGGGCGTTGACCACCGCATCGAGCCGCATGCCTTCGGCCGATCCGGTGCGCGAAAGCTTTTGACGGTCTTCCGCGCGAGCCCCGACGCAGGCGGCATCCAAGGCCCGCTCTGCCGAGGAGAGGCCTTCCCGCGCAGAGGCCGCGGCGGCTTTAAGCGCATCGAAATCCGACTGCGCCATCGCTCCCTGCGGCAAGAGCCGCTGAGCTCTCTTCCAATCGGCCTCGGCGCGAAGCCATTCTGCTGAGGCCGACTTCCGAGCCGCCTCAGACGCTTCAATCTGACGCCAGAGGGTTTGCTCCTCAGTATTCGTTTCGGCAAGCGCTAGCCGAATGCCTTCCTCTTCGGCTGCTATCTGCGCATCGGCCTGATGAATCAGCGCCTCATTCTGTCGAATCGAAAGGCCAATGTCTGTGCCGTCAATGGCGAGGAGCTTAGCGCCCGCTTCAACCGTCATGCCTTCTTCAATCGGACGGTCAACGAGACGCCCGCTCACCGTTTCGAATGCCGCTTTCACCTGATGCGCTGTGAGAATGCCTGCCTTGAGACTTTCAGCATTCGTCACGGCATCGTTGCGGTTCCCGAGCCAGATCAATGCGGCTGCTGCGCAGAGAACACCGGTAAAGCCCAGTGCGGTGCGCGTGATGTCTCTAAGCTGCTTTTTGGAGAGATTCATTTTATTTTGTCGGCAAAGTGTTAAGAAAAAGAAAAACGCAGGCCGCTTCAGGAGAGCCCCGAACGGCATCAAAGTCGTTGGAATAAAAGGATCGTGTCAGTGTCCGGCCACGAGTTTCTTTAAGAGCGCAATCATGGTTTCGCGTTCCGCACTGGAGAGCGTTTTGGCGAAATCACTGACACGGTTGAAATGCGGAAGCATGGTCGACTCCAACAGGCGGCGGCCGGCGGGCGTGAGTGAAATCAAGGCCGAGCGGGCATCAACGGGATCCACGGTTTTGGCAACGAGCGGCTCCTCTGTCTGCAGCATGCGCGTCACCATGATGGAGGTGGTCGAGGGAGATACGCCAATGCGCACGGAAAGCTCAACCAAGGGCACCGGTTCGCTGATGTCATAAAGAATCATCAGGAGTGCGAATTTCCCTTCTGTGAGTCCGGCATCGCGCCGAAGTGCGCCGTAGATTTCTTCACGAATCACATCGGACGCGCGGATGAGGTAAAGCATAAGCTCAACGCCCGCAATGTCATTTTCCGAAGCATTAAGGGCGCCGTGGCTCCTGCGAAGATTGTCGCGAGTCGGCATTAATCGTTTCGGCATTGCTGCTCCTGCGGACGCCCTGCTCTGTGCAGGTCGTAGGTTACATTTATTTTGCCGGCGAATTATATCCCTTTCATCCGCTTTTGAGGCATCCTGAAGCGCTTATTTGACGCGACGCCGCTTCTCGCGTCCGAGGGGCTTCTCAAAGGGACGCTGATTCTATAGCGCTTCGATGGATGTTCTGCCGAATCCAGCCCTCCGGATGCGGCTCAAATCAGAACACTCCGCTGCCGCTGATTTGAAGGAGCCTTTTGGGCAGCAACACTTTGCATCAGTCCCGCGGGTTCCGGCGTCCAGCGAATGTTTAGAAAGAAAATAGTTTAGCTCCTAAATTATTTTTGGATCAACATGTCCTGGACAGATCTGCCCGACTTTACCAAAACGAGCCGTAAAGCCCCGTCATTCATGACGGGGATATAAGGCGACGCGCGCAAGTGCAAACGGACTCAATCAGGCCGATTCTGGCTTTCGATATAGGCCTTGAGCTTTTCGAGCGGGGCTCCACCGCAGCTCGCCGCGAAGTAGGACGGCGACCACAGCTTCCCCTTGCAGCAGGAAGTTTCAAGTTCGGGGAACCTGTTCCTTAATATCCGGCTCGTCACGCCCTTAAGGCTGTTGACGAGGGAGGATATGGACACCTTCGGCGGGTAGCTCACCAAGAGGTGAACATGATTGCGCTCTCCGTTGAACTCCCGCAGACTGGCCCCGAAATCGCCGCACACCTTCTCGGCGGACGCCCTTATGGTCATCAGGTGCTCATCCGTGAAGATGGAGCGGCGGTATTTCGTCACAAAGACTAAATGAACATTGAGTGCGAAAAAACAGTGTCTTCCACGTCGCAGATCCGGTGTCATGATGCAGACCAAAGTAAAATAAAGCACATGATCCGACATAAATCCTTCGTTTTCAAGCTCAAGCCCGATGGGGCGACTCGCCGCAGTCTTGCCAAAGCCTGCGGCTGCGTGCGCTTCGTCTACAACAAGGGGCTGGACTGGAACAAGGAGCAGCGTGAAAAGGATCAGACTTTCCGGGTGAATTACCCAAAGCTCTGCGCCCTTCTGCCGGAATGGAAGGAGAAGTTCCCTTGGCTCGGCGAGTGTCACAGTCAGGTGCTTCAACAGGGCATGAAGAACCTCATGACGGCAATGGTCAACTTCTTTGAGGGACGCTCCCAGTTCCCGCGCTTCCACAAGAAGTTCAAAGATGAAGATTCAATCCGCTTCCCGCAGAGGTTCAAGGTGAATGAAGCGAGCAGGCAGGTCTATCTCCCGAAGATCGGGTGGGTAGGATATCGCCGCAGCCGCTTCATCAACGGGAAGCTTCGGAGCGTCACGGTAATGCGCAAGGCGGACGGTTGGTACGTTTCGATCCTCACCGAGCGAGAGATCGAAGCTCCCGTGCATCCTAAAGCGGACCGGGAGATTGGCCTTGATGCGGGCGTGAAGAAGACCGCCGCCCTCTCGAACGGCAAGATCTATCTTCCTGTCGATGCCTTTCGCAGCTCCAAGGACAAGCTCGCCAAAATGCAGCGGCGCCTCAAGCGCATGGTGCCGAAAAGTCAAAACTGGAAAAAACAGCAGCAAAAAATCGCTGTGCTCCACAAGGAGATCGCCGACACGCGTCGTGATCATCTTCAGAAGCTTGCGAACGACATCTGCAAAAACCACGCGGTTGTCTATCGTGAGGACCTGAAAATCAAGAACATGACCGCCTCGGCGAAAGGAACCCTTGAGGAGCCCGGCACAAACGTCAGGCAGAAGAGCGGCCTCAACGCCGCCATCCTAGATCAAGGATGGGGGATCCTCTTCGGCCTGCTTGATCAAAAAATGAAGGAGCTCGGCGGGGAGGTGTTCGCCGTACCTCCGGCGAACACGAGTCGAACTTGTCCCAAGTGTGAGGACGTATCGCCTCTGAACCGTTTGACGCAGGCGAGATTCTGCTGTCGTAAGTGCGGTTTTGAGGGCAACGCCGACGTCGTGGCCGCAAACAACATACTCAGGCGCGGGCAGCGCCTTAGAGCCTGTGGGGAACTGCAGTCCACTGCTGCAGTTCAAGTGAATCGGCCTTCTCGCAAGAGACGCGCAGGTCAGCAGCAGGAACCCATCCGAAGAGATCCCCAAGCGCCTGAAAACGCGTAAGGACTCAATAGGGAATCTCCGTCCTTGAGGGGGCGGAGAGGATGTCAACTCTTCTATCTCGGCCTTCGTTCGCTCCTTGCGTCCCGCCGTCATGAATCTCATGAAGACGGCGCCCCGATTGAAGCTGCGGCAGCCGCCCTTCAGAACGCCGAGGCCGAAACGCCTGCCGCCGCCTTTCGAAGCGGGCTCTTTTGCAATCTTCTGAACCCGAAGGTGGTGCTTTTCGTGCTCACGTTCTTTCCGCAGTTTATGGACGCGGCGCTCCCCGCGGGGCCCCAGCTCGCGCTGATGGGCGTCACCTGGGCATTCCTCGGACTTGCCTGGCTTGCCGTGCTCGTAGTGATGATGGATCGTATTCGTCCGGTCTTCGGACGGCCGGCTTTTCAGCGGTGGCTCAACCGCACCATGGGCGTGATTCTCATTCTTTTCGGTCTCAGGCTTGCCGCCGCCCGGAGCTGATGCAACGGCATCGGCAAAGAGAAAGAATCCCCCGGCCTCTTTTGCCTCAAGCCCGCACCCCGAAGCATGCCGATGGGCTCAAGGACAACTAAAAGATTATTTCTCTGCAATCGCAATCAGGTGCTGCAGACTCTCGCGCGTATGTGCTTTAAGCCGTTTTTCTGCCTCATCGGCCTCACCGGCACAAACCGCTTCGGCAATCGCCTGATGCTCCAGATAGGACCGTTTTGCGCTCCCCGTCTGGTGACGAAGAACGTAGCTGCGAAAAAGATGGAGTCTGGAAACCAAACGCAAATAGATTTCTTTGAGCACCGCATTCTGCGTGCAGCCGGCCAGCATCTCATGAATTTTGAAGTTGAGCTCAGTGTAGCGGGCGACATCTTCGGCGTCCACGGCTTTAGCCATCTCCTCCACAATGCCCTTAAGCGCAGCTTTCTCGGCCGCTCCAGCCCGCTCTGCTGCCAGACGTCCGATTAGGCCTTCAAGCGTTTCGCGCAGTTCGTAGATCTCTTTGACTTGTTCAAGGGTGAGGTTTCCTACCCGGACGCCTCTGTTTTTCTCACAGCACACCAATCCCCGCTCTTCCAAAATGCGGAAGGCCTCACGCACCGGACCGCGTGAAAGCCCCATTTGCGCAGAAATATCCGCTTCCCGCAAAGGCTGTCCGGGCGACACTTTGCCTTGTGCAATCCAGCCTTCTAGCTCTGAACAAATCAGTTCAGGAAGCGATTTGCTCGTCAATAACGCGATTTGAGTGTTTTCGGGCATGTTTATAGCTCACCAAAGATGGTTGAATTATAAAGGTCATCAGATTGTCAGCAATCTGCAATCTACGATCTCTAGACTACCTCTCATTCCAACTTCAGCAGTGAGGCCATTGCATGAGCGTCGACAAACTGGCGGTGATCGTGATTACGGACGGTCTGCGCCGTGATTCCATTGAAGCGCAATCGACGCCGGCGCTCGATGTGCTGCGCGGCGAGTCCGTGTGGCTTCGCCGCCACCGTTCCGCTGCGCCCTCGGTCACGCGCGTTTGTTCTGCCACGATCGCAACGGGCTGCTATCCACTGCGCCACGAACTGGCGGGCAACAAGCTTTGTCTCCTTGACCATGGAAAGCTCCGGCTCCTCGATGTCGGAGTACCCTCGTTCTTTTCTCTCTGCCGCGAGCTCCGGGGTCATGTGCTCGGCGTTCCTACGCTTGCCCAAAGAACTGAGGCGGCGGGCGGGCTGCGGATGTACGGCAATGCCTCGCCCGGCGCCGCTTATGTTCAGGATCCGACGCACCGCGGACATGTCTTTCATCGAGCCGGGAGCTTCGGTCCGCGCGGGGAACTCCCGCAAACCGAAGCGCTCAATGTGAGTTCGGATCTCGCGGGCGACCGCGCAATGACCGAGCGTTTCATCGACGACCTTGAAAACCAATTGGCCGCCGTGAACCTCCTCTGGCTGGGGCATCCCGACACGACGCAGCACCATTGCCCATTGGGTTCGCCCGAGCACTTGGAAGCACTGCGGCGAACCGATGAGAATGTCTCTGCCGTTTATGCCTGTGTCGATGAACTCCGCAGAAAAGGAAAGGACGTTCTTTTTATAGCCGGCTCCGACCATGGGCACGAAACCGTGTCCGGACTGGTCGACATCGATAAGCAACTCGCTGAGGCGGGCTTTGAGTCAGAACTTGCCTCGGGCCGGCTTGTGACTGCACCCAACGGCACTGCTGCTTTGGTCTATCTGCAGGCTCCTGAAACCGTGCGCGCACGGCTGGAAGCGTTTTTCCGGCAGGCCGACTGGCTGAGCGACGTCGTCTGCCGCCGGCAGTTCGAGCTCTATGGCATTTCCGAGGCGCCGGCGCTTGAATTTTTCCTCTCCCTTAAGTCTGACCCCGCGGCCATCAATCCCTACGGCGTTGCCGGTGAGAGTCTGGCCTGCTTGGTGCCGGGGTCTCCTTACCCCATCGGCTGCGGTCAGCACGGCGGATTGGGTCTTCATGAACAGAGTCCGTACTGCCTTGTCAATCATCCCAGCCTCCGTCCGAGCGAGATCTCTGCCGCCACGGACCTCACCCTAATTGCGCCCACGGTTCTGAGGTTTCTTGGGCTCTCCCTTGACGGATTGGACGGGCGCTCTCTTCAGCAAATTCTTGGTGTTCCCACTCTTGGAGATTAATCATGGGCAATGCTTTTTCGCTTCACCGCCGCACGCTGCTTCTTGCGTCGCTTGCCGCCGCGGCTCTGCCGAGCTTTCCGGCCGACGCTGCAGTGCGCAGGGAACTTCGCTATGCCACGCTCGGTCTCGACACGTCTGACCCGCATCGGCATACCGGCAGCATTGCGGTACAGCAATGCTACGCTGAACCGCTCACTTCCATTGCCGACGACGGCCAAGTCAAACCGTTCCTCGCCGAAAACGTGACGGTGAGCAGCGACGGGCGCACTTATACCCTCAAAATTCGTCAGGGCGTCAAATTTCATAACGGCGACGTGCTGACCGCCGAAGACGTTGTCGCCAACATCAACCGCATCCGCGAGAAGATCAAGGGCGGCTGGCTCGTTTCGTCGCTCAAAAACGTAGAGAACCTCTCGGTGCCCGAACCCGGCACGGTGGTGATTGCCTTCGCCCGCCCCTTCGCACCCTTCATGTCGCTCATGGCTGAGCTCTGGATTCTTTCGCCGAAGTCCCCGGGCTGGGACTCCACGATTACGCAGCCGATCGGCACGGGCCCCTTCCGCTTCGGCAAATGGCTCCCGAAGGTCAGTCTCGACGCTCCGGCTTTTGCCGACTACTGGCAAAAGGGGCTCCCCAAGCTTGCCGCAGTGCATTTTGACCTTCGCGACGGCACAGACAAGAGCCTTGCCATCCGCTCGGGCGACCTGGATGTTGCCTATGTCAGCAAAGATGCCGCCGAAGATCTGCAGCGCGCGGGCGCCGCGGTCATTGAAGGCCTCAAAGACAGTGCCTGGTACTTCCTCTCCTTCAATAACCGCAAGCCGCGCAAGCCCTTTGACGACATCCGCGTACGAAAGGCTCTCGCCCACTGCATCGATAAGCAGGGGTTCATGAACTTTGTGGGCGGCAGCCGTGCGCAGACGAGCAACCAGTTCGTGGGGACGAACAACTTCTATTTTGACCGCGCGCTCTATGAGGCCGATGAGTTCAAAAAGCCCGATCTTGAAAAAGCCAAGGCGCTTCTCAAAGAGGCCGGCGTCGATCCCTCGAAGCACACGATTGAATTTGTTTCCTGGCAGGTGCCCTACGCGCAGATTGCCGTGCAGATGATCCGCAGACTGGGCTTCAAGGTGCACCACGTTGCGCTCGACGACATCGGCACGCAAAAGCGGCTGTCTCAGTACGACTGGGACCTCACCGTCATGAGCTCCGGCCCGCGCTCAGACATTTATCTGCGCTACGTTCGCCTGATGAGCGAAGGTCCCAACCCAGTCCTCTGGGGCGGCATTCAGGATCCGACGCTCGATAAGCTCATTGCCGAGGCCGCAGAAACGACCGATGCTCAGGCGCGCCGCACAGCCTACCTCAAGGCTTTTAAGCGCGTAATGGAAAAGGGCTACTTCTATGTCATCGGTCTGACACCCGACCTCATTGCGATCCGCAAGGGCGTCACGGGCTTTCACACGGGCTTTACCTGGGCCTGTCACTGGGCGGACGGCGGCGTGGATCATGCCGACCTGAAGGCCTGAGACGGAGGCTCAGCATGCTGAAGGCGTCGCCCTCGGGCGCAGACAAGATTCAAAGCTTTCCAGACCTGCGGCAGATGCTTCTCTACGCAGCTCTGGGCGGCATCGTCTTGGCGGCTCTCTTTACACCGTGGCTCACGGATGTTTCTCCGCTTGACCAAGACCTCATGAACTTAGACCAGCCCTTTTCCCCGGCTCACCCCTTGGGAACCGACAGTCTGGGAAGAGACATACTGGCGCGGCTCGTTTATGGGGCAAGAACTACGCTGGAGATCTCGCTGGGCGGCACCTTCATCGCCTTTTTCATCGGCGCCGGCATCGGCTTGACGGCGCTTTCCATGGGGCGTTTTGCCGCCGGCGTGTTTTTTGCCTTTATCGATCTGGTGCGCGCGCTGCCGAGCACCCTGATGGCGCTCCTCGTCATCGTGGGGCTGGGCAGCGGTCAGTGGCAGCTCATGGCGGCCACCGGCATTGCTTTTTCGCCCCTTGTCGCTTACGTCGCGCGTTCTGTCTATCAGCGCGAAGCATCGCGGGAGTATGTGCTTGCCGCCAGAAGTTTCGGCGGCAGCCGCATGCACATCCTGAAGCTGCACCTGCTCCCAAACATCATGGGCGCGCTGATCACCCAGCTGGGCATCGTTTTGCCGCGCTGCATCGTTACGGAGTCGGTGCTGAGTTTCCTTGGACTGGGAAGCTCGCCGGATGAGCCGACATGGGGAAGGATGATTGCCGACGCAGCGCCCATGATGGAACGCGCCCCGCATGAAGTGATCGTTCCCCTGTGCGCCTTGGTGCTCCTCACCTTTTCACTTTCCCTGCTGGCCAATGAATGGCGCGAAAGGCTCGATCCCATACGGCGGCTTGAGCGCTGCTGAGGAACGGAGGTTTCATCATGCATAAGTTATGGCTGCTCGCATCAACTGCCGGCAAGGGTCTCCTGCAGTGCGTTCTGATTGTGGCTCTGACATTTCTCTTTTGCCGGACGATTCCCGGCGACGCAGTTGACGTTTTGGGGCTCGAAGGGGGACTCACTGCGGAGCAGGCTGCGGCCATTCGTCAGGCATTGAAGCTTGACGACCCTTGGCTGGTTCAGTTCGGCGACTGGCTCAGCGCCGCGAGCCGCGATGGAGTTCATCCGTATCGGACATGCTCCTTAATGCCATTCCCGTCACGCTGCAGCTTGCCGGCTGGGCATTTGTGCTGGGGCTCTTCCTCGCGCTCGGTCTTTCGCTCTGGGCGGCTGCACGTCAGTCAGCCTTCGCTGACAGTCTGGTCGAAGGGCTCAATGCCTGGTCCATTGCCATGCCGACCTTTTGTGCGGGCGTTATTTTCATTCTCCTTTTCTGCATTGAACTCCATTGGCTGCCGGTGATCGGAAGCTTCATCCTGCCCCCCGTCCTTATGAGACGGCCGAAACGGCGGGGGACCGGAAGCTCCCCCCGGCCCGCCGTCATTATGGGGCTCGACAGCGGCGGAACCATCGTCAAGCCCCTGCGTGAAGAGCTCAAAGAATCGGCCGCCCTGCCTTATGTCCGCACGGCAAAAGCCAAAGGACTGGCGCCGCTGCGCATTGCCGTTTTTCACATCCTGCCTAATGCCGCCGGCATTTTGCTTTCGCTCTCCGGACTGGTTGCCGGCAGCCTCGTTGCCGGCACCTTAACCATGGAAATTCTTTTCGGACTTCCCGGCATCGGCAGTCTTGCCCTCAATGCCATTCAAGGACGCGATACCCCGGTGGTTCTGGCCGCCGTGTCCTTTATTGCTGTCTCCCTCGTACTGATCAACACGGCTGTTGATGCACTGCACAAACTTTTCGATCCCCGGATGACCCCATGACCGCCAACGTACTCGACATCAGTCATCTCACACTGTCGATTGAACACAAAACCATTCTGCAGGACATCGATTTGACGATCGGCGCGGGCGAAACCGTGGCCCTCATCGGAGAGTCCGGCTCCGGCAAATCCACTTTAGCCCAATGCATTTTGGGACTGCAGCCGCAGCGGAGCCGCCTGACACCCGAGAGCCGCATTGACTGTTTGGGAGAGCCTCTTCCCATTGAAAACGATGCCCGGATGCGCCGCTGGCGGGGATGCTCGATCAGCATGATTTTTCAGGATCCGATGTCCTGCCTCAATCCTTATCTTCGCGTAGGAACACAGATCCTTGAAGCCCTTAAGCGCGGCTCGGCATCAGACGAGGATCCGCATGCGCGCATGCTCGAACTCCTCGAAATGGTCGATCTGCCGCAGCCCAAACAGACGGCCGGCAAATACCCTTATGAACTTTCTGGCGGCCAGCAGCAGCGCATCATGATTGCCATGGCGCTCGCCAATCGTCCGCAGCTTTTGATCGCCGATGAACCGACGAGTTCCCTGGATGCCTGCGTGCAGGCTGAAATCCTCAAGCTCCTCGAGCGGCTGCAGAAAGCGTTTGCGCTCTCTATGCTCTTTATTACGCACAACATGGCTGCCGCACGGTTTCTTGCGCACCGCGTGTATGTGCTGCAGCACGGCCGCATTGCCGAATCGGGCGACACCGCAGCGGTATTTGCCCATCCCCGCGAGGCCTATACGGCGGAGCTCATCCGCGCCAAAGAGAATTTGGCCGCCCTTGAACCCGTAGCCTGCGAAGCCCAAAACAACGCCTCCCCCGTCGGGGAGCTCTCAAACGTCTCCTATGCCTATCCCGCCGCCGGATTCTGCCGCCGCGCTCAGCCGACGCTTAAGGACATCTCTCTGCGCATCTATCCGGGCGAAACACTCGGCATTTTGGGAGAGTCCGGGAGCGGAAAATCCACCATTGCCAAGCTGCTTGCCGGGTTGGTTCAGCCGAGTCAAGGCAAGGTATCGCTGTTTGAGGAAGATATCAGCCGTACCCGCAAAATGGCGCTTGCGCTGAGAAAACGCTGCCAAATTGTTTTCCAAAACCCGTTCGGCGCCTTGAATCCCAGGCTCACCGTCGAAGCGGCTCTGCGAGAACCGCTCGAACTCATGAATCTAGAGTCGCATGCGGAAGAGCGCATCCGGGAGGCGCTCCAGTCCGTGAGCCTCCCGGAGGATTTTCTCGCCCGCTACCCGCATGAACTTTCCGGCGGCCAGCGCCAGCGTGTATGCATCGCGCGCGGAATCCTTTCGCACCCCGATCTGCTCATCTGTGACGAAATTGTCTCTGCTCTGGATCCGACGGTACAGGTGCAGGTCCTCCTCACCCTGCACCGTCTGCAGCAGGAACGCCGCTTTGCGATGTTCTTCATCAGCCACGACTTGGACGTTGTCGAGCATATCTCCACAAAGATCGCCGTGGTCTATCGAGGAAGCATCGTGGAATACGGACCCGCCGAAGCAGTCATGAACCGCCCGCAGCATCCCTATACCCAAAAACTCATTGAAGCCAACCGCATGGCCAGTACCCGTGCCTAAAAAACCCAGTCCTTTCTGATTCAGGAATTCATTTATGTCATTGCTTGCCATCAATCACATTCACTATCGCCGTCCGCTGCGCCCCTGCGTTGCCGTCTGCATCGACGGCTCGGATCCGAGCTATCTCGCGCGCTACCTCTCCCGCGGGGAGCTCCCAAACATCGCGCGTTTCATCCGGGAAGGATTCGCCGGCACTGCCCAGTCCTCCGTACCGGCCTTCACCTGCCCCAACAACATGTCCATCATCACGGGCGTTCCCGTGTCGCAGCACGGTATTTCCGGCAATTATTACCTTGACACGAAAACTTGGGAACCGGTTGTCATGACCGATCCCAAGCTGCTTATGGCACAGACCATTCTTTCGGGGTTTGCCGATGCCGGCGCCCGCGTGGTCTCCATTACTGCCAAAGACAAACTTCGCCGGCAGCTCCAAAAGGATCTCGATCTGACGCGCGGCAATATCTCCTTTTCGGCCGAGTTCGCGGATCAATGCACGATCGAAGAAAACGGCATTGACAATGTGCTCACCTATGTCGGCGAACCCCAGCCCGGCAAATATTCCGAAGCGCTTTCGCTCTTCGTGCTCCAGGCCGGCCTGAAGCTCCTTCGTGACCGCCGTCCGGAAGTCATGTACCTCTCGCTCACTGACTTTGTGCAGCATCGCTATGCGCCCGAAGCCCCTGAAGCGCTCTCGTTCTACCAAAAGCTCGACGCCCTTTTTGGCCTTCTGGCCGCAGAAGACATCAATCTGGGGCTGACCGCAGACCACGGCATGAGCGACATGAGCCTCGACAATCTCGAACCTCATGTTCTCTGGCTTCAGGATATTCTCGATGCCAAATTCGGCAAGGGAGAAGCGGTGGTCATCTGCCCGATCACGGATGCCTTCGTCGCGCACCACGGTGCCTTGGGCGGCCTGGTCCGCGTCTGGAGCAAAGGCAGCATTTCAACGGCACAGCTTATCGAAACCATTTCCGCCCTGCCGGAAGTGGACATTGCCGTCGACAAGGAACGCGCGGTGCGCATGTTCGAGCTCTATCCGGACCGCGAAGCGGATGTGGTGGTGCTCGCCAAGGAGCACGTCTGCATCGGCACAAGCCGCTCCAAACATGATCTGAAGGGGCTTTCGGGCCATCGCCTGCGCTCCCACGGGAGCCTTCATGAAATGGAAGTTCCTTTCATTCTGAATCGGCCGCTCAATGACGCCTATAAGGAACGCGCAGCAGCAGAAGCGCTTCGCAACCGCCACATCTTTGACTATTTAATCAACGGGACAAACTAAAAGCGGTGCCCGGTCGCCCATTCGTCCATATTTGGGCGAGCACCTGAAATGACCGGCGGGCGGCCGGATAAGAAATCCGCCGCCCGCCCATTGAAGACTTTAAGCTCTCTGCACTTAAAAAGCGTTTTAGGATAAGCCGAACACCAGCTCGGCAATCTGCACGGCATTCGTTGCCGCCCCCTTGCGGACCTGATCAGCGCAGCAGAAAAGCACAAGCGAACGATTGTAAACGTCCTTGGGCGCCGAAAGGTCGCGGCGGATGCGGCCGACATAGACGAGATCCTGGTCGCTCGTCAGAAGCGGCATCGGATAGTGCTTCTCTTCGGGTTCATCCCAAAGGCGAACGCCCGGCGCATCCTTCAAAAGCTCGCGGGCTTCTTCGGGCGAGATTTCGTTTTCGAACTCGATCGTAAGCGCCTCGGAGTGCGAACGAATGATCGGCACGCGCACGCAGGTGCAGGAGACGAGCAGATTGTCGTCGTGGAGCATCTTGCGGCCTTCGTTCTGCATCTTCATTTCTTCGCTCGTATAGCCCTCATCGTTAAAGCCGCCAATCTGCGGAATGAGGTTGTAAGCGATGGGATACGGGAAGACCTTGCAGGGAGCGGGCGTGCCGGCCGGCGCTTTCACCTCAGCCTCAAGCTCATCAATGCCGCCCTTGCCGGCGCCGGAAACGGCCTGATAGGTCGAAGCGATGAGGCGCTTCACCTTAGCCTTGCGGTGCAGCGGCGCGATGGCCGTAAGACCGATGATCGTGGCGCAGTTCGGGTTGGCAATGAGCCCCTTGCTCCACTTGACGTCTTCGGGGTTGACTTCAGGGATGACGAGCGGGACTTCCGGATCCAGCCGGAAGGCGCTCGAATTGTCGACCACCGTAACGCCGAGCTTGGCGGCGTCGGGCAGGAACTTCTTGGCCACATCGTTGTCAGCCGCGCCTAAGAGGAGATCAAGCCCCTTCATGCGTTCGAGACTCGCCTCTTCGACCACGTATTCTTTGCCCTTGAAGGCGAGCTTCGTGCCGGCGCTGCGCGCGCTGCCGAAAAGACGAAGCTCAGCAACAGGGAAATTGCGCTCGGCCAGTACGATCATCATCTGTTCGCCGACGGCGCCCGTGGCGCCGAGAATGCCGACTTTGAGTGCTTTGGGTTCGGTCATGATGGAATTCCTCTGGGTTTGCTTGAATTCAGTTCATCGTGGAAGCTTCAAAAAACGCGTTCTGCCGCTCGAGGGAGAGGCGGCTGCCGGCAGGCAGCCCGCTTCCCCGGCGCAGCAGGCGCCGCTGAGCTTATTTCGTGAAGGTGTTGTAGAGCGCCTGAACGGCTTTCGAGAAGTCCTGCTGAGAGACGCCGACGATGATGTCGATTTCGCTCGAGCCCTGCGAGATCATGCGGATATTGACGTTGGCTTCGGCCAAGGCGCCGAAGAGCTTCGCAGACGACCCCACGCGCGCATTCATATTGCGGCCGACAACGGCAATCAGTGCGATCGGTTCGGGCACACGGATCGAATCGGGCGCAATGGCCTGTTTGATTTCCGAAAGGATTTCGTAAAGGTTGTGTTCAACATCCTTTTTGTTGACGACGACATTGAAGGAATCAATGCCGCTCGGCAGATGCTCAATTGAAACGCCGTATTTGTTGAGCACGTCGAGCGCGCCCGAGACGATGCCCACCATGGTGGACATGTTGCGCTTGACGATTTCAATCGAGAGGAACCCCTTCTTGCCGGCGATGCCGGTGACGAGCGGCCCCGTGTCGCGGTCAGAGATCTTGTCGAGCACCAGCGTGCCCGGATCCCGCGGACGGTTGGTATTGAGCACGTGAATCGGAATGTTGTATTCGCGGATCGGGAATATTGCGTCTTCGTGCAGAACGCTAGCTCCCATGTAGGAGAGTTCGCGCAGCTCCGCATAAGTGATCTTCTCGATGTTCTTCGGATTGGGCACAATGCGCGGGTCGGCCATCAGGAAGCCCGATACGTCCGTCCAGTTTTCGTAGAGGTCCGCCTTGAGGCAGCGCGCAAGAATGGAACCCGAAATGTCCGAGCCCCCACGGGTCATCACCTTGATCTTGCCGTCAGGCGTCGTGCCGTAGAACCCCGGCATAACGAAGCGGCTGTTCTTTTGCAGAACGCCCTTGAGGTTTTCCGTCGTCTTCTCAAAATTAAACGTGCCGTCAAACTCCATCGCTACGACGTCCTTGGCATCCACGAAGGGGAAGCCGAGGAAATCGGCCATCAGACGGGAGGTGAAGTATTCGCCGCGGCTCGCAATGTCGTCAATCGTGAGGTCGGGGAGCGCTTCGCGGAATCGGCTGAGCTCTTCCTCAATGGGCGTATCGAGGCCGAGCTCGTTCTTAATCTCGAGGAGCCGCCCCTTAATCAGATCAAAGACGGGCTGGCAGTCCACGTGATATTCAATATGGGCGCGGCAGAGGTAGAGGAGATCGGTGAGCTTATTGTCTTTAGGGGTTTTGCGGCCGGCAGCGGAAATAACGACGAAGCGTCGTGACGGATCGGCCTCGATGATGGCCTTGACTTTGCGGAATTGTTCTGCGGAAGCACAGCTGCTGCCGCCGAATTTCGTGATCTTAAGCATAATTAGAGAGTCTGTTGGGTTCAGGGTTCGGGTTGAAAGGTCATGAATTCGCCGGTTTCGCGGGCAGCACGGGCGAGTTCTTCGAGGGTGCGGTCGGGCAGAATCCCGTGGGCGGTAAGCCCGGCTCCGCGAAGCAGCCCCGCGTCATAGACGGGGGGCGCCGCGACGGGAAGCGGCTCGACCCGCCGTGTTCGAATGCTTGTGAGGTCCTGCAGGACCGCATCGGCGGTCGGCTGGCCGCCGGCGCCCTGACCGTAAAAAGAGAGTCTGCCGACCAGGTCGCCCTCAAGCGTCACGCAGTTGAAGTTGCTGCGCACCTGTGCTTCAAGTGATTCGAGCGGAAGCACAACAGGCGCAACGCCCAAGGCAGCGCGGTTGTTGGTGCGCTTAAAAAGCATCATGTGGCGAAGGGTTTTGCCTTCGCGTTTTAAATCGTCGAGGAAGGACTTCGTCACTTTCTCGATGCCGAGCACCGGAAAATCGTCCTTAAACGGGGCGCCGCACGCCACAGAAGCGGAAATAACGGCTTTGTTGGCGACATCAAAGCCGCCGATGTCAGCCGTCGGATCAGCTTCGGCATAGCCGAGCGCCTGCGCCTCCTTGAGCGCCTCATCAAAATCCATGCCGAAGCGGTCCATGCGGTCGAGGATAAAGTTCCCCGTGCCGTTCAGAATGCCGTGCATCGACTCAATGCGGTCGATGCGCGCGGCTTTTTTGAGGTTTTCAATCCAGGGAATGCCGCCGCCGCAGCTCGCTTCAAAGAGGAGCGGCAGCCCCTTGGCATGCGCAATGCCGAGAAGCTCCTCGTAGTTGGCAGCGAGCGCAGCCTTGTTGGCGGTGACGACGGCTTTGCCGGCGAGGAGCGCCTCACGGATATACGTGCGGGAGGGTTCAATGCCGGCAAGCACATCGACAACCACATCGACCTCAGGATCATTGATGATCTCGGCAAAATGCTCTGTCATGAGCGGACCGCCGGCTTTCCCCGGGCGGCGCAGAATGTGGCGCAGTTCAATGCCGCAGTCGCGCTCGGCGAGCTGTTCGGCAATACTGCGGCCAACCGTCCCGAAGCCGAGAAGTCCGATCTTGAGCATGTCTTCCTCCGTTCCAATGTCCTCATGTCGCTCATCCGGAATCGCAAAAGCAGCCGAGCCGATGGCCTGCGAATCCGACGGTATGTCAAAGCGCGCCGGCGGGCGCGGAAAGCTCGTCAGATTCAAAGGATTCATCCGGCGCACGGCAGCTCCCGTTTTTGTGAATTCCGAGAACCGGCACCGCATCGCGCGCAGCCGCTCGTCCTAGAGGCAAAGCACTTTGCGCGGCGCTGACGTTTGAACGTTGAGATGATGTTCAGGCGTTTCGCCTGAGGTTGCTGGATAGGTGTTTACATATGGCGGCGGGTCATCCTGAAGCGCCTCAAGGCTCGCGGCTTGACGCTCCCCCCTGAGGCTTGCCGACCGGATTCGAATCCGCAGGTGCGCCGGAGGAAGACTTCAATATTCCGCGCGCTGGGGTTCTTCACGAACAAGCGCCGCTTCGCGTGCGTCTTTGGACTATCCTACCTGAGTGCCATTGAGGAAAATATCTCAGTAATGACGGTAAAAAACCTTAGATGTTCTGCGCGAATACGGACAAAGGCCAAAGAATTCTGTGCAAAAGCGCCCTTTTGAACCGCATTCGCCCCGCAGAGGTTTGCGTTGAGTAGGATGATTTCCAATCAGCGTGCGTCTGCCCAGCATCTTAAGCGACAAAAACACTTCTATAAGAAATTGTTTTTCATGTTTTACACGTTTATCCGTCTCCGGCAGACTTACCGCAGCAAAAAAACGGCAGACTGAAGACTGAAAGAAGCCGCCGCACCTCAAAGAAAACAGCAGGAGTTCATTGCATCATGCGCTATCACAGCACCCGCAGTCTCGATCAGCAACTCACCAGCCGCGAGGCCGTTCTTCAGGGTCTGGCCGCCGACGGCGGTCTTTTTGTGACCGACGAGCTGCCCGAGCTTCACATCGACCCGGCTTCGCTCACCGGCGGATATGCCGGCGCTGCCCGCCGTGTGCTCGGTACGCTGCTCTCAGACTTCAGCGCCGAAGAAATCGCCGGCGCGGTGGAGGCGGCTTACGGAAATACCTTTGCCGATCCCGCGGTCACTCCGGTGACGAAAATCGGCAGCATGCACCTCCTTGAGCTCTATCACGGCCCCACGGCCGCCTTCAAGGACGTCGCGCTCCAGATGCTCCCTCAGCTCATGAGCCGCGCTTTGGCCGGCACCGGCCGCCGACTCGTGATTGCCACGGCAACGAGCGGCGACACCGGGAAAGCCGCGCTTGAAGGGTTCGCTGACGTTCCGGGCATCGGCATTGCAGTCTTTTACCCTGACGGGGGCGTGAGCGCCATTCAGCGTCTGCAGATGGCAACGCAAAAAGGCAATAACGTGGAAGTTGCAGCGCTCCGCGGGAATTTCGACGATGCTCAGAGCGCGGTGAAGGCGCTCTTCGCTTCGCCGCTCAAAGCCGAGCTCGCCGCGCGAAACATTACGCTCACGAGCGCCAATTCCATCAATATCGGCCGTCTTGCGCCGCAGGTGGTTTATTACTTTGACGCCTACCGCCAGCTCGCAGAAGCCGGCGTTATCCGTCAGGGCGAACGCATCGACTTCTGCGTCCCGACCGGCAATTACGGCGACGTGCTTGCCGGCTGGTTTGCCAAGACGCTGGGGCTCCCCGTTCGCCGCCTCATCGTTGCGAGCAACGCCAACCATGTCCTGAGCGACTTCCTCGAAACGGGCGTCTACGACCGCCGCCGAGATCTCGTGCGGACGTCTTCGCCGTCGATGGATATTCTGGTCTCGAGCAACCTCGAGCGAGCGCTCTACTATCTCGACGACATGGATCCCGTGCGCACGGCCGCACGCATGGCCGCTTTGAAAGCGGACGGCATCTACCGGATCGAACCCGAACTGCTCGATAAATTCCGCGCCGTCTACGGCTGCGGCTGGCTTGACGATGCCGAAACGTCCGACGCTGTGCGCGAAGCCTGGGAAACCACCGGGCGGCTCATCGACCCGCACACGGCTGTTGCCTGGAAGATTGCGCAGGAGCAGGCGTCTCCGGAAGTGCCGATGGTGGTGCTCTCCACTGCCTCGCCCTTCAAATTCTGCCGCGACGTCTTCAATGCCCTTTACGGTCCCCTGAAGTTAAAGAGCACGACGCCGGAAGCCGCAGCATTTGAATATATGGATGCGCTTGCTGACTCCACGGGTGTTGAACCCCCGCAGTGCCTCTCAGCACTTCGCACGCAGTCCGTGCGCTTCAACGCGGTCTATGACGTTGATCAGGCGCCTGAACGCGTGCTTGCCGCAGCCGCCAAGCTCTGACGCTGTGCAAATCATAGGCAGCGGCCGAGCGGCATGGAGCCCTTTTGCCGCTGCTTCGTCTCTATTCTTTCCATCGCGAGCAGTCTCATGCAGATCACCGTGCGTGCTCCGGCCTCCACTTCGAATCTCGGCCCGGGTTTTGACATCTTCGGCCTGGCACTTTCGCTCTACTCCGTTTTCACTTTTGAGCGTTCTGAAGCGCTCCAGATTTCCGGCTGTCCGGAAGCTTTTCAAAATGAAGACAATCTGGTGCTTCAAGGCTTTCGAGAAATCTTCCGTGAAGCCGGGCAGACGCCCTTTCCCGTGAAGCTTCACATTGACGCAGAGGTTCCCGTTGCCCGCGGCCTGGGCAGTTCAAGCACCTGCATCGCCGCCGGCGCTGCCGCCGCCAATGCTTTCCTCGGCAGTCCCTTTGCGAAGGACGAGCTCTTTCAAATTTGCGCTCGCTTTGAGGGTCACCCTGACAACGCGGCCCCTGTGACATTCGGCGGCTTCACCGCGTCTTTTGCCTCGGATGAACGCTTTCACGCGCTGCGTATGCCGCTTGACCAAAATTGGAAGTTTGCCGTCATCATCCCTGACTATGAAGTGCGCACGGCTGACGCCCGACGTGCAATGCCTAAAGAAATCGCCGTTAAAGACAGCGTCTTTACGACCTCTCATGCCATTGCCATGATTGAGGCGCTCCGCTCCGGCAGCGAAGAACTTCTGGCCGAAGCCTGTCAGGACGTGCTTCATGAACCCTGCCGGCGCAAACTCATCAAAGACTACGATTCGGTGCGGGCCTCTGCCAAGGCAGCCGGAGCACCAGCTTTTTTCATCAGCGGATCAGGTTCAACGATGATTGCGCTCACAAAGTCTGAGACCGTTGCCGAGCGTTTCATCGAACTCGTTCGTGCTCGTCATCCGAATTTTGCGGGCCATGTGCTCCATGCCGCTTCGGACGGCGTGCATGTTGAAACGAAATAATTGCTGCAGCAGCCCCGTGATCAGGCGAATTGACGAACATGTTTTTCGCAATTCGCCGAAACGGGCTGTTTTCTCTTATTCCGTCCGATAGCAAGCGGCAGCCCAGAAACCCCAGTTTGCCAATCACAATAATGGCGGTATTTCAAAGCACTTTCGGACCCGAGTCAATCATTGAGAACGCCTGCACATCATCAGGTAGGTCAATTTATCGTTCGCTGGACAATTTGACGGTTTTATACAAATCATCCGGCCCCACAGGGTTTAATTGCTGAATTTCTCAACACATCCGCGTTTTTCTCTTAATCAGCCGATTGATCTAGGTCATGTTGATTAGAAAAGCGCACAACGACGATGAACTCATGTCAGGCGGCCTTGAGGTCCGCCTAACGACTTGGAGATTCAGTCATGAGAAACTTTCGTCTAACCGCTGCTGCGGCTCTTTTAACCGCGCTCATTGCCGGTCCATCCTGGAGTTACACGCCGGGGACCTATGAAGCATCGGCTCAGGGCATGAAGGGACCGGTGAAAGTTGCGGTCACTTTTTCAAAGGATGCGGTGACTTCAGTCAAGGTTACCGAAGAGAAGGAAACGGCAGGCATCGGGACGACTGCGGCGGCCGAACTTCCTCGGCAAATCGTTGAAGCCCAGAGCACAAAGATCGACGGACTGAGCGGAGCGACGGTAACAAGCAAAGCCATCTTCGCGGCTGTTGAAGACTGCATTCGTCAAGCCAAAGGCGATCCGAATCAGCCAGCCCGAAGCACTGCGCCGAAACATGCCGGAAAAACGATTGAAGCAGCTGAAGACGTCGTCATCATCGGATCGGGTTTTTCAGGACTTGCCGCTGCCGTCAACGCTGCTGAGCACGGTGCCCGAGTGACAGTCCTTGAGAAGATGAGCGTTACCGGCGGCGCATCGGCCATCTGCGGCGGGCAGTGGGCCATCATGGGCACGAAGCTCCAGAAGAAAAAAGGCGTCCCCTACGATCCTCCGCAAGCTTTGGTCTACGATCTGATCGGCAATGGCCACCTGAAGAACGACCTGACAACGCTCACGATGTTCGCGGAGAACTCTCCTCGTGCTGCCGATTGGGCGATCAATCGCTTCAAACCGGAATTCATTGACCAAAAACTGCAGTACCGCGCCGAATTTCAATTCGACCGCTCGCTCTACCTCAAGGGCGGCTGCGGCCCGGCCTACCGGAAGGTGGAAAAGGCCGTGCGGGATCTCGGCATCAAGATCCACACCGACACCAAGGCTGAACGACTGATTGTTAAAGACGGCCGGATCGTGGGCGTTGAGGCGCACAAGAAGGACGGAACGAAATACATCTTCTCGAGCAAAGCGGTCCTCCTCGCCACCGGCGGTTACGGCGCGAATAAGGCGATGCTCATCGAACCGCTCAAAAGCGCGCTCTACTACGGACCGGCCTCAGCAACCGGCGACGGACATCGTATGGCCCAAGCCGTCGGCGCCAAGCTTGAACTCATGGAATTCGGCAAGCGCTATCCCAACGGCGTTGAAGCCGCTCCCGGCGTAGCAAAGTCGATTATTCAAGGCAACTACCGTGCGTGGCTCCAGTCGGGCATTCTCGTCAACAACGAAGGACGCCGCCTCATTAATGAAAAGGCCTCCAATCACGATATCCTCACTGTGCTCGAGAAGCAAAAGGACGGAATGCTCTACCTCGTGATGGATCAGGCTACATGGAATGGCTTCCGTGACGGCGTTCACACGCTGGGCATTACGGACGAAGATCTTGAAAAATGGCTCGCCGAAAACGGCCGCAAAGCTCCGATCTTCGCTCATGGCTCAACCCTCGCTGAAGCCGCTGCCGCAGCCGGCATCGACGGCGGCACGCTTGAGAAGACCGTTGCCCGCTACAACGAACTCGTCAAGCTTGGCAAAGATGAGGACTTTGGCCGTCCTGCAGCATTTATGAAGGCCGCAATCTCGTCGGAAGGTCCGTATTACATCGTTGAACAAAAACCGCGCTTTGCCACTACGATGGGAAGCGTTATCGTCGACGAGAATCTTCAGGTTCTTAACCAAGAGGGCAAACCGATTCCGGGTCTTTATGCCGCCGGTGAAATTGTGAATGCTGTGCACGGCGATGACTCCTCACCCGGCATGAACGTGGCGTGGGGCTTCACCTCCGGCAAGGTCGCAAGTGAATCCATTCTCAAAGCGCTTGGGCAATTAGAGAAGTAGCCTTCACACAGCGTCTTTCATCTCCGCATCGGCATCGGCTGCTCTCCCCCTCACCTTTGCCGGTGCGGAATTCCCCATTTCCTCATAATGGCCTTTCACATATCCAGCTGCGCGGCCGCAGCAGCGGCTTTGCTCTGCGCGTTCCCCGGATTTTCTGTCTGCGGGGCGGAAGACCTCCGTCCCGTCCTGCGTTTTGGGATGATGGCCTTTTTGCAGGAAGGCACTCCGTCGGGATTCACGACCTATGTGAATGCCGACGACTACGTGCTGCGCAAACTGCCGCAGATTCTCTCGCAAAGTCTCCCGGAGTACCGCGTGGATGTAAAGGTCTACCGTACGGCCGCCCTCATCAAGGCAGCCCGCAGCGGCAAAGTAGATGTGATTTTCGGCAGCAGCGGGTGCTATGCATCGCTGCTCCCTGACGGCATCTATCCGCTCGCCACGCTCGTCACCAATTTCGCCCCGGACCCCAACCAAGCGGTTGCCGGCGCAGTTGTTGTGAGCAGCCGGCGCACTGATCTCAACAGTCTGAAGGACCTGAAACATCTCTCGGCGATGTCGGGTCTTGAATCGATGTTCTTCAACTGGCAGATGCCCGCTTCTGCGCTCCTTGACAGAGGCTTGGATCCGTACCGCTTCTTCAGTTCCCTCAGACAGGTGGATCAGCCCGTGCCGAAAATTCTGCAGGCACTTGAAGACGGAACCATTGACGTTGGACTGATGCGGGCCTGCGTTCTTGAAGGACTGCCAATAGAGAGGAGAAATCACTTCAAGGTAATCGAGCCGGCAGAAGACTCTCCGCTCGCCTGCGCGCACACCTCGAGGCTCTTTCCTAACTGGACGGTTGGCGCTATGAGTCAGGTGCCGTCCGACGTTGCCAAGCGAATCTCTCTGGCACTGCTCACCGCGCCGCCGCAAACAGAAGCGGGCATTGCATGGAGCACCGCCAACAGCTTCAAAAGCATCGATCAGCTCTACCGAGAGCTCAAATGGGGACGCTATGAATACCTGCGGCATTGGACTTTTACGCGTGTCTGGGAGGCCGTCTGGCCGTTCGCATTGGCTGCTCTAGTTGCTTTCCTCGCCTTAATGCTGCACCTTCGTCGGGTCAATGCCCTCGTTGAGCGCCGAACCCGAGAACTTAACGACGAAGCTGCCCGACGCATGGCTCTGGAAGAGAGCAACACTGCGCTGCTTCAAAAGTTCCACCGCTACGAGCAAATGAGCACGATGGGCATGCTTTCAAACATGGTTGCGCACGAAATCCGTCAGCCGCTTTCAGCACTTCGCTATGCGCTGCGTACGATCGAGATGGCTGCCGCCCGCGACGAAGAGGACTCTGCCGTCATTGAGAAGTCCTGTGCCAAAGCCCGAAGGCAAACAGAGCGAATCAACGACATTGTCGAGCACGTCTGCTCCTATGCCCGAACGGACCGCCGCAACCTCCCGATTAATCTTTCCGAGCTGATCCGGGAAACAGTGGCTGAAGCCGCCCAGATGAAACTCATCCATCATGCAGTGACGCTTGTCCTGCCGGACAATGTCTTCATTACTGGCAATCCCCTTGAACTCCAGCTGGTTGTGCTTAATCTCCTCAAGAACTCCTCAGAAGCTGCAGCCGGACGGGACCCGCAGTCCAAGATTGCACTGACCTGCGGCGAAGATCACGTCGAGCTAATCGTTTCAGACGAAACAGAACAACTCGATGCTCAAGCGCTTGAGCGCATTGCCTCCTGCGGACCGTCACAGAAACGAGACGGTTTGGGTCTTGGCCTCAGCATCGTGCGGAGCATCATCAGCGCACACGGCGGCAGCATTCACTTCAGTGCACGAGCCGACAAAGGCCTCGAAGTACACATCATTCTTCCGCTTCCCGGAGGCTCCTCGTGACTCGAACACTCAAGGATATTCAGCAGCACACGCTCGTGCGCATCGTTGATGACAACGAAGATCTCCGTGAAACGTGTGAAATGATGCTCACCTATGCCGGCTGGCAGGTTCGCACTTATGCTGGTGCATGGTCTTTCCTTATGGATGACGCACCATCTGTGCCTGGCTGTCTTATTCTCGACATCAGCATGCCCGACATGACCGGCACAGAACTGCAGATGGAAATGCGCCGCCGCCGGTACTCCCTGCCCATCATCATCCTTACAGGACATGCCAACGTTGACCTTGCCGTTACGACGCTGAAGGCGGGTGCAGCCGAATTTTTTGAAAAACCCGTTGACGAAGACCGCCTGATGAAGGCGATCGCCAAACTGTGCAGAGAAAGTCTCGCCAAAAGCTGCGGCGAACTTACCGGCCGGGATCTTGAAAAAGCATTTGACCTCCTTACTGAGCGAGAACGCGAAATACTGGAACTTATGATCCAAGACGTCTCTTCTCAACAGATTGCCGAACGTTTGGGTTTAAGCGACCGCACCATCTATGCGCACCGGAATGCCATTTACCGAAAGCTCGGAACAAAAAATCTGTCGAATATTTCGCTCGAAGATCTCGTTAGTTCGTCATGCTCTTTGCCTAGGTGATTCAGGGTTCATCTGCAAACGTCCTGTGTAACGCGAACGCATAAATTACCTACCTAACGAACGCAAAAATGACCTACCCCAACAGGTCACAAAACATGACGGTAGGAAGACGTAAAAACTGGAAGAATCAGGGTTTCCTCAAGCAACGGAAACCCAAGATGGTTAGAACGGAACAGCTGAAATACATTCAGCTCTTGCATGAACGCGGGGAGGGCTCGCTCAAGATCAGC
>OGOC01000899.1_pt1 | contig 27462 bp, 31 predicted proteins | sample 1552561 | NCBI WGS metagenome assembly OGOC01 (sample SAMEA2580148, study PRJEB22360) | human gut metagenome | biome: human gut; feature: human-associated habitat; material: faeces | place: Denmark | collected 2008/2010
TGAGCCTTGGGCGGTTCGCGTAGGCGAATCGGCTAAGGCGACACTAGATTAGATATTAAAAAAGCCCGTTTTTATTAGCGGGCTTTTTATTAGCAAGTTTCGCATAATGCTGTCAGGCTGTGCCTGACCTACTTATTTCCCTTGTAAAGCAAAAGTCTGCTATATTTATATTTCGACGCCTATGAACGCAGTGAATCGAGCTAGAAATATAAATATAGCAGACTTTTGCGCCCGGTTCCAATAACTATTTAACAGTAAACGTCGCATTTACAACAGCAATAACCTTTTTCTCAATGGAACGTGTGTCGTTAATGCCGTAATCGGAAACTTCGGTTGAATTTTCAGGCACAATCTGGAAAACGCCCATTTTTGCACTGTTCATTACGCCGATTCTGCCTTTTGTGCTTTTAACCATGCTTTCTGCGCGGAGTTTTGCGTTTTTGGTTGCCTCTCCGACCATTTTGATTTTAATATCGTCAATGTTGGAAACAAAATATTGAACATTGTTCGAGCTGAGTTCTACATCTTTGTCAATCAAAGCAGCGACGCCTTTTGACATTTCCGTGATTTTGTTAATGTCTTTTGACGAAACAGTAACACTCTGCGAAAGCCTGTAACCCTCGATATTGTTGGTTTCATAGCCGTTTGGAGTACGTTTGTAGATTGCGTAGCTGTTTACGGGAGAAAACTCGATTGCAGAAGCCTCAATGCCGTTGGAAACGAGAAAATCTTTGATAGCATTTGCGTCAGCTGTCAGCTTTGCGTAACCGGACTTGAGATTTGCATTTCTTGTTTCAAAACTGCCGTTCCAGGTTGCAAAATCCGAGGTTACTTTCTGGCTGGCGGAGCCTGTGACCGTGATTGCCTGCGCTTGCAGCTTTTGGAACTGAATAATCCCGCTTGATAACAAATTAGTCGAAATAATTGCGCCCAGTGCAATCAAAAGCCCGAGAACCGCAACCTGATAGTCTTTTATGCCGCTAAAATCTTTCATAAATTTCTCCTTTCACAAAACAAGACCTTATTTGAAATAAATATAACATGAAAAAATAACAGCATACAAAAGCTATGCTGTTATTTTTTATTTTTTTTGCTGTTTTACTTCAAAAAACTACTTTTTAACGGGTTTTTTGTGGCAAGGGCAGCCGCAATCCGGTTTTTTGCAATCAGGTCCTGCACATCCTGGCGCGCATTCGGGTTTCATCATCGGATGGGGGCCGCGTTTTGCAAAATCTTTTTTGATTTTTTCATGGAATTCGGATTTCATTTTTTCGAGTTCTGCTTTTTGCTCTTCAGTCAGAACAGCTTCGAATTTTTTCATACTTTCGGCTCTGACTTCTCTTTCTTTTTTCATCTGAGCGGACATTTCTTTGTGAAGTTTGTCCATTTTCTTGTGAACTGGCTCCAGAGCTTTCTTTTCGTCGGCTTTGATTTTTTCGAGCTGCGTTTTTTGTTCTTCTGTCAGATTGAGGCGTTTTTCAAATTCCGCTTTTCTTTCAGCTTTAGCTTTTTCGCAAATTTCTTTGTCCATTGGAGGTTTGCCGCATTCAGACGGAGGACAGGGTTTTCCTTCTGTCGGAGGCGGGGGCGGTACTTCGCACGGGCCTTTGCAAGGGACTGCAAATACATAACTGCCTGCTGCAATAGCCGCTGCAGCTAAAATTGTTGATAAGAGTTTTTTGTTCATATAGAATCTCCTTTTGGTTATAAATTCAGTATAGTAATTTGAATTTTAAAGTCAATATTTCGAATAAATGATGTTTTTTTGTGATTTTTAGTACAATTTTTAAAAAATTCTTCAAAACCCCGCCTAAACGGAAAATACGTTCAACACAGCCCCTGAAATACCTGTTAAACTGACAAATAACGTACAAATTGCAGGTATGAATATGGAAAAAAGAATAGTTATTTACGTGATAGAAAATTATTTTTTGTCGCGCAGAAGTATGGTTGGGCTTTTAGAGAAAAATTTTAATGTGCTCGGGGATTTTGAAACAACGAACGCATGCATCCAGGCAATGACCAAAAAACAGCCCGATGTTATAGTCATAGGCTCGAATTTGAAGTATGACAGCGAGTTTGCTGATTTGCAAAAGCTCATGCTACATTTTCCGGAGGTGAAAATAGTTGTAATTTCCGAAAGCAGCGAAAAATTTTATCAAGCTTACATACAGGGCGTTAATTCCTGCGTTTGCGGGGATATTCCCGCGGACAAAATCTATTCAATAATCAATCTCACCGTCGCAGGTTATAGTATTTTTAATGATACAGCCTCTGACTCACTCAGAAAAGCCGCTGTTCAAAAGATTCTGGGCGAACCGGCTGACCCGCCTGCGGGTGATATAAACCTTACCCGCAGGGAAAAAGAGATTTTAAAACGCATTATCAAAGGAAAGTACAATTCTGATATAGCAACAGAATTTGTTATCAGCAAAAATACTGTTAAAGCGCATGTGAGCAACATTATCAAAAAATTAAAAGTCAAAAACCGCTCTGAAGCCGCGGTAAAAGCTGTCAGAGAAAAACTCGTTTAACATTTGAAACAATTTTTCGGATAATTGGCAATTTATTACATGTTTGGTTTTATAATTAACTGTAATGATTAACATGCAGCTATATCCTCAATATCAGGTAGTGTCAGACAGGCGCAAAAAGAATGTTCCTGTTGCTTTTGAGCGTCGTTCGGGCGTTGAACGGCGTTCTGAAAACCGCGTCGCGATGGATACAAAGCTCACGCGTGATATTTTTGAGGTTAAAAGTAAAGTTGCGCAGCTGCAAAAGACTAATCCGGTCAATTTTTCGCAGGATGTGTCAAAAGCTGCCTCAAATGCCATAAAAACCGACCAGTTTGTAAAACAGGATTTCTCAAAAACAGCTGAAAAACTCGCAGAATCAAAGAATTCCCCCTCAACAACCGCGATGCTGGGCGGGATACTGGGGGTTGCGCTTGCGGGTGTGGTTGCGTCTTCCTTGCTCGGGCCCGCGGGAGCGGTTGTTGCAATAGGTTTTGGCGCGTATATGGGCGGAAAAGTCCTAAAACAGATGGTTGTTTCTCATATGGTGGAAAATGAGAAGAATAAAAAGGGTTAAATAGCTTTTTGGGGTGTTTGGTGCCGCAATGTCGGTTTTTTTGTTTTTCCGTTCCGATTCCTCCGGCTACGCGACAATTGATGTTGACTCGCTATGATTCTTGGAGCCTCCCCCATAGTCACTCCAAAACAAAAACCCCGACATTGCCTCTTATCTCGCTATTTTCAACAAATCAAAAATTTCTTTTACGGAATAAATATCCCTGACGACGAAAACCTTGCACCCGAGCGCTTTTTCAACATCAAAAACCGTCACACCATCCAAAAAATCCTCGCTGAACGGGCGGAGCATGATAGCTGGTATTATGAGCGTTTGGATTTTTTTGCCGGAAAGCTGATTTATCAGGTCTTTTCCGGTAATCAGCCCCGCAACTATCACGTCTTCGCCAAAAAACGAGTTTTTTATCTCAACAAAATCGCATTTGACGTTTTCGATGCTGTTTAAAGCCTCACAAAGCTGCGAAATCGGGAAAATTGCACTGTTTGAAGTCGCAAAAGTAATCTCAAGCGACTTTTTCACTGATTTTGGCAGGTGCTTTTTTCTTTTTTCAAAATCATCAATCAAAAGCCTCAACGCACCGACCCCGTCTTCAAGCTGGGAGAAGCTTCCGTAATATTTGCGCTCCGGAATCGGTTTTTTTGCCTTTAAAAATATCTCATCGCTCGCCTGTGCAAGGTGTTTTTTGATTTTTTTGTTGAAATTATCAATGATTTCAATTGTTTTCCTTGCATTTTCTTCTGTCAGAAGCTGCAAATTGTTCTTATGAAACTTTGTGAGCCCGACCGGCACAATCGCAATTGACTGTACAACTGACTTGAACTTTCCGAGGTCGTTCAGCGTTCTTTCCAGCTCGGCACCGTCATTTAAGCCCGGGCACATGACTATTTGCAAATGCAGCGGAATTCCGGCATTTTTTAGCCATTCAAGGCTCTCCATAATCTCCGCCGCGCGCTTGTTTCGGAGCATTTTTGCGCGCAATTCGGGGTTCGTTGTGTGAACTGAAACGTACAAAGGCCCCAGATGCAGCTTTTCAATGCGCTCTTTGTCCTTTTTCGTGAGGTTTGTGAGCGTAATGTACGTCCCTTGCAGGTACGAAAGCCTGTAATCGTCATCTTTTACGTACAAAGATTCCCGAAGTCCTGCCGGCTGCTGGTCAACAAAGCAAAAAACGCAATTATTTGCGCAAAGTTTTACCCTGTCAAAAACCGCTGACTCAAAAACAATGCCCAAATCCTCATCAAAATCTTTTTCTATCTCATAAACCTCGATTTCGCCGTTTTTTCGCTCAAGTTCAAGCTCGAGGTATTCGTCATTAATCGCAAAACGGTAATCAATCAAATCTTTCGGTGTTTCGCCATTTATCGAAAGGATTTTGTCGCCTTTTTCAAAGCAGAGCTCCTCAGCAATAGAATTTTTAACTATTTCACTAATCGTTGCCGGCATTTTTCAATTTCTCCGCAAACGTAAGGTAATTTTCAATATCTTCAATGTTTTTTTTCAAAAGCAGCTTCTGAAATCCGTCAAACTCGATATATTCGTCTTCAAGCGTGTTTTTTAAATCAAGTTTGAATGTTTCAAGCTTCAAAGAAAGCTCCTTTAAAAAGCTTTCCCTGTCATCGTCTTCAAGTAAGGACAAAACCGCGATTTTTGACTGGAGCTCGGTAAAAAACAGGGTCGGATTTTCGCTTAAAGGGGTGAAAAACAGCTCCTTGAAATGTTTTTGCCACGATGAAGCCGCGCCGTAATATGAGGATTTTTTACCGCCATCAGAATAAGTTTCCCGCACTGTAACAATGTTCGCCATTTTTAACCGTTTCAGAGCAGGGTGAATCGTTCCGACGCTCGGACGGGTAAAATAGCCGAATTTTTCATGAATATCGGCTCTCAGCGAATAAAGCGTGCGCTCGCGCTTGCTCAGGCTGTAAAGGATTAACAGTTCTATCATCGCGCCGCCTATGGCTTCTGGAAAACCATCACATATTCGTGTTTGAAAATGTAAAAACCGCCGTAAAGCGCTCTGTAACGCCAGAGATTCGCCTGTTTCCCTTTGGCTTTTTCGTTGCCCTGAATATCTTTTACAATAATCGCCTTTGTTATGAAGCCTGCGCGGTTCATTCTTTCCATGCAGCCGAAGCTCAGCGGGATATATTGCCCTTTTGAGTACTTGTCGCCGATAATCAACGCCGCAAAACGCCCTTTTTCGAGCTTTTCAAACCCGTTTCTCGCAACATTTTCAAATAAATCGTAAAATTCCTCGGTGCTTGCGCAGTTGGAAAGGTCTTCTTTCTTGTCAGAGAACTTGATAATGTCGTCATAAGGCGGATGAAGCACCAAAAACTGCGCTTTTTCACGTCCCATGACATCCAAACGCGCCTGAATCATATCCGAAATCTCAGAGGAAGCGCTGTCGCCGCAAATCAGGTTTACGTCGGTAACAAGCTCTTTCGGGCTGAATTTTTCGCTTACATAATCCACCATTTCCTGCTTGAGCTCCACGCCGATGCAGCGTCTGCCCATATTCAGCGCCTCAATGCCCGATGTGCCCGACCCGAAGAACAAATCCAGCACAATATCGTTCTTTTTTGTAAATCTTTCATAAAGCTGCTGCGCAATCTGGGGAATGTAGTTCCCGTGGTAGTCGTACGAGTGCCCGTTTTCTTTCACCCTGTTCGGAAATTCCCACAGAGTGTCGGTTTTTATATGCCCGTATTCTTTCCACCTGTTCAAATCAATGTCGTTATAAGGTTTTGTTAAAACTTTTGACTTTTCTACAACCTTTAAGTCAGGCTGTGAAACTTTCTCTTTTCTCTTTAAATTACGTGAATTAACTGCCATTTTATCCCCAAATTCTAATCATTTATATGATAAGTATAAGTATTCGTTAAGAAATATGAACCGTATAAATAGAGGATTTTTGAAATTCGTTTTTAGGTGTTATAATTTAATAGACAAATGTCTATAATGGCAAACGGGCATGACAGTTTGTAAATTAATTGAATATCACCCGCAAATACTGTAAAATCTTATTATTAAATAAATGGAGAAAAACTGATGGCAGTTAAAGAAAAAGAAGCACCTAATGTTTCGGACGAAAGAAATAAGGCATTAAAATTAGCAATAGAAAAAATCGAAAAAGATTTCGGAAAAGGCTCAATCATGAAACTCGGGGATAAAACTTCGGTTTCTGTCGAGGCAATTCCGACAGGCGCTCTGGCGCTGGATTTGGCGCTCGGTATAGGCGGTGTGCCCAGAGGCAGGGTTATTGAGGTTTACGGGCCGGAAGCCAGCGGTAAAACAACACTTGCGCAGCATATCGTAGCAGAATGCCAGAAAAAAGGCGGAATTGCGGCGTTTATCGACGCAGAACACGCGCTTGACCCCGAATATGCCCAAAATCTCGGCGTAAATGTCGATGAACTCCTGATTTCTCAGCCTGACACCGGTGAGCAGGCTCTCGAAATTGCAGAAGAACTCGTTCGTTCATCGGCTGTTGATATTGTTGTAATCGACTCGGTTGCGGCGCTCGTTCCCAAAGCCGAAATCGAAGGTGCAATGGAAGACCAGCAAATGGGCTTGCAGGCGCGCCTCATGAGCAAGGCTTTGAGAAAATTGACCGGTATTGTCGGAAAAACCAACACAACCGTTATTTTTATCAACCAGCTTCGTCAAAAAATCGGTGTTATGTACGGAAACCCCGAAACAACAACCGGCGGAAACGCGCTAAAATACTATTCCAGCGTACGTCTGGACATCAGAAGATGCGACACAATTAAAAAAGACGACAAAGACATCGGAAACCGTGTAAGGGTTAAAGTTGTTAAAAATAAAGTCGCTCCGCCGTTCAAAACATGCGAATTTGACATTATTTTCGGAAAAGGAATCTGCAAACTCGGCTGTATTCTTGATGTTGCCGTAAATATGGAAATCGTGAAAAAAGCGGGCGCATGGTTCAGCTACAACGAGGAAAAACTCGGGCAGGGACGTGAAAAAGCAAAAGAATATTTTGAGCTTCACCCCGAAATCCTTGAAGAAGTTGAAGCAAAAGTACGCGAAAAGCTTGCGGCAAAAGAATAAAACGAAAATTCAACCCGAATATATCTTAAAAAGGCCGCTTTCGGGCGGTCTTTTTGTAAATTCGGGAGGATTTGTTGAGTTTTGTTAAGCAAAATTGTAACAGTATCATAATAATAACCCGTTTTGATATAGAAAATATAACATAATGATGTATAATAAAAATCTAGACATCATCTAACAGACTATTAAATAAGGAGAAGCTATGGCAAGAATTTTGGTTTCAATGCCCGATGAGTTTTTGAACAAAATCGATGCGGTTGCCGATGAAGAACAAAGAACAAGAAGCGAACTGGTTAGGGAAGCGCTCAGAAGTTATATTAAACGCACAAAACTCCCCAATCCCCAGAAAGCTATGACCAACGCTAAAATACTTGAAGAAATTTTAGACTAGGATTGCGTTAAGGACTTTTTAAAAAGCCCTATGGCGTAAGCTTTTCAGCAGCAGGGTATATATATGGAAATATTGGCAATAATCCCCGCAAGGGGCGGTTCTAAAGGGATTCCGGGGAAAAATATCAAACCTCTTGCCGGAAAACCTCTGATTGCACATACGATTGAAGCATCCTTAAAATCCAAATATATTACAAAAACCGTGGTTTCGACCGAGGACAGCCGCATAAAAACTGTTGCGCTGGATTTTGGGGCGGAAGTTGTAGATAGACCCGCGGAACTCGCGCAGGATGAGACAAAAACCGCACCTGTGCTTTTGCAGGTGCTTGAGGAGCTTGAAAAAACAGGGTATAAGCCCGATATTACGGTTCTTTTGCAGTGCACCTGCCCGCTTCGTGATGAAAAGCAGATAGATGAGGCGTTTGAGCTGTTTTTTGCGTCGGATTGCGATTCGGTGTTTGCTGCGCGTCCGATGGGGGTTACTCATGCGCTCTGGCGCAGGAATCTCGACGGGACTTATGAGGGGCTTTACGATTACAGGCACCGCCCGCGCAGGCAGGATACGGATTTGCACCTGCCAATGTACTGCGAAACCGGTGCAACGTACATTATCCGGACTGATGTGCTCAAAGAGGTAAAAGATTTTATCGGCAAAAAGCCGGAGCTATATTTAAACGGCGCTGTGGGCGACATTGACGCGCTTTCTGACTTTGAATTTGCGGAGCGTGCGCTGAAAAAATGACAAAAAAGATACTTTACACAAAATTTGAAACCGCTGGCGATGTTTTGAGTTCTGTTTTAAAAAACACCGATTTGCAGGCAGGGATTAAAAAGACTACCCTTTCAAAGTTCTGGGGGAAAGTCGTCGGCAAAAAATTTGAAGAAATTTCAAAGCCAGTTTCGCTTAGCACGCAGGGAGTTTTGACCGTCGCGTGTGCAAATTCTTATGTAACGAGTGAACTTTTGATGTTTAAGCCCGATATCCTGAAAAAGCTTGCCCCTTATGCAAAATCGCTGGATATTGTCATCAGTGATATAAATTTTTCCCATAAAATCTGGTCAAATGAGCGTGATTTGATGGAGGAATACGATTATGAGGAAAAGAAAGCGCCCAAAATTCCAGAGATTGATTACGATTCAATTGAGCTTGACCCTGCTGAGGTTGAAAATATTGAAAAATGTGTCCGCAACAATAAATTTGCGTCCGAAGAACAGCGTGGGCGAATGTTTGAGGCGATTGTTAAGGATTTGAAGTTTCAAAAGGCGATGGAGAGCGGGCGTTTTAAAATAAACTAGCAAATTGTGCAAGAAAAATGGATGCTTGGGTGTAAAAAATGCGATATATTTTTTCTTGCTCGATTAACTGCGTTCATTGGCGGAGTTGTTCGGCACTGATTTTCCATCCTACTTGTTTTTACGTTGATGATGTAGCTGGCGCGGGGGAATCCAGTGGTTTTTCTTTTCCGTTCCGATTCCTCCTGGCATTCTACGCAAGATACTATATTTCTAGATATAAGAGCCCTCCCCCATAGTCTCTCCAAAGAAAAATCACCGGATTCTTGCCTTATGAGATTTTATACAATCATTAAAAAAGCCCGCAAACTTTAGCTTGCGGGCTTTTTATGTTGTTTTTTAGCTGATTAAACAGCGCTCAATTTTGCTTCGTGTTCGAGCTTCAATGTTTGTGTTGTAATATCAGCAACTTCTGACGGGCCAAAATACTGGATTGCGCCGGGGAAGACGTATTTGTCTTCGAGCGCCCAGATTTCTCTGTTTTGTTCAAGTTTTTTGAACACAGCACCGTCGAGCCTTACGAGGGCTTTTTGAATAACGGGTTTCATGTGGCCGTGGCGTTTTTCCATGTTCATCATCATTGTGAGCGGAACGCCGCCTGCAACCCATTTTTCAGGAGCTTCTGTCAGGTTCTTAACCGAAGAAAGATATCCGGTCAAGCCGAATTGAATCAGCGCAAACGCGTTGTAACCGAGCGCGTAGCAGTAATTTGAGTCAAAATTCGACGGGAACGCACATCTTCCCTCGTAGCCGAAGAAGTGCGACTGGTCAGAGAATTTGCCTGTGTAAACTCCCTGCTGTTTCATCTCGTAGAGCTTGGTTTTGAGCATTTCAATGAGCAGCTTTTCGGTTTCGATTTTAGAAACCTGAACATTACCGTGGGGATCTCTGTCCATCAAAAGCTGAGCCTTAATCATTGCGGGCAGAGAGCGGAAAACTGCCGCATTTTCAGCTCTGAGGCGTTTTTCAATTACAGCTTCTTTCTCAACACCGTTCGTGAGCTGCGTGAAGTTCGGATCTTCTTCAAGAACGGGCATTAAATCGTTCAAATTCGCAATCATTGCCTTCATTTCGGGAACGAATTCAATCAATCCCTCGGGGATAAGCGCAACGCCGAAGTTTTTGCCCAGTTTTGAACGTTTTACGATGATGTCAGCCATGTAATCAACGATTTCGTTCAAAGACATTGATTTTTCAGCGACTTCTTCCGAAATCAGCGTGATGTTGGGCTGGGTTTGAAGCGCAACTTCAAGACCTACGTGGGTAGCGCTTCTGCCCATGAGTTTTATGAAGTGCCAGTACTTTTTAGCCGAATTTACGTCCCTCTGGATGTTTCCGACGAGCTCGGAGTAGGTTTTTGTCGCGGTGTCGAATCCGAAAGAGATTTCAATCTGGTCATTTTTGAGGTCGCCGTCAATGGTTTTCGGGCAGCCGATAACCTGAATGCCGGCGTTTTTCGATTTGAACCATTCAGCGAGCATTGCAGCGTTTGTGTTGGAGTCGTCACCGCCGATGATTACGATACCGGTGATATCGAGCTTTTTGCAGTTTTCCAGAGATGCCTGAAACTGTTCTTCTGTTTCGAGTTTTGTTCTGCCCGAACCGATGATGTCAAAACCGCCGGTATTTCTGTATGCGTCGATGATTTCGTCGGTCAATTCAATGTATTTTCCATCGATAATACCCGCAGGGCCGCCCAAAAAGCCGTAGAGTTTGTTTTCAGGGTTAGCCTGTTTCAAAGCGTCATAAATCCCAGCAACAACATTGTGTCCGCCGGGTGCCTGTCCGCCGGAGAGGATTACGCCGACGTTTTTTTGTGCAAAATTGTTTTCGTTTTCGGATTGTTCAAAGGTTACAGTCGGTTTTCCGTAGGTATTGGGGAAAAGTCCTTTGATTTCGTTCTGGTCGGCGACTGATTCGGTGTTGTTGCCTTCAATCAGGCTGAGTCTTGTGATTCCTGACGCCAGAGTTTGCGGCAACACAGGCTGAAATTTAAGTCTTGCCTGTTGCAGCGGTGAAAGTTCTGTCATTTTTTATACCTCGTGTTTTGTGTACAAGTTCATGGATATTTTAGCATAAAAAAATGCTTGATACGCCGATTTTTCAGGATAAGGAAATAATTTTCAAAACCTGAACGGGCTTCGAATGAAGAAATAATTCAATTTATATGTTTATCAAGCCGCCGCTTTTAAGGTTTTGAAAATTATTTCCTTATCCTGAAAAACCTGTGAAAATGGACTGTTATTCCTGTTATTCTTGTGCAGATTTGCTCATAATTAAGAATAAGAAAGGAAATTGGCAGTTTATGGTTTTCAAAGCAACATCAGAGGACAATTTTTTAATCCCAAACGAAGAATACTCGGACTTGCAAGATGCGATTTTTAATATTATTAGTTATTTAGAGATAATTGAAGATTATTGTGAGCAAAATATGGAATATTCTAAAATTTATCCTTTGTTGATTATGTTTAAACATCTAAATGAAGAAAAAAAGAGAATAACAAGCAAATTTTAGCCCAAAACATCTCAAGAAACTACGGACAGCAAAAACTCTGCCCCGTTCCCAAAGGAAAAGTAATGAATTAAGTTTTTAGAACCTTAAAAGCGGCGAAGCCCGTTCAGGTTCTAAAAACTTAATTTATTGCTTTTCCGCCCGTATAGAACTTAATTTATCCCGGCCTTTGCAATAAAATCGCAAAAAAAAAGCAAAATCTTAAAAAGATTTTGCTGCAAATAGCGTCACTAAGGAGTTTAAGTCTTCAGCTAATGTAAACCTCTAGTTTAAATATTCTTTCAAATGCGTTATATCCTGATTTGTCTGGAGTTTTTGGAGCGCAATGCTTTCAATCTGGCGGATTCGCTCTTTGGAAAAGCCCATAGTGCGTCCGATTTCTTCGAGAGTCTTTTTTGATGAGCCGTTGAGCCCGAAACGGCTTATGAGAATCTTCTTTTCACGCTCGTTCAAAATATCGAGCATCCCCATAACGTCTTTGAACATAAAAGCCGTCTGAATTTTCGTTTCCGGCGCGCGATAGCTGTCATCGGGCACATAATCCTCAAGAACCAAATCCTCTGCAATCGGCGTATCAAGGCTTATCGGGTCTTTGAAAATCGAATGCTTGATATTTTCGAATTTTTTACCGGTAATCCCCATTTTTTTAGAAATTTCTTCGTCAGTAGGCTCGCGACCAAGGGTTCTGGTCAACTCAACGTGAAGTTTTTTGTAGGTTCTGATTTTGTCGGTCATGTGCACGGGAATCCTGATTGTACGTGAATGGTTTGAGATTGCGCGCACGATTGCCTGTTTAATCCACCATGTTGCATAGGTGCTGAACTTAAATCCCCGTTCATAATCGAACTTTTCAGCCGCCTTGATGAGCCCCAGCGACCCTTCCTGCACCAAATCCATAAAAAGTACGCCCTGCCCGATGTATTTTTTCGCAATGCTCACGACAAGCCGAAGATTCGCCTGAATAAGCTTTTTCTTGGCGATATCGGCTTTTTTTCCTCTGCATTCTTTGATTGCTTTACCGAGTTCTCTCTCCTCTTCGGTTTTCAAAAGACGAATTCGCCCGATATCTTTTAAATAGTTCTGCAAAATGTCGTCTTTTTTAACAATTGTGCTGAAAGTCGCTTCTTCTTCGGGCGAATCCTGCGAAAAAATGTATTCTTTTTCTGAAAGGGCTTCCTCTTCAGGAGAATAGATACTAACCATCTCGCTCATTAATAAAAAATCCTCAACTCTTCTTATCCCTTTATTTTTTTTGACGCAAACGGGGCGAAAAGTTTCCGAAACGGGCGCTTAATATTTACAAAATTTAATAACTTCTGTTTTTTTGCCTCAACTATATTAAAATTTATAAAAAGGAGGCCATCAATGTTCAACAAAGAAAAAATCATAGAGCTAATCACGCAGGATGGTCTTTTTATCGACAATTTTATCCTTGAGGCGTTCATAAAAAACTGGAAAATAGACCCGATTTACGAAGATGAAAACGGGGTCGAATATTATGACGAAATGACCGTCGAAAAAATCAAAGAAGGCATCTCAAAGAAAAACGAGCCAAAATGCGAAATCCATGTTATGGATAAAGACGAGGTAAAACCCGTGGAAATGGCGGTTGAGGTTCCTTTGGAACCGATTCATGTCGAAACTCCCCGGCCTGAACCCGAACATGAGCCGGAACCTGAAATTCAGGAGGATGTTTTTGAACAAACCGCTGCTCAGGAAGAAGAATCTCACCAAATCGAAGAATTTTCGCACCCGCAGCCGGAAAATGTACACGAGGCTGAAGAAATCACTGCTGTTCCGATGGATTTGCCCGCAGAAATAACGAAAAAAGTCGAGGCGGGGCTGCAAAATATCACCGTTGATATTTCAAACCAGACGCTTGCCGTTCTTGCGCAGTCCATTGCCAGAAAAATTACCTCGGATGTTTCGGAATTCTTGAAAAGAGCCGATTTTATTGAAAGTGCGGTAAAATACGGCGAAATCAAGCAGGATAACAAGCTTTTGCTCGAAAAAATGGAAGAACTCCTTGCTGACAACAGACTGCTCGTTAAAAAACTTGAGGAACTGGAACGCGAAAACAGCTCTTTTGTGAAACTTTTTGGGAATATTTACGTTAAATCTGAAAAATAAGGCATAGCGGAGCGGGGCTGAGTAAATAATTGGGCAAATTATTCTCTATTTAACGAGGGCAGGTATTCTTCTTTGTAGTGACTATGGGGGAGGCTTCTTGAAGCGTCAATTGTGAACAATTTACATGGCGTAGCCGGAGGAATCGGAACGAAAAAGAAGAATACCTGCCCGTCCAAGAATTTTATTAACGAAACTTAATCAAAGTTTGACCCTGCGCGTATTTTGGCTTATCATTCTGATGATTAGAAGAAAGGGAAGTAATAAATGACATCAAAAAGATTTTTATTCACGTCCGAATCCGTTACGGAAGGACATCCGGATAAAGTTTGCGACCAGATTTCCGATGCTATTCTTGATGAATTCTTAACAAAAGATAAATCCTCCAGAGTTGCAGCAGAAACTACTGTTACAACAGGCATGGCACTGGTTTGCGGTGAAATTACATCTGACTGCTATGTTGATATCCCGTCAGTTGTAAGAAATACAATTAAAAATATCGGCTACATCGGCAAAGAGGGCGGTGGATTCGACTATAAAACCTGCGCTGTGCTCACCAGCATTGACGAACAGTCAACAGACATCGCAGGCGGCGTAAATAAAGCGCTCGAAACCCGCTCAAACAACGCTGATACAGCAAAAACTGAAACTGAAAACGTCGGCGCCGGCGATCAGGGCATTATGTTCGGTTTTGCTTGTGATGAAACCCCTGAATTGATGCCGCTGCCCATCAGCCTCGCGCACAAACTCGCTTTCAGACTTGCTCAGGTAAGAAAAGATGGAATTCTTAACTATTTAAGACCCGACGGCAAATCTCAGGTTACTGTTGAATACATCGACGGAAAACCCTCAAGAATCGATACTGTCGTTCTTTCAACACAGCACGACCCTGAAATCAACGGCGTTTCTGACAACGAAAAAGTTCAGGAAACCATTAAAAATGACTTAATCGAATATGTTATTAATTATGTATTTGCAAACGAATCAATTAAACCCGATTCCAACACAAAATACTTAATCAACCCCTCGGGGCGTTTCGTAATCGGCGGCCCGCAGGGCGATGCAGGCTTAACCGGTAGAAAAATCATCGTTGACACATACGGCGGCTACTCCAGACATGGCGGCGGCGCTTTTTCGGGCAAAGATCCCACAAAAGTTGACCGTTCTGCGGCTTACGCAACAAGATATGTTGCAAAAAACATCGTCGCAGCTGGGCTTGCTGAAAAATGCGAAGTCGAACTCGGTTATGCAATCGGTGTTGCAGAGCCTGTTTCTGTAATGGTTGATACTTTTGGCACTGGAAAAATCTCTGATGACGAAATTTCCGAACTCGTTCAAAAGAATTTCGACCTCAGACCCGCTGCAATTATCAGCCAGTTCGATTTAAGAGGGCTTCCTGCGAAAAATGGCGGAAAATTCTACCAGAAACTCGCTGCTTACGGCCATATGGGACGTACTGATATTGATGTTCCGTGGGAAAAGACCGACAAAGCTGCACTTCTTAAAGAACAGGCCGGAAAATGCTGCGCTAATGCGTAAAATTTTTCAAGTATAGCTTAAGAAAAGACGATTTTATATTAAGATTTGTGAAATCGTCTTTTTTTTATGTTTAAAAAATCAAAAAAACGGGCATTAAAATAGTATAATGAAATAATTGAATAGGGAGTTTACTTTATCGTGAAAGATTACAGTTTTTTGAAGCCATCTAACAAACTCGAGATTAAAATCGGCGACGAAAGCCATTTTTGCACAATATATTATGTTGAAAACGAGGAAATTACTGTCTTTCTTGATACAGGAAAAGATTTGCCCGAACGGGATATAGAAATAAACATCTACGCGCAGGACGGAATCTACAACGCAAAAAGCAGAATCCTTTCAGGTAACTGTCTGGGCGAAAAAGTCTTTTACAAACTGGCTTTTCCCTCAAATATAAAGCATTCGCAAAGACGCGAATACCTCAGAGCCGACATAGAAACCCCTTTTCACCTGCTCATAAAAGATGGCGAAGAAAAACCTGTTATGGTTGAATCCGTCACAAAAAATATCTGCGCAAAAGGGCTGTGTTTTGTTTCGGACAGGCTCATAACCTCCTATTCAGACCTTTCTGTTGAACTGCTGCTTGACGGACGGGTGATAAAAACGCACGCTGAGCTTGTATGGTCGAATCCGGTAAGAATGGAGAACACTTTCAAATTCATGACAGCAGTTATGTTCACGGATATTGTCCAGGACGATATGGATTATATCGCAAAACAGTGCCGTGACTTCAAACCGGAAGAAAAAGCTGTTTAATTATTCAGAATTTCGTTCAGTTTTCCGGTTTTATACATATTTTCCAAATCAGTATATCCGCCGACATAGTGCCCGTTGATGGTAATTTGCGGCACTGTTGCAGCTGACGGAAGATTGAACTTATTTTTGAGTTCTTCGCGCATTTTTTCCTGATTTTCAGAGATGTCGTGTTCTTTATAGTCAAGATTCAACGACTGAAAAAGCTTTTTAGCCTTTACGCAGTACGGACAAGACGGTAGTGTATAGATTTCAATATCGTTCATAAAAATTTCCTGCATTTTGTTTCACTGATTGATTTTACACTGCCGGCGGAAAAGAAACATCCTCTTTCCGGCTAATTTTAGCCTGCAAAAAAGCTGAAAATAACCCAGTCAGTCAAATCCATAATAAGATTTGCAATGAAAATCATTGTCATAATCACCGCGAACCATTTTTGGATGTCTTTGAACGTGAGAACTCTTTTGCCGCCTTTAAGCTTGCAAAGTTCTTCATATTCATTTTTTATTGGTGAAAACGGGAGCAGTGACTCCATGTTTTCGAGGACTTTGTTGTATTTAATTTTGATGATAGCCGTATAAGAATCCTGATTTGCAAACCACATTACGCAAAGAGCAATACCGAGCACTTCACCTGCTACAGAAAACCCGTATCCGAGCGAGAAAAATGTCTTTGAAGCAAGCAAAACCAAAAACAAAATCCCCACCAGCAGGATGAAAAATCTGTTAATCATAAAAGCACGGTCAATATAGCGTTCTTTTGCCTCGTTGTATATTCTGTATTGTTCAAGAATTATCTGTCTTTCGTCCATAAAACCTCTATTCTAGCCTAACTTTATGATTATAGTGCTTTTGCCCCCTCTCGTCAATTCAAATCAGCCAAATAAATTATCCTTTTAAAATAAATTTATGTTAACAAAATTTAATAAACTAGCAATAAAATTGGTTTCTGCGGTTTATAATATTAACTGTAAGTGGAGAAAATTATGATTAACGCAATATCTAATAATACAATGTCAGCACAACCGCTCAAGCCGCAGGCTCAAAGCTTCGGGCGCGATGAAACTCCCGCAAGGTCAATGCGTCCCCGCCAGCAGCAATCCGCTCTCGGCTGGTCTGCAAGCCAGTTTGCTAAAGGTGCTGTAATTAGTGTGGTCATTGATTCGCTCTTTAATGGTTTTAATGCAATAAGAGGCAAGGGCGGAAAAATTGGTTTTAACAAAATGGCTGCAAATGCCGGATTCTGGGGACTTGCTTGGATTGCAATGGGGCTTGTTTTTGAAGGAATCGACAGGCTTTCCTCAAGAAAAAGATAAAATTTTTATAAAAAATTCTAAAAAACAGCTCTTTTGACTGGAGCTGTTTTTTTATGTTAATTTTTGTAAAAATTAAGCTCGGGCGCGTTTAGAAAACCCGAAAAAGTGGCATTAAATTATTAGAAGGAAAATTCGCGAAATGTCTATCTCTCCTGTAATGTCACCAATGGTATATTCTTATGCACCGTCCGGTTCTAACAAGAAACAGACGGACAGTGAGTATGAAAAAATTCTTCTCATGATGGAAATGCTCGGAATTGAGTCCACAGGCGACAAAACTCTGGACAAAGTCCTTCTCAAAAATGCCGTCACCCAGAAACTCCAGCAAGAAGCGTCTTCTTCAGCTTCCGGCTCTGATTATATCCCTTTTTTGGATATTATGGACTCTTTGGATTTGGATTCGACCGGAAATGTGGATGATGATTATGACAGAACCATTGATGAGCTGGATTATCGTATTTCCATGGCGAATGATGATGAAGAAAAACAGTATTACATGGAGCTGCGCGATGAGGTCGAAACGCTCTACACCGAAAATTCTTACGACAATGCAAGAACCTCATTGTTCATGGGCTCAACCCAGGTTGCTGACCTGAACAGATACATGCTCGGCATATAATTATTCAAAAATAATATCAGTATTTGCCATGACAACCTCTTTAATTTTGTTGAGGAAGTTTGTGCATTCGATTGCTTGCTTTTTGCCGATTGCATTTTCTATTTTTTGCACATATTCAAGCATGATTTTGTTGGCGAAATCATAAATTTCCCGCCCTTTTTCAGTGACAACAATCTTTTTCACAATCCTGTTGCCCTTTGTATCAACAAATCGCTCAATCAGCCCTTTTTTCTGAAGCCCGGAAAGGAGTTTGCTGGTGTGAGATGTGCCTTTCAGTATCCGTTTTGCCAAATCCCTCTGGCAAATATCAGAATCGCACAAAACCGTTTCGAGTATTATAAATTCGTCCAGCGAAAGCTGGAGTTTTGCGTTTTCTGCAAAATAATTTTCCCCAACGGCTCTGCATGCCCTTGAGGTTTGTTCAAGTGTGTAAAAAAGGCTGCCTATACAATGTTTTTCCATTACGTAATTATATCCTGCCTGCTACTGCCATGTAAAGCCCTGTTTTGCTTATTTTTTGGCGTTTTTTAGTTTTTTCTTGCAAAATTTATAAAATTACGCTAGCATATTTGTATGGAAAAATCAACACATTTATTTTTCCATACAAAAAGAGGAAAATAACATGACGGAAGCACTCAAAGAGCAGGAAAAAGATTCACAAAAACAGGAAAATACTAAAAAACCAAAGCCAAAAAAGAGATTTTTAATACCGGTTTTGTTTTTGTTGGGAATTGGTGCAGCTTTTGTCGGATGGGAAATGTATCATTATGAAAGCACGGACGACGCCTACGTGGAAACCACGACTGTTGATGTTGCGCCGAAGGTGAGCGGAGAAATCACAGATGTTTACGTTGAGGACAACCAGTTTGTTAAAGCGGGGGATGTTGTCGCGCAAATCGAGAAAAATGACTATGAAATTAAGCTTGCACAGGCAAAATCCCGCTATGAAAGAGCGTTATTAAACCAGCAAAACGCCAGGGCAAACCACAAAGCCGCGCAGTCAAAAATTGAACTCGCAAAAACGGATTTGGCGCGTTATAAACAACTTTATGCGGACGGCGCTGTTTCAAAACAGGAATTTGACAATGCACAGACGAATTATGACGCTGTGAACGCGACCCTTGTTAACGCTGACCAGTCAGTGATGTCGAATAGCAACCGAAAAGTTGCGGACGCTGAAATAAACGAACTGAAAGCCCTCAAGGAGCAGGCGGAGCTTTATTTGTCTTACACAAAAATCTATGCGCCGATTGACGGCACTGTTTCTTCAAAGCGTGTTGAAAAAGGTATGTATGTGCAGCCCGGAACTGCACTTTTTACAATAGTTCCGCCAAAAACCTGGATTGTGGCGAATTTTAAAGAAAATCAGCTGGAAAATATTCATGAGGGACAGGAGGTTGATATTAAAATTGACACATATCCCCATCACATTTTCAAGGGCAAAGTTGACAGTATTCAAATGGCTTCCGGCGCAAAATCCAGCATGTTTCCGCCGGAAAACGCTGTCGGGTCGTTTGTAAAAATCGTTCAACGTGTACCTGTGAAGATAGTTTTTACCGAGAGCATTGACCCCGGGAAATTTAAAATCATTCCCGGCATGTCGGTCGTGCCCAAAGTACACATCAGATAGAGGTTTACGGAAAAATGTCTGAAAATGTACAAATGAATGAAGTCTGGACCCCGTCCGTAAACCCCTGGCTGATGATTGTGCCGGTAATTCTTGCTGTTTTTATGTTTGCGCTGGATGAAACCATTTCTAACGTTGCTCTGACGTACATTGCAGGGTCATTTTCTGTCAGCCATAATGAATCAATCTGGATTGTAACGAGCTATCTTATTGCAAGCGGGATAATCATTCCATCTGTTGATTTTTTGTGTAAATTGATGGGAAGAAAGACATTTTTTACTTTGTGTATAGGTGTTTTTACCGTTTCATCTTTTTTTTGCGGAATTGCAAATTCAATGGGGATGATTGTTGTCTCAAGATTCGTGCAGGGGCTCGGAGGCGGTGCGATTTTGCCTTTGTCGCAGGCAATAATTATGGAAAGCTTTCCACCCGAAAAACGCGCTCAATCAATGGCGCTTTTCGGACTGACAATCATTCTTGCTCCGACATTAGGGCCGATTATCGGAGGATGGATTACTGAAAACTGGTCATGGCACTGGATTTATATGATAAATCTGCCTGTTGGGCTTCTTGCGATATATTTGGCGCACAAACTTCTTGAGGATCCTCCATATGCAAGAAAACATGAACATGTTAAATGCGATTATCCGGCAATTATATTTTTGTGCCTCTGGCTGGTGTTTTTGCAGATTGTTTTGGACAAAGGAAATGACGCTGACTGGTTCGGCGCGGCATGGATTTGCTGGATGACGTTCTTTTCTTGTGTTTTCGGGGTTCTGTTTTTTATCACACAGCTAAAAAGCGAAGAACCGCTTGTAAATTTACGGCTTCTTAAAGATAGAAATTTTCTTTTTGGCACCGTTGCGCAGGTTGTTATGATGGCTGTATTTCTTGCGTCAGCAGCGCTTTTGCCATCTATGTTGCAGGCTTTAATGGGATATACTTCGTTTTTGAGCGGGCTGTCTATGGGGTCAAGGGGGCTGGGGAGCGTTGTTGGCATAATTATTTATGGTTTGACAGCAAAGCTTTTGGGCGACAAGTTTTTTGCAATTGCGGGAATAGGGCTGATTGCGCTGGGCGGGCTTTATTTCGGCACCATAAATTTGCAAATCAATCTTCAAACAATTGCTATTCCCAACGCGCTTTTCGGCGCCGGAATGGCACTCGGGATGACGACTTTGATGACACTTTCTTTTTCGTCTTTGAAAAACGAGGACATGACGAACGCTTCGGGTCTTCAAAACCTTCTTAAAAACATCGGCGGCGCAATAGGAACATCACTTTCTACGACTTTAATCTCCAGAAGCGCCCAAAAACACCAGATAATGATGGTGGGCAACCTCCACGATTTAAATGGTATTTTTGTTGAGCGTGTTGAGGCTATTTCGCATTTCTTTTTGCAATACACTGCCGACGCGGGTCAGGCTATGATGATGGCAAAAGCGAATTTATACAATCAGCTTGTGCTCCAATCTAATTTGTGGGGATATATTGACACTTTCAGGACATTTGCCGCAGCTTGCCTGATAATAATCCCGTTAATATTGCTGATTCAAGTTCCAAAATACAACAGATAGCTTTATTTTTCATACACTGCTTTACAGGCCCCATAAGGGGCTTTTTCTTTGTACCATGGCTCAAAATCCGCTATTGAACCGGCAAGTTCGTTAAAATTTCCGTTGAAATTTATGCATCTGTCGTCAATATAAAGCCAACAGGGCTCTTTCACTGCTGTTATGTCTTTTATATAAGAATCGAGATTATTATTTACAAGCCATTTAGACGCGAGGAGCTTGTTTCTGCAAGTGAAAAGTTTTATATTATAGCTTTTCGAGAGTTCGGCGATAAAATCTCTTGCTCCGGCTCTCGGTGGAGGTATTACGTCATCGTCGTAGATCCCTGTATATTCATTCAACACGCCATCCAGATCTATAAGAAGGGTCTTTTTCTTCACCTTGTATGCACCTGTGTTATTACCTGCATAAATATCTATACAATAGCACAAGTTGTTTATCTTTGTAAAATAATACACAATATTGCTAGCTAAACACGGTGTAACTATGAACAAAACTGAAAAAATCTCCGAATTAAAAACAAACAAAACCAAGAAAGTTGCTTTTATGTTCAACGATGAACTCTGGCTTTTGTTCAAAAAAGCTTGTGAACTCAACAAGACAAAGCCAACTTGGGAAATTGAAAAACTGATGTTGAATTATCTTGATAAGAACAATCTTTTAGACTAAATCAAACTTCATAGGTCTTTCCAAAGCTGAAGAAGCCGTTTTCGTTTGAATAACCGATGGAAAGTTCCAAATCCGGAATATTTTCCCAACCTGTTTGGGCAACAATGTCCAGAAGATTTTTTGTGGTCTCATAAGCTGCGCCTTTGAACTCAAGCGGGATTGAACTGTCTTCGCCGATTCTGTCTTTTATCATTTCCAGAATGCTTTCCCCTTCGTAAGTGTAAAATTCGCCGTCTTTAAGAAGCAAATCCGGGATTTTGTATCCCGTTAAATCAAATACGTCTTTGTACGCCCTGAATTTTGCTACAGAGTCGGCGTTTTTGTTTTCAGTATTCTGAAAAACATAATAAAACAGCTCTTTCGAGTTTTTTTCGCTGTTCAACGCGTCTGTAATTTCCTTTAGCAGCGCATAATCCTCTATTCCCCCGACAGAAGCAGTAAAATCGTACGGATTTAGCTGAATCAGCAAAGAATCGGTTTCTTCAAGCTTTATTCCGTTGTTAGCGAGGAGATTAGCCATCTGAGAGCTGATAGTGCTGTGATTAAACGCTTTTCTCTGCGCTTCCTCTGTATCCCAGTCCTGCTGCGTCCAGTTTAAACGTGGATCGAGGGCGTTTGAGTTTTGATATGTGCCGTATAGTATCGCATTCAGGTCGTTGTCGTACATTGCGCGTGTTTTATCATCCAGATTCAGGCGGTCAACGTACGTGGAGGTCGATTTTCCAAAGTATTTTTGCGCAAGATAATCATATACATCCTGCTCGGTAGCACATTTGCCCCTTACGCCCGCAGCCCAGCCCGAAAGTTTTGTTTCAAACTCGCGCATTTTGAGATTATTCTCACTGTAAGGGTTTTCGTTGTTCGCATGAAGGCTGTCTTTGTTCGCTTCGTAGCGCTCAACCATTTCCAGATAGCGGTCATGGGGTGTTTGAGGCGTGTATCTGTGCGGATTGTTGTAGTAATTGTAATACCCTATTGTTGACATATTTACCTCTTTAAATTTATAAATCTGCCCTAAATTAAAGAATCTGCCAGCGGCGAAACAACAGTACCGTTGAGGGATTTGTCGATTTCTTTCAATTTTTTTGAAATTATCTCCATTTCGTCCGTCCAGACAAAATTGTCTTTCACATATTTTTCACCTGTCGCAAAATCGCGAGAAAGCTGAACTCTGACGATTTCTGCGAGCATTTTTTGCGCTGTGGGAACCATTTTTTCGATATCAATCTCCAGAACTCCGTCATCATTGAGCCAAACAGCCCCTTCTTTGAAGAAATAATAGCTCTGCATAACCGTTCTAACCCTGTGAGCCTGTGAAAAATCGGGTTTTGCCTTTAAGAAATTATCCGCAGCATAAGTGACGATAATTTGCTTTCTTTCAGCGTCAGAATACATTCCGAGCTCTGTAAGATAATCCAGCATCGCCAGAGAACCCATATCTGCCTTGTTTTCTTCAATTATGTTTTTAAATTTGCCAAACGCCTCGGTTCCGGACTTTGGCCCGAGAGAATGCACATTTTCGTGCCCGATTGTGAACCAGTGGTCGGCTTCCTGATTGTAAAACTCATGAAATTCAGGCGCAAGAGTTGCATTCAGGCGTTTTTTGCGGCGTTCGATTGCTTCGGGGCTTGTGCTGATGCGAATCTGGCGGTGATAAACGTTTCTTCTGCCGCCTCCGATTGTTAAAGAGAGCTTGTCATTGTTCGGGAGGTTCTGCGCGAGCGTGATTCCGCCTCTGTACGTGCCCTCATCGCCTTTTACAGCCACCAAATCGACGTCAACCATCGTCTGTTTGTCGTCATCAGCCGAGATATTCTGTTCGTATTCGTCTTTGTAAGGCATTTTTTCGGCAAGAAGCGGGAGATATTTTTTTATCTCAAGCAGCTTTTCCGTGCCGGCTTTATTGACAATTCCGACCCTTATGCCGATGGAATCTTTGGGAATCGGCTCAATTCCTGCTTCATCGAGCAGCTTTTTCAACTCATCGTTCTCCACAACCGTTCCGGTCATCTCGTCAGCGTATTGTTCTCTTGAAATTGTGAACTCAAGCGGCGTATCCTGCAATTGCGCCCATTTTTTGTCCGCATAAGCGTCAAGCATTGGGTCGTTTTTTCGCAGTGCCGCTGCCTGCAAGGTCAAAAATTCGTTAAAATCGCTATTTGTAGAGGTTTTTGCCGCTTCCTCCAGCTCGTCAGCGATATATCCGAATTCTTTTTTGAAAAATTCGGTAAAATCAACAGCTTTGAGCTCATTACCCTCGCGAAGAACCATAGAACGCTGGTTCAAAATAGCCTTAACCTCATCTTTTTTGCCCTCTTTGAGCATCTTTATTAAAATATTATGAAAATCTTCCACACTCAAATCCGCAGGATAAAAACCTTTCCCCGGAAGTGATTTTTCGCCTTTTGCAAGGAAAATTTTGTTCGCTTCGGAGTCGACCGCGTTCATTCCGATTTGTGCGTCAAAAAGAATCTTTGTCAGGCGCGCATCTTCGCTGCCTTTATCGATTTCGGCTTCAAGCCACTGTTTGAATGCGAGATTTTTATGATTGTCCTGCTGCATAAAAACATCGTTCACCGCGTAAGCTGCTTTTGTCAGGTGTTTTAGCGCTTCTTTGTCACCCTGTGCGAGATTTTCGTATTCTGAAGCCCCGACATCGAGCATTTTCTTTGGTATAAGGTGCTCTTTATCCGTTCTTTTAACCAGTTCCTCATGCGAGAGGTTTAATTCAAAATTTTCCATATTTAAACTCCTTTATAGTCTAAATTTACCATATTTCTTGTATTTTTGAAACAATCTGATATGATTAATGAGTATTATTATTCAGGAGTCAGTATGAAAAAACTTTTAATGGTGTTGTGTGCGGCGCTTTTATTTTCGGGCTGCATGAAAACCGAAACCGAGCTTTTTATCAAAAAAGACGGAAGCGCGGTTATGAAAAATAATTTCTTAATCGCAGAAGAACTGGATAACCTTTCAGAGCAGGCATTTTCAAAGGAAATTGACAAAATGAAAGGCGAAAAAGACGTAAAAATCGAAAAAATCCGCAAAGACGGGATGGTAGGAACTCAGGCAACGATAAATATCAAAGATATTACGCAGGAAGGCACTGTTTCCTTGCCGGATAATTTTACATCGTTGAATCCCGACAAAAAGCTTGTCAGCGTCAAAAAAGGCTTTTTTAAGAATGTTTATACGATAAATCTTGACGTAAATATGTCAGACGCCGAGCTTGAGCAGAAAATGGCAACCCAGCAGGTGACGCCGGATCAGCTCGATGCGATATTCAAGGTTAGTTTCATCGTTCATTTGCCAGTAAAAGCGGACGAAAACAACGCGATGTCCGCAAATGACGAAACTTTTGAGTACAAATGGGATATGAAATTCTCTCAAAAAACGCCAGTCAAGCTGGTTTACACAATTTATAACACTGCGAATATTGCGCTGACAATTGTGCTTGTAATTGCCGGTTTGATTCTTCTATTTGCGCTGGCAAAGCCCAAAAACGAAGAAAATGAAACCGTTTAAATGAAAAAGGGGCGAAAGCTCCTTTTTTATTGCTTAAGTCCGCATACTGACAGCAAAAAGCTTGCACGGGCTGTGAAGCTGTGCTTTTTCGCAGTTTTTATTGCGCCGTTTATTGCAATTCTTTCTGCAATTTGCGGGTTTTTCAGGTAGAATTTTATTTTATCAACCAAATCCCCAACACCGCGATAAGCCTCTAAATCCCTTGAAATTTCGAAGTTTTCCTCCAAATCATCCATATAATCCGTAATCAAAAAACCGCATGATGCAGGAATTTCAAAAACTCTGTAATTCAGGCTGGATTTTCCCTGTAAAGTGATATTTACGTTGATTTTTGAGCTTTGATAGACTTCTGCAAGCTCTTTTTCGGTCGTAAGAAAGCCTCTGTAAGAGTTTTTATAGGTTTCCATTTCCTGTTCGGTCAAAAGCTGCGTATCTTTCATATCGTCAAGGCTCTGGAGAAAATGCCGCTCGTATGAAAAAATATTCACCCGTTTTCCAAAAGTTTTAATCAAAGCTGCAAGAATTTCCTGCCGTTTTCTTGTCAGAGGGCGCCCGACAAACGAAATATCATAGGTTTTTGGCGCGCCGATTTCCGGTTTGTAAGCATTTGCGTTCACTGCAAGCGGCAAATAGTGCGAATTTTCAAAAACTTCAAGAAAATCCTTATCCCATATAAAAGTAGTTGCATTCAGGGATTTATATTCCTCAAAGAGCTGCGGAGTGTTGACATACGCGAGTTTTCCATCAGGTTCGTCAGCGAAATAATGCACAAGGCGGAATTTTTGTGAATTTTCTTTGATATAATTTTTCAAATCTTCGTCTTTTGACATCAAAAAGCCATAATCATAGCCGAAAATCATATCCGGTTTGAAAATCTCTATATCTTCAATTTTTAGTTCCCGAAAATCACGCTCAAGCACCTGCATTCCGTTAGCTCTGAAACCTGCACTAAACCCGCGAAGAATGAGGGTTCCTGCGATGCTGTTGGGTAGAATGTTTAAAATCTTCTTCAAAATTGCCCCTTTTTTGCAATTATATCACAATTGCAGGCAGGTTTGTATTACGAGCAGTCCAGAAAATGATAAAATTCTTATCCAAAATAAAAACAAAAAAAAACCACTTTAAAAAAGTGGTTTAATAAGTGTTCTTTCCCCTGTTTAAACTTATTCTGCAACAGCTTCTGCCGGAGCTTCTTCAGCGGGAGCTTCTGCGGCTGCTTTAGCTTCTGCTTCGGCTTGAGCTTTAGCTTCTTTTTCAGCTTCAAGCTTTGCAATAGCTTTTTTAGATAATTTTTTCTCTGTTTTTTCTTTGTAAGCTAATTTTCCTTCATCATCACAGTTTTTGATAAGGTAAGCAACTGTTTCTGAAGGTTGAGCACCTTTTGAAATCCATTCAAGGGCGAGTGCTTTATTCATTTTCATTTCTTTTGTTTTGGGATTGTAGTTGCCCAATTCAGCGATGGGGGCACCTTCTCTTTTTTGTACGTCATTTATAACAACGATTCTATAAAGAGGGTTCTTTTTGTTGCCCAATCTTTTTAATCTTATTTTAACCATTCGGTCATTTCTCCTGTGTTTCTTGTCTTTACTTTATCAAAACACAAGGATAGCCAATAATCAAGTGAATTGTTAATATTTTGTATAAATTAAGCTTCTTCCGAGGACAGCTTTGATGAATATTCAGCGATAACGCGTGATATATCATACCCTCCAATCACTACCTCCAGAATGATTTGGGGGTTAATGAGTATGGTTTCGGTATATTCCATCGTGTCAGTATCGAGCACCTGAAACTCAACAAAATCCATTCCGACATATTTTAACTTTCCATAATCGGCGCTCGAGCCCCATCTCAGGAAAATCACCTGTCTTTCAAATTGTTTGAGCTTGTGAACAAGTGTCAATGACATTTTTCTATCCCCTTAAAACTCTGCTGTGTGTAAATGTTATCTGTTTTCAGCTTTAATTTCAATAGCACTTTTTATTATATAATTGTATTATAACTTATTTTTCTGAATTCTATGTACATAATTGAGCTAATTGCAAAAATTCTTAAAGATAAAGACAAAAAGAAGCAAAAACTGCCTCTTTCCGACCTGCCCGAGCGCTGCGAGCATATTTTTCTGCCAATCGACAGCACAGGTGAGATTTTTGCATGCTCAAAATGCGGGTTTGTTGTAAAAAAGCAGGACATGAAATTTAAGCCCAGAAACCCTTTTAATTAGCCTTTTTATTGTTTTAATGTAAAGAAATGTAAAAGAAATCCAAAAAACTGCAATTTTTGGATTGATATATACTTTATATATATGTAAGACATAAACAATCAAAGATTTAAATAAGATGAGACTTTCAC